>Ga0075418_10004603_pt1 | contig 15663 bp, 12 predicted proteins | sample SoiMetdeltSBSDD2_FD_81776 | JGI IMG/M metagenome (GOLD analysis project Ga0075418, IMG submission 81776) | Bulk soil microbial communities from a Populus tree surrounding site in Tennessee, USA - Soil MetaG P. deltoides SBSDD2 | ecosystem: Environmental > Terrestrial > Soil > Tree plantation...
GACCGGCGGGCAGTACCACGCGCTGGTCAACCGGGCGATCGCGCCGGGCAAGCCGATCGTGCTGACCGAGCGCGGCGACACCGTGACCGAGAACGCGGTGATGGCCGCAGCACGGCACGACGGCGTCACGGTGATCCGCAACGCCAGCCCGAACTACATGGTCCAGGACCTGTGCTTCTACCTGGACAAGCTCGGGGTGAAGATCGACGGCATCGGCACCACGACGCTGACCGTGCACGGGCTGGCCGACATCGACGTGGACGTGGACTACGCGCCGTCGGAGGACCCGATCGAGGCGATGAGCCTGCTCACTGCGGCGATCGTGACCGGGTCCGAGATCACCATCCGCCGGGTCCCGATCGAGTTCCTCGAGATCGAGCTGGCGCTGCTCGAGGAAATGGGCCTTTCGTACCACCGGAGCGGTGAGTACCTGGCAGAGAACACTCGCACCAGGCTGGTCGACCTGACCACCCGGCCGTCGAACCTGCACGCTCCGATCGACAAGATTCACCCGATGCCGTTCCCGGGCCTGAATATCGACAACCTGCCGTTCTTCGCCGCGATCGCGGCCAGCGCGCAGGGCCAGACGATGATCCACGACTGGGTGTACGAGAACCGGGCGATCTACCTCACCGATCTGAACAAGCTCGGCGCCTCGGTCAAGCTGCTCGACCCGCACCGGGTCATGATCGAGGGCCCGACGCACTGGTCCGGCGCCGAGATCATGTGCCCGCCCGCCCTGCGTCCTGCCGTGGTCACGCTGATCGCGATGCTCGCGGCGAAGGGCACCTCGGTCCTGCGCAGCGTCTACGTCATTCACCGCGGCTACGAGGACCTCGCCGAGCGACTCAACTCCCTCGGCGCTCAGATCGAGACCTTCCGCGACATCTGACGGCGGATCTACAGGCCACCACGGGTTGCGACTCAGCTCAATAAGGGTACACTGTACGCAGTAAATCCACGCGGGAGGATCTCCTTGACGGACGTGCAGCAGTACCCGGCGTACCAGCCGACCGACGAGGACCGGGCAAGCGTGCTCGCCTGGTTCGAGCAGTACGACGCGCTCGCCCGGGCGCGGGACTTCGAGGCGATGGCCGACGTGGCGGTGTTCCCGCTGAACGAGGTGACAGACGACGGCAACGGCAACGCCTCGGCGACCCAGCTCGACCGGGCGGCGTACGTCGCCCAGATGGCGGAGGTGATGGGCGGCGGGGAGTACTCGATGGAGTCGACCCGGACCCCGCACTTCCTGTCCGACGCCCTGGTCTTCGTGGTCACCGACGCTGTGCTGACAGCCGGGGACCACAGCCAGCAGCTGCGGTACGGCGATCTGCTGGTCAAGGTCGACGGCAGCTGGAAGTTCCAGACCATGGCCCAGGGCGGTTGGGGCTGACCCGTCGACCTGCGGGCTCCGTCGGACTTAACCTTCGGACTTAACCTGATGAGTACCGGATCTTGGTCGAGGAGGGGCGCCATGTCCGAGGAGAGGGTCTTCGACGGGTTTGAACGATGAGCACGCCGCTGGGGGACGGGCACCACAGTCTCCACGCAGAGCAGCACGACCCGCACCACCGGGCCGAAGCCGATCTCCGCGACAAGGGCCTGACCGAGGGTGCCGTCGGCTTGTTCGGTGGCACTGTCCTCGGGATCTCTTCGGTCGCTCCGGCCTACGCCCTGACCGCCACGATCGGCATCCTGGTCGCCGAGGCCGGCGCCAAGATTCCGGTGGTGATCATCGCGGGCTTCCTGCCGATGTTCTTCGCCGCCTACGCATACCGCGAGCTGAACAAGGTCGCGCCCGACTGCGGCACCTCGTTCACCTGGACGACGAAGGCGTTCGGTCCGTACGTCGGGTGGCTCGGCGGCTGGGCGGCGATCCTCGCCACGGTGATCGTGCTGTCCAACCTGGCCGGCGTCGCGGTGCAGTTCTTCTACCAGTTCCTGGGAGACGCCTTCCAGGCCGAGGACGTCTCCACGCTGTGGGAGAACCGGTTGGTGAACGTCCTGACCTGCCTGGCCTTCCTGGCGATCGCGACCTGGATCGCCTATCGGGGCATCACGACGACCGAGCGGATCCAGATCGTCCTGGTGCTGTTCCAGCTGGCGGTGCTGGCCGTCTTCGCCATCGCGGCGTTCGCGAAGGCGGGCGACTCGCCGACCGGGATCGATTTCGACCTCGACTGGTTCAGCCCCTCAGGGCTGACCCTGTCGGCGTTCATCGCCGGGCTCTCGGGGTCGATCTTCGCGTTCTGGGGTTGGGACACCGCGCTCACGGTCAACGAGGAGTCCGTGGACGCCGACAAGACGCCCGGACGCGCAGCTCTGCTCTGCGTGTTGTCGATCCTGCTGACCTACATGATCGTCTCCATCGCGCTGCTGATGTACGCCGGCGTCGGCACCGAGGGGAACGGACTGGCCAACGAGGAGATCGCCGACAACGTCTTCGGCGCGCTCGCCAACCCTGTCCTCGGCCGACCGCTCGACCTGGTCCTGTTCCTGGCGGTCCTCGCCTCCAGCGCGGCGAGCCTGATCACCACCTTCCTGCCGACCTCCCGGACGATGCTGGCGATGGGTGTCTACCGCGCGTTCCCGCAGAGGTTCGCCACAGTCCACCCCGAGCACAAGACGCCGTCGTACGCCACCGTCGTGGCCGGGATCGGGGCCGGTGTGTTCTACTCCCTGCTGACCTTCGTCAGCGAGCGGGTACTGACCGACACGATCTACTCGCTCGGGATCATGATCTGCTTCTACTACGGGCTGACCGCGTTCGCGTGCATCTGGTACTTCCGGCGCGAGCTCTTCCTGGACCTCTACAGCTTCGTGTTCAAGCTCCTGTTCCCGCTGCTGGGCGGGCTGGGACTCGGCTGGGTGTTCGTGGTGACCCTGCGCGACAGCGCCTCCCCCGACTACGGCAGCGGCGCAAGCATCGGAGGCGTCGGGCTGGTGCTCATCCTGGGCCTGGGCCTGATCGTTCTCGGCATCGTGTTCATGCTGCTGCAGCGCGTTCGGGATCCGGCCTACTTCCGCGGGGAGACGCTGGTGAAGGACACACCGGCGCTGGTCGTCGAGGAGCCCTGAGCGGACAGACCCTAGTCTGGGCGTTTGTGAGCACCGGGTATGACGAGCATGATGCCGAGCGGTGGGTGTCGGAGCCGGCCAAGCGTCCCGGGCGGTCGGCGTTCGCCCGGGACCGGGCACGGGTGCTGCACAGTGCGATGCTGCGCCGGCTCGCCGCCAAGACCCAGGTAGTCGGCCCGGACACCGACGACTTCGTCCGCAACCGGCTCACGCACAGCCTCGAGGTGGCCCAGATCGGCCGCGAGCTGGCGACCGCGCTCGGCTGCGACCCGGACATCGTCGACACCGCCTGTCTGGCGCACGACCTCGGCCACCCGCCGTTCGGTCACAACGGCGAGCGAGCACTGGACGAGGTGGCCGCGCACATCGGCGGTTTCGAGGGCAATGCCCAGACGCTGCGGCTGCTGACCCGGCTCGAGGCCAAGACGTTCTCTCCGGAGGGCCGCAGCGTCGGGCTCAACCTGACCCGGGCATCGCTGGACGCGGCGACCAAGTACCCGTGGCTGCGCCGGCCCGGACTGCCCAAGTTCGGCGTGTACGACGACGACACCGACGTATTCGACTGGTTCCGCGGGACCGGCGCCGGCGACCGGCGCTGCCTGGAGTCACAGGTGATGGACTTCGCCGACGACGTCGCGTACTCGGTGCATGACATCGAGGACGGCATCGTTGCGCACAGCATCGACCTGGCCCGGGTCGACGCCGCCCGCGGGCCGTACTGGGACAGCGTTCGCCTGCTGTATTTGCCGGAGGCAACCGACGCCGAGCTGGACGAGGCGTGGCAACGGCTTGTCGTGGTGCCGTCCTGGCCGGCTGCCGCGTTCGACGACAGCCGCCGGGCACTGGCCGGGCTGAAGGACCTGACCAGCCAGCTGATCGGCCGCTTCTGTACCGCGGCCGAGCAGGCCACCCGGGCCGGCTTCGGCCGGGCGACGCTGACCCGGTATGACGCCGACCTGGTGGTCCCGGACCGGACCCGGGCCGAGATCGCCGTACTGAAGGCCATCGGCGTCTACCACGTGATGAACTCACCGGCCAGGCAACGCCGCCGGGCGGACCAGCGCGCGCTGCTCACCGAGCTCGTGCACGCATTGTGGAAGACCGCACCGGCCGGGCTGGACGCGGCCTACGCGGCCGACTTCGGCGAGGCAGCCGACGACGGCGCGCGGTTCCGGGTGGTGGTGGACCAGGTCGCGTCGCTGACCGACGCGTCCGCTGATGCCTGGCACGCGCGGCTGTAGCCCTTCGCCAGTGGACCGGGCTATCGTGGCCGCAGCGCGCAGGGCGCATCCGGTCCGCGGGAAGGGCAGAGCCCACCTGATCGAGTGGTGAACTTCTCGGCCGTACCTCCTTTTCCGGCCTGACGACGCGGACAGCAGGCGTGATCGGAGAGGAGGCAGCGATGCCGACCCTTGAACTTCCCCAGCAGCCCGACCTGGACCAGCTGCGCAAGCAGGCGAAGGACCTGCTGCGCCGAGCGCGCGCCGGTGACAGCGCCGCCGTCGAGCTGGCAGCCGAGTTCCATCCCCGCCGGCAGATCACCGCCCTCGCGGACGCCCAGCTGGTGGTGGCGCGCCGGTACGGGTTTCCGAGCTGGCCGCGTCTGCACGAGCACGTCGAGGCGATCCGCCGCTACACCCGTTCGCCGCACGCGGATGCGTCCGGGCCGGAGGACGCGCCGGACCGGTTCCTGCGGCTGGCCTGCCTGAACTACGGGACCGACGACGAGGTACGACGCGCGCAGGCCCGGGCACTGCTCGCCGAGCGCCCGGAGCTGGCCGGATCGAATATCCACACGGCGGCCGCGGTCGGTGACGTCTCGGCGGTCGAGCGGTTCCTCGGCCGGGATCGCGGCCTGGTCCGGGCCGAGGGCGGCCCGTTCCGGTGGGTGCCGCTGCTGTACGCGTCGTACTCGCGACTGGACAGCTCCGCACCCGGCCACTCGACCCTGGAGGTGGCACGGCTGCTGCTCGACCACGGCGCCGACCCGGACGCCGGCTACCTGTGGGACGGGCTGCCGTCACCGTTCACCGCGCTGACCGGAGCGTTCGGCCGTGGCGAAGGCAACGCGCCGCCGCATCAGTACCGCGACCAGCTGGCCCGGTTGCTGCTGGACCGTGGCGCGGACCCGAACGACAGCCAGACGATGTACAACCTCGGCGCCGGTTGCTGGCCCGTCAGCGACGAGTCACACCTGGAGCTGCTGTTCTCCTACGGCCTGGGCCGTGGTGACGGCGGGCCGTGGCGGGAGCGGATCGGCATCGCGATGCTGTCACCGGAGGAGCTGGTGCACGAGGAGCTGATGTACGCCGCGTCGCAGAACCTGCCGGCGCGTGCGCGGCTGCTGATCGAGCACGGTGTCGACGTCCACCGGAACAGCACCGGCCACCCACTCTACGGCGGCGCGACGCCGATGGAGCTATCAGTTGCCCTGGGCAACGAAGAGGTGGTCGACCTGCTGCTGGCCGCCGGTGCGACTCCGGTGGACAACCCGCTCGCGCTGTTCCTGGGCGCGTGTCTGCACGGTGACACCGCGACAGCGCAGCGCTACCTGGCCGAGGACCCCCGGTTGCGGGACCGGGCGGTGCAGCGGATGCCGAACGTGCTGCTACGCGCGGCCGAGCTCGGCCGCCCGGACGCGCTGCGGACGCTGGTCGCGATCGGGCTGGACGTCAACGATCTGTCCTGCCTGGGCCGGACACCGCTGCACGTGGCCGCGCTGAACGGAGACGCGGAGACCGTGCAGGTGCTGCTCGAGCTCGGGGCCGACCCGCGGAGCGAGGACCGCTCGTACCGGTCGACGCCGGCCGGTTGGGCTGCGCACGGAGGGCACCCAGAGCTCGCCGCCGAGCTGACTGCGCTCAGCTCGTGATGGTGCGCTCGAGCATCGCATGCATTCGGACACGTATAGGTTTGGGCGCATGAGCGACGAGCAGCAGTTCGTGATCGTGGGCGCCAGCCTTGCCGGCGCCAAGGCCGCCGAGACGCTCCGGGAGGAGGGCTTCACCGGGTCGATCGTGCTGATCGGCGACGAACCGCTGCTGCCGTACGAGCGACCGCCGTTGTCCAAGGGTGTGCTGCAGGGCAAGGAGGAGGCGAGCGTCACCGAGCTGCACGACCAGGCCTGGTACGACGACCAGCGGGTCACGCTGCGGCTCGGCTCTGCCGCGACCGAGCTGGACACCGGAGCCCGGACCATCGGGCTGGCCGACGGCTCGACGGTTCCTTACGACAGGCTGCTGATCGCCACCGGCAGCCGGGTCCGCACGCTCGACATCCCCGGTGCCGGCCTGGCCGGGGTGCACTACCTGCGCACGGTGCCGGACTCTACGACCCTGACCGAGGCGTTCCGGTCCCGGCCGCGGGTGGTCGTGGTCGGCGCCGGCTGGATCGGGCTGGAGGCGGCCGCCGCCGCCCGCGAGCACGGCGCCGAGGTGACCGTGGTCGAGCCGCAGTCGACCGCGCTGGCGGCCGTGCTGGGCGAGCAGGTGGGCGAGATCTACGCCGACCTGCACCGCGGTCACGGCGTCACGTTCCACTTCGGTACCGGGGTCGAGGAGTTCGCCGGTGACGACCGGGTCACCGGCGTGCGGATCAGCAGCGGCGAGACCATCCCGGCCGACGTGGTCGTGGTCGGGGTCGGCGTACTGCCGAACATCGAGCTGGCCAGCTCGGCCGGCATCGACGTCGCGGAGCCGTCCGAGGGCGGTGGCATCGTCGCGGACGCGAGCCTGCGGACCTCCGTGCCCGACGTGTACGCGGCCGGCGACCTGGTCCGCTGGGACCACCCGGTGCTCGGGCAGCCGGTCCGGGTCGAGCACTGGGCGAACGCGCACGACGGCGGCGTCGCAGTCGCGAAGTCCATGTTGTCGCAGCCCGGCCAGGATCCTGCTGTCTATGACGCGATCCCGTTCTTCTACTCCGACCAGTACGACGCCGGGATGGAGTACGCCGGGTACGTGCCGCGCGGGACGTCGTACGACGTGGTGCTGCGCGGCGACCCGTCCTCGGGCGAGTACATGGCCTTCTACCTGGACCAGGACGACCGGCTGCTGGCCGGGATGCATGTCAACACCTGGGACACCATCGACTCGGTCCAGGACCTGATCCGCTCCAAGGTGCCGCTGGACCGCGCCAAGCTCGCCGATCCACAGGTCGCGCTCACCGACGTACAAGCCTGACCTAGACTCACCGCGTGGCAGGGCGGATCAGGGAAGAGGACATTGCGCTGGTGCGCGAGCGTGCTCGGATCGACGAGATCATCGGCGCGCACGTCACGCTCAAGAACGCCGGCGGTGGTTCGCTGAAGGGCCTGTGCCCGTTCCACGACGAGAAGTCGCCGTCGTTCAACGTGACGCCGGCCCGTGGCTTTTTCTTCTGTTTCGGGTGCTCCGAGGGCGGCGACGTCATCGACTTCGTGCAGAAGATCGACCAGGTGTCGTTCACCGACGCCGTCGAGATGCTCGCCTCCAAGGTCGGCATCCAGCTCAGGTACGACGACAGCGGAGTGGGGCCCGGACCGAAACGCGAGTCGAACCAGCGACCGCGGCTGGTCGCCGCACACAAGATCGCGGCCGAGTTCTACGCCGAGCAGCTGTTCTCCGCGCACGAGGCGATGACCGGGCGGCAGTTCCTGGACAAGCGCGGCTTCGACAAGGACGCCGCGACCACGTTCGGGGTCGGGTTCGCGCCGCGGGACGGCGAGGCGGTACTGAAGGTGCTGCGCGGCCGCGGCTTCAGCAACGAGGAGATCGTGGCGTCCGGACTGTGCGCGCAGAACCAGCGCGGGCTGTACGACCGGTTCCGCGGCCGGCTGATGTGGCCGATCCGGGACGCGTCCGGGGACCCCATCGGGTTCGGCGCCCGGCGGCTGTTCGACGACGACCGGATCGAGGCGAAGTACCTGAACACGCCCGAGACGCCGATCTACAAGAAGTCCAAGGTGCTGTACGGCGTCGACCTGGCCCGGCGCGAGATCGCCAAGTCGCAGCAAGCCGTCGTGGTCGAGGGGTACACCGATGTGATGGCCTGCCATCTCGCCGGGGTCGGGACCGCGGTCGCGACCTGCGGCACGTCGTTCGGCGAGGAGCACGCCCGCGTACTGCGCCAACTGCTGCTGGACCACGACCAGTTCCGCGGCCGGGTGATCTTCACCTTCGACGGCGACGCCGCCGGCCAGCGCGCCGCGGTGAAGGCGTTCAGCCTCGACCACGCGTTCGCCGCGCAGACCTATGTCGCGGTCGAGCCGGACGGGCTGGACCCGTGCGACCTGCGGCTGGACAAGGGCGACGAGGCGGTCCGCGAGCTGATCGGCCGGCAGGTTCCGCTGTACCGGTTCGTGCTGAACAACGTGCTGTCCCAGTACGACCTGGACCGCGCGGACGGCCGGGTGGACGCGCTGCGGGAGGCGGCACCGCTGGTGGTCAGCGTGCGGGACAAGGCGAAGGTGGATGGGTTCGTCCGCGAGCTGGCCGGCCGGCTCGGGATGGAGGTCGAGCAGGTCCGCAGCGAGGTGTTCAAGGCCGCCAGCCGTCCGCAGCAACGTCGGGAGGGCGACCGCGGGCCGGTCGAGGTGGCGACGACAGAGCCGCCGCGATATCCGCAGGTGCCGTCCCCGCGCGAGCAGCGGTTCACGATCGAGTGGGAGGCACTGAAGGTGGTGCTGCAGTACCCGCACCTGGTCCGGAGCGCGTTCGACGAGCTGGACGACAACGACTTCACCCACCCGTGGCTGGCGGCGGTCCGCGCCGGGATGGCCGCCGCCGGCGGTCCGGCGAACGCGCAGCCGGGCGAGGCGTGGGTGGTCGCGGTCCGGGCCGCTATCCCGGACCCGCAGGCGACCGCCGTACTGGGCGCGCTGGCGGTCGAGCCGTTGCACCTGGACCGCGAGCCGGACGAGCGGTTCGCCGCCGCGCACCTGGCCCGGCTGCAGGAGCTGACCTGCCTGCGCCGGATCGCGGCGCTGAAGTCCAAGCTGCAGCGCACCAACCCGGTGGACCAGGCCGACGACTACAACCGGATGTTCGGCGAGCTGATCGCGCTGGAGCGGTACCGCACCGAGCTGCGCGAACGCGCCATCGGCGGAGCGCTCTAGCCAGGTCGCGCGCGGTCTCAGGGCTCGATCTCGACGGTCGCGCCGGCCGACTCGGCCAGGGCGACAGCGCCGGCCAGGTCGAGTCGGGTCTCGCTGAGCCGTGCGGTTGTCAGGTCGACGTTCGCGAGGGTGGCGCCGCGCAGGTCGGCCTCGCGCAGGTCGGCGCCACGCACGGTGGCCTGGGACAGGTCGCAGCCGCGCAGGATCGCGCCGCGCAGGTCGGCCTCGGACAGGTCGGCGTCGTTCAGCCGTACGCCGCTGAGGTCCGCGCCGGCCAGCTCGGCGCCGCGAAGCACCACGCTCGACCAGGTGCCGCCGGACACCGTCAGCGGCTGCAGCACGCATTCGACGAACACGGTGCCGGTCAGCTTGCAGCCGATCAGGCTCGCGTCGAACCACGACGTACGCCGGATGTCGCAGCCGATGAACGCGGTGTCGGTGTGCTCCGACGCGTTGAACCGGCAGTTCGAGAACTCGCAGTCCTCGAACACGGTGCCGCGGCTACGGGCCTCGGTCAGGTCGACGTCGGTGAACCGGCAGCGCAGGTAGTGCTCGGCGCCGAACTCCTTGCCGTACCAGTCCTCGTCGCGGAAGGTCAGGTCCGCAAGCTCGTCAGCCACGACGCCATCCTGGCAAGAACCGGTCGCCGTGCGGGTACCGCCGGGGAGTGTAGACGACCGGACGGTCGTCGGCTCGGGACACGACCCGCGTGGTGGACGACCCGACGATGAGCAGGCAGCGCATGTCGACCTGGGCCGGGTCGAGCTCGCCGAGGGTGGTCACGGTGACCTGCTCCTCGGGACCGCCGACGTCACGGCCGATCACAACCGGCGTGCCGGGTTCGCGGTGCTCGAGCAGCAGATCCCGCATTGCACCGACCTGCCAGGTCCGAGACCGCGACGCGGGGTTGTAGACCGCCAGCGCCAGGTCGGCCGCCGCGGCGGCGGTGATGCGAGTGGCGATGACCTCCCACGGCTTGAGCCGGTCCGACAGCGACAGCACCACGTAGTCGTGCCCGAGCGGTGCCCCGATCCGGCTCGCCACCGCCTGCGCCGCGGTCAGCCCGGGCAGCACATCGACCGGTACGCCGGCGTACGCCGGCTCGCACGCCACCTCGAGCACGGCGCTCGCCATCGCGAACACGCCCGGGTCGCCGGACGATACGACCACCACCCGCTGGCCCTTGAGCGCCAGGTCCAGCGCGAACGCGGCCCGCTCGGACTCGACCCGGTTGTCGGACGGGTGCTTGCGCTGCCGCACGTTCACGGGCAGCCGGTCCAGGTACGGCCCATACCCGATCAGGTCTTCCGCTGCCGCGACCGCCGCGCGCACCTGCGGTGTCATCCACTCCGGTCCGGCCGGTCCCAGCCCGACCACGGTGACCGAACCCTGCGTCGTCGCCGGGCGCCGGTTGCTGATCGGGCTCGGCAGCAGCGCCAGCGAGAAGTACGGCACCGAGTCCGGGTCCACTTCCGCGAGCGGTGCCAGCCGTTGCTCGGTGGTCGTTGCCCGCTCGACGTAGAACGCCTCGTCCAGCCGGCCCGCCCGTTCGAACGCGTCCCGCACATTGCGGTACGTCCGGCCCAGCTTCATCACCGCGGCGGCGTCGGCGTCCGCGAGCCGGGCGGCCAGCTCGTCGGCCGGCAGCGTACCCGGCAGCACGGTGAGGACCTCGTCCCGCTCGCACAGCGGCTTGCCCAGTACGGCGGCCGCCGCACTCACCGAAGTAACCCCGGGTACCACCTCGCACGGGTAGCGGTCGGCCAGCCGCTTGTGCATGTGCATGTACGACCCGTAGAACAGCGGGTCGCCCTCGGCCAGCACCACGACGTCCCGGCCGACGTCCAGGTGTGCGGCGAGCCTCGCCGCGGAATCGGCGTAGAAGTCGTCGATCGCGCCCTGGTACCCGCCCGGGTGGTCGGTGGTCTCCACGGTCAGCGGGTAGACCAGGTGTTCCTCGAGCTGCCCGTCACGCAGGTACGGCGCCGCGATCGATCGGGAGATGCTCCGGCCGTGCCGGGCGCTGTGGAACGCGACCACGTCCGCGGCACCGATCAGCCGCGCCGCCTTCACCGTCACCAGCTCGGGGTCGCCGGGTCCGAGCCCGACCCCCCACAACCGGCCGGTCACAGCTCCTCCTCGCGCGCGATCGCGTTCAGCGCCGCCGCCGTCATCGCACTGCCGCCGCGACGGCCGCGCACCACCAGGTACTCCAGGCCGAGGTCGTTCGCGGCCAGCGCGTCCTTGGACTCCGCCGCGCCGACGAACCCGACCGGGATCCCCAGTACGGCCGCCGGGCGCGGCGCGCCGTCCGCGACCAGCTCGAGCAGCCGGAACAACGCGGTCGGCGCGTTGCCGATGGCAACGACCGCGCCGTCCAACCGGTCCAGCCACAGGTCCACCGCGGCCGCGCTCCGGGTGGTGCCGATCCGTTCGGCGAGGGCCGGCACCGACGGGTCGGACAGCGTGCAGGCGACGTCGTTGTCCGCGGGCAGCCGGCGCCGGGTCACGCCGGCGGCGACCATCGCGGCGTCGCAGAGGATCGGTGCCCCCGACCGCAGCGCCGCCCGGGCGTCGCGGACCACGTACGGCGACCAGGCCAGGTCGGCGACCAGGTCGACCATGCCGCAGGCGTGGATCATCCGGACCGCGACCTGTGCCACGTCGTCCGGCAGCGGTCCGAGCTCCGCCTCCGCACGGATCGTCGCGAACGACTGGCGGTAGATCGCCGTGCCGTCGCGCTCGTACTCCAGCTGGGTCACCGCTGCCTCCTCGCCGCCACCGCGGCAACCACCTCGTCCACGACCATCCCGTCCACTGCGTACCCGTTGCCGGTAGCAACCACATCGACCGCGCCGCCGGGCCTGCCGCACCGACGGTCACAGCCGGACCAATGCACCGGCCGGCCGGGCGGCAGCAACGGCAGCGCGCGCGCCGCGTCGGCCCGTACGTCGGCCAGCGCCTTCGCGCACGCCGGCCGCCCCGCACACCCGGTCATGCCGACCCAGGCCGACGCCGGATCCGTCACCAGCCCGGCTTCGGTGAGTCTGTTGTCGTCGGCAAGTCCGGGTACTACGACCGACCGCCACGGCGTGATCCGGATCGTGCCGGTGCCGTCCGCCGCCACGTCGGCCAGCAGCCCGGCCTGCTCCACGGTCAGTCGGCCGAGCGGGACCGCGGCGACGGTTGCGACCCGCCCGTCGCGCTGGCGGTGCGTCCCGACTCGCGATGGCGTCCCGGTCGGCGGCGTCCTCGCGGACGGTGTCCCGGCGGGCGGCACGGCGGTGCTCACCGCGTCGAGCCGCTCGATGACCCGGGCCGGTCCGTCGTCGAGCTCCGCCAGCCGCCAGCCGGACGAGCCTTGGGTCGTCCGCTCGGCCAGGAACGCGGCCGCGACCGCGCTCAGCACCTGCGGCACGGTGGCCCAGGCCACCCGTACGCCGGTGTCCGCGCCGGCGAGCCGGAGATCGGCCACCCCAGCGTTCGCTGCCCGGGCGCCCACGTCGGCGTCGATACCGTCCAGGTCACCGCGCCCGTCGTCGAGTGTGAACAGGAACCGCCCGGGCAGCTCCGCAAAGTCCGCGGACGCACACAGCAAGCGGTCCAGCTCGGCGGCGACGGGCAGTACGTCGTACAGCGAATGCTCGTCGAGCCCGCTCAGCGGCGAGGCGAGGATGTTGCGGACGCGTTCGTGGGTCAGGGACGGCAGCAACCCCGCGGCGTACAGGCGCTGGGAGAGCTTTCGCTCGGCACCGGGTGCGAGCCCGCGGACCTGCAGGTTCGCCCGTGAGGTGAGCTCCAGCTGGCCGTCGCCGAGGTCCGCCGCGGCGGCCGAGAGCACCCGCAGCTGTGTGGCCGTGAGCACGCCGCCGGGGAGCCGCACCCGGGCCAGCCCGCCGTCGGCCGCCTGGTGCGCCGCCATCACGCCCGGGCAGAGGTCCGGGCGGGACCGTACGGCGTGCTCGTGCGCTGACACGGCCGCGATCCTACGGACCGCGCCGTCCGGCCGTTAGGACGAGGGACACAGCCTAGGCTGGTGCGCGTGGCAGCAGAACCCGCCGTGGCGGTCGTCACCGGCGCGAACCGCGGGATCGGCCTGGAGGTCTGCCGCCAGCTCGCCGCTCTCGGGTACGCCGTGGTGCTGGGGTCGCGCGACCCGGACAAAGGCCGCGCGGCAGCGGACCGGCTCGGCAGCGCGCAGGTGGTGTCGTGCCGGCTCGACGTGGCCGACGAGGACAGCGTGCGGTCCGCGGCGGACTGGGTCGGTGCGCGGTTCGGCCGCTGCGACGCCCTGGTGAACAACGCCGCGATCGACTACGACCCGGGGGAGCGGGCGAGCAGCGCCGACCTCGGCGTCGTGCACGAAGCGATGGAGACCAACCTGTTCGGGGCCTGGCGGACGACGCTCGCGTTCCTGCCGTTCCTGCGCGCGTCCGGTCACGGCCGGATCGTGAACGTGTCCAGCGAGGGCGGCTCGCTGGCGTCGATGGGCGCCGGCGCGCCGGCGTACTCGGTCAGCAAGGCGTCGATGAACGCGCTGACCCGGATCCTCGCGGCCGAGCTCCGCCCTGCCCGGATCCTCGTCAACGCGATCTGCCCGGGCTGGACCGCGACCGACATGGGCGGTCACGCCGGCCGGCCGGTCGCGGACGGCGCGGCCTCCGTGGTCTGGGGCGTGACCCTCCCGGACGACGGACCGACCGGCGGTTTCTTCCGCGACGGCCGGGCGCTTCGTTGGTGACGGGTGAACCCTCGGACGCAGGCGAGAATGTGCGTCATGACAGAGATGATGCGGGCGGTGATGCTGCGCGAGCCAGGTCCGGTCGAGAACCTCGAGCTGACCGAGCTACCGGTCCCGGAGGCAGAGCCGGGCTGGGTGCGGATCGCGGTCAAGGCGTTCGGGCTGAACCGGTCCGAGCTGCACACCCGGCTCGGCCTGGCCGAGGGTGTCACGTTCCCGCGGGTGCCGGGGATCGAGGCGACCGGAGTGGTCGACGACCCGTCCGACTCCGGTCTCTCCGTAGGCCAGCAGGTGGTCGCGATGATGGGCGGGATGGGCCGCACGTACGACGGCGGCTATGCCGAGTACGTCGTGGTGCCGCGCGGCCAGGTCGTCCCGTTCAGCTCCGCGCTGCCGTGGGAGACGCTCGGCGCGGTCGGCGAGACGCTGCAGACTGCGAACGGGTCACTCACCACCGGACTCGACCTGCGGGCCGGCCAGTCGCTCCTGATCCGCGGCGGTACCTCCACGGTCGGACTGGCAGCGGCGAGTATCGCCAAGGACCTGGGCGCCATCGTGCTCGCCACCACCCGGCAGCCGGCCCGGGCCGAGGACCTCAAGGCGCACGGTGTCGACCACCCGGTCGTCGACACCGGTGAGATCGCCGCCGAGGTTCGCAGGATCGTCCCGGACGGGGTGGACGCGGCACTCGAGCTAGTCGGTACGCCGACCCTGCCGGACACGCTCGCAGCGACCCGGGTGCACGGCACCGTCTGTTTCACCGGAATGCTGTCGAACCAGTGGATCGTGCCGGAGTTCTACCCGATCGGCTACCTGCCGTCCGGTGTCCGGCTGACGGCGTACTCCGGCGACGCCGTCGACCTGCCGGCCGGGGCGCTGCAGCGCTGGCTGGACGGTCTCGCCGCCGGCACCGTCAGCCTCGGTCCGGTGCGTGTCTACCCGATGGACCGGATCCGGGACGCGCACGACGCGCTGGAGCGCAACCTCGGCGTCGGCAAGATCGTGGTCACGACCGGCTGAGTCGGTAGGTTCGGCAGGGTGCGCTTCTCGACGCTGACCGACCTCGAGTGCCCCCGCTGCGGCGAGCGGCATGACGCCGACGTCGTCACCGGGGTCTGTGACTGCGGCTCGCCGCTGCTTGCTCGCTACGACCTGGACGAGGTCCGCGCCGGCCTGACCCCGGACGAGGTCGCGGTGCGGCAGCCCTCGCTGTGGCGGTACCACGAACTGCTCCCGGTCCGCTCGCCCGACTGCGTGGTCACCCTCGGCGAGGGGATGACACCGCTGCTGCCGATGAAGGCGCTCGGACGCGAGCTCGGCGTGGATCGGCTGCTGATGAAGGACGACGGCCTGGTGCCGACGGGTTCGTTCAAGGCCCGCGGCGCGGCGGTCGGAGTGTCCAGGGCGGCCGAGCTCGGCGTACGGAAGGTGGCGATGCCGACCAACGGCAACGCCGGCTCCGCGTGGGCGACGTACGCCGCACGCGCCGGCATGGAGAGTCTGATCGCGATGCCGCTCGGCGCACCGGAGATCTGCCGGCGCGAGTGTCTGGTGGTCGGTGCCGAGCTGCACCTGGTGGACGGCCACATCGGCGACGCGGGCGCGTTCATCCGTTCGCTGCTCGCGGACCGGCCCGGGTACCAGGATGTGTCGACGCTGCGTGAGCCGTACCGGATCGACGGCAAGAAGACGATGGGCCTGGAGATCGCCGAGCAACTCGGCTGGCGGCTGCCGGACGTGATCCTGTACC
>Ga0075418_10004604_pt1 | contig 15663 bp, 14 predicted proteins | sample SoiMetdeltSBSDD2_FD_81776 | JGI IMG/M metagenome (GOLD analysis project Ga0075418, IMG submission 81776) | Bulk soil microbial communities from a Populus tree surrounding site in Tennessee, USA - Soil MetaG P. deltoides SBSDD2 | ecosystem: Environmental > Terrestrial > Soil > Tree plantation...
GATCAAGGTCCTGGAGCCCGATCGCTCCGTGCGGGCCTCGACCTCGGTCGACTACGCCCGCCTGTCGCGGCTCGTGCACCACCTGCCGAACATCCGCGCTCAGTCGACCTCCCTGGTCCCGGCTGACGTCCCCAACGAGGCCTCCGACTACTACCGCCTGTACATCGCGCTCCAGTGCTGCAACAAGCCTATTGTGACGGGCCTGTTCCGCCACGAGTCGTTCGACACGATGCTCGAGATGATGGCCATCGTGCGAGGCTCGCGCAAGGCGGTGGCCGAGAAGCCGCTGGCGATCTTCGACGCCTGCCCGTCCTCTCCGCTGCGCTGGAGCGAGCTGACGTCCGAGAGCCTCATGAAGTGCGCCGCCGCGGGGGTGCCGTCCGAGGTCGTGTCGGTGCCTCTCACCGGCGCGACCGGCCCCGTGACCCTGTCCGGCACGCTCGTAGTGCACACCGCCGAGAACCTCGCCGGGATCGCCCTGGCGCAGGCCGTGCGCCGGGGCGCGCCGGTGATCTACGGCGGCGCCCCGTGCCTGATGGACATGCGCGGCGGGCAGACGCCTTTCGGCTCCATCGAGACCATGATGATCGACTGCGCCTACGCCCAGATCGGCAAGCGCTTCGGCCTGCCGATTCACGCCTACATGGGGCTCTCGGATTCGAAGCTGGTCGACGCGCAGGCGGGGTACGAAACCGGCTACGGCATCATCCTCGCGGCGCTCGCCGGGGTCAACGTGGTGAGCGGCGTCGGCATCCTCGACTTCATCACCTGCCAGTCTCTCGAGAAACTGGTCATCGACAACGAGATCTGCGGCATGGCGTACCGGCTTCTCGACGGCATCAAGATGAGGCACGAGCCGATGGCCTCCGACTTTCTGCCGCAGGCAATCGAGAAGGGCCACTTCCTCGGCCACCCGACCACGCTCAAGCTCTTCAAGGAGGAGGGCCTGATGCCGGGGAAGGCCGTCGACCGCTCCTCGGCGCCCATAGGCGGCGGCGGGCCGACCGACTACGAGCGCGCCTCCAAGGTGGTGCAGGATCTCCTGGCCCGGGAGCGCTTCGGCCTGGACGAGGCGATGCTCCGCGAGCTCGATCGCGTCGTGCTCCAGGACGCCCGGCAATACGGCCTGGAGGCGCTGCCCGCGCTTCCGGACTGACCCTTCCGGGAGCACGCCGTTGACCGAAGCCGCCTCGCCTCGCCTCATCGACCCGCTGACGATCCAGGTCTCGCGGCCGCTCGTCCTGCTCCGCCTCGGCTACCGGCAGGCGGGACAGGTCCCTCCCAAGACCTCGCGGCTCCTCGACGAAGTCATCGGACAGTCGGAGCCCCTCCTGGCCCCGCGCGCCATCTGCGCGGCCTTCGACGTCGTCCTTCGAGGGGACGGGCGGATCGCAATCGGAGGCGCGCTCGAGAGCGCCAGCCGGTCGCTACTCGAGCGGCTCGAAGGTTGCCGCCGCGCCGTCCTGTTCGCCGCCACCATCGGGCCGGCGCTCGAAGAGTGGGTGCAGTCGCTCAACACCGCGGGCGAGATGAGCCGCGCCCTGCTCGCCGACGCCTATGCCAGCAGCGCCGCCATCGCCCTCGGCATGGCCATGGAGAGCTTCGCACAGGACCTCTTCCAGGACCTCGATCTGCAGCCGACGCGGCGCTACGCTCCCGGATACGGCGACTGGGAGCTCTCCTGCCAGGAGCCGCTCCTCGACCTCGTCGGCGCCGGGCGCATCGGCATCCGCCTCACGGAGGGATTCCTCATGCTCCCCGCGAAATCGATCTCCGGTGTCATCGGAGGACGCCAGCGGCCTCTTCCGTGAGCCGCGCCGTCCGCGGGTGCTTTGCCGTCAGGGGCAGTCCGGCGGGTACGACTCGCAGTCGCCCGCGCCGCACCGATCTGCCGTGACCGTGCCGGTGTAATCGCAGGACGTCATGGTGGATCCGCAGCCCTGGGCCGCGATCGCGATCCGGACCTCGCCGCCGAGCGTGTTTCCCGAGAGGACCAGAGTCTCCGTGATCGAGACGTCGTAGCAGCAGGACGGATCGGAGCAGGCGGTCCCGCTGTGCGTGACGACCGCCACCTGGCCGCTGACCGTTCCGGGAGCCCAGTAGACCAGCCGCCCGCACTGGTCGAAGTGCTCGACCCCGATGGCCGACCCCGTCTGGGTGATCACGAAGTAGCCGCTGCCGGTGCCGGCGGGCAGGGAGGCGCCGCTGCAGTTGGTGGAGGTCGCCTGAACCTCGAAGGCCCAGCGGCCGGAGACAGCGGCCGGGGCTTGTGACACAGCACCGGAGTCGTCACCGCCGCCGGAACAGCCAACCAGCCCTATCGTGAGGGCCGCCGCGATCACGGCGTTCAGCGACCTCATTCGGGGAACATCCAGGGCTTCACGACGCGCAGTGTAAGGCGGGCTGAGAGGGGGGAGCAAGGTTGCCGATCACGGGTCTTTTCCCGCCGTCGTTGGCCGGTGCCCGGGCTACACTACCCGGTCTGCCGGCGCCCTCCCGATGGGCTGCGCCGGCCGCGAGCCCGGGGCGGGGGGGCGGAAGGAGAGACCGATGCGCAACATCCTCTCGATGATTGTCGCCGGGGGCTGTCTGTTCATGGCCGTCGGTCCAGGTCCTCAGGCGCGGGAGGCGAGCCGGCCCGCGACCATCGGGGAATTCGCGGTGCGGGTGTCGGCGGCCCTCGGCTACGAGGACCCGGTGCCGGACTCGGCCGCGTCCAACCTGAAACGGCGGGGAGTCGAGCTGGGAGCCGATTTGGGCACCACGCTCACGGAAGGCAGGGCGGCGAAGGTCATGGCCGACCTCGGGCTTCCGGTGGTGCCTCCGGCCCATCCGTCCGCCCCCGTCACGGAGAGCCGGGCCGGGATCCTGGCCGCCACGATCGGGACAACGCTCTCTACTGCAGCGCCCGGCGCCGAGGGGATCGGCTTCGCGGCGGAGCTGCCGACGTTCCTGCAGTGCCTGCAGGCCCCCAATACCGGCCTCTGCATTCAGTGCTGCGTGGATGCCCTGCCTCCCAGGCTTGCGATGGGAGCCAAGTCCAGGCTCTGCTCCCATGTCTGCATGTTCGCCTCGCCGCAGCCGAGCCTCTCGTCGCCCCCCGACTGATCGCTTTTCGCGCGGAGTTCTGGTCTCCGATGCAGCACGGGCGGCCTTTCGGGCCGCCCGTTTCGTTTCAGCAAGATGTTGAATCTTGGGAGTTTGTTTGGTGGCGGGGGCGAGATTTGAACTCGCGACCTTTGGGTTATGAGCCCAACGAGCTACCAGGCTGCTCCACCCCGCGTCGAGGGCGTGGAGTATAAGCGGTGCGCTCCGGCCGTGTCAATCGCCGCCCGCTCCGGCGCCCTTCGGGAACAGGAAGACGATCTCGCCCGGACGGGCCAGGCCGAGCTGGTCGCGCGCGATCGATTCGATGCGGAAGGGGTCGGTCTTGAGGGCGCGCACCTCGTTCATCAGGGCGTCGGTGCTCTGCCGGTGCTCGGCGACCTCGCGGCGCAGCCTCGCCATCGTGTGCCTCTGCCGCAGCCCGGCAATGAGGCCCATCTCGCCGAAGATCAGGTTGAAGAGGAGCAGGCCGGCGAGGAGCCAGACCGCGGAGCGCAGCGCCCGCGCCCGGGCGGCGGGATCGATCCGGATGCGATCGGCGAGATTCATCGGTTCGGACGCAGCGCCGGCAGCGGCGCCAGGGCGGACCGCCCCGGATAGCGGGCGCGCTCGCCGAGCTGCTCCTCGATCCTCAGGAGCTGGTTGTACTTCGCCACCCGCTCTCCGCGCGAGGGCGCGCCGGTCTTGATCTGCCCCAGGTTGAGGCCCACGGCCAGGTCGGCGATGAACGGATCCTCGGTCTCGCCGGATCGGTGCGACAGGACCGTCGCGTAGCCGGCCGCGCGCGCCGTGTCGATCGCCCTGATGGTGTCGGTGAGCGTGCCGATCTGGTTCGGCTTGATCAGGATGGCGTTGGCCACGCCCCGGCGGATCCCTTCCTCGAGGATGGCGACGTTGGTCACGAACAGGTCGTCCCCAACGAGCTGCACCTTCGAGCCCAGCGCGGCGGTGAGTTTCTCCCAGCCGCTCCAGTCGCCCTCCGCCATGCCGTCTTCGATGGAGACCAGGGGCTGCGAGCGCACCAGAGCCTCGTAGAACGCCGCCAGATCCTCCGGCGTGCGGCGCTTGGGTTGCTCCGCTTCGAGAACGTAGGCCCCGTCCTGGAACAGCTCGGTAGCCGCGACGTCGAGCGCCAGTGCTATCTGGTCGCCCGGTCTGTAGCCGGCGGCTTCGATCGCGGCGACGACGACCTCGACCGCCTCGGCGTTGGACCCGAGGTCGGGGGCCCAGCCCCCCTCGTCCCCCTGACCGGAACGCAGCCCGCGCTTCCTCAGGATCTCCCTGAGCGCGTGGAACACCTCGGCGCCCATCCGCAGCGCCTCGCGGAAAGTGGCGGCGCCGAGCGGGAGGATCATGAACTCCTGGATGTCGACGTTGTTGTCGGCGTGCGCGCCGCCGTTGAGGATGTTGAACAGCGGCACCGGCAGGTCGCGCGCGGCGTCGCCGCCGAGGTGCCGGTAGAGCGGCAGCCGCCGGCTGGCCGCGGCCGCGCGGGCGGAGGCCAGCGAGACTCCGAGCAGCGCGTTGGCGCCCAGGCGCGAGCAGGTGGGCGTCCCGTCCACCTCGCGCAGGCGGCCGTCGAGGACCTCCTGCCGCCCCGGGTCGAGGCCGAGGACGGCCGGGCGCAGCGCGGAAACGACGTTGTGGACCGCCTTGAGGACGCCCTTGCCGCGGAAGCGCGCCGGATCTCCGTCCCGCAGCTCGACGGCCTCGCGCGAGCCGGTCGAGGCTCCCGACGGCACGGCGGCGCGGGCGACGACGCCGTCGCTGAGAAGGACCTCCACCTCCACCGTGGGATTGCCGCGGGAGTCCAGGATCTCGCGCGCGATGACGTCGGAGATCGTGACCAAGCCGATCAGTCCCTCATGATGAAGTCGCGCGCGGCCGCCATCAGGCTGTCGAGGTCCCGCGTCGAGCGGGATTCCATGTAGCAGCGGATCACCGGCTCCGTGCCCGAGGGCCGGAACAGGATCCAGGAGCCGTCGCCGAAGCTCATCCTGCTCCCGTCCATCTCGTCCAGCCGCGCGACGCGCCGGCCGGCGAAGGTCGAGGGCGGCATGTCGAGGCGTCTCTGGAGACGGGTCCGCCCCGCAGCGTCGGTATGATAATCGATCCGGCGGCCGTGCAGGGGACCGATCCGCGACAGGAGCGCGCGGACCTGATCGCGGAGCGGACGGCGGCGCACCGCCACCATCTCGGCCGCCAGGAGCCCGGCGAGGATCCCGTCCTTCGCCGGCAGGTGCGAGGCGACGGCCAGTCCGCCCCCCTCCTCGCAGGCCAGGAACGTCTCCCGCGATACGAGCCGATCCGTCAGGTGGCGGAATCCGACCGGGCTCTCGAACAGCGTCCGGCCGTGCAGGGCGCAGACGGCGTCGAGGAGATGCGTCGTGGCGATCGTGCGGCCGATCCCACCGGGCACGCGCCGCTCGGTGATGAGGTAGTCGGCGAGGAGTGCCAGGAAGTGGCTGGGAGGCACGAATACGCCGCCGGCATCCACGACGCCGAACCGATCGCCGTCGCCGTCGGTCGCGAGGCCCAGGTGGAGACCTCCGCGCCTGACAGCGCGGGCCAGCGGGCGGAGCTGGGGCTCGGAGCAGTCGGGGGCGAGCCCGCGGAACTCGGGGTGCGGCTCGCCGTGCAGCACCTCGACGTGCCGCGCCAGCTTCGAGAGCACACCGTCCAGATAGCCGATGGAAGCGCCATGCCGCGGGTCGCACGCGATCCGGAGGCGCGCCCTGCGGATCGCCGCCAGCCGGACGGATCGGCCGAGGTGGCGGAAATAGCCGGCGCGCACGTCGAGCCGGCGCACGGCGGTCCGACCCCGCGCGGCGGCCCTGCGGGTGGGGCGGCGCGGGGTCTCGGACACCGCCGTCCGGGCCTGGCGCTCGACCTCGAGTGTCGTGGCCTCGGGGGCCGGTGCGCCTCCCTTGATCAGAAGCTTCAGCCCGCTGAATTCGGGTGGATCCTGGCTGGCGGTGATGGCGATCCCCGCCGCCCTGCGTCCTGAGGCGACGGCGTAGGCCACGGCCGGCGTCGGGATGGCCCCCGGCGAGCAGGCCACCGGGATGCGGTGGGCCGCCAGGACCTGCGCCGCCTCGGCGGCGAATCGCTCCGACAGGAAGCGCGTGTCGTGCCCGACGAACACCCCCCCTCGAGCCGCTCCCGAGGCGAGGAGGTGCCGGGCGACGGCCCCGGCCGCCCGGCGGATGCTGGCGAAGGTCACGTCCTCGGCGATGACGCCGCGCCACCCCGAGGCGCCGAAGCGGATCACGCCGCCCGCCCCAGGAGGCCGTTTCTTGACGCGCCCAATGAGCGGCCCCTATAATTCATGGCATGACACCGCACAATGTTTTGATCGTCCTCTGCACGGCGTCCAACGAGAAGGAAGCGATGACGATCGCACAGGCCCTGGTGGAGCGCGAGGAGGCCGCCTGCGTGAACCTGGTGCCGATGGTCCGCTCCGTCTACCGCTGGAAGGGCAAGGTCTGGAACGAGACGGAGCAACTCCTGATCATCAAGACGACGGCGCCGGCCTTCGAGGACGTCAAGCGGACCGTCAAGGAGCTGCACTCCTACGAGCTGCCGGAGATCCTGGCGCTGCCGGTGTCCGACGGCGAGCCGAACGCCCTGGCCTGGATCGGAAGCTCGGTCAAGCACGGCCGGGACAATCCCTGAAACGCATCGCCCCGAACCGCCGCCCTGCTAGCGGGCGTTGATCCTGCGGAACGCCTGCCGGAAGCACTCCGTCATCGACAACGACTGTCCTTCTCCCTTGAGGTAGATGCTCTCCATCTCGCGCAGGTAGGCGGTGGGCGGGAACCTGGGGTAGGACTCGTAGACGAACCGCACCACGGAGGCGAGGCTCTCGGGCGGGACGCGTCCATCCACTTCGAGAGTCGAGCGGAGCTGCAGGCTCAGCGCCGCCATCGACTGGATCGAACCCTCGACGAAGGTCTGACGCTCGCGGGCCGTCATCCCGCGCCAGCGCTCGAAATCGAGCGTCGCCCGGAGCGGCCCGCTGGCGGTGGCCGGCGGCGTCGTGTCGAGCGCGGGCACCTCCGGGGCGGGGGCCTTCTCCTGGGGGATCAACTCCGGCTCCTCCTGTCCGAACGCCGCGGCCGATGCCAGGAACAGCGAAGCCGCGAGCGCCATCCGCGCCGTCGCGTGGCGGATCCTGCTCATGCGTGTTCTCCCTTCACCTGTGGGCCCCCGGATGCTCCGACCCCCCCCGAAGGCGCGCTGCTGTTGCGAGACAGGGGCGCATTGTAGCGGCCGCTGTCGGTGCCCGCAAGCCCTGATCGGGCCGTCGGAACGGCGCAGCGGCAGGGGCGGCGCGGCTCCGTCCGCGACGGCGAGGCTTGGGTCAGTGAACGTAGCCGAGTGATTCGAGCTGCCGGCGCAGATCGGCCGGCAGGTCCGCCTCCCGTCGATCGCCCTCGTGCGCGCGCGGCACCTGCCGGAACCTGTCGAAGAGCGCCCGCGTCATCCGTCGAGGGGAGTCCTCCATCCGCCCCGCCAGATCCACCCGCTCCCCGGGATCAGCGGCGAGGTCGAACACCTGCAGGGGCGGGACCTCGAGCGGCAGCCTCTTGTCGAACCGGTCGGGAGCCGGGGTCAGGATCACCTTGTAGTTCCCCTCTCGCATGGCAAAGCGCTCCGGCCCGTATTCCACCGATTCCATCACGATCTCCCTGCGGGATGGCTCGACCCCGTGGAGCAGGGCTCCGGCCAGGCTGGATCCGGCCTGGCTGGGGTCCGCCGGCAGGCCGGTCATCTCTTGGATGGTCGGGCTGAGGTCCAGCAAGGTGACCGGCTCGCGCACCCGCCGGCCGGCCGGCACCAGGCCCGGGGCCCTGACCAGCCACGGGACGTGCTGCAACTCCTGGTACAGCGAGTGCCCGTGGCCGGGGCCGCGGGTCGGATACCGCTCCCACAGCTCCTCTCCGTGGTCCGAGATGACCATCAGGATGGCGCGGTCCAGCACGCCCTCCCGGCGCAGCGCCTCCAGGAAGCCTCCGACCATCATATCGGCGTGGGCCACGCCGCCGTCGTAGTAGTCCGTCACGTACCGCCGCTCCTGTGGGGTGAGTACCAGCTGACCGGCGTGCATGGCGTCGAAGGACAGGTTGTCGATGATCCCCGGCAGTCGTCCGGCATCCCGCGGATCGGCCAGATCCCCGCGCCGCAGAGGGGAATGGATCTCGTAGGTGTGGAGGAACAGGAAGTACGGCTCGTTCCGCCGCTCCCGCACCCAGCGCAAGGCCGCAGCGAGGATAGCCTCTGGGCCGCCCTCCCGGATCTCGTCGTGGTCCTCGTAGACCTCGAAGCCGTGATCGAAGCCGAAACTCGCCGAGACGAATCCTCCGCCGGTGAAGGCGGCGGTGCGGTAACCGGCGTTCCAGAATCTCTCGGCGAGCGTGACGTGGCGAGGGCGCATCATATCGTGGTCCCATCGGCATCCGTGGTCGTAGGGCAGGAGAGAGGTGAACACCGAAGCATGGGAGGGGAGCGTCCAGGGGGCCGGAGACTGGGCCTGCTCGAAGACCGCGCCCTCGAGCGCCAGCTCGTCGAGGCGCGGTGTGAGCCGCCGGGCGCCGCCGAGAAACCCGACCCGGTCGGCCCGCAGCGTGTCGAGGGAGACGAGGATGACGGGCCGTCCGGTCACACCGGGCGCGAGGGGAAGCCGGGGCGTGGCGCACCAGGTCAGGCCGGAGGCCAGGAGCAGGCCCGCTCCGGCGCAGGCGAGGCCGGAGCCGGAGGTCCTCCGGCCGCCCGGCGAGTCGGCGCACAGCGCCTCCCGAGCCCGCCTGACGAGCAGTAGCGCGGCGACGGCGGTCTGGGCGAGGAGCACGCTGGCGAACAGAGAGAGAGAGCTGAACACGCGCAGGTGGAAGAAGACCTCCCGGAGCGGAACCGCGACGAGGAAGGTCCCGGCCAGGAAGGCCGCAGCGAGGAGAGCGATCCCGAGGCGGCCCGCGAGGAGACGCCTGAGCCCGTGCAGCAGGACGTACAGGAGAAGCGAGGCGAGCACCCCGAAGAGGGCCCCCGCCGAGACCCTGACCGCCATCCTATGGACGGCCAGCCGGACGAGGCCGTGGGAGAGGTTCTGACTGACGAACAACTCCCAGGCGCCGAAGACGCCACCCACCGCGAAGCCCGCGAGAGCCCCCTCGCCAGCAGCCAGAAGCGCTCGCAGCCGCGCCTCTCCGCCGGCCTCCCCGCCGCCATGGATTTGACCCAAGTGGGCTCCTTCGGGCCGGGCGCTGGGTGGAGGCCGGATCCTCGGGTCGGCATCGACCGCGGCCTCGCCGGCCTTGAACCAAGATAAGGAGCCCCCGCCGGCCGGTCAACTGGAGGCCGGGAAGACGCTCCGGATGGTCGGGCGACGCCGGAGGGAGCCGCCGCGTCAGGCGCGCGACAGGGCCTGCTCGAGGTCGGCGATGATGTCCTCCACGTCCTCACAGCCGACGGAGATGCGCGCCAGGTTGTCGGTGATGCCGAGACGCGCGCGGTCCTCCTCCGGGACGGAGGCGTGCGTCATCGTGGAAGGCTGGCAGACCAGGGTTTCGATGCCGCCCAGGCTCTCGGCCAACGCGCACAGGCGCAGGCTGTCGAAGAAGCACCGGACGTCGACCCCGGGTCCGAGGACGAAGGAGATCATGCCGCCGTAGCCGGTCGCCTGGCGCGACGCAAGGGCGTGCTGCGGGTGGGTCTTGAGTCCGGGGTACAGGACGCGGGACACCTTGGGATTCCGCGACAGGGCCTCCGCCACCGCCCGGCCGTTCGCGTCGTGGGCGCGCATCCTGAGCGGCAGCGTCTTGATGCCCCGCAGGACGAGCCACGAGTCGAACGGGGAGAGGATGGCACCCGCCGAGTTCTGCACGAACTTGATGCGCTCAGCGTGCTCCGCCCGCGCCAGGATCACCGCGCCGCCGACGCTGTCCGAGTGGCCGTTAAGGTATTTCGTGGTGCTGTGGACGACGATGTCGGCCCCGAGCCGCAGCGGGCGCTGGTAGACCGGCGTCAGGAAGGTGTTGTCGACGACGCTGACGAGGCCGCGCCCGCGGCACAGGGTCGCCACCGCCTCGATGTCGCTGAGGACCATGATGGGGTTGGTCGGCGTCTCGATGTACACCATGCGGGTCTCGGGGCGCAGCGCCCGCTCGACCTCCTCCAGGCGCGAGGTGTCGACGTAGGTGAAGCGCAGACCGAAGTCCTCGAGAACGCGCGAGAACAGCCGGTACGTGCCACCGTAGACGTTGTCTCCGACGATCACGTGGTCGCCCGTCTTGAGCAGCGTCATGACGGTGTGGATCGCCGACATGCCCGAGGCGAAGGCGTAGGCGGCGCGGCCCCCCTCGAGCGCCGCCAGGTTCTCCTCCAGGGCGGAGCGCGTCGGGTTGATGGTGCGGGCGTAGTCGTACCCCTTGCCGCGGCCCAGCCCTTCGTAGGCGTAGGTCGAGGTCTGGTAGATCGGCGTCATGACGGCGCCGGTCGTCGGATCCGGTCGGACGCCGGCATGGATGGCGTCGGTCGAGATTCCCATCGCGTCACCTCTCGGCGCCGGCAGCCGCGGCGGTCGGCGAGAGGCGCATGATAGCCCGAAACAACCACGCCTGCGCGGGGGGACGGCTCTAGCCTGTGGGCAGCGCGGCCGGCTGCGGCTCTGCCTAGCGATCGCCCCGAAGCCGGCGCAGATAGGGGCTTTCCTCGAGGGTCCGGGCCATGGAAGCGGGATCGAGGGCCGACCTCCAGGCCGGAGGCAGGCGGGCGGCGCCCGGCGCGTCGACGGCCGGTTGCGACCTCGAATAGAAGGCGCTCATGATGCCGAGATAGGTCCGCAGATCGGCCACCTCCGCGGCCGCCCCGTTCTCCGCGAAGCAGCGCGGGCACCAGACCGACACCCTGGAGACGTCGAACAGGTCCGCCGGTATGCCGGTCCGGGGGCGGTAGATCCGGCCGTACTCGATGAGCGGGAGATCGTCGGTCAGGGGGCCGCTCCTGGCCGTTGCCGCCAGCAGATGCCTGGCGTCGGCGGCGAAGGCGCCGAAGATCTCGGTCGGCGACCCCATCTGGATGCGACGGAGGTCGTCGCGCACCTGCGGCTCCGCCGCGAGCCGCCGCTCGAGGGCGGCCGGATCGAGCTCGATCGGGCGATCCTTGCGGCCGACCAGGATGAAGTTGCCGGCGTCGCCGTTGAGCAGGAGCGAGCCGGGAAACACGTCGATGAAGGCGCGGATCATCGATCGGACCGTCTCGGGCGGGACCTGGGGGACCGGCAGCCACTGGCTCAGGAACCCGCCCGGTCGCAGCCGGGATCGGGCCAGGGCATAGAACTCCTCGGAGTAGAGGGACGCCACTCCGGAGAAGTTGATGGGCGGCGGCTCCAGGGTGATCAGGTCGTAGCGTCCCTCGGCCTGCATCTTGAGGTGGTGCCGCCCGTCGTTGACGAACACGGAGACGCGGGGATCGTGCAGCACGCGCCCGTTGGTGGCAGAGAAGAAGTCAGCCTGCTCGAGCACGTGGCGGGAGATGTCGACCACCTCGATCCTGCGCAGCGATCGGTGCAGCGAGGCGGCGTGAGCGGTGTTCCCGACGCCGAAGCAGATGACCAGGACGCTTTCGGGCGCGTCGTCGTGGAGGAGCGGGAGGTGGACGAAGGCGCGCATGTAGCGCTGCTCTCCGGGCGCCGTCGAGGACATCGGGTGGCCGTTGGTGTAGAGCGTCCTCCCCTGGCCGGGCACGTCGAGGATCAGGATCGACTCCAGGGGGCCCTCGCTCGTCGCCACGAGGAACGGCGGTCGGAGGGCGTCCCGGACCGCGGGGCGGGCGGCGGCGCGGAAGCTTCTCAGGAGGAGGCCGTCGCCTGGCATGCGGCTCCAGGCCGCGAGGGCGACGATCGCCACGTCCATGCCGCAGACCAGGGCGAGGGCCGGCCTGCGGCGGTCGCGCTGCCCCAAGGGCTCCCGTCGCGCGGCGACGGCGACGGGTACGAGCGAAAGGAGAACGCCGATCATCAGCGCGAAGAGGCTCCACTTCATGCCCAGCGCCGGAAGCAGGAGGAACCCGGTCGCGGTCGATCCGGTCACAGAGCCCGCCGCGTTCGCGAGGTAGAGCCATCCGGCGCGCCTGCCGACCGACCCCTCGCGGTCCTGCACCATGGCGTTGGCGAGCGGATAGGCGGCGCCCATGAAGAAGGACGGCAGACCGACGACCTCGACGATCGCGGCGAGGTGAATGCTCATCTCGGCGAGCAGGCCGATGCCCAACGGAGACGACGTCAGCCGCTCCCGGACCAGGTTCTGGACGGCTCCCAGATCGAACAGCCAGAGCGAGGCGAGGGTCGAGAGGGCGAGGGCGATCTGCGTCCCCGCGAACCACACCGCCGGGGCTCCGAACCGGTCCGACGCGTACCCTCCCGCCATCGACCCGAGCCAGATTCCGACCAGGACCACGGCCAGAAGCAGGGAGAAGACCAGCCGGTACTGTCCCTGAGCGCTCGTCAGGAACCGGAACCACAGGATCTCCGTGCCCATGGCGGCGAAGCCCGTCAGGATGAGCGCCGCGGCAGCCGCCCAAAGAGGGGATGCGGCACGGGGACGCTTCGCCCTGGCGGCGGCGCCGCGGGCCGCGGGGCCGCGGCCCTCCGTCCGCCGCCCGCGCGCGAGGAGCCAGAACCCGCCGGCCGCCGCGATCAAATCGAGACCGGCCGCGAGGATCTGCGTGCTCCCGATCCCCAGCCGGGGGATCCAGACCACGTCGACCAGCAGGCAGCCGCAGGCGGCGCCGGCCGTGTTGAGCCCGTACAGGAGCCCCACACGCCAGCCGGTGCGGTCGATCTCGGTGCCGACGACGAAGCGCAGGAGCAGCGTGAGCGTCGCGCCCATCAGGAGCGTGGCGGGAAGGATGAGGCCGGCGGCCACGCCGTAGCGAATGAGATGGGACGCGACCGTCAGGTCGTAGAAGCCGGCGGCTCCGGCGCGATAGGACGAGAAGGCCGATGACACGTCCTGAAGCCGGGGCAACACCCAGGCGATCCAGAGTGCCAAGGCGGCGATCCCGGACTCGCACACGGCGTAGAGTCTCAGCACCGCGAGCGGGTCGCGCCCGTGGACCCGGTCGGCGACGACGCCGCCGAGACAGCCTCCCAGGCCCAGCCCTCCCAGGAACACGCCCGTCACGAGGGCCGCCGAGTGGATCGTGTTGCCGAAGATCAGGCCGAACTCGCGCACCCAGACGACTTCGAGGAGCAGGCCGGCCATTCCCGACAGGAAGAAGATCGGCAGGATGATGGGAAGGTGCATCGGGAGTGAGCCATCCGCCCCCGGCGCGGGCGCCGGCGATGAGCGGGCGGATTATACGACTCCTTCGCCGCTGCCCCGAGCGGGGCGGAGAGTGGTACGACGTCGGAGAGGTCCCGTGAGGCGGAGTCGAGTTCGCGCCGGCCGGCGGGCCTGCGTCAGTGATTCTTGGGCGGTTTCCCCTGACCGTGGCCGTGTTCCTTGCCGTGATCCTGTCGCTGCCCCTTCGACGCGCCGCTCTTCGCCGGGCCCGCACCCGCCGGCCGGCCCTTGTTCGCCGCGTACCGCTCCACGCTGACGCCGTGCTGGCGCTGGCCGACGATGGAATAAGGGCTGACGCGGTAGTAGGACGATGCGATCTGCAGCTTGGCGAGATCGACCACCTGCGCGTCCGAGAGCGTGAACCGCCTCTTGTCGGGCCGGCCGCCGTGTTTCTTCCAGTAGCCCCAGGCGTTGCCGTACGGAGGCCCGGGGTCGCGATCCATGCCGACGAACAGGACTTCGGGTGACAGGCGCAGCTCGAACAGAATGTCCGTCCAGGTGAGACCGCGCAGGCGCATCGCCAGCACGGCGTCCGGCGATCGGCGGGACGAAGAGGCCAGGAGCATGATGACCGGATAGTCATCCGCAGGACGCGGACAGCGCTTCACGACCGCGACCGAAACCTGCGAGGGTGTGGGGTAACGCTCGTTGGTGAGGTTCAGGAAGAAGCGGGAATCGTCGCCGACGTTGAGCCCCAGCGTCACGTCGTAAAACGCATCACCTGCCAGGGCCGGTCCGGAGAGCGCGAGGATCAGGGCGGCCGCCGCGGCGCAGCGCGCCGGTGAAGACAGGAGCCTGGACAGCGTCATGGGTCCCTCCCCGGAGCATCCGTGTCGATTCCGGTTCCCGGCCGAATATAGGGTCGGTGTCCGGAGCCGGCAATGACACTCTCGCTGAGAGAGGGGAGGGGCCCGTGCGAGGAAGGCCTAGCGGGTCTGGAGCGCTACCTGGAACTGGGCGGCCGCCTCCAGTCGCTCGGTGACGTGATCGAAATCGATGGTGAACTCGGCGGTGTCTCCAGGGTCGATCGTGCCGACCTTGGTGCCGCTCGTGCCGGCGCCGAGCAGCTTCCCGTCGCCGTCGAAGACCGCCACGACCACGCCCACCGACACCTGGTTCGTCGAGGCGTTCGCCACCTTGATCACGGCCTTGTAACGGGTCTTGAACCCGAGCATGGTCGAGGGCCAGTCGAAGCGGATGACATCCGTGCGCACCTCGGCGACCGCCAGATCGAGCGCCAGCCAGCGGTTGCCTTCGAAGCGGTAGCGGGCGGAGTTGACGCCGGCGCCCAGAGGCTGGGCGGCGGCCAAAAGGGAAAGCAGGATTGCGGCCGCGAGCCGAGGCCGCTTCGCCGGCGAGGGAGCGGGAGCCCATGTCATCTTCGGTCCACCTCAGTCTTCGAAGCTGATCTGCTTGACCGACGCGTTGACGATGAAGATCCGCACGTTGTTCTCGTTCGGATCGGCGGGGATGAAGAAGAACCCGCGGCCGTTGGGAGTGTACTCCTCCGTGAAGCCCCAGAGCTTCTCGCCGTCCCGGAACTCCACGATGGTCTTCTGTCCAGGCACCTCCGACCCGAAGCGGCGGGCTCGATCGACCTGCCGGCGCATCGAGCCGTAATCCCGGACGTAGAACAGCGCCTTCAGCTCGATCAGCTTCACCTGCGTCGGGATGCCTCCGCCCTCGCTGGGCAGCAGGTGGAAACTGTCGCCGTCGGGACGGAAGTCGTGTGTGTGACCCCGCATGGTGCGGCCGTCACGGTAGTGGGCGACGACTTTCTCCTCCATCCGATTCCTCCTGCGCGGCCCGGCGACCGGCGCCGCCTCGCGAGGTTCCGGGGCATCCTGCCGGTCCGGACCGCAATGGTCTCAGCGGCTGGCCGTGATGGTCGCCATCCCGTCGATGCAGGGAACGGGGCCGGCCAGCTCCACCAGGTTGTTGAGTATCTCACAGTCGCCGGTCTGTGGGCTCGACACAAGTTCGATCCGGGTGCTTCCCACGGACGAGGCGATGAAGTTCAGGGTGAGCAGCTTGAACGTGCCGCTCCTGTTGAACGAGTCGCAGAGGCTCGGCGGCGGCCGGGCGGCCATGCCGATGAACGCGTTTCCGGGCTGCGATGTCCCGTTGGACTGGCACAGGGGGCCGGTCGTCGGCGCGGGGGGAGTGGGGGGCGGGATGAACGGATGCTTGTCACAGTACGTCATGCCGAAATCGC
>Ga0075418_10004606_pt1 | contig 15660 bp, 14 predicted proteins | sample SoiMetdeltSBSDD2_FD_81776 | JGI IMG/M metagenome (GOLD analysis project Ga0075418, IMG submission 81776) | Bulk soil microbial communities from a Populus tree surrounding site in Tennessee, USA - Soil MetaG P. deltoides SBSDD2 | ecosystem: Environmental > Terrestrial > Soil > Tree plantation...
CGCGATGCATGCGGCACACCCCATAAACGATGACGGACTGGAGCTCGGTCTTGCGAACCGAGCCCAGTCCGTGGGGGCGACTCTACCGCTGCAGCATCCTGGAATGGCGGCCTGACACGACGCCTAACGCTGTTCGCGGCTCCCCCAGCTCACCGTCATGTCCCAGGAGACTCTCAACCCCACGGTCGGCGGCGAGCACCACATCGATGAACGATGTCGCGCGGGTAGAGTAGACCCGCCGTTCCACCGTCGACATTGCCCTTTGGTCGCACAAATTGTCGGACCGCGTCCGGACGCATCCGTCCGCTCGCACGCTCACTCACCGCTCTGCACGAACGTCCAATGGTAGCGCCGCGCCACGGCGGCCGATCATCCGCCCTCGGCCGCGGAAACGACCGGAGGCGCAGTGAGTGGAAAGGGCTCGGGCGTGCTCGGGCAGGTGGCGCATCGTCGCGTTCTCGTCGGGCTCGTCCGCTCGCTCATGGGCGTGTCGGCGATGGCGAACAAGGCCGAGGCACAGGAGCTCGAGCCGCGCGCGTATTCCGCGAACCCGATCGGCATCATGTTCGCTGGTTTCGCGGTCACATATTCCACGGGCGACGTGGTGCTCGAACCCACGAGCCCGATCACCGACGTCAACGCCAAGGTGTACATCGGGACGGTCGCCATGGGCGGCACGTTCGCGCTCTTCGGACGTACGGCGAGCCTCGGGGCGGGTGTTCCGTATGCGTGGGCGAAGGTCAGCGGCCGCATCGATGAGGCGGCCAGGTCGGTGGATCGTTCAGGGCTAGCCGACGCGCGGCTGCGGTTCGCGGTCAACTTGTTAGGCGGCCACGCGATGGCGCTGCCGGAGTTCGTGCGGCGCAGGCCGTCCACCACCGTGGGCGCGAGCCTGACGGTGAGCATGCCCACCGGCCGGTACCTCACAGACAAGCTCGTCAACATCGGAACCAATCGATGGGCGTTCAAGCCGGAGATCGGCGTGTCGCATCCCTCGGGTCCGTGGACATTCGAGCTGTACGGCGGCGGCTGGTTCTTCACCGACAACACTTCCTTCCAGGGCAACAAGACGCGAGGGCAGCACTCGATGCTGTCGCTCCAGTCGCACGTGGGGTACACGATCCAGCCGCGACTCTGGATCACGGCCGACGTCACGTACTACGCGGGCGGGCGCGTCGTGGTCGACGGGGTTCCATCGTCGGAGTGGCAGAACAACGCGCGCATCGGGCTGACTGCGTCGATGCCGGTCCGGAAGACGAACTCGCTCAAGCTCGCCTGGTCCAAGGGCGCGATCACGCGCCTGGGCGGCAACTTCTCCACGTGGTCGATCGGGTGGCAGACCACCCGCATTCACGTGCCTTCACGCCCACCGGCCGCGAGCTCGCGATAGACGATTCGTTAGGCCGACCGCTTCCAGGGCTCGTCGGTGTCGGTCCCGTCCTGGCTCTCACGCGTCTCTCGCGCTTCCGTTTCCGGAGTGGCTCGCCGCATGTCGTGCACGAGGGCGCCGGCGATCGGGATGATGCCGGAGACCGGTGTCGCGGTCAGCGAGTCGATGTCGCTCGTGTCGTAGTAGACCCGCAGCTTGCTCAACGCGGCGTAGCGCGACCCGCCAGTGACGATGAAGCGTGCGATGCCCGCCGGCTGGTCGCCGCGGCGCATTCGTCGTGCTTCGATCAGGAACATCTGCTCTGCCACGTCCACTCCCGGGCATGAGCGCCGAGTCCGAGTCGGGCCGCGTGCTGCATCGCACTCGACGCGTCGGATCGGTGACACGAGTCACCGACAGTCGCGGCCCTGACGTCGGGACGAGCGACCTCAAGCGGGCGCAACACTATTGTTGGCCCAAGGACCTATTGCGTTCGAAAGCAGAGGTCGTGCCGGCGGCCGGACACCCCTCACGGCCCTTCCGTGTGAATCGCGGACCGCTCAGAAGTCGATGTGGGTCACGAGCCGGAACTGGACGGCGTCGAGGTCGGGGACGCTTCCGCCGGACACGCGGATCGTCGAGTAGAAGAAATCGCCGCCGATCAGAACCGAGCTGAGCGCGTTGTAGAAAACGCCGAGCTGAGCGCTGCGGTATCCGCCCGAAATGTTTCCGCTCTTGCCCGAGCCGGTCCGTACCCGGTAGGCGACCGACGTGGAAATCGGGACGTCCCAGAGCTTGTCCAGGTCGAAGCCGGCGAGTGCGCCGAAGGTGTTGAGCGACTTGTTGCCGGATACGTCTCCATCCGCTCCGCCGGGTTCGACATTGGCAGTGAGTCCCATCCACGGCTTGATGGCCCACGCTCCTCTCAGGCCAACAGACCAGCGGTTTACCCGCTCGCTGCCCAGCAGAACGGCTTTCGCGCCGGGCGTATATCCGCTGTCCACAACGTCTTTGGCGAACGCGTAGGGGTCGACGTCCCACTGCTTGTTGTTCTTGAGGTCAGCGACAGCCGAGATGAGGAAGTTCGGCTTGCTCCAGATCGGGACGGTGGCTCCGATCGACCCACCCATGGCCGCCGATATCCCGCTCGCGACCAGCGCCTCGAGGCTCGTGCCCAATCGGCCGATGCCGTTCACGCCCGCCCGCAGCGCGAGCCATTTCGTGATGGACTTCTGATACTCGAAGTCGAGCAGGAAGAAGCCGATGTTGCCAGTGAGGGTGCTGACCGTGTCGCCGGCCAGGTTGCGGACGGGAACCTTGAGATCGAGAGCCATTCCCCCGCCGGTGGCGTTCTCGAAGCTGGTGTTCACGAAGGGCTCGTCGACGACGCTCGATGGAACGAAACGAAATCCATTGAGGCATCGGTGACACGACGGCGACGACTGCGTTGAGGACTGAGCCGACTGCGCGGCGGCCTGTGCACCGGACGTGGTGGCCGAGAGCACGGCGAACGCGAGGGCCGTCACGAGGAAATGAGGGCGCATGGGCGACAGGATTGTGCCGATAGGCCGATCGGCCAAGTGTACCTTGGCCGTACCGCCTAACGTTCAGGTCCTAGCAGCCTCAGCATCGATTGCCCAAAGGTGTAATTGGCGCCATGTGACCCGGCGCCTACCGTTCCGCTCGACGTCGGTCGGCGCATGCGCGACACGTGCAGGGTCGTGTCGCAGTCATGACGCCTCCGTCGTGAGCGAGGCGCATCTCGGATGGTCGTACCCGTCGAGCGAACCGCCTGCGGTTACCGCCTAACGAAGCACGCCCTGGTCGCCCGCGCGGTGCTCGTCGGGGCGCTGGCCGGCGGTGGCCCTGTCGGGGGAATGTGTATCGCTCTTTCGATGGACGCAGGCGTCGGTCGCGGGCCGGGGCGCCGCGGCTGGCCAGATGCGCGACCGGCTGTCGCCGGTGACGGATTCACGTTAGGCGCACATCGAAGTCGAACCGCGAACTCTAATGGTAGGAAGGGCGCATAGACCGCCGAGAGAAGGAGGAGGCATGATCGGACGCTCGTTATTGGGAATTGCCTGGCTCGCGCTCGCCGCGACAGCGTGCTACCCCGACCGGTCCGTCGACTCGACGACGGAGTTCGCGTCGGTGACAACGCTCTTCGACAAGGCAGCACCGTTCGCATCGATCACGAAATACGCGCTCCCCGACACGGTGCTGTACGTACCGAAGGAGGAGGGGAAAGAAGTCCCGGCCGTTACGCAGTCGGCGATCCTGTCCGCCATCCGAACCAATCTGAACAAGCTCGGATGGACGGAGGTGATCAACGCGAGGACGACGCCGGTCGATGTGTACGTCACCGCGGCCGTCGCGTCGCAGACGTACGTGGGATGGGTCTACGACTACTGGGGGTACTGGGGATGGTACCCCTACTGGCCGCCCGGTTATGGACCCGGATACGGGTGGGGCTACCCGGGCTATTGGTACCCGTACAGCTACACGACGGGATCCGTCGTCATGGGCATGATCGACGGCCGGCCGCAGGCCAGTGGCCAGCGCGTTCCGCTCGTGTGGACCGGCGCGGTCAACGGCGTGCTCGCCGACGCGACCACGAACATTGCCATCGCCACGAAGGGCATCGACCAGGCCTTCCAGCAGTCACCGTACCTGAAAACGGGAGTACCACAATGATGATCTCGTTCACCAGGGCGCCGCGCGTCGGCCGCGTCGTGATCCGACTGCTGAAGTGTGCGCTGTGCCTCCTCGTCTTCCTCGCCCTGCCGATCGCTCGTGGGAACGCGCAACGGCAGTACGTCGGAACGCTGTCATATACGATGGCCCAGCCGTCGGGCGACGCGTCGGACTTCGCCAACAACTTCAGCTGGCTGGGATTCACCGTCGAAGGCGACTGGTTCATTCGTGACAAGATCTCCGCCGGGTTCATCTCCGGCTGGCAGGAGATCTACAAGGAACAGGGCGGCGACTCGTACACGTTCAGCAACGGGACAGTGTCGGCGGCCCGCACATATCGACACATCGGATCGCTGCCGATCCTCGCCCGCGCGCGTTACTGGACCGGCACTCCAGGCGATCGGTTCCATGCGTTCGCCGGTCTCGGGCTCGGGACCTACTGGATGAAACAGACCGTGGACGCCGGCATCTACACGGCTGAGGACGATGCCTGGCATTTCGGGGTCGCGCCGGAGGTAGGCGTCCTGGTGAAGACCGGCTACGACATCGGCTGGACGCTCAACGCGCGATACAACTACCCGGTCGCCGCCGGGGACTACCTGGGCGGCAAGAGCGCGTCATTCTCCTACTGGGGATTCGGCATCGGGGTATCCTACACCCACTGACGGACCGCGTGGCAGTCGTGTCACGCACAGCCACGTTAGGCCCGCATGTCCCGACTTTTTGTGCGCGCGCACCAACGAGCTGTCTGCCTCGTCGCGGCGGCGTTTGCCTTCGCCGCCGCGACGAGCGCTTCGGCGACGAGCGCCTCGGCGCAGAATCCTGACCTCGCCCTGTCGAAGGCCGAGCGCGACAGCATCCTCGCCCATTACAAGAACCGCTTTCCGATCTGGGGCCGCAAAGCGATCGAGCGTGGGTTCGACCTGCCGTACCCGGTCGGCCTGAGCGTGAACGGCGTGTGGGCGAGCCAGAACATCGACATCACGAACCTCTCGCTCAGCACCGGCGACAACCCGGTCGTGCCCATCGAGGTCGTCAAGTTCGGCGACGTGGAGGCGCCGATCTTCACGGCAAACCTGCGCGCGGATCTGTGGCTCCTCCCGTTCCTGAACATCTACGGGTTCGGCGGTCACGCGTGGGTCAGCACCGACGTCAACCTCGTGGAGCCCGTCACGTTCAACACGAAGGTCGACCAGGAAGGCTCGTACCTCGGCTTCGGCACGACGGCGACGATGGGCATCAAACACAACTGGCTCGCGTTCGATGTGAACTGGGCCTGGACGCAGACCGAGAAGCTCTCTGAACCGGTCCGCACGCGGATCTTCGGCATTCGCTTTGGTCGCGCGCAGAAGCTGAAGGGGAGCCAGCGTCTCGCGCTGTGGATCGGCGCGATGAAGCAGACGCTCAACTCCACGACGAAGGGGAGCATCGACCTGAGCGAAGTCGTTTCGGGCGGCGGAAGTGGCGGTGGACTTGGCGACTACCAGAACAGCGAGTGGTATCAGGGACTCACTACCGCCCAGAAAGTCGTCATCGACGCGATCGCGCGGCGACTGCAGGGAATCGACCCGTCCGACGTGACGATCAACTACCACCTGGATAAGGCTGTCACCGATCCGTGGAACATGCTCGTCGGCGTTTCCTACGAGTTCAACAAGCGATGGCAGGCGCGGGCCGAACCGGGATTCATCGGTCGCAAGCAGCTGTTGCTGCAGCTGAATTACCGGTTCAACTGGTAGCCTAACGCGAGCCGGGTGGCGCACCGTCCGGGCACGCCCTACCGGACGCATGCCCGCAGGGAGGAGCCATGGGTGTCGACGAATCGCGCCTTTCCCCGAGCGCCGAACACGAGCGCCTGGAACGGGCAAAGCGCGGCGAGCCGTGGAAGCGATGGGGACCCTACCTGAGCGAGCGCCAGTGGGGAACCGTTCGCGAGGACTACAGCGACTCCGGCGACGCCTGGAACTCGTTCAGCCACGACGAAGCGCGGTCACGCGTGTACCTCTGGGGTGAGGACGGACTCGCCGGCGTGTCAGACGACTGCCAGCTCCTCTGCCTCGCGTTGGCGCTGTGGAACGAGAAGGACCCGATCCTCAAGGAGCGCCTGTTCGGACTGACGAACTCCGAGGGCAATCACGGGGAAGACGTCAAGGAGTACTACTACTACCTCGACAGCACTCCCACGCATTCGTGGATGCGGTACCTGTACCGGTATCCGCAGGCGGCGTTTCCCTACGCGGACCTGGTCCGCACCAACGCGAGGCGCAGCCGCTCGGAGCTGGAGTACGAGCTGATCGACACGCGCGTCTTCGACGACAACCGCTACTTCGACGTCTACGTCGAGTTCGCGAAGGAACGGGCCGAGGAGCTGCTCGTGCGCATCACCGCGTACAACCGCGGCCCCAATCGCGCCAAACTCCACGTGCTGCCGACGCTCTGGTTCCGGAACACGTGGTCCCAGGGCGAGCAGGGGGAACGGCCGATCCTCCAGCGTGTGGACGACGTGGCGAAGGCCGCCGTCATCCACGCCACGCATCCGATCCTCGGTGAGCGATGGTGGTACGCCGATGGCGAGCCGCCGATCCTGTTCACCGACAACGAGACCAATCGCGAACGCCTCTGGAACCACCCCAACACCCGGCCGTGGGTGAAGGACGCATTTCACCGCTACGTCGTGGACGGCGAGACGACCGCCGTGAATCCCGAGCAGATCGGCACCAAGGCGGCGGCGCACTACAAGCTCGACATCCCCTCCGGGGGCTCGGCCACCATCCGGCTGCGCTTGTCGGACCGGGTGCCCGATCCCCGCCGTGGACGAGCGTTCGGGCGGCCCTTCGATGAGACGATGTCTGCCCGCCGCTCGGACGCGGACATCTTCTACGCTTCCATCATCCCGAGCACCCTCGACGACGACTCGGCCGACATCATGCGACAGGCGCTCGCCGGCATGCTGTGGTCGAAGCAGTACTACTACTACGACGTCGGCCGCTGGCTCACCGAGCACGGGCTCGACCTCATCCGCCCGCGCATGTCGGCCAGCGGCGCGATCCCACGAAATCGCCAGTGGCAGCATGTCGTCAACAGCGATGTCGTGAGCATGCCCGACAAATGGGAGTACCCGTGGTACGCCGCGTGGGACCTCGCATTTCACGCGCTGCCGCTGGCGATGGTCGATTCCGACTTCGCGAAGGAGCAGCTCGAGCTGATTCTCCGCGAGCGCTACGTACATCCGAACGGCCAGATTCCCGCCTACGAGTGGAACTTCGGCGACGTGAACCCGCCGGTGCATGCGTGGGCGACGCTCTTTACATACAACACCGAGCGCGCGATCAACGGCGTGGCCGATCTCGAGTTCCTGAAGCGCGCGTTCGACAAGCTGCTCCTCAACTTCACGTGGTGGGTCAATCGCAAGGACCGCGATGGCCACAACGTCTTCGAAGGGGGATTCCTCGGGCTCGACAACATCGGCGTCTTCGATCGCAGCGCGCCGCTTCCCACAGGCGGACACCTCGAGCAGGCCGACGGCACCGCGTGGATGGCGTTCTTCGCACAGACGATGTTTCAGATCGCGCTCGAGCTCGCGGAGAACGAGCCCGCATACGCGGAGCTCGCCGTCAAGTTCTTCGAGCACTTCATCTGGATTGCCGCATCGCTCGATCGGATAGGCGACAACGAGGATGAGCTGTGGGATGAGCAGGACGGGTTCTTCTACGATCTCCTGCGACTGCCCGACGGCCGGTGTCAACGCCTCCGCGTACGCTCGATGGTCGGCCTGTTGCCGCTCTGCGCGTCCACCGTGATCTCACCGCACACGCTCGCCCGCGTCGACCGATTGCGGACGCGGCTCGGATGGGTCGTAAAGGAGCGAAGCGTACTCCTTCAGACGATCGCGCCACCGCACGTACCGGGCGCAGGCGGCCGCCACCTGCTCGCCATCCTCGACGAGACGAAGCTGCGACGGGTCCTCGCCCGGATGCTCGACGAGAACGAGTTTCTCTCGCCGTTCGGCATTCGCTCGCTCTCGCGCGCCCATCTCCATCAGCCATATGACCTCTGGGTCGATGGGCATCAGTACCGCGTTGCGTACCAACCGGCGGAATCGGACAGCGGGTTGTTCGGCGGGAACTCGAACTGGCGTGGACCGATCTGGATGCCGGTGAACGTGCTGATCGTGCGCGCGCTCGCGAACCTCTACGCCTATTACGGCGATGACTTTCGCGTCGAGTGCCCAACGGGCTCGGGCCGCATGATGACGCTGTTCGAGGTCGCGCGCGACATCACGCAGCGGCTCGAGAACATCTTCCGTCGCGGGGCCGACGGCAGGCGTCCGGTTTTCGGAGGCGCGGAGAAGTTCCAGACGGACCCGCTGTGGCGCGACAACCTGCTGTTCTACGAGTACTTCCACGGCGACAACGGCGCGGGAATCGGCGCGAGCCATCAGACCGGGTGGACCGGCGTCATCGCGCGACTCGTTCATCTGTTCGCGACCACGACGGCCGAGGACGTCCTGGCGGCGAAGTCGCGCGCCGAGGTGACGTTCAAGGTCGCGTCGCGGGCATGAGACGGCCGCGGGTCCGAGAGCCATACAAAGGTCCGATGGCCGCCGAGGTTCGCTCCGGCAATCATCTCAGGACGACGTCGCCTAACGCACCGGAGGAACCATCATGCCTCGTCCGTTTGTGACCCCGCGCGCGGCCTGTCTGCTCGCCTTGGGTCTTTTGCTCCCCGCCGCCGCTCCCTCATCGGCCGGCGCCCAGGGCGGCTACACGCCGCCCAAGCGCTTCGAGCTGACCCCGTTCGGCAGCTACCAGTGGGGCGGGTCGTTCGACACCCAGGCCTTTTCCAGCCTGCTGGCGGGCGAGATCCAGGAGAAGTCCTCGTTCAGCTGGGGCGGGATCCTCAGCTTCCTGGCCGCCGGCAACTCGGCGGTCGAGCTGTACTACCTGCGCCAGGACACCGACGTCCAGTTCGAGCCGAACGGCGCCCAGAAGCGGGACGTCGGGTCGGGGTTCTCGAACAACTACGTGCAGCTCGGCGTTAGGCAGGGGTTGCCGCGGACGGAGGGGCTCTCGCCGTTCATCACCGCGTCGATGGGCATCAACGTCCTCGACGCCGACAACTCCGACAGCAGCACGCGCTTCGCGTGGAGCCTGGGCGGGGGCGTGAAGTACATGGTCCCGAACAACCCGCGCCTCGGCTTCCGGGCCGACATCCGCTGGATGGTGACGCCGGTGCCGTCGGGCACGTACGGCACGTGGTGCGACTACTGGGGCTGCTACGTCACCTCGGGCACCGACTGGCTGCACCAGGGACAGGCCGGCCTCGGCCTCGTCCTCGCCTTCTGACCTAACGATCGAGTAGATCTTCCGCCACGGCCGACACGGTGGCCGTGGCGGATCCGCTGTCGTCCCGAGCGGTGACACCAAGGCACCATGACGGGGATCGACTTCGCGGTCGTCACGTTCGCCTGCACGTTCGCGGCAGCACTCCTTGGCACAATCATCCGCACGGCGCTTCCGCCTGCGCATGTGAGCAAGGAGTCGCAGGACGTCATCCGCCTCGGGATGGGCCTCGTGGCGACGATGACGGCGCTGCTCCTCGGCCTCGTTACCGCCGCCGCCAAGGGCTCGTTCGACTCGCAGGATCTCGCGATCAAGAACGCCGCGGCAGGGATACTGACAATGGACCGTCTTCTCGCCCGCTACGGTCCGGAAACGCAGCCCACGCGTGATCTGCTCCGGCGGACGGTCGCAGCCCGAATCGAGACGATGTGGCCACGGGGCAAGAATACGGACACGCGATCGCCACTCGATGACTCGGCATCGGTTGCGAAGACCGGTCAGGGTGCAGAGGAGATCGAGAACGGCATTCTACAACTCTCCCCGCAAACCGAAGCGCAGCGGTGGTTCAGATCGGAGGCGTTGAAGCTCACCTCGGAGGTGCTGCGGACACGATGGCGACTGCTCAGTGCCGGCGGTGCCGTGCCAAAACAGTTCCTTGTCGTGGTGATCTTCTGGCTGTCGATGACGTTCGCAAGCTTTGGGTTGAGCGCGCCGAGAAACGCGACGGTGGTGACGGTCTTCATCATCTCGACGTTGTCGGTGGCGGCGGCCGTCTTTCTGATCTTCGAGCTGGATGGCCCGTTCGACGGAATCATTCGCATCTCGAGCGAGCCCATGCGATTCGCGCTCGCGAATCTGGGACGGTAGTGGGACGAGGTGAGCCGAACAGGCGGCCACCAAAGGTCCAATAGCCGTTCGTGTACCCCCTGGTCACGATCCAGGATTCCCGACGCTCGTGAGGCAGACCCGAGCGCGGAGACCGGACACGGGAGGGCATCATGGCCGAGGCGAACCGGAGCAAGCTCGTCGCCGTCGTCTTCGACGACCCGTACAAGGCAGAGGAGGCGCGCGCTGCGTTGCATCGCATGGGCGGCGAAGGCCTGCTCGAGATCGACGAGACGGCGCTGATCGCGAAGTATGCAGACGGCAAGGCCCGCGTATCACAGGACGTCAACATCGCGGCGAACGGCGAGAAGGTCGGTCACCTCGCCGGGCTGCTGACCGCCGCCGTGACCGGGACATTTCCGTTCATCCTCGCGGGAACGGTCGGCGGGTGGCTGGTGGGCAAGCTCACCGATCACGGCATCACGAACTCCTTCATTGACAAGGTGAAGAAGGAGGTCGGGCCCGGCACGTCGGCTCTGATCGTGCTCGCGCGCTCGGACGCCGAACGCCGCCGGAAAGTGATCGAGCGCCTGGACGTGTTCAAGCCGAAGATCATCGAGTCAGACCTGCCTGCTGAGGTCGAGCGCGACATCACGAAGGCGATCGAGCACGAGCAGATGGCGTCGGCGTAGGCACACCCGCCACCTAACGCCTTCCGGGATGGCGCCGACGGGGCAGATCGGCGTTAGGTGGAGTTGCTCAGGCCACATAGAGGTCACCATGCCAGCAGTATCGACACGCAACGGAACGACCGCCAAGGCCGTCGCAACACACGGCTGGATTGACACCGAAACCGTCGAGACGCGACTCGGCGACTACGAGTTCAAGGGTGGGTATCCGACCGATGACGCCGCGGCGAAGCTCGCCGAGCAGCTCGTCTACAATCGGGCGGTCGAGGTGTACCTGTCGCAGATGCCCGTGGTCTCCCTTTACCACGTGTGGAAGGGTACCGCGGACGCCGGCACCGGCGCTCCGAACCAGCTCGTGATCTGGGAAACGCTGATGGATGCACACACGCTCCTGCTGACCGGGAACACCGAAACCGTCTACGGGCTCTGCTCAATCGATCTCAAGCGCGATGGGCCGGTAGTGATCGTGGTCCCACCGAAGATGCTGGGCGGTGTGACGAGTCTCTGGCAGGGCGAGGTCCTCGGCATCGGCCCGACCGGAGCCGATAAAGGTCAGGGCGCGAGGTTCCTGATTCTGCCTCCCGGTTACGAGGGCAAACCGCCGCAGACCTACATCATCGCGAGATCGCCGACGTATCGCGTCCTGTTCGGAGTTCGTGGCTTTCAAGTCGATGGAACGACTGAGGCCGCGGTGGCACTGATGAAGGGCGCGAGCGTTTACCCGCTCGCCAAGGCGGCGAACCCGGGGGCGATGACCTTCGTGAACGGGGGCGGGCAGCCGATCGACACGCTGTTCCCTGACACGGACCAGTACTTCGACGACCTGGCGACGATCGTCGAGAGTGAACCGGCCTCGAATTTCTCGCCGCTGGACAGGTTCCAGATCGCGTCCATCGGCATCGAGAAGGAGAAGAAGTTCTCGCCTAACGCCGAACGGTCGAAGCTGTTGTACGACGCGGCACGATTCGCCTCGGCGGTCGCGCGCGCGAACTCTTTCGACAACACCGATCCGGAGCGGCTGGTTTACCCGGATCGGCGATGGGAGTGGGCGTTCATTGGTGGCAGCGCGACGTGGGATTCGCAAGGATACGTGAACACGGACCGCCGCGCGGCGTTCGCGTACCTCGCGATCGGAATGTCGCCGGCGATGGTGGATAAAGTGGTGGGGCAGGGGTCGCAGCAGTACCTCACGGTGTACCGCGACAAGGACGGCGCACACCTCGACGGCGGGAAGCGCTATCAGCTGCACCTGCCAGCCAATATCCCGGTGAAAAACTTCTGGTCGGTGGTGGTCTACGATGTGCGGAGCCGGTCGCTCCTCGAGAACGGCCAGCCATTCCCGTCGGTCAGCACGTACACCGGGCCTGAAGTGAACGCCGACGGCTCGGTCGACATCCATTTCGGACCTAACGAGCCCACGGGCGGCGCGAAGAACTGGATCGAGACCGTGCCCGGAGTCGGCTGGTTCCCGCTGCTCCGCGTCTACGGGCCGCTGCAGCCCTACTTCGACAACACGTGGAAGCCCGACGACATCGTCGAGGTGAAATGAAACCGTGTCATCCGAGCCGCCAGGCTCGGGATGACACGGGAACCACTGCCCGACATGGAACGAACGACCTAACGAGTCTCCTCAGTAGACGGTAGTGGGGAGACGGCAGCGTCGTTTCAACCGGTGACCGAGCGGTCTGCCTGGCCTCACCGCCGGTTTCAGTGCGTGCCCCACCGTGTCACGTTGCCGGCGCTGTGCGCGCGAATTGCGCGCTCGATCTCGCTGCGCACGTTCGCAAGCTGGTCCACGAGCGCCAATTCGGCCCACCGTGCGGCGGCGCCGGCATGGATGGCGGTTCCGTCGTTAGGCATCGCGCACCAGGGATGTGATGAGCTGACGGATCGCGTCGCGGATGCCCCGAGTTCAAGGGCGGCTCTCCCACCGGCGACGCGGCGCCAAAGCTCGCGGAGCAGCTCGCCTTCAACCGCGCCGTCGAGGTGTTCCTGTCGCAGATCCCCGTGGTCCCCTGGTACCACGTGTGGAACGGCGTCGCAGAAGCCGGGACCGGCGCGCCGAATCAGCTCGTCATCTACGGTCCACTCCAGCCGTTCTGCGACAAGACGTGGAGGCCCGACGACATCGTGGAAGTGAAGTGAGCCTCGGTCGTTGCCTATTCTTCGCGCTGTTCGCATAGCTCGGACGTTAGGCGCGCCCGGCACGCCGCTGGCGCCGGTTTCCAACGACATGGCTGTCGGGGCGGAGCCACGGAGGCCACTAGCGAACCCACGCCTGCCCTCGAGGCGTAGGCGTGACGGTGACCAGACTGGATCGTCGCGTGATGGCCCACCCGGGCTGAGGCGCGGCACATCGGCAAGCTCTACCGTGTATTATTGTCGAGGTTGTCTGCGGCTGACATCCTGTCGCCGTCCGTAGTCGTCACGTCAGGTAGGGTGCATGTTCAGGATTCGGTTCTTCACGCCATCGGTCATGAACGAGGAAGGCTGGCAGCACGCCGGCGGTGAGCTAGTCGTTGGCGATGCGCGTTTGTGCTTTCTCGTGGATCTGACTCACTGGGGCATCGGCGAGTATCAGCATCAGTGGCGCGCCGGGATCTCCCGGCTGGTGCAGGGCGCGCCATCGACGGCACTCATGACCGCCTATCGCGGCCGGGGCGACTCGGCGCACACCATGTGGGCGCTGTGGCGCGAGGAAGGCTACGTCTACGTTCAGGAGCACTCCGTGCTGCCCGCCGACCTCGACGCGCCCTTCGACCCGAACGAACCGTACGCGCACGTGGGCGAACGCATCCCCGCGGCCGCGCATGCGCTGCCCATCGCGGAGTGGCGTGTCGCGGTCGAGCATCTGCATGCGGCGATGCTGGGGATCCGCTGGCCCAAGTATCTCGGCTGATCGGCTTGGTGGCTCAAAGCGACGTGACGATCGGGCACCGTTAGGCGCACGGACGGCGTATACGTCCGTTTGTCTCATGTCGACTCGTTGTTCGACTGGGACGCGGAACTGCTCAGGGCGTCGGACGCGCTCGCATGCGGCCGACAATTGCCCGTAGAAAAACCCGTTTGGTCACGGTTCCAAAACATTCCCCTTTGTGCAATGGCGTGCCGTTTCCCGGCGACGTCATCGTCCCAGGTTGTCACGAGGGCGTCGTGCATCCCAGCCACGCGTCCTCCGAACCACTACGGGGAGGGCGCAGTGGCCAAGCGTGACACGTCGAGCTCGAGAGGAAATCGGCCGCGCGCTGGAGGCGGCCAGGGGAACCCGAATATCCTCGATGGCGACACACGCCGGTATGACGACCGACGAGTTCGATACGATCGTCCGCGACTGGCTCGCCACGGCGAGGCACCCGAAGACGGCCAGGCCGTACACGAAGATGGTGTATCAGCCGATGCTCGAGCTGTTGCGATTCCTGAACCATCGGGGGTTCGCGACGTTCATCGTCTCGGGCGGCGGGGTCGAGTTCATGCGCGTCTTCGCCGAGGACGTCTACGGTATCCCGCCGGAGAACGTGATCGGCTCGACGATCAAGACGCACTTCGAGATGCGCGACGGCACGCCGGTCCTGGAGCGCGACGCGGCGCTGGACTTCTTCGACGACAGGGCCGGCAAGCCGGTCGCGATCAACAAGTACATCGGGCGCCGGCCGATCCTCTGCGTCGGCAACTCCGACGGCGACCGCGAGATGCTCATGTGGACCACGCTCGGCCGCCCGGATGGGCTGCCGTCGTTAGGTATCATCGTCCATCACACGGACGGCGAGCGCGAGTTCGCGTACGACCGGCAGCGCGTCCCGAGCGGTCAGCTCGACCAGGGGCTCGACGAGGCACCGCGCTTCGGCTGGGTGCTGGCCGACATGAAGGAAGACTGGAACAAAGTATTCCCTACGTGAAAATGCGAAGTGCAACCGGCGCAGCGCCCGAAGGGCGCACGACACGGGAACGGCGCAGGGCACGGCAGAACTCCGCACGGCACGGCCGAACCGCGCACGGCACGGGAACCCCGCAGGACACGACCCGCGTGAAACGGCGGGGCGTTCCGCCTCTCGCCGCCGTTCGGACCCTGCGCTCTTGCCGTCTGGGCCGTGCGCCGTTCCCGTGCTCTGCGCCGTTCTCGTGTCCTGCGCCGTTCTCGTGCCCTGCGCCCTTCGGGCGCTGGGTCGTTACGGTTCTGCGTCGTTAGGGTGCTCATCACTTGACCTCAGGGACTGCTTATGCTTGCCAACATTCTATCGCGCTACTGGTGGATGATCCTTCTTCGAGGCCTCGCCTGGCTCGTCTTCGGCATCGTCGTCTTCGCCCAACCGGCGATCTCGCTCGTGACGCTCACGCTTCTGTTCGGCGCGTTTGCGCTGGTGGACGGGATCGCCAACACCGTGAGCGCAATCGGCGGGCGCCGCGAGAACGAGAACTGGGGCGTCCTGCTGCTCACCGGACTCGCCGGTATCGCCATCGGCGCACTCACGTTCTACGACCCAACCATCACCGCGCTCGGGCTCCTGTTCTACATCGCGATATGGGTGACCGGCACGGGGCTGCTTCAGGTCGTTGCCGGGATTCGTCTGCGGAAGGAGATCGAGGGTGAGTTCTGGCTGATTCTGTCGGGGCTCGTTTCGATCGCGTTAGGCGTGTTCCTGGTCGCGCGACCCGGCGCGGGAGCGCTGTCGGTGCTCTGGCTGATCGCGACGTACGCGATCGTGTTCGGCGTGATCCTCATCGTGCTGGCATTCCGAGTCCG
>Ga0075418_10004607_pt1 | contig 15659 bp, 15 predicted proteins | sample SoiMetdeltSBSDD2_FD_81776 | JGI IMG/M metagenome (GOLD analysis project Ga0075418, IMG submission 81776) | Bulk soil microbial communities from a Populus tree surrounding site in Tennessee, USA - Soil MetaG P. deltoides SBSDD2 | ecosystem: Environmental > Terrestrial > Soil > Tree plantation...
ATCCTCGGCCACCTCGCCGCAGCACCACTGCCCGCCTAAGCACCGCAGGCACCATCAGCACCTAACCCGTCGAAATCACCACGAATCATTTCGAGACAACCCGTCAGCGACGGTTAGCGCGCCGAAATCGCAAATAGTGCCGCCGCGGCCATCGCCTCGACGACGCAGTAGAACCAGTTCGGGTAGAACGCCGTGCGGTCGCCTAGGACCGCGGCCACGAGACGGCCGAATGCCATACCTGCCAACGCGGCGCCGACGGCGATCAGGATGCCCTTCCGGAAATCACCGTCCGCGACGGCCGCATGAACCAACACACCCGCGATCGCGAGACCGAAGCCTCCGTACACGGCACGCACCTCCGAGCGTGACGCCGACTCCCCCAGCGTGATGCCGAACGGACGCACGAGCGCCGCGGGCGCTGCCAGCGCATAGACGCCCATGCCGAGGAAGAACACGGCGATAACGCCGATGACCGCGACCGCCACGGTAGCCTCCTGTCGAATTGAGGTAGGAGGCCAGCATGACGGCAAAGGCCGCTCCCGCGCTTCCACAAACCTGCTGTCCGTCGGTGTGGCTCTGGCCCGGCCAAGCCCTGTACGCAGGCCCGAGCCTCAACCTCGCACCGCATTCGGGCTCCGTGTGGTGCCTCGCGGTCGGCATCGACGGGGCACTCTCCGTCTCGACCAAAGACGGCATCAAGCGCACCGCGCACAGCGTGCTGATACCCCCGCGGCTGACTCACCAGCTGACCTGCCACGGCGCGGGCCTCGTCTCTTGCTATCTGGAACCGACATCGGAGCGCGCCGACACCGGCCGACACAAGTTCGGCGAATGGCACGGTGAGGTCGCTGTCAGACACGTGGACGAAGAGCGATTGCAGTTCACCCCGACCGACGACGAAAGCGCCTCGCACTGGCTCGATTTGGCGGCCCCCGCGGCACCACGTCAGGTCGATCCGCGTATCGCCGCAGCCGCCCGCAGAATCCGTGAAGATCCGGCGGCGGCCATTTCCTCACGAGAGCTGGCCGCACAGGCAGGACTGTCCGAATCGCGGTTCCTGCACCTGTTCCGCGACGAGCTCGGCACCAGTGTGCGCCGCTACCGATTGTGGGCCCGGTTGACGCATGCGGGTGCGGCCATCGCGGCGGGCGACAACTTGACCACGGCGGCGATGAAGGCGGGTTTCGCCAGCCCGTCTCACCTCGCCGACCGGTTCAAGACGACGTTCGGCTTGTCCGCTAGCCGACTGCTCGGGACGGGGCTGACCCTGCGGGCTCCGTAGCCGCGCGGCCGAACACCATCGACTCCTCGATGGATTCGAACGGCCGGCCGACCACGTCTCGTAGGAAGTTGTGCGACATCAGCCACGGCCTGCGAGTGCCCGACTTCGGCAGCAGGTGCAGCCCTCGCTTCACGTAGCCCGAGTCCAGGTTGAACGCCGGCTGCTCGGGCATGTCGACGTTACCGAGATGTGCATACGCACGCGTGTATCCATGAGAATCCATGTACGCCAATAACTTCGCAAACGACTGCGCGGTCAGGTCGGCCCCCAACGTCCACGACGCATTTGTGTAGCCGACGCACCAGGCCGCATTGGGAACGTCCTCCAGCATGTGGCGGCGATACAGGAACCGGTCGTGCGGGTCCACCTTCTGCCCATCGACAGTGATCGTCGCGCCACCCAAGGACTGCAACTGCAGGCCCGTCGCGGTGACGATGACGTCGGCGTCCAGACGGCGACCAGAGCGCAACACGATGCCGGAGGCGTCCATGTGATCGATGTGGTCGGTCACCATCTCGACCCTGCCCTTGGCGATTTCCTTGTACAGGTCGGCACCAATGATGAAGCACAGCCGCTGATCCCACGGGTTGTACGGCGGCGTGAAATGCGTATCTATGTCGTAACCCGCAGGCAGAGTGTGCTCGGCGATGCGCCGCAGAAAACGCTTGCTGAACTCCGGCGCCCGGCGGGCAACCAGCCACAGGATGGCGCCGATGACCGCGTTGCGCCACCGCACGATCCAGTGGGCAACCTTGAGCGGCAGCACTTTCCGTATCGCGAGAGCGGTCGGCTCGATCTTCGTCGCGGAGATCATGTACGACGGCGTACGCTGCAACATCGTCACGTGAGCGGCCGTGTCTGTCAGCGATGGAATAAGACTGACCGCCGTCGCTCCGCTGCCGATGACCACGATTCGCTTGCCCTCATACTCGAACGATTCGGGCCAGAGCTGCGGATGCACCACCTCGCCCTCGAAGTCTTCGATGCCGGGAAATGTTGGCGCATAGGGCTCGTCGTAGTTGTAATACCCGGTGCCGAAGAACAGGAACCGGCTCTGATACGTCGCAAGCTGGCCGTCCTGTTCGGCGCGCACCGTCCAGGTGTCGGTCGTCGAATCCCAATCCGCGGACCGCACATAGGAGTGGAACCTGATGTGCTTGTCGATGCCGTACTTGCGCGCGGTCTGATCGAGGTACTCCCAGATGTGTTCCCCGTCGACGATCATCTCCGGGCGAGTCCATGGCTCCCAGGGAAAGCACAGCGTGTAGATGTCGCTATCCGACCGAATCCCCGGATACCGGAACAGGTCCCACGTTCCGCCGACCCGCGCGCGTCGCTCCAGAATCGTGAAGGACAGCCGCGGGTTGCGCTGGCGGATGCGGTACGCGGCGCCGATGCCGGAGATCCCCGCGCCGATGATCAGCACGTCCGAGTATTCAGGCTCGCTCACCGGTAAACCTCCTAGGCGGGCTCGACCTCCCTGGCTTCGGCGCGGCCGAACACCATCGACTCCTCGATGCGGTCGAAGCGATGGTCAATGGCGTCGAGCACGTAATTGTGCCGTACATTCCACGGCCGGTGCGTCCCGGACTTCGGCAGGGCATGCGCGGCACGCTGCACATAACCGGCGTTGATGTTCCACGCCGGCTTCTCCGGCATCGGCTTGTCACCGAGGTGCGGGTACGCGTGCGTATACCCATGGGAGCCCATGTAGGCCAACAGCTTTGCCACCGCGCGCGCCGTCAGATCCGCCCGCAGCGTCCACGATGCGTTGATATAGCCGACGCACCACGCCAGGTTCGGGATGTCTTCGAGCATGTGCTCCTTGTAGACGAACCGGTCCTGCGGCTTGACCTCGGCGCCGTCGATGCTCAACGACACCCCGCCCAGCGCCTGCAGCTGCAGGCCGGTCGCCGTGATGATCACGTCGGCGTCGACATGGGGTCCGGACTTCAGGACGATTCCGCTGCTGTCGATGTGGTCGATGGTGTCGGTGACGACGTCGGCACGCCCGTCGCCGACGGCGGCGTAGAGGTCGTTGTCGAGGATCAGGCACAATCGCTGGTCCCATGGGTCATAGGGGGGCCTGAAGTGGATATCGACCGGATAGTCCTCGGGCAGGCTCTTTTTCGCCATCGCCCGGATCAGCCATCTGCTGAACCTGGGCGCCTTGCGGGCGACCACGTAGGTCATCACGGTGAAGAACGTGTTGTACAGCCGGACGGCGTGGTTGGCGGCCCGCATCGGCAACACTTTTCGGATCGCCTGCACCACGGGGTGGATTCGAGGCATCGACAACATGTAGGTGGGCGTGCGCTGCAGCATGGTCACGTGTCCGGCCTGGTCGGTCAGCGACGGAATCATGCTGACCGCCGTTGCCCCGCTGCCGATCACCACAACACGTTTGCCGGTGTAGTCGAAGCCCTCGGGCCAGAATTGAGGGTGCACGACCTCGCCGGTGAAGGTCTCGATGCCGGGGAACTCCGGCCGGTAGGGCTCGTCGTAGTTGTAGTAGCCGGTGCCGAAGAACAGGAATCGGCCGCGGTAGCTCTTGGGCATCCCGTCCTGTTCGGTCTCCACCGTCCAGGTGTCGGTGGCCGAGTCCCAGTCGGCGGAGATGACGCGGGTGTTGAACCTGATGTGCTCGTCGATGCCGTTCTTGCGGGCCGTCTCGGTCAGATACGCCCGGATGTCAGGCCCGTCGGCCACGTTTTCGGGCCGGGTCCACGGCTCGTAGGGAAAGCTCAGCGTGAAGATGTCGCTGTCTGAGCGGATGCCGGGATAACGGAACAAATCCCAGGTGCCGCCTATGCGCTGGCGCCGTTCCAGCACCGTATAGGACAGCCCCGGATTCTTCTCGTGGATGCGATACGCGGCGCCGATCCCTGAAATTCCTGCGCCGATGATCAGCACGTCGGAGTACTCGGCATCGTGAGCGCCCACGACGACCTCCTTTTGGTCCGCCTCGGTACCACGATAAAGCGTGTCGAACAACTCTGGTGTGAGTGTCGGGCACCGCCCTTCTCGGGCGTCCGTCGGTTCACGCCGCGGGTGCGGTATGAACGTCGGTTCCCGCGTCAACCGGGCTGGTTTCACCGGCACACGAAGGGTGCTGGTCAGCGCCGTCCCGTCGGCGGGCGTTGGTGGCCCGGCCCCCGTGCTTGGGGGTCCGGGGGTCGAGGTAGTGCGTTTGACCCCAACAGGCCAGATTCGTTGCGGCGTTGCGGTCGCGGTCAGCGGAATGCCCGCAGCCGCAGTTGAACACCCGATCGGCCAGAGTCAAATCGTCGCGAACTGCCCCGCATTGCGGGCAAAGCTTGCTCGAGGGATACCAGCGATCTGCGACGGCAAGCTCGCCACCCCGCCAGGCCTGTTTGTAAGCCAGGATTCGAGCGAACTCGGCCCAGCCGGCATCTGAGATGGCGCGTGCCAGGTGGTGGTTGCCCAGCATCCCTGTGGCGTTCAGGTTCTCGATCACGAATCGGTCGTGGGTCTTGACCAACTCATTGGACACCTGGTGTAGGAAATGGCGGCGCACATTGGCGACATGGTGGTGATGACGCCCCAGCTTGGCTGCGGCATCTTTGCGGTTGCGGGATCCTTTCTGCTTGCGCGACAACGATTTCCCTAGCCGTTGTTGTCGCTTCAATCCGGCGGCGAGCGCCTTGGGGGCATCGTTGATACGGGCTACTTCGCGGCCGTCTGCGTCGGCGGCGACGACAAACGCCGACAAACCCCGGTCGATACCCACCCACCCGCCATCGTCTCCTGGATCCCGCACCGGATGCTGGCGGGCAGGGTGCAGACTGGCGGCCTCCACGTTCAGCGACACCCACCACCGTCCCGCATGATGGCTGACGGTGGCGAACAAAATCTTCGCGCGGCCGTTGGCCAGCATGCGTCGCAACCGGCGGGTGTCATCGTGGACAGCGACCTGCCCGATCCCGGGTAGTGTGATCGAGCGGGGACGATCGTGATCGCCGACCCGGATCGCCGGTTGGCGACCCTTGGGATGCTTGTTGCGCAACCGAAATGACGGCGTCTCGCCGATCTTCTTCTTGAAGCGTGGGAAGCCGATCCGCCTGCCTTTGCGCTTGCCCGAGCGCGAGTCCGACCACGCCGCCAGCGCGCGCCCGCAGTCCACAGCCGGTTCTTCGAAGACGTGCTGGCACACCTCGCCTCGCCACTCCAAGCCGGTCACCACGACCTCGGCGACGCCGTCGGCGTCCACAGCTACCACACGACCCCCGTCCTCGGTCTTTTCCATCCGTTGAACGCATTGATGAGATCAAAACCGCTCCACGGCACCTTCGCAGGCGAGTCGGTCTGGTCGCGAGTGAGCGCGTTTTTCACCATCCGCAGGCACTGATTGAACGCAAACCGGGCGGCCCCGGCATGCCGGGCAAGCACTTGCTGCTGCTGCACGGTGGGGTCCAGGCAGAACTTGAACTTCGTGTGCCGAGTCATTTCCGGCGAGCATCCCACCACACACCGACAACACCTGACCGGGCGTGACGAATCAGGCCGAATGATCACCATCGATGGTGGTCGAACGCACCGACGGCTGGATCAACGACTGCCGCCGCTTCGACCGCATCACGAAGGCACCCTGCACGCTCGCCAAGACGTGATTCTCGGCCACCTCCCCTTACGTAACCGAGTACGCGATCGATCCCAGCTGTTCGAAACGCTCTAGGGGCTCAGCCGTTGAGCGCGTCAACGATCGCCGCCAACGACTCCACCGCGATCGGTCCCGGCTGGTAGATGCAGATCCGGTCGGAAACACCCGCCACCCGATCACGAATATGCGCGGCGATCTCGCCGGGGCTGCCGCAGGCCGCGATGGTGTGCAGCATGTCGTCGTCGATGAGCCGGCCCATGTCCTCCCATCGGCCCTGCTTCGACAGTCTGTTGAGCTCCGGCTGCAGGTCACCCCAGCCGTGCACGTCCAGCACCGCGCGGTACGCAGGCGTCGAGCCGTAGAAGGCCAGCAGCCGACGAGTGGCCGCGTGATCGTCGCCCGTGGACACGATGATCTCCGGGACTACGGCGAACTCGCCCTCGTCGCGTCCAGCGGCAGCCAACCCCTCTCGCACCGCCGGCATCGTCGCCTCGCGCAGGAACCGCTTCGAGCCGAACGGCATGACGAGCAAACCATCTGCAGTCCTGGCGGCGGCCCGGGTCAGCCGCGGGCCGAGCGCGCCGACGTAGATCGGTGGCGGGCCGTACGGGTTGACGCCGGGACTGAAGGTCGGGGTCATCAGCGTGTGCCGGTAGTACTCCCCGCGGAAGTCGAGCCTGTCACCGGAGTTCCACGCCGCGAAGATGGCCCGCAGCGCACGCACCAGTTCCGTCATTCTGGCAACGGGCCGGTCGAACTCCGCGCCGAACCGCTTCTCGATCTGCGTTCGCACCTGGGTGCCGAGGCCGAGCGTGAATCGCCCTTTGGTCAGCAACTGCAGATCGTTGGCTTGGTGTGCGAGATGAATTGGGTTGCGGGGGAACGCGATCGCGACGTTCGTCATCAGTTCGAGGTCCTCGACCGCAGCGGCCAAGGCCAGCGGTGTGAACACGTCGTGCGGTCCCTCGAAGGTGAAGACGCCGCTGGCGCCGGCTTCCCGCAGCACGTGCGCGCGTTCAACGGCATCAGTCGGTCCGAACAACGCTGTCATGACCTTCACGGCGTGAGAGCCTAGTCACATGGGCATTTCACCCAATGCCGACGTCGTCGTCGTGGGTGCCGGGTTCGCGGGGCTGTCGGCGGCCCGTGACCTGGTGCGGCTCGGGCACGACGTCGTTGTCCTGGAAGGCCGCGATCGCGTCGGGGGGCGCTCGTCGACGACGACGATCGCGGACACACCGGTCGATCTCGGCGGAACGTTCGTCGGACCAACACAGGACGCGGTCATCGCGCTCGCGAAGGAGCTGGGCTGCGAGACCGTGCGGACGCACAGCCGCGGTAAGAACCTGATCCGGTGGCGCGGCAAGGTCCGGTCGTATCGCAGCACGATCCCCAAGCTGTCGATGATCGAATTGTTCGACGTGTCCCGCATCCAGTGGCGATTCGAACGGGTCTGCCGGCGGGTGCCGGTGGACGAGCCGTGGACATCGTCGATCGCCGACATCCTCGACTCCAAGACACTCGACCAGTGGCTGCGGTACGTGCACGCGGGCGCGTCGACGCGGGACCTGATGGCGATCATGGCCCGTGTGACGTGGGGCTGTGAACCCGAGGAGGTGTCGATGCTGCACGCGGTCCGTTACATCAAGGCCGCGGGCGGGCTCGGTCGCATGCTCGACGTCGAGGGTGGCGCCCAGCAGGACCGCTTCCCCGGTGGCACGCAGCAGATCGCGTTGCGGATGGCCGAAGACCTCGGTGCGCGTGTGGTTTTGAACGCGGTCGTGCACAGCATCGACCGGCATGCCGACGGCACCCTGACCGTCGGTTCGGATCGCGGTGACGTAGCGGCAAAGGCCGTCATTATTGCCGTCCCACCCGCGCACCGAGCAGGGATCGCGTTCGATCCGGCGCTGCCGCCCGAGTACGAGAAGCTCACGGAGCACTGGCCGCAGGGCAATCTGAGCAAGGCGTATGCCGCGTACGAAACACCGTTCTGGCGCGAGAACGGCTGCTCTGGTGAGGCGCTTTCCGATGAGGGGCCGGTGTTCATCACGTTCGACGTGAGCCCGAGCGACGCAGGGCCGGGCATTTTGTTGGGCTTCACGGATGCGCGCACATTCGACCAGCTGCCAGCCGAGCAGCGCCGTCAGCAGGTGCTGAACGGATTAGCAGCGCTCTTCGGCGACGCCGCCCGGAATCCGATCGACTATGTCGATCACAGCTGGAGCACAGAGCAATTCGCGCCAGGCGGCCCGACGGCAGCGGTTCCGCCGGGCTCATGGACGACGTACGGGCCATGGTTGCGTAAGCCTGTCGACGGCATCTTCTGGGCGGGCACCGAAACCGCCGACGAATGGACAGGGTTCTTCGACGGCGCAGTGCGATCAGGCAAGCGCGCCGCCGACGAGGTGCACCGAGCGCTGGCCAGTTAGGTACTCGCCGACAGCATTCGTCGTGCGGTGACCGCCACCGCGAGCGTGACGAGTTGTTTCGGGTCGTCGAGGTCGACATCGAGCAGCTTCGCGATCTGGTCGAGGCGGTAGTACAGAGACTGCCTGCGCATATGCAGACGTTTGGCCGCATCCGCCTTGTTGCCACCGCACGCGGCAAGCACCTCAAGAGTGTGCGAAAGCTGGCCGCTCTTAGCGGAATCCGCCCTCTGGAGCACACCAATCTGGTCCTCCACGAACCGGCGCGTGGCGTCAAGGTTTCCATGCGCGGCGAGCATCCGTTCGAGTGCCAACGCCTGCACGCCGACGATGGGCTGTGTCAGGTGCAGGTCCTGGCCCAGGCTCAGCGTGGCGCGCGCCTCAGACATCGCGCGCGGCAGATCGGACGGGTCGCGCACCGCGCGGCCGACCACGGCGCACAGCCGGGCTTGCCGCGGCAACACGTCACGTGCAGCGCTGCGGACGACGTGCGCAAGATTCGGCGACGTCTCGTCGGTCTGTCCGGCCACCAATGCGCACAACGTTCCCTCGACGAGGCCGAAAACCCCATGCCCCGCTTGCCGAATGAGCCCGTCGACAACCTTGGCCGCCGACTCGACCCGGCGCGGATCCACCGCGACACAAGCGTATTCGTGATCGGAGGTGGCCACTCCCGCGGCGCGCATTCTGGTCTCGAGCAGGCCGCGATCCACGGACTGATTGGTGGCGAGCTGATCGAGCAGTAGTTGTTGAGCACGAAGCGCGCCGGCGACATCCTTTTGTTCCCGTATCAGACACAGGCCCAAAACCGTTGGGGCGCGATCCATGACGGCTTCAACGAGCACCTCGGCGACGCCGGCCGCGCCGACGGTCAGCCGGCCCCACGCGGTGCCTTCGACGAGCACAGGGGCCTCGGCACTCGGGTCGGCGTCGTTCGGGTCTACCTCGCCTGCGGCGACAACGACCCTGCCCGCGTAGTCACTGAGCTTCACCCAGGTCCCCAGCGCGGTGCCGATCTGTTCGATCAGCTCACCCAGTGTGGCGCCGCGGGCCAATGCCTCCGACAGCGTGCGCGAGATCTCGTCGGCGTGGCGCAGTCGGGCGACCGAGCGGTCGATGAGTTCACTGTTGATGGCTTCGGCCACCTCGGTGAAGCGCAGTACTGGCTGCAGTTCAACGACCGGCAACCCGACGACGCGCGCTTCGTCAACCATGTCCGCAGGGACGTCTGCAAAGGTTCTGCCGACCTCGAACAGCAGGCCCGCGACGCCACTCTCCGCCAGCCGGCGCACGTAGAGCCGCCGCCCCGTTTCGTCAACCCCGATCAGCCCGACGCCATTGGTCAGCAGGATCTCGTCGCCGCGCAGCAGCGGAGCGATGTCGTAGAGGTCCGCGGTGTGCACCCACCGAACGGCGTGGTCGACGTGGTCGTCGCCGCTGAGCAGCACCGGCCGGGCGGGTTGGAGCACCGGGTGGTCGAGAACCTGCCGGAGGATCACGTAGGACAGTATGTCCCACAAACCTGGGCAAAGTTATGACATTGCGTCCGTTGATGCACGCAATGACCGGTCGCATGCTGGCACCCATGAGCACACTCGTGACAGGCGGCCGCGGATTCGTCGGACGCCATCTGGTCGACCAGCTGCTGGCCGATGGCGCCAAGGTCGTCAGCTACAACCGCGATTTCGCCGTCGATTCCCGCGACGGGCTGACCGTCGTGCAGGGCGAGCTGTTCGACATTCCGCGGCTCACCGAAACGCTGCGCCGGCACAGCGTCGACCGCATCATCCACACCGCGGGCCAGAGCCACCCGGGTGTGTCGATCGAGTTGCCGTGGACCACCTTCAAGGCCAACGCTGAAGGCACGCTCGCCGTCTATGAGGCGGCCCGCGCGGCGGGTGTGCGCCGGATCGTCAACTTCTCGTCGGAGTGCGCACTGGGCAGTTTCGACCCTGTCGCCCCTGTCGATGAGACCGTCACTCCTCGACCGACGACTCCATACGGCGTCACCAAGGTCACGGGCGAGTTGTTCGGCGCCGTCTACAACTCGTTGTACGGCATGGAGGTCGTGTCGCTGCGCGTCACCGAGGTCTACGGCCCCGGGCTGTGGATGCCAAGTCTGCTCGGCGACATGATCCGTGCCGGGTTGCGCGGCGAACCATTCCATCTCCATGCGGGCGGCGACCATCCCTTCCAATTCGTCTATGTCGCCGACGTCGCCACCGCAGCCAGGTTGGCCGCGAGCACCGAGGCGTTGACACAGCCCGTCTACCACGTGTCCGGCGACCGTCAGATCACCGTCGCCGAGACGGCGCGGCTGCTTGCCGGACTCATTCCGGGCAGCCGTTACGACATCGGGCCCGGCTTCCTGCCCGACTGGGACCGCCAAGGGCCCTACGACCTGACCGCGTCGACACGCGACCTCGGATACACCCCGGCGTGGAAGTTGGAGCGCGGACTTGAGAGCCAAATCGATTGGCTGCGTTCGCAGGAGGATTCGCATGCCCGACATGACTAATCGCATCGCCCTGGTGACCGGCGCCGCATCCGGAATCGGGCTGGCCACCGCCGAAGCGCTCGCTCGCGAAGGCGCCGACGTCGCGTTGTTGTCCCGACCGGATGACGACCTCGACATCGCGCAGGACCGGGTCAAACAGCATGGCGGCCGCGTGGTCACCGTCGCCGCCGACGTCGCAGACCCGGCCGCGGTGCGCCACGCGTTCGAGCGCGTTGAGGCCGAGTTGGGACCCGTTGACGCCGTGCACAACAACGCCGGAATCTCGGTCGCCTGTCCGCTCACCGAGACCGTCGATGCCGTGTTTCGGCGGCTGGTGGACACCAACCTCGCCGGTTCGTTCTACGTGTTGCGAGAGGCCGCGCGCGTCATGCAACCCCGCCGCGCAGGAGCGATCGTCAATACGGCGTCGGAACTGGCGATCATCGGGCAGACGGGGTATGTCGCCTACACCGCGACCAAAGGCGCGATCCTGGCGATGACACGCAGCGCCGCAGCCGAGTTGTCGTCATGGAGCATCCGGGTGAACGCGGTTTGCCCGGGCACCACCAAGACGCCGATGTTCCTCGCCGAGTTCGACGGTGTTGACGACCCTGCGGCCGAACTCGCGGACAACGCGGCCAGCGTCGCGATGCAGCGCATCGCCGAACCCGCCGAAATCGCCGAAGCGGTGGTGTTCTTGCTGTCGCACCGCGCCGGATACATCACGGGCACACATTTGATCGCCGACGGCGGGCGCACCGGCTGTGTGCCCGCCGGGTCCATCGGCGTCGCAACCAAGTAACCGCCACCACCACCGGAGAACCACCATGACCGAACCTGCACCAACCCGGCTCGAACAGCTCGGCTATTCACAGCAACTCGAACGCAGACTGAACATCCCCGAGGTCGTCGGGCTGGCCATGGCCGACGTCTCTCCCACCATGGCAGTGCTATTCCTTTCTGCCGGAGTGTTTTTCGTCGGCGGGACGTTCTCCATCGGCGCGGGGCTGATTCTGTCGGTCGTCGTGGTCTTCATCGCCCTGTGTCTGGGTGAATTGGCCGGGATGTTCCCGATCGCCGGCGGCATGTATTCGCTTGTGCGGCGCGTCTTGCCGGGGCCGCTGTCGTGGATCACGATGTTCAACTACCTCATCCAGGGTGTGGTGATCCCGGCCAGCATCGCGCTGGGCATGGTCGGATTCTTGCGAGACCTGTTCCCCGGTCTTGGATTTCCCGACACCGTGATCGCGATCGTGTTGCTGGCGCTTGCCACCGGACTGGCCCTGACCAAGGTGGAGATCGGCGCATGGGCGACTGCAGCGATGGTCGTCGTCGAATGCGTCGTACTCGGCATCATCACGGTGGCGGCGCTGCTGCATCCGCATCAACAACTGAGCGAGGTCACCTTCCACCCGACCGTGCTCAGCAACGGCGAACTGGTGGCAGTCGGCTTCGCGGTCACGTTGGCCACGCTCGCGCCGGCATTCAACGTGATCAACGGCTACGACGCAGCGCTGGGATTCTCCGAGGAACTCAAGGGCGGGGAACGCAACATCGCCAAGGCGGTCATCATCTCCGCCGTCCTAGCGTGCGTGCTGATCATGGTTCCGCTGATCGCGGCGGTCATCGCCGCTCCTGACCTGAAGGAGTTCTTCAACGCACCCGCCCCGGTCATCTACTCGGTCGAGGCGTCACTGGGAGACAAGGCCCGCATCATCATCGACATCGGCGTGACGATCGCGTTGTTCAACGCGATGCTGTCGCTGTTGATGTACTTCGGCCGCGGCGTATACACGACCGGACGCGACGGTGTGTGGCCCGCGTCGGTGAACCGGATCATCGGCTCTATCAACAGGTTCCGCGCACCGGGCGCTGGCGTCATGGTGCTCGCCATCCCGGCAGGCGTGCTGGTCTTCACGTCGGCGCTGAACTTCCTCATCATCTTCGCCGGCACGGTGATCGCCGCCGTGTACTTCTGCATCGGCATGGCCGCGCTGTGGAGCCGGCGCAGCATGGCAGGTGAGCCAAGGCCGTACAAGATGCCGCTGTGGCCGCTGCCACCGCTGGTGGTCATCGGGTTCACTGCGATCGCGCTGGCAACCCAGGAGCGGCAATACCTTGTCGCCGAGGTGGTGCTGATCTGTCTGGCTCTCGCTGCCTGGGCGGGATCCAAGAAGTGGTCCGCTTCCCGCGTCGACGCGGCCACCGTCGAACCCGAGATGGCGAAAGCCGTTGAAGCAGAATAGGAGTTCTTCGATGACAGCACATTCCGCGCCGCGCGTGTATCGACACATGACGTGGGAGGAGATCGCCGCGGCCGCGCAGGCCGACACCCCGATCGTCATTCCCGTCGGCGCCACGGAGCAGCACGGACGTCATCTTCCGGTATGCACGGACTGGGTGTTGCCAGAACGGGTCATCGACGAGGCCAGCCGCGTCCGCGACCTGATCGTCGGGCCGTTCATACCATTCGGCTACCGCAGTCGCCCGGGAAGCGGTGGAGGCCAGCACTTCCCCGGCACAGTCTCGCTGCGGGCAACCACATTCATGAGCGTGCTCGAGGACGTTCTGACCGAGCTCAAGCGCACCGGGTTCCGCAGCATCGCGCTGTACAACTGGCACTTCGAAAACAGCGGATTCGTCTACGAGCCGGCCTATTTGGTCTCCGAACAGAATCCCGAGCTCAAGATCGTCGTGATCGAAGATGTCTTTCCCGAATTCACCGCGGAACGCCGAACCGTCATCTGGCCCGATGAGTTCCCCGGACTGGCACTCGAACACGCCGCGGTGATCGAGACGTCGCTGTGGATGCACTTCGACCCGGCGGCCGTGCGTGCTGATCGAATGGCACCCGACGCTCCGCAACGGGTGGTCAACCACGACGTCGTCCCCATCGACACGCGCATGTCGACGCCGAGCGGGTCGCTGTCGTCACCGGTGAGTGCCAGTCCCGAGAAGGGCCGGTTGATCACCGAGTGGCTGGTGGACCGCCTGATCGGCATCCTCGATGAGGAATTCCCGAACCGACAAACCCAGGCGGCTGATCGCAACGGCGAACGCGAAAGCTCAAGGGCGTGAAGGATTCACCCGCGACGTCGCGGGTGCTGTTCGTCACCGCTTCGCCGCGCGAGGAATCGCATTCTGTGCAGCTCGCCGAGGTTTTCCTGGACACCTACCGCAACGCCCTGCCCAATGTGGAGGTGGACCGGCTGAACGCGTTTACCGACCTGCCGGCGTTTACGGCCGAGCATGTGAGCGCCAAGGTGGCGGTCATCGCCCGGGAGGCGGTGCCGCAGACCGCATCGGGCGGCTGGGCCGAGGTACTCGAGGTGGCCGCCCGGGTGCAGGCCGCCGATACGCTGCTGTTCGCCGTGCCGATGTGGAATGGCGGCATCCCATGGTCGCTCAAGCTGTTTGTCGACATCGTCACGCAGCCCGGCGTGGCGTTCAGCTTCGATCCCGCGACGGGTTACACGGGCTTGCTGGGCGGCCGTCGCGCGGTGGAGGCGTACACCAGCCGGGTCTATGCACCACATGTGCCGCCAGCGTTCGGAGTCGATCACCAATCCAGCTATTTCAACTGGTGGCTGAAGTACTGCGGCATCGAAGACGTGCACGAATTGCGCTTACAGCCAACATTTCCCGGCGAGAAATTCAGTGCGGAACGCGACCGGGTGACAGCGCAGGCGCATGCCCTGGCACGCACGCTCGCCGGTCAGGAGGTTGCGCGCTGATCCTCGGTGACCGATTCGATCAGCATTCGCAAGTGTTTGTTGACCTCGTCCGGGCGCTCGACGATCGCGCAATGCCCGCCGGACAACTCGACGAACGACGCCAAGTTCGGCACCATACTGGCGATGCGGCGTGACGAAACCATCGGCAGCAGACGGTCTTTCTCGCTGCCGATGACCAGCGTCGGCACCGTCAGGTTGGTCAGCCCGATGTGTTCGGCACCGAGCGCGTCGACCAGCGTGCGGGCCCAGCCGCCGCGGCCCGCGGGCGGTGTCGAGGTGAACAACTCGTAGATGAACTCGACGACAGCCGGATCGGCGTCCCGACCTACCGCGATCGTGGAGACGAACTGCCGGCTCGGCCGATCCACGGCGCGCAAAAGCGGTGCGGCACCGAAGGTCTTGAGCAGAGTCCCCGCCGCGCGGACCCGCGCATCGGCGAAAGGCGGAGGCACAGGCAGGAATTGCACATGCCGAAGCAGATCACCCGTGGTGGTGTTGATCAGAGCGACGGCGTCCGCGCGCTGAGGCACCCGATCCGGATACCGCTCCGCCCACGACGTGATCGCGATGCCGCCCATGGAGTGTCCCGCGATGACCGCGCGCTCACCCGGGGCCAGCGTCGCCTCGAGAACGGAGTCGAGATCGGCTGCGAGGTGGTCGAGGCCGTAGAAGTGGCGACGCACCGGAACGGCGCTGCGCCCGTGGCCGCGGTGGTCGAATGCAATGACGCGGTAGTCGGTGGACAGCTCCGCGATCTGGTAAGCCCACACCCGGATGGCGCACGTGATGCCGTGGGCGAGCACTATGGGGTAGCCATCTTCAGGCCCGAAGACTTCGGCGTGCAGCCGGATGCCGTCCTTGGACCGGACGCGAACGGTGCGGCCCTTCGGCAATGCCTCGGCCGCGGCGAATTTTCTGGCCGGTGAGCCGGCCTCCTGACCACGTCCCATGGCGAGCTCCCATCGAGTTCGGCAACGTTGCCGTTATGCCCAGCCTACCGGTCGGTTGGGCGCAACTAGCGCAGGAGTTTAATGATGCGATGCGCGCGATACAGATAGCCCGGCTCGACGGCCCGCAGGCCGCGGAAGTCGTCGAT
>Ga0075418_10004608_pt1 | contig 15659 bp, 13 predicted proteins | sample SoiMetdeltSBSDD2_FD_81776 | JGI IMG/M metagenome (GOLD analysis project Ga0075418, IMG submission 81776) | Bulk soil microbial communities from a Populus tree surrounding site in Tennessee, USA - Soil MetaG P. deltoides SBSDD2 | ecosystem: Environmental > Terrestrial > Soil > Tree plantation...
CACGCCAGCGTCGGCACTTTCCCAAACCTTTTCAAGCGCCGGTGGTAACGTCAGCTCGGGGGTTGCCTTGGCGTTCGGATAGACGGCACGAACGAGCGGCCAGCGTTCGGCGGCAGTCCAAATGCGGAGTGTGGAATCTGTTGCAAGTCCGCACTCCGCACTCCGCATTCCGTATTCGACCAATGTCGCCCTCCCCGCTCGCGCCAGCTCCGCCAGCCAATCGCTCCACGGCGCCGCTTCGTCCTCGCGCAGCACGACCATCGTGCACAGCGCATCGTGCAATTCCTCCGGGTCGCGAATGATCGGCCAGGCGTCCTCACTCACTTGAGCGATTGCGTCGGGATCGAGCTTTGCCAGATCACGGAAGTCGTCGATGGAGAGCGACCTCCGCGTGCTAACGGCGCGCGTGCGACGCTCCTCAAGCGGCGCGTCATCGAGGAAGGCGTAAGGATTGGCGTTGATGAGCTGGTGCGAAAATGGCGACGGCTCGCGTGTCTCGACGGGAATCAGCTCGACGCGGCCGGCCTGTACTTCCCCCAGCAGCTCGATCCACCGCGTGACGTCCATCGCCTCGTGCAGGCAGTCGTGCATCGTCTGTTTGACAATCGGCTGAAGGTAAGGAATCTCGATGTCGCCGTGATGATTCTCCAGGCAGCCGACCGTCTCGGGAAATGCAGCCGCCAGCAAGTCCTCCGAGCGGAACTTTTGCAGGAAGGGCGGAACACGGTGGCCGGCCTCGGCGCGCAGTACCGCCAGCGACCGCGTGATATTCCAGCGCCAGCGCACCCCAAATACCGGCGCGGCGACAACTGCCTGCTCGAGCAGGTATTGAGCGTTGCCCGGATGGAGCATCTTGAACAAACTCTCGATAGGGAAGCTGTGCTGCGGTCCGATCGAGAGGAGCACGCCGTTGTCATCGGCGGCTGCTTGAAGCTCGAAGTCGAAGCTGCGGCAGAACCGCTTACGGAGGGCCAGGCCCCACGCCTTGTTGATCCGCGCGCCCAGCGGCGCGTGGACGACGAGCTGCATACCGCCGGACTCGTCAAAGAATCGTTCGAAGACGATCTTTTCCCGCGTGGGTACGACGCCGATGGCCGCCTTTTGTGCAGCCACGTAGCGGGCGGCCTGCTCGGCGACGTGTGCTTCCGTTCCGCATTCGTGCATGAGCCAGGCGACGGCGTCGGGCCATTGCCGATCGGAGGCAGAATCCGCATCGACCTGCACTCGATCCGCAATGCCGCATCGCAGGTCCGACAGCTCGGCCGACAGTTCAACGGTTCGTCCCGGCGCTTCGCCAAGCCAAAACGGGATGCTTGGCGGAGCCCCTTTCGCATCGCTGACAAGGACCTCGCCCGACGTGACCTTTTCAATGCGCCACGAAGTATTGCCCAAGAGAAAGATATCGCCAACGAGACTTTCGATGGCGAAGTCTTCGTTGACGGTGCCAACGAAAGTTCCTTCGCCGACTTCCAAGACTCGATAATCCCCCTGTTCGGGGATTGCTCCGCCCGAGGTCAGCGCGGACATCCGCGCGTGCCGCCGCGCCCGCAGTTTGCCATGAATCTGGTCGCGATGAAGATAAGTGCCGGCCTTCGAGCCAGGTTTGATCCCTTCCGAGAGCATCTTCAGGACCGCGTCATAGTCTTCATGGGCTAAATTGCGATACGGCCACGCCCGGCGGAAGAGGTGCAATAGTGCGTCTTCATCCCATTCATCGCACGCAACAGCCGCAACGACCTGTTGCGCCAGGATGTCCAGCGGAGCCTGCGGAATTTCAATTCGATCGAGCTGGCCGCGGCGGACGGCCCGCACCAATGCCAGGCTTTCCAATAGCTCGTCGCGCGTTAGTGGAAACAGCCGCCCCTTGGGAAGCGCGCCCAGCGAATGCCCCGAGCGGCCGACGCGCTGTAGAAAGGTGGCAATCGATCGCGGTGAGCCGATCTGGCAGACGAGGTCGATGTAGCCGATGTCGATCCCCATCTCAAGCGACGCCGTCGCGACAATTGCCTTCAGCTTTCCGTCCTTGAGCCGCTGCTCGGCGTCGTGCCGGATCTGGCGAGACAGCGACCCGTGGTGGCTGGCGACCGCATCCTCGCCAAGTAATTCCCGCAGCCGGTGGGCCACGCGCTCCGCCAGACGCCGTGTGTTGACGAATACCAGCGTGCTGCGGTGCGATTGGATGAGCTGCACGAGGCGGTCATAGACTTCGCCCCACTGTTCGGCCGAGCAAACCGCTTCCAACTCGCTCGGCGGGACCTCCAATCCCAAGTCAAGCTGCCGGCTGTGGCCGATGTTGACGATCTGAGCTTCGGACAGGCTTTCAAACTGTCCTGAATGATCACTGGACAGGTTGGAAGTTTGTCCCACGAGGAATCGTGCAATTTCCTCGATTGGCTTCTGCGTTGCTGACAGGCCGATTCGCGTCGGCGGCCGGTCGCACAGCGCCGACAGTCGCTCCAGTGTCAGCGTCAAATGCGAGCCCCGTTTGTCGCGCGCCAGGGCGTGAATTTCATCGACAATGACGGTCTGGACCGTTCGCAACTTGTCGCGGCTCTTGGCGCTCGTCAGCAGCAGGTACAGCGATTCCGGCGTCGTCACCAGGATGTGAGGCGGCTTGCGCAGCATCGATTGCCGCTGACTTGCCGGAGTATCGCCGGTCCGAACCGCGACGCGAATTGGCAGGCCCGGCAGCCCATTGGCGGCGGCTAGATCGCGGATTTCAAGCAGCGGCACGCGCAGATTGCGTTCGATGTCGTTACTCAAGGCTTTCAGCGGCGACACATAAACAACGTCGATGCCGTCGGGGAGTGTCTCTTCGACCCACTGGCGAAACAAACGGTCCAGGCAGACCAGAAATGCCGCCAGGGTCTTGCCCGAACCTGTGGGGGAGGCAATCAACGTGTGACGCCCAGAGGCAATGTGCGGCCAGCCCTGGGCTTGTGGCTCGGTTGGAGCGCCGAACCGCCCCAGGAACCACTCGCGAATGAGCGGATGAAAATGGTCCATGATGTACTTCATGATAGCGAACGGCGGCCATGCTGGCGTGGCAGGCGCATCAGGGACAATTCGAGTCCGTGCTAGCGACGACTTTTCGGGTTTGCGCGTGGGCAGGCGGGGGCTATTATCTCGCAACTGCCGCTCTTCCGTTGCCGCGCCACGTGCCTTGGGCCACAAGCAAAAGGGATTGTGATGAGCCGACTATCGCTGATTGCACGGTCGGTGTTCCTGATCGGCTTTGTCGTCGCAATGCCCCTCCTGGCTCTTCCGAGCGTGTCGCGACAGTTGGACGCATGGCTCTATGGCCACCCAAAAACGCCGACGCGCGCTGACGACCTGGAGGGGTTGGAAGATCACCCTGGTGGTGACGGTGAAGTGGCGCAGGCGACGTTCGTAACGCCGCTGGAAGAGTCATTGCGGCCTCGGGATAGCAAGGACACCAGGCGTGGTCTGGATGCCGGCGAGGTCAAACCGCCGCCGCTCGCCTCAACGCCAAACTTCCCAGCAGCGCCAATACACGATGAAACTACCTCGACAACGTCATCCAAGGGACTCACTAACGAACGCAATTTCGACTTGGATTTGAAGTTCCGCGAAGGGGATTTTCAGGCCAAGTCGCCTCAGCCAATTCCGACTTTTGACCCAAAGGGTTTGGATAGAAACGAAGACCAAAGGCTCGGCCAGATTCGTCAAAAACTGGAGGATCTGGGAGCTGATTACATCGTCCTGGAGGCCGCGGATGATACCAGCCAGTTCCATTTTCATTGCCGAATGCTTAAAAGTGCAGGCTCGACCGAAACCGAGACCTTTGAAGCCAGCGGCAACGATGCGGTCATTTTGGCGGAGCAGGTTCTGAAATCGGTCCAATCCTGGCGAGCCAGCCAGGCCGCGCCGCGCTAGAATAGAAGCGGCGCTTACGGAGAGTGCTTCGTGGCGATCCCATCCCAACTGCGGACTCCTCTGATGCATTCCCTGTGGCGCAGATTGGTCTACGTCGTCATCGCCATGGTGGTGCTTGTTGGCGGTTTTCTGGGATGGGCCTATCGTGCCACGCAGCAAGTCCCAGATTTCTACGTCCGGCAATTGAGGGCCGAAGCGGGTCAGCGGCATAAGCGCTCGGGTGACGCCTTCGAACAGCAGGCCCTTCAGCTCAACAACCAGATCCGCAAGACTGACCGCTGGCAGGCCCGATTCACGGCCGATGAAATCAATGCCTGGCTGGCGGCTGACCTCCCGCAGAAGTTTCCCGATGCCTTGCCTCCCGACGTGCAGTCGCCGCGCGTGGCCATCGAATCGGAGATGATCCAGGTCGCCTGTCGCGTGGAGAGCCGGCAGTTTTCGTCTGTAGTGTCGCTGGGGGTTCATCCCTACGTGACCAGCGAGCCGAACGTGGTGGCGCTGAGAGTCAAGCAGCTCCGGGCGGGGTCGTTGCCACTGCCGCTGGGACAATACTTGGACCGAATAACAGAGCAATGCGCCCAGGCGGGTGTGCCGCTGCGGTGGAGCGAGGAAGAGGGGGACCCCGTGGCGCTGGTCACGTTGCCGCTGGACCCCAAGGAGTTTCAAAACCGGCTTGTCCGTGTAGAGGAAATTGAACTAACAGAGGGGTCGCTCATCGTCTCGGGGACGTCGAAGCCGGTCGAAGAATAGACTATCGGGTCGAAGCCGGCAGGTGGGTGTCACCCCTGAAAGGTGACGGATTCATCAAAAAAGTCGCCCAACAGCTTCAGGGCATCTTCGACAGCGTGCCGTTGGCGCTGGACTCGCGACAAAACTGCCGGATAACGGGCCCGCAATCGGGCACTGTGTTCTGGCTCCCGTTCTTTGTTGCGGAGCGCGATCTGGAAATAGACTACGCCGTCCAGACGTTGGGGCGCTTGCGGACCTAAGTGCCCGGTTACCGCCAGAGAAACATCAGCCTCCGGCGTGCGGCGCAGCACTTCTTCCGCCATCCAAATCGTGACTCGCCAGCTGACCGGTCCGAAGCGCTTCAAAGTCTCTTGAGGAACGCCGAGCCACGCCGCTTTGGTCTCGCTGCGATAGACAACCATTCCCCCGCAGTGGTAGCTGGATATCCCGGGAATGGCAGTGAGTGCACTTGATACCAGGCCGCCGGTGCAACTCTCGGCAAAAACCACCTTCCGCCGATGCTGCTTTAGCAATTCGGCCACACGCCGAGCTTGGCGGGCAATGGACATTCCCAGATGGTAACCCGGAATGGTCCACCCGTCTTCGGACTGTTAGCGTCCCAAATCCTTACGGCATGCCGTGGGAGTAAAGTAGCGGCGAAGTTGCTGCTCAAGTTGAGTGATCTGGCACGTCATCTGGCGGTCAAACGCAGCCCAAGCGGTAGTCGAAGTGTCGTAGTCGCTGTCGCGATCGTCCCGGAGTGCAACGCTCGTTTGAACTTGCCCGCTGTGCTTCTTTGGTTGATTCTGGTTCATGGTGTTTTCCTCCCTGTAGCGGGTTTGGCAGGGTGGGGTGCTGACGGTTTCGTGAGCAACAATCGTGCCTGGCGAATCCCCGTCGCACCGAATCGCGCGTAAACTCTCTTGCTGACATCATTTAGCACCTGGGAATGCAGTTCCACACGATGCCAAACGGGCCGCTGCGCTGTCGCGATTCACCACTGTGGAGCAGTCTCCTCTTAGTTAAAAACGGCCGACTGGCCAGGGATCGATAAGGGCCAGATGCCAACTTCGCTGATTTTCCCAGTTTTTCTAGTGTGAGGTTTTAGCCCGATTCGCGTTCTGATTGGGCAGCCATCGCCAGCGGAGCGCCGGAATTCTTTCCGAGGTAAACCAGTCAGCTGCGAAAAACTTGAAGAAAAACTTCGCGGGCCTGCCCAATACAGCCAAACTGTCGGCGAACAAGACCCTATGTTCGCCGCACTGCGGCGTGTCCTGGATTTCGTCCGCAATAACGTTCCACCGTTGGAGGGCCGCTCAATGTTGAAAAAAGGGTTGCTTATCGGAGGTGCCCTCGTGCTGCTCCTGGGCCTGTTTTTTGGCCGGGATGCCATGAGCTACACCAGAACTTCGCTCGGCTGGGTGCAACAGTCCGTGCGGGATGCCGTGCCGATTGAATTTGAGATCAATCGGGCGCACCAGATGATCAAAGATCTCAACCCAGAGATCCGTAGTAACACCCACCTCATTGCGAGAGAAGAGGTCGATTTGAAAGGCCTCCGCGATCAGCTTGCCACGGGCGAAAGCCAGCTCGCCAAAAGCCGGGCGGATATTGAACGGTTGACAGCTGACTTGAATCGCGGCGACAGCATGTTCGTGTATTGCGGAAAGAACTATACGGCCAAGCAGGTCGAGTTGGATCTGACTCGCCGCTTCGAGCAGTTCAAAGTCAAGGAAGCGACGCTGAATAAGCTGCGTCAGATCCTGGCTGCCCGCGAGAACGGACTGGTTGCCGGACGCGAAAAGCTCAAGGCGATGCAAGCCGCCAAGAGCCAGTTGGAAGTCGATGTGGCCAATCTCGAGGCTCGCCTGGAGATGGTCAAAGTCGCGCAGTCCACCAGTGAATTCAACTTCGACGACAGCCACCTGTCTCGGACGAAGGACCTGATGAAGGATATCAGCGCTCGCATCGACGTGGCGGAAAAACTCGTCAATGCCGAGACAACCTATCCGGGCCAGATTAGCCTGGATGAGGCTCCGACCAGCAACATCACGGAGCAGGTGACAAAGTACTTTTCGGAATCGAAAGAAACCGATGACACCGTTGCCGTGAAGCTGGACTAGCGATCGAGCACCGCCCGTGGGCGGCAGTCGAAAAGTTCGGGACAAATCGAGTGACACGCCGTATTCGGGGGCTTGGGTTCAAACCCAAGCCCCGGCTGCGTTGCGCCCGGTTTGTTCGTTGCTGCCTCGCCGTTGATCATCGGACCTCAACTCACAGCGGAGTGCCGCCATGCATGACGAAGAAGTACTGATCGGGTTCGTAGCCATATTGGGGACCTTTGGACTGCCAATGGCGTGGGTTTTCCTGCACTACTTGCATGCGACTGCTAGAGTCTTCTTCGAGACGCGCCTGAAAAGAGATATGGTGGCCCGGGGCTTCACGCCGCAGCAGATCGCTCAAGTCATTCATTGTCGGCCTGGTCAAACAAGCGAGTACGAGGCCCACGGCATTCCGCCCGCCAAACCGATCAGGCAGCCGGCACTCGTGCAGTAGGTCGCATCTGGTCGATCGCCCAGCGCAAAGAGCGGGTTGACAAGCGGCGGAGGGCGGACTGGCCAAACCGAGAAACGCATGGGAAAAACGGCAGTTACAAAGTTTCTCACTCCGTGGCTGTTTGAGGCCTCGCCGATGTTCCAGCCCTGGCGGTTCAAGCTAAAGGAGGCAGAAACTGCCGCCGAGCAGGGGAGGCTGGAAGACGCGGCGAAAATGCTCACGTCGGATGACATGCCGACGTATCTTCCAGCGAAACAGCTTTTGGCCGATGTGGCGGCGAAAATTGCCCAGCGCGGGGCTGGCAAAGCAAAGGGAGGGGACCTCGAGGGAGCCTGGAAGGACCTCGACGAAGCCAAGCGTCTGTCCGGCCAAACATCGGCTTGGACTTCCTCGCAACAAGTGGTAGGCGAGTCAGCGTTGGCCTTGCTCGTAGCGCTGATCAAGGCCGGTGATCATGAAGGGGCGTTGGTCTATTTGGAACGGCTCCAGCGGCGCGACTTGCCCGCGCAAGCGCTGATCAGGCTGCGGGAAGTCGTCCGCCGAGTGGATTCTGCCCGCAAACTGGCAGCCCGCGGCAAATTCGGCGAAGCCGACGAACAATTGGCCGCAGCGTTAGCCCTGCGCGGCGATTTGGAGTTTCTCAAGACACAGCGCGAACAGTTGCGCTTTCGGGGGGAACGGAGCCGCCAGTTGCAGGAGGCCTTGCACAGGGCTCTGTCTGCGACCGATTTCAGCGAAACGCTCAAGCTCGCGGATCAACTCCTGGAATTGGCCCCTGACAATCGCGTGGCCCGCGATGCGCGACGCCGTGCCTGGGCGGAAGTCGGCGCCAGGGTTGGCGACTCGCGCGGCCTGCAGGAGACACAGCACTGGCCAGGCGCGGTGTCCGGACCTGACGAAGTGGATGCTCAACCGGTTCCGGATTCGTCTCGGCAGCCGCGCTTCATGCTTTGGATCGATGCGGTTGGCGGTTATCTGGTTTGCCTGAGCGATCACGTGATAATTGGCCAGGCTCATCCGGGATCCCGCGTGGAAGTGCCGCTCCAGGCGGATATTTCGCGGCGTCATGCCCAGATTCGCCGCGAGGGAGAAGGGTATCTGGTCGAGCCCCTGGGCGGTGCCGTCAAGGTCGATGGGAAACGCATCGAGGGGGCGGCGCTCCTTTCCGACGGTGACGAGTTCGAACTTGGCGACGGCGTCCGCTTGCGTTTCCGGCGGCCGCACGTGCTAAGCGCGTCAGCCCGGCTGGAGATCGTCAGCCGACACCGGACGCAGCCCTTTGTGGACGGCGTGATCCTGATGGCCGAATCGTGTGTCCTGGGTCCAAAATGGCAGAATCATGTGGTTTGCCGCGATTGGAGCGGCGATGTCGTGCTTTATCGCCGCGAGGATCAGATTTATTGCCGGGCCATGGAGTCGCTGGAGATCGATGGTAAGCTGCATGATGGCCGAGGCAAATTGGGCCCCAATTCGCGAGTTGTGGGGAGCGATTTTTCGCTAAGTTTGGAGCTACTTGATTAGGTCACGTGAGGCGGTCTGACGACATGGTAAAATAACTCCAAAGTGGGGGGCCGCTTGGGTGGTGCCAGGCGGCGATATTGGTTGATAGCAGCATGGACGGGTGGGTGAATGCGGGGCGGCCAAGATTCCGTCGGATCCGTCGAACACCCTGTAAGCGCGGGTTTCGCCCTGCGCGACGAGGAAACCTGGACACATGACCGACCGTCTCGCTACCGTAGAAGTAGACGATCGCCCTAGCGAGGATGCGACGCAGGCCGAACCGTCCCCGGCCCAGCGAGGCGGCGCCATGAAGTTTCAGTACGCGACCGGTTCCCGCCCGCTCGAAGGATATACCATCAAGCGCGGGATTGGCCGCGGAGGTTTTGGCGAGGTCTACTTCGCCACCAGCGAGGCCGGCAAGGAAGTGGCGCTCAAGCACATCGAGCGCAATCTGGAAGTTGAGCTGCGCGGCGTGAAGCAGTGTCTCAACCTCAAGCACCCCAATCTGATCGACCTGTATGACATTCGTAACGACGACCAGGGCGAAGCTTGGGTCGTTATGGAGTATGTCGCCGGCTACAGCCTCAAAGATGCGCTCGATCGCAACCCCAATGGTTTGCCGCGGGAAGAGGTCGATCAGTGGTTCCGCGGCATCGCCTCAGGCGTGCAATACCTGCACGATCACGGCATCGTCCATCGCGACCTGAAGCCGGGAAACATCTTCGACGACGGCGGCATCGTGAAAATCGGCGACTACGGGTTGTCGAAATTCATTTCCTGCAGCCGCCGCAGCGGCCAGACCGAAAGCGTGGGCACGTTCCACTACATGGCCCCAGAGATCGGCAAGGGGGTCTACGGCAAGGAGATCGACACTTACGCGCTGGGCATCATTCTGTACGAAGTGCTGACCGGTCGTGTGCCGTTTGAGGGCGAAAGCAGCCAGGAAATCATCATGAAGCACCTGACGGCGGACCCCGATTTGTCCGCCGTGCCAGCTCCGTATCGCAACATCATTCAGAAGGCGATGCAGAAGGACCCCGAGCAGCGGTTCCGGTCGGTGACGGAAATGGTGGCCATCCTCGATGGCGCCGCATCTGGAAAGTCGCCCGCCTTGCCGCCGGCTGCTGGCGGCGCTCCGCCCGTGCGAGTGCAGCAGCAGTTTCCCGCGGAGCCTGATCGAATTGCTTCGCCGCCTGAGGAACCGTTTTACATCGGCGACGAGATGGAAGGGATTTCGTTTGGACCGGTAAAGGAAGTCCCGGCCAAACAGGCCCCAAAGTCGCGTCCGCCGGTCCCTGGCAGTTTTGCCGCGCTTGGCGCGGCGCCGCGAACCGAAGAACCTATCGCGGCTTCGGCGAAAAAAGCCTGGGGAGGTTTTGCAAACTGGTGGAATCACGGCGCGGGAGGGACGCCGCTCAAAGTCGCAATCCTGATCGCAGCGGCGACCGCGGCCATTTTCGCCGGCCCGTACTTGCTACCGGTCATCGTGGCCCTGGCGCTGGTCTACCTGGTCTATCTCGGCATTTGGCTGCTCGTGCAAGCCAGCAGCGCACCCAGCGCGGAACAAGTCGCCGAACAGCAGACGCGCGGCAGGCGGGCACTGCCTCGGCATATCACCTGGGAGCAGGAGTACCGCGGCGCGCTGCGCATGAAGACGGTCGGTGATCGCGTCGGCGAATTGGCCGGGTCGATGCTGGTCGCGTCGTTCGTTAGCTCCATCGTGACTGCGCTGGCGGTCATGCTGGGGGGCGAAACGATCGACAATGGCGGCCACTCGTTCAGCGGCGCCGCCTGGCTGTGGATGGCGACGACGCTGGGTAGCTGGCTGCTACTGGCCGCTGGAAAGCTCTGGGAGCCGCGACAAGGCGAAGGGGTCAAACGCCGCTTCGTGCAACTGGTCATCGGGCTGGCGTTCGGCGGCATCCTGCTCGCGGGACAGCAGTACTTGATCAGTAACATTGCGCCTGACTGGCAAGCGGCGGCATTCCCGCTGTATTTCGCCGCCGTGTTCGCCACGTTGGGCTGGTGGAAGCAGACCGACCCGCTACGTACAAGCAGGCTGCGAATTCTGGCAGTACTGACCGCGCTAATTGCGTCAGGACTGTGGCTGGCGCCGGGAATTGGACTGAAGCTGGTTGGCGAGCCGTTCGACGGAGGCCGCTTTCCCTGGCCGCTGGTTGTACCGGCCCTGGTCTCGGTCGTGGTCCAGCTCTCCGCTCCGTGGATGAGTCCCCAGGAGCGAGCCGAAATTCGCCAAAGGGTGCTTCAAGGAGGTCGCGTTTAGGGTCGTCGCCAGTTTGCCCGGCGGCGCAACGTTCGCAAAAGGTGAATGCCATGATCACAATGACCATCCTGATTGGTGGAACGCTGCTTTTTAGCGCCATCCTGGCCGGCTGGCCGCTGCTGCTTTCGCGCACAGCGCGCCCCGCGGTGCAAGGTGCGGGAGGAACACTTTGTCTCTTCGCCGGCGGTGGTGCGTTCTTCATGTTGGTCAGCGGTCTGACTGGCGCAGCGGGAGAATCGGCTTACGCACAGGCTGCCGACGCTTCGGACAACGCGACTGCCAAAGCGAACGATGAGACGGCGTTTTTCGCGAAGGCCGATGCGACGCCTCTCAACACTCCGATCCAGAGTTCCGTCGATGAAGTCCGGATCATCGGCAATGCACCCGCTTGGGTAGGTTCCCAACCTGTGCGGGATGGATCGGTTCACACCGTTGCCGTCAGTTCGGACCCCTTCAGCACGGATCTGGAGGCGGAGAAGGCGCTCGACACGCAACTCGAAAAGGAAACGACCGATTACATCCAGTGGGTGCTCGGCAGCAGCCTCGCGCCGCGGTTCATTCACTACGGCGTCGAGGAGATCAAACGAGACCACATCTCCGCGGACAAGACCTATATCGACCAGGTCGAGTCTCCCACGGTCGGAATGATGCACCGGCGTCACGCTCTGCTCGAATTCAAGCCTGAGTTTCGCATCGAACTTCAGCAGCGGTGGAACGAGATCAAAGCCAAGTGGCGGCTGGCCCAGTTCGGCCTCGTGGCCGGCGGCGCGATCCTGCTTCTGGCGACTGTTTTCGGCTACTTCCGCCTCGATACCGCGACGCGGGGCTACTATACGGGACGCTTGCAGTTCCTCTCCGCCGCGGCAATACTAGCAATTGTCGGTGCCAGCGTCGTTTTGGCGCGGTGGATCGCGTGGCTGTAGCGCGCTTGGCATGCGACGGTTCTCCAGCCGGTCTCGTGCCGCCATCATGCCCGCTTCCTCGGATGCCGACTCGCTCCTCATCGAGCGCATTCGCCGTGGTGATGGTGAGGCCTGGAACGATTTGATCACCCGCTACGAGGGCCGGCTGCTGGCATTTGTGGAAAGCCGGCTTGGTCGCCGCGGCCCTAGCGAGGACATCGTGCAGGAGGCTTTCCTCGGCTTCCTTAACAGCCTCCCAAACTACGACGGCAAGCGGCCGCTGGAAAGCTATCTGTTCTCGATCTGCGCCTACAAGCTGACCGATCACCTGCGGCGCGAAGGACGCCGGCCGGCAGTGCCGCTGTCGGCCGGGTCGGACTCCACGGGCGACTGGCAACTTCAAGGGAGCGCCCGCCCGGCCAGCAGCATCGTCCGCAGCGGCGAGCGGAAGGAACTTGAGGAGAAAGCCGTTATGGAGGCGCTGTGCGACCAGATCGAGCGGTGGCGCGAGCGCGGTGAATGGACGAAGCTGATGTGCGCCGAGCTGCTTTTCGTGCGCGGTTGGGCCAATAAAGAAGTCGCCGAGGAGCTCGAGATCAGCGAGCAGCAAGTCGCCAACTACAAGTTCGACTTCATTGCCCGCCTGCGCACGCTCGTACGCGACCAGGAGTTGTCGCAAGAGGTATTTCCGGAACTCTACGAAGAGGAGGCCAATAAATGACCAATGTCCAATGACCGAATGACCTTGAACGTCGCAAAAGGTCATTGTGTCATTGGTGTCTGGTCATTGGTCGTTTCCCCTATGAGTCGCCGATTGACCAACGCCGACCTGGAAGCCTATCTCGACGAGGCGCTCTCTGCCGAGGAGATGGCCCTGATCGAGCAGGAGGTCCGCGCCCGGCCTGAGCTGCTCAAGCGACTGGCCGCTATTCACGGCCGCCGCGACGCAGGCGTCCATAGCGTGGGCGAAATCTGGCGACGGCAGCGTCTGAGCTGCCCCTCTCGCGAGCATTTAGGGTCGTATCTTTTGGGCGCGATCGACGAGAATCACATGGTCTACATCGAGTTCCATCTCAAGACCATCGGCTGCCGCTACTGCAATTCCAATCTGGGCGACCTCCGCCGGCAGCAGGAGGAAACCGTCGAAGTGATCGAAAGCAGGCGGACGAAATACTTCCAATCGACGGCAGGACATCTGCGGCGGAAGTCGTAGCGGCTTTGTTTGCAGCTTGGCCCGCCGCGACTCGTCGCCGAGACCGCGCCATGCTAGGCTACGCGTCTTCTAGCACCCAGGAGCGGCCGCATGAGCAGCACGGCTGGTGAACCTTCGCGCGGCATTGCGCCCACGGACCGGGACGCCCTGGAAGTTCAGCACCTCCAGGTGGAAGTAGAAAAGCTGAGGCTCGAAGTCGAGGCTCTTCGTTCCTCCACTCTCTGGGACAAAATCATTGGCAGATACCTGCCGCTATTGACCGCTATCTTGGCTGTCGCCGGCTTCTGGTTTGGCGTGATTCAGTACTATGCTCACCGCACCGAAACGGAACGGCAGCGGACGAGTGCAGATCTCAAGCGGTCAGAAGAGCTGCGTCGGGAAGCGGCTCGTCCTTTTTGGGATTCCCAGCTCCAGCTTTACTTGCGGGCCTCCGAAGCAGCGGCGACCGTCGCGACGTCGTCCGACGCGGAAGCCGTGTCACGCGCCGAGGCTCAGTTCTGGAATCTCTATTGGGGTCCCTTGGCAATCGTGGAAGATGTCGGCACGGAGAAGAAAGTCGTCGCCGAAGTCGAGGCTGCGATGGTCACGCTCGGCGGCTACCTGCGCGAGCATCCGAAAGATCGCGATCAGGCGGCGATGCAACGTCTGTCCCTCGACCTGGCGCACGCCATGCGCAACGGAGTCGGACCTTCGTTCGATCTCAAGCCGACGAAACTGTCCGGAGAACGAACGGAATAGTTTGCCAGAGTGTTCCTGAGAATGCTGACGGGGAACGTAACATGCACCAAATATCCGCTAATCTCTGGATTCTGGTATCCGTGTTGTTGCTCGTCGTCGCCCGAGGATTCGCCGAAGCGCTGCAAAAGCCCGATAACCTGCCGCCCCCCGTACAGCTCACCGCTCAGGAGGATCATAAGCGGATGATGGAGCAATTGGGCATCAAAGAGCTGCGCCCAGGCGCCAACGGCCGGGATCGTAATGCGCCGAATGCCGCCAACTACGACGAATCGAAGGTCAATCAGAATTTGAAATTGCCAGATCCGCTGGTGCTCAAGGACGGTACGCCGGTAACGACCGCGGAACAGTGGTGGAAAGTTCGGCGGCCCCAGATTGTCGAGGACTTTGACCGCGAGATTTACGGCCGCATTCCCCAGGAAATTCCGAAGGTCACGTGGAAGATGGCCGCCACCGAAGAGCAAAAGGTCGGAGATATCCCAGTAATTACCAAGCGGTTGGTGGGACACGTCGATAACTCTTCGTACCCGCAGATCAGCGTGGACATTCAGCTCACGCTGACCACGCCGGCAGAAGCCAAGGGGCCGGTGCCCGTGATCATGGAGTTCGGCTTCGGCGGTTTCGGAGGATTCGGCGGCTTCGGCGGCAAAGGCAAGGGGCCGCCGAAAGGACCGGCATTCATGGGACCCGGCGGGCCAGGCTGGCAAGAGCAGGTTCTCGCCAAGGGCTGGGGCTACGCGATCATCGTGCCCAACAGCATCCAGGCCGACAATGGCGGCGGTTTAACCAAAGGCATAATCGGATTGTGCAACAAAGGCCAACCTCGCAAGCCCGACGACTGGGGCGCACTGCGGGCCTGGGCCTGGGGCGCCAGCCGGGCGCTTGATTACTTCGAGACCGACAAGGCCGTGGACGCCAAACGCGTCGGCATCGAAGGGCTCTCGCGGTATGGCAAGGCGGCCATCGTCGCCATGGCCTATGACGAGCGGTTCGCGATCGGCTTCATCGGTTCGTCAGGCGAAGGGGGTGTCAAGCTCCACCGCCGCAACTTCGGCGAGCTGGTGGAAAACGTCGCCAGCTCGGGGGAGTACCATTGGATGGCGGGAAACTTCCTGAAGTATGCCGGGCCGCTGACGTGGGACGACATGCCGGTGGACTCGCACGAGCTGGTGGCTATGTGCGCCCCGCGGCCGGTGTTCATCAGTGTGGGCTCGCAGGCCGTGGAAGGGGGCTGGGTGGATGCCAAAGGAATGTTTCTCTCGGGCGTCGGCGCCGGCCCGGTGTACAAGCTCCTGGGAAAAAACGATCTGGGTGCGAGTGAATTCCCTCCACAAGAGACCTCGCTCATCAGCGGGGAAATTGCCTTCCGCCAGCACAGCGGCGGCCACACTACGGGTCCTAACTGGCCCACGTTCCTGTCGTTCGCGGAACGCTACTTGAGTGAGCCAGGTCCGACCGAAAAACGGTGATGCACGGAGCGACGGTGCATGGTCCGACAATACTGGCTCTCTGATGTCTCTTTTCTCTCGAGTAAGTCCATGGCAAACGCTGTCCGATGGTGTGGGGTATGGCTGATTGCTTTGCTGACATGCCCGGCTATAGCCCAGCAGCCCGCCGAGGCGCAATCTGACGAGTCCATTGCCGCCAAGGCGGATGAATACTGCCGCGCGCAAGTGGCGGTCAATCACTTCAGCGGCTCGGTGCTGGTCGCCAAAGGAGATCAGGTGCTGTTTGCCAAGGGGTACGGCATGGCGAATGTCGAGCACGAGGTGCCTAACACGCCGCAGACGAAATTCCGTTTGGGTTCGATCACCAAACAGTTCACGGCCATGGCAATCTTGAC
>Ga0075418_10004609_pt1 | contig 15658 bp, 10 predicted proteins | sample SoiMetdeltSBSDD2_FD_81776 | JGI IMG/M metagenome (GOLD analysis project Ga0075418, IMG submission 81776) | Bulk soil microbial communities from a Populus tree surrounding site in Tennessee, USA - Soil MetaG P. deltoides SBSDD2 | ecosystem: Environmental > Terrestrial > Soil > Tree plantation...
GAGCCCGGCACCGGCGACGGTCAACTGACTCGCCCGTCCGGCGTGGACGTAGATGGCGACGGCAACGTCTACGTGGCGGACTGGGGCAATGACCGCGTCCAGATGTTCGGACCGGACGGCGGCCACCGGGTCACGCTCCTCGGCGACTCCGGCCTCTCGGCCTGGGCCGAAGAGGGGATGAAGGGCAACCTTGACCTGGTGCTGGAGCGCGATGGGCTCGACCTGACGCCGGAGAAGCGCTTCTGGGGACCGACGTCGGTCAAGGTGGACGCTCGCGGGCACGTCGTGGTCAGCGATAGCTGCCGCCACCGACTCCAGATCTACGTCCGAAACGAATAGCCGGGCAGGCCGGCATCCGAATCCTGGTACCCTCAACGCCGGACGATGCACGCGCGGTGCGTCGTCCGGCTGTCGCGGTATCTGGTGTGCGGAGCGCCTGAGCCGTATGGCACGTCGAGTCGTGGTCTGCCCCGAGCCGCTGGCCGCCGAAGCCGGCGCCGAGATCTTCCGCAAGGGTGGCTCGGCTGTCGATGCCGCGCTGGCGACGGCGTACGCCCAGTGCGTCGTCTCGCCGGTCATGGCGTCGATCGCCGGGACCGGCGGTATGAACGTCTACCACGCGCCGACCGGCCGTCACCTGGTGCTCGACTTCCTGGGGCGGTCCGGTTCGCTCTGCACGCCGGGGATGTACGTCGGCCGACCATCCGCCGAGCAGCAGCGCGGCTACCGCTCGATCCTGGTGCCGTCGTTCGTGCGCGGCACCCAGGTCGCCTTTGAGCAGTTCGGGAGCGGTCGCGTCTCCTGGGCGACGATCCTGGAGCCGGCGATCCGCTACGCCGAGGAGGGGTTCGCACAGTTTCCGTACATCCACCAGTACTGGCGGAAGGAGGACCCGGTCCAGCAGACGCGCGAGCGTTTCGACGGCTACGAGATGGTGACCACGACGCCGGCCTCAGCAGCGATCTTCACCGTTGGAGACCGTGTCCACTTCATGGGCGAGCAGATCGTGCAGAGCGATCTCGCCCGGACCTTGCGGCGGATCGCCGAGGTTGGCCCGGACGACTTCTACTCCGGCGAGATCGGGCGCAGGATCGCGGAAGATCTCGAACAGAACGGGGCGCTGGTGACCGCCGATGACCTTGCCGCCTGCCAGCCGGACATCGGGCCGCCGCTGTTCGGGAGCTATCGCAGCCTGACCGTCGCCACGGACCGCCCGCCGAACGTCGGGCTGCTGCTCGTGACGCTGCTGAACGTGCTGGAAGGCTTCGAGATGGCCGCCCTTCGCGACGACGAGGTTGGCTACTGGGACCTGTTCGCTCGGGCGCTCTACGAGGTACTCCAGGAGCGCATCCGCTTCATGACCGATCCAGCGTTCGAACGGCTGCCGTACGAGTGGCTGCATACCGCCGAGCACGCGGAGATCGTGCGGGCGCGCGTCCGCGAGCGCGCATTCATCGGCGCCGCCCCCGCCCCCGAATCGTCCGGCACCACCCACGTCTCGACGTTCGACGAGGACGGGGCAGCCGTCTCGTTCACCCACGTCGATCGGCATCGGGTCGGGCGTGGTCACCCCCGGCCTGGGCTTCATGTACAACAATGGCATGTCGGCCTTCGACCCGGTGCCGGGGCGGCCGAACTCCATCGGACCGGGCAAGGCTGGGATCTCAGGCGGTGGGCCGGCCCTCGTCTTTCAAGAGGGCCGCGTCCGGTACGTGATCGGCTCGCCGCACGGCACCCGAAAGACCAGCTCGATGGGGCACACCCTGGTGAGCCTGATCGACTTCGGCCGCTCGCCAGCCGCCGCGGTGGCGAGTCCGCGCATCCATTGTGAGCGAGACCCGGCCGAGCTGTTGGTGGATACCTACGTACCGCTCGGGCTGCCCACCCAGCGGGGCCTGGCGGCGCTCGGATACCGGATCCGCGAGGACCTGTACGGCGGTCGGGTCTGCCTGGTCGCCGTCGATCCGACGACCGGCGAGGCATCGGGCGCCTCCGACCCGCGCGGTGGTGGCGGCCTGATCGAGTTGTAGGTCTCCAACGCCGATCCGTCACGTCGGACACCGGCAGCGGACCCGGATCAGCCCGGCCGGCGACTCCAGCGTCACCTCTGTGACCGGCTCGACAATCGGGAGCATGCCGGTCTCCAGGAGGACCGTCGTGTCGCATCGGTCACGCTTCCCCGCTTCGAGCCTCTGTGCGAGGAGAGTGTAACCGGGGCAGGGTGATGGAGCGCTGATGGCAGCGAGGGGAAGCGTCAGTCCTGGAGGGCGAGCGGCTCCACGTCCAGGTGGATCATCCCTAACGTCGCCGGGTCCGCCACGGGTGCTGCGCCGGCCGGTGGTGCTGTCTTGATCTGCGTGCCGACCACGAGGAACGACTGCCAGCCGTCGTCGCCGCCCGGTGCCATCGGGAGCCGCACGGTGTCTCCAACCTGAGGCTCCGGCCGGTACCACGCCCAGCGGACCGGCAGCTCGCGTTCGCCCAGGCGGGCGTAGATGGGGATCGACACGTGCGCACTCACTGTTGGCCTCCATGCCACGGGTGGCCGGAGATCGGCCACGTCCTTTCCTCAGAGAACGTGCGAGCGGGCGATGTGGCCCCGCTTCGATCGCAAAGTCTCACAAGAACCTGACGCAGTCGACGGGTCGGTCAGGTTCAGGACAGCGGGCGGGGATCCAGGACGTCGGCCCAGCCGGATAGGTACGACATCAGGAGCGGAGGCGTGGATCCAGGGCGTCGCGCAGCCCGTCGGCGATCAGGAAAATGGAGAGCGTCGTCAGGCAGATCGCGAGGCCCGGGAAGAGCACCAGCCAGGGCGCCCGGGTGACGTTCTCCAACGATGCGCCGAGCATGTTCCCCCACGAGGCGGTGGGAGGCTGGACGCCGAGTCCGAGGTAACTGAGGCCGGATTCCGCCAGGATCCCCCCCGCCACGTCGAAGCCGGCGATCACGGTCACGATCGAGAAGACGTTCGGGAAGAGATGGTGGAAGATGATCCGGGTGTTGGATGAGCCCATCGCCTCGGCGGCTCGGACGTACTCGCGCTCGCGGACCGAGAGCGCCATGCCTCGCACCAGGCGCGCCGTGCCCATCCAGCCCAACAGCCCGATGATGACGGACAGCACGACCGTCCACGGAATCTGGGCTGGCAACTGGAGCGAGCGGAACGTCGTGCTCAGCAGGATCATCAAGAACATGCCCGGGATGTTTGACAGTGTCTGGATCACCGCGTTTGAGACGTCGTCAAAGTGCCCGCCGAGGTACCCAGAGGCCAGGCCGACCGGCACGCCGATGACCAGCGAGACGACCGCGATCAGCAAGCCGATCGAGAACGAGACCTGCCCGGCGACCAGCGTCCGCGCCAACACGTCCCGCCCAAGATCGTCGGTGCCAAACGGGTGTGCCAGAGACGGCGGCTGGTAGCGCTGGGTGAGCGTCTGGCGATACGGATCGAGCCCGAGCGTCTGCCGCACGACCGTCGGCCCGAACAGGGTCAGCAGCACGATCGAGCAGAGCAGGACGAGCGCCGCCATCGAGACGCGGTCGCGCTTGAGCCGCGCCCAGGTCGCCGCGACGTAGCCGCGCGGAGCAGCCGAGGCGCGGCGTGCCTGCTCTGCCTCACCCTGGGACAGGCCGTTCGGCTGCCCCCTCTCCCTCTGGGAGAGGGCTGGGCCGTGGGGATGAGGGGCCCCATGGTAGGTCTGATTGAGGGCCGTCTCCTCACGCATACCGCACTCGCGGGTCTACCCAGCCGTACGCCAGGTCCGAGAGCAGGTTCGCCAGGATGCCGAGGAACGCGAAGATCGTAGCGATGCCCATCAACAGGGGGTAGTCGCGCTGGAACGCCGCGTCCACCGCCATCCGGCCGACGCCCGGCCAGGAGAATGTCACCTCGAACAGGACGCCGCTCGAGAGCAGGCCCACCATCGTCGGGCCGAGCATCGTCATCAGCGGGATCAGGGCGTTGCGCAGCGCGTGTCCATACATCACCGCCGTGGCGCCCAATCCTTTGGCGTGGGCTGTGCGGACGTAGTCCTGGCCCAGAATGTCCAGCATCTCGGAACGCACGAAGCGACTGTAGCCGATCCAGCCTCCAAGCGCCCCGACCATCGACGGCAGCGCCAGGTGCCAGAGTCGATTTTGCAGCGAGGCGTCACCCTCGGTGTACATGCCGCCGAGCGGGAAGATCCGCAGGTAGGTGGCGCTCAGCACCAGCATCATCAACCCGAGCCACCAGTGCGGCACCGCGTTGCCCAGCACCGTGAACACCCGTACTACCTGATCGGGCCAGCGACCGTGGTGGAGCGCCGCGAAGACGCCGAGCGGTATTCCGAACAGCCCCAGCAGGAACGACCCGATCGAGAGCTGGAAGCTGGCCGGGATGCGCTCGAGGATCTTCTCCAGGACCGGGCGCCGGTCGATGAACGAGTAGCCGAAGTCGAGCCGAGACAGGTTCCTCAGCCACTTGGCGTACTGGAGCCAGATCGGGTCGTTCAGCCCGTACGACTCCAGCATCAGGGCGCGGTGCTCGGGGCCGATGCGGGGATCGTCCGCGAACTGGGCCGGCCCGCCGGGCGCCAGCCGCATGATCCAGAAATTGAGCATGGTGATCAGCAACATCAGGAACACTGCCTGGATCAGGCGGCGCACGACGTAGCGAGTCAGACCAGCGTTCACGAGCGCCGTACCGCCGTACCGCGAGCGTCAGCGAGCCGGACCTCGGACTCCTGGGTCCGGCTCGCTGACGCTCGCGGTGCGGATTGCTCTGACAAGATCATGCAGAAGCGGCACTATTTGATGTACCAGCGCTCGCGGTTGTACCCGATCCCGAGCGGCGTCGGCTCGATCCCGCCGACGCGGTTGCTGACGCCGGTGTAGGAGAGGTTGAACGTCAGGAAGACGTACGGCGCCTCCGTGGAGAGAATCGTCTGGATCTCCTGGTAAATCTTCTTCCGCTTCTCACGGTCGAACTCGCGGACACCCTGGACGAACAGCTCCTCGACGCGCTTGTTGACGTAGGCGCCGGCGTTCAGCGAGGGGATCGAGTCCTCTCGCCAGATCTGGTTCATGAAGTGCGGCTCGATCGTCGAGCTCCAGAGCCCGAAGTTGACGTCCCAGTCGAACGGCTCGCCCCGAAGCTGGGCCAGGTAGGTGCCCCACTCCATGCCGGCGACCTCGACCTCTGCGCCGACGTCGGTCCAGGCCTGCTGGGTGACGGTGACCACACGCTCGGCCGTCTTGCTGGTGTTCGGGCCGAAGATGATTCGCAGCTTCAGCGGCTTGCCGTCCTTCTGGCGCACGCCGCCCGGCCCGGCCTTCCAGCCGGCCGCCTCCAGCATCGACTTCGCCTTCTCCGGGTCGAACTCGTACTTTGGGACGTCGGGGTTGTAGACCCAGCTCGACGGAGTGAACGCCGAGTAGGTCGGGCGGGCCAGGTTGAGCATCACGTGCTCGGCGATGGCGTCCCTGTCGATGGCGTGGGCCAGGGCGCGCCGCACCTCGGGATCCTTCAGGGCATCCCGGCGCATGTTGAACCCGAGGTACATCCACGTTGCCGCCGCCGGCCACCACTCGTACACCGTCACGTTCGGGAGCTTCTTGGCGTCGGCGTAGTTCTCGGGGGTGAAGCCGGAGAAGTCGACCTCGCCAGTCTTCAACATCTGGTAGGCGATCTCGCTGCTCGGCACGATCTTGTAGGTCACCGTGTCGATCAACGGTCGGCCGTCCGGGTACCTGTCGTTCGCCACGAAGACGGCCCGGCTGTCCTTCTGCCACTCCTTCAGCAGGTACGGCCCGGACCCGACGGTTGGCGCCAGGATCTGGGGGTTCTTCTGGGGATCGCTCCAGTCCAGCTTCTCCCAGATGTGCTTCGGGAGCGGCGTCACGGAGTCCGCCGTCTCGATCCCGACGGCGATCGGCTCCTTCAGCTTGACGACGATCGTCTTCGGGTCCGGCGCCTCGTACGACTGGATCTCCTGGAGGTTGGAGATGTACGGGTACTTGTTCTCCGGCTTAATCGCCTGATCGAACGTCCACTTGTAATCCGCCGACGTCATCGGCGTCCCGTCGCTCCAGACCAGGTCGTCGCGCAGGGTGAACGTGTAGGTCAGCTTGTCGTCCGAGATCGTCCAGCCCTTCGCCGAGTCCGGGATCGATTCGAGGGTCTTCGGGTCGTACTGGACCAGGCTGCCGCCATACACGAGCCCCTGGTAGGCGCCAGACGCGGTGTCCGTGCGGAGGTACGGGTGGAAGGTGACGCCGTCCGCCGTGGCGGCGACGACGATGCCGCCCCCCGGCTTCGCGGCCGGCGGGGCGGTCGGCTTCGCGGCGGCGGCCGACGCGGCGGCGGCGGTTGGGAGCGGTCCCTGGGTTGGCAGCTGCTCGAGCGTCGGCGGCTGCGCGGTGGACGCTGCAGCCTGCGCCGAGGTCGGCACCGGCGCGCTGGTGGCGGCCCCGGCCGGGCCGCCGGCCGGCGACGCTGGTGGGGTCGGCGCACAGGCGGCGACGACGGGCAGCAACAGGCAGGCGAGCAGGACGAGGACGATCGCGCGCAATCCCCGAGACACGGCACCCTCCGGTGTCGCTAGTTGGTTACCGTCAGCGTACCGCGCGCCGGTGGCAGCGTCAACGAAAGAGGGTGCCGGGTGCTGGGTGCTGGGTTCTGGGGATGGGCTCGGAGAACGCGAGGCGCCCGCTCCTGTGCGGGAGCGGGCGCCTCAGAGCGGAGCATGGGCCGTGTAGGCAGTTGGGTCAGGGGAGCGGGAACGGGAGGCCTGGCAGGCCCGCGCCCTGCACGGCTGAACTGGCGATGCCAAATCCGGTCGAGGCCGCATGGCTCGGAATCGACTCTACGGACCCGACGATCGGCGAGACCACGCCGGCCGCCCCGTTCGCGATCTCCAGGCCGCCCCCGACGTGGGAGCCGACGTCGGTGAGGCTCCCCAGATCGACCGGCAGGCCCGGCGCGCCGAGGGCGTCGAGATCGTACAGCGCCGGGCTGGCGAGATCCGGGGTGGCCGCGAAGGCGGCGCTGGAGCCGCTCAACAGGGCGGTCGCGAGTGCCAGGCTTGCGAGGGTCCGGGTGATCCGCGTCTTCATCGTCTGCTCCTTCGCTGGGGTCGAAGTGCTGTGTGCCCAGCGTAGGACAGGACACGATGGAAGACTGTCGGCCACGCGGTAACGGCGGTGTTCGTGAGCGAACAGGCCCTGGGACCGCCGCGATCCTCGCGGCACCCGGGTGCCGCGAGGATCGCGGCGGTCCCAGGGGTGCTACGCCTGGACCACCTCGGCGGGCGCGTGGAACATGTACTCTTTCAGGTAGCGGATCTCCTCGCGCCGGGCGTGGAGCTCCACGCGGAGGAGGTCTCGCACCGAGATCATCGAGAGCAGTGCGCCGTTCTCGACGACCGGCAGATGGCGGATGTTCGCCGTGTCCATCAGCTGGACGGCGTCCTGGAACTCCTCGTCTGGCGAGCCGAAGACGATCTTGGTCGTCATGACGTCATCGACAGTCGTCGTCGCCGGATCGCGGCCGGCCGCGATCACCCGCCGAACGACGTCACGTTCAGAGACCAGGCCCACGAGGTGGTCGCCGTTCAGCACCGCGACGATGCCGACGTTCTTTTCGGTCATCACGCGCACGGCATCTGTTACCGTCGATCCGTGCTGGACGGCATGCACGAAGCCGGGCACCATGATCTCGCGTAACTTCGTCATCGAAGCACCTCCGCCGAGGGTCAGCGCGACGTCGCGCCATCGCACTCACCCTACCGCGTTCCGCCAGGAGAACGCAAGAGGTTTCTCGCCGGCCCCTGGCACAGCCGCCGATCGTTCGAGCGCGCGCCGAGGTGTTTGCTCCCTGGAGTGCCGCGAGCGGTGTCGGCGGCACGAGCGGCTGTGGCGCACGACTCATGCCAGCCAGGGTCAGCCAATCCCATGCGGCGTCCCCAGGAATGGCACCCGGAAACCTGCCCCTACGACGTCCACAGCCGGTGTTCCCCAGCGGACAGCGCCAGCGTCCGTGTCGCGGTACAGTGGGCCATGCCCTTCTGCCCCCGCGCGCCCCGCAGGGGCCGCCCCCTCCTGGCGGCCCTCCTGCTCCTGCTCGCACTGGCGACTGCTGCCCCGCCCAGCTTCGCCAGCGCGAGCAGTCTCCCGGGTACCGCGGCGCTCGCCACCCAGGCGCCGGAATGGGTGCTCCTCGACAGCTCCGAGCCGGCCGCGCAGCTCTTTGCTCCGGCCAGCGGCGCCCTCTTCGCACGGACCGCGTCTGGTCTGAAGCGCAGCGACGACGGCGGCGTCTCCTGGCGCACGGTCGAGCTGCCGCCGCGCGCCTCGTTCCAGCGGCGGATCGTCGTCGAGATCGACCCGTCCGACCACACCCGTCTCTTCGCAAACGGCGAGCAAGGGCTCTACCGGAGCAGTGACGACGCCGCGACCTGGACGTTGCTGCCCGTCCCGAGCGGGACCGGCTCCAGCATTCGGAGCATCGCCGTCAGTCCGGCCGACCGCTCGCTGATTTACGCGAATAAGGTCGGCGATGAGAATCTCGGCACCGTCCTCTGGACGGTCAGGAGCGCCGACGGCGGCGATACCTGGGAGCTCATCAAGACCGACCACTCTGGCCCAAGCTGCGGCTACGGCGTGGATCTCTTCGCGCCACACCCCACGGACCCGACCCGCGTCTACCGCAACGTGAGCTGCACCAGGGGCGGACCCGGCGGAGGGCCGCTGGAGCACAGTGCCGACCGGGGCGTCACCTGGGCAGACCTCACGCCGCGCGAGGCCGGTGGCGCGACTCGGATCGTCGGCAGCGGGCGCCGTGCCGCCGAGCAACGGTTCTACCTCGCGACTCGCCTGGTCCCGAAGACCGCGTCCCGGGTCTATGAGAGTGAGGACGGCCTCGGCGACTGGCGACTCATCGCCGAGGCCACCGTCGATACGATCGACGCGCTGGCCGACGACCCGCGGAACCCCGATCGCGTCTACGTCGGGACGTCGGCCGGCAACGTGCACGCCCTTGTGGGCGGCGACCAGCAGTGGGCCTCGCTCGGGCAGGAGCCCATCGGTGCCATCCACGACCTGGTCCTCGGCGTCGACGGCGCCAACCTGTACGCCGCGACCGAGCAGGGAGTCTGGCGCTACCCGCTCACCCCGCCCTGACATATGTCAAAGCAGTGGGGTTACGATTTGCGGTCGGCGCTCTCAGGCGTCTATCGTTCAAAGCACTAGCGTCGATCGAAACTGCTCCCAAACTGCAATCTCGCCGAGTATCTCATCCTGAACGAGGCACGAGTGTGACGTTTTCGGACGACGCCGAACGGGTGGTGGCACGATGCTGTAGGATCCGGTCCCCTGCACACCCCATGTCAATGAAGGCGTGCCCTCGCGCCGCCAATGTTGCGAGTGCGGCTCAGCACATCAAACGGAGAGGGACGGTCAAACCTCGGAGATGAGACCGGGCCACTCCAACCACTGCCGAACAGTGTCGAGCCTGATCGGTTCCGGCCCAGGTCCAAACCGTCCGCTGTGCTTGAGCACCAGCGGAACGACAATCTGTGCCCCCGCAGAGACGACCTCCAGGTCGAGACCTGTCGTGGCCTTCAGCAACGAAATCGCCAGGGGCAAGCGCTCGATTCGGCGTCTGGCCTTCTCGGAGAGCTCGGCCGGAAGAGGCAGCTTGACGGCAATTGATGTGAGGGTGTCGGCTTGCAACGCCCGTTGCTGGGATGTGAGTTGCCCGTTCCAGAGGTCGCGGTTGTGCCAGGTCGCGTTCTGCCGCTGTACCTCATCGCGTACCAGCTTGATGTGGCCGATTAGGTCGCTGTACTCCCAGTTCTGCTGTTCGAGGAGCCAGACGAAGTACCTGCCCCACGACCATCGTGCACCACCGTCTGTTGGCAGCTCCTTGATCATCGAAGCGAACGCGCCTCTCCGGAACGGGTGCGGAACGTACAGCGCTCGTTTCCCGAGCATCGCGTAGTATTGATAGGTGCGTGCGAACAGCATGAACAGGTCGGAGAGCTGCAGCGGCTCGATGTTGGTGCGCAGGCTCAGCTGTTTGAACTGACGCGGGAGCGTCCCGAGGGGAGCGTCCACGCCGTCATACAGATTGTCGTACGCCTTCACCATCGGGTCCAGATCCCACATGTAGTCGATCAGGCGACGTGCCAAGGTTTGCATCTGACGGTCCAGCAAGACGAGTTCGAATACTCGGAACAGTTCCTCGATGTCGTCCTCGAGCAGTTCTATCGATTTCGGCAGGCTGCCTGGGACCGGCGTCGCACGGAGCCACCCCTCGCCTTTGCCGCGCGCGTTGAGCGTAAGCTCCTGCCGGTGCTCTGGCTCGAACTCCGGATGGGGCAGCGGCCGCAAGACCTCGTCGTAGTTGATGACAAGGTCGATGTAGATGATGAGGCACTCGCGTGCCCAGGGAAGGCGCTGACCGTCCGGGGAGAAGACGGATGATGCTGATTCAATGGTGAGCGTGTCGATCGCTGCGACGCGGACATCCGTCTCAAGCTGATGTGACATCCCCACTCCCAGCAAAATCCTGCTGATCTCGCCCTTCGACTCGCACCAAGCGACAGACGCGAGAGATCAGGACGCGGTACGTTCAACGGTAGCGCATCGTGGCGCCGGCTGGGTGTGAGGCTCGTCACACCTGATGGCTCACCGCCTCGCATCCAGCTAGGTCCAGCGCGTCTGGGACCAGGAGAGAGGCGCTGCTCCTCGATCTTCGCCTCGTCCAACTCCATCGCCAGGCCCGGCGCGTCAGACCGCATGATGATCCCGTTCACCGGCTGCACGGGCGTCTTCAGGAAACACTGGTGGCTCGTGTTCCCGGACGGAACTAGAACAGCGGAGTCGGGCGGAACCGTTGCCAGACAGCAATCTCGCCAAGCACCTCGTCTCGATAGTGGTCAGGAAGCAATACAAACCGGACCAGTATGGCTCGCCGAAGCAGTTCCAGAACACGGTCGGACGAGCGACCTTTGACCAGTGCGCCAAGAATGAGCTTCACGCCCATAGTCCGGCGTGGGCCGAAGTGAGAATCGAGCCATAACTGACGAAGAAAGGCTGCCGCTACGGCGATTGCCGACGCCTCGGAGCAGTTGGGTCCGGAGATGCTGGCGAACGTCGCCTCAACGTCCGTCGTGATGTGCCACTGGCTGGCCTTCATGGCTTCTAGCAGATCTTGCCAGGCAACAGGCACGAACACATATCCTGCCACGTGCAGCGAGCGCACCGCCGCGAAGTAGTCTTCATCGGCCAGGTCACCTCGTTCTCTCAGCGCAGCCAACACATGTGGGGTCCCCGCCCCTCGGACCTCCCAATCGTTTCGCGCTAGGTGCCGAAGCGCAACGTCGTCTGCCCACAACAGCGCACCCCGTTCGGCCGCGAGCAGGGCCGAGGAGATTGGCCCACGTGAGAGACTATCCGCGAGATCGTCGAATTTCTCGCGGCCGATGTCCAGCACGCGGACAGCCGGGACGAGGGTGCACGCCGTAAGCAGGAAGTCGCGAGCGCGCTGCAGAACTTGTCGGCGAGCTTCGCGTGTCCCTTCGTCCATCGGGATCGAAATCAGCCGTCCGTTTTCGCCGGCAATCAGCGTGCCGCTGCCGAAATGGTCAGTTGCGAGATCCTCGGTGATCTCGTCAAGGGTGGCAGTGTGAGCCAGAATCTCGGGTATGGCCGCGCGTACGCGGTCCTCAAGTCCTAGGCGGACGATGGTGAAGATCGCCGTGCCATCAAGGACGACAGCCGATGCGGAGGTGAAGTCCTTGATGGCCTGATCGCGACTGCGTTGATCTCCATCAGCCACGCGGACCGACAAGCTTGGGTCGCTGACGAGATCCTGCCAGAATCGAAAGACGGACCGCCCGCCTAGACGAGCGGCCGCACCCAGTGTTAGCTGGCTAGACTCGTAGGCGCGCACCACGGCCACCATGTGACGACGGACTCCGTCGAGGTGCCGCCAGAGCGGATCATCAGCCTCGCCGGGCGTGGAAGGGATCGCCTGGAATGGCGACGCTTCATCGAAGACGATGGGGGCCTCAGTCAATGTCTCCCTCGCGGCCTGGATGAAGCACGACTGAATGGAGCTGACCGTGAAGGGAGGTGAGGATACACCCCCGAGTCTTACGATATCCCCCACTCGAAGGTTCAGAAGCTTCCCCGCCAGCGCTTCCGAAGCAGCGACTTCACCACGGGCGAGAGAGAGGTCGTTGTCTTCCAGAATGACGAACGTTCGACGCTCATCCCCTCGGCTCAGAGTAACGGCGCTTCCGACAGACACAGCTTCGGGGGGCGGTGGAAGACGTCCCTCTTGTTCGAGATGCATGACGAGCATGGCGTACCGGCCGTGAATGTCAGGTCGGTCGTAGGCGAGCCGACGAGCACGATACGCCAGTCTGAGCGCCCCGTCGATTTCGAGCACCAGGCAAAGTACGGCGAGCCTCATGAGATCATCTGGGTCGTTCCAGATGTCAGACTCGCGAATGGATTGCAAGACAGCCCGCGCTTCATCCCTTCGACCGAGACGATATGCAAGCTGGGCCGCCTCCACCAGATGCTCCACATTCGACGGCTCTGCACGACTCAGTTCCATATACACGTCGAAGGCTGCTGCGAGGTCTCCCGTGTAGCCGAGCAGGTACGCTCGTGTCAGCATCACGGGCGGCGTGGCACCACCGCTCTTCACGATCTGCTCTGACAGATCCCACGCCTCGCGGTAACGGCCTGCCTGAAATAGGGCCTGGAGCAGTTGTTGGGCGAGCGGCCCATTCGGCCTTTCGCCCATGATCGAACGAAACTGGTCTGCGGCCTCGGAATATGAGTGAGTTCGCCCCAGGATAGGGGCGAGTTGCAGAGCAAGATAGTTCCGATTGCCGCCGGATGCGCTTGACAACCCCTCTCGCAGGAGCGCGATGGCTCCGTCCGGATTCCCAGAGCGCTCCTCGTGAACGGCCCGGATGCTGACGACCCGAGGATCATTCCCGAACTGCTCAGATATCGCAGCGAGGATTGGCGGAACCTGGTCAGCCTGTCCGGTATCCCAGAACAGTTCAACCAGGAGCTCCGCAATCGTCAGGCGCCGCTCAGAGCCGACAGCAGATTCCCACTCCGGTAACAGGATATCGAGAGCGCGACGCGGCTCCTTGATTTGGAAGTACATCAGGGCCAGGGCCACGGTGACTTCCGCACGATCATCCGGCGAGGCAATCGCTTCAAACATGCCGATTGCTTCACGTGGTCGACCGGCTAGCAGGTAGGCACGTCCCGCATTGGTGCGCGCAGCATCCGCCACGTCAGGCTCCGGATTGTCCAATAGGACGCGCTGCGTGTCGTCGATTGCACCTTGGGAGTTGAGCAGCATGGCACGAGTTGCTGCACGGTTGATCAGCGCCCCATGGAGCGGACGCTTGGGCTCTCTTCGAGCAAACGACTCAATGGCGATGGTGAGGTGTGCTTCCGCATCTTCCAACTGTGACCGGACTTCCGGTGCGAGCTCCGCCATGAACGGCGGGTCCGTTTTCGCCCGCTGTTTTACCGCGCCAATGAGGGAGTCAGCGAGAAGCTCATGTGTTTCTGGAGCGTCCTCGCCGAGACTGAGGGAATGCCGTAGCCAGCGCTCTGCCTCGTCAAATCGCTCGTCCTTGTACGCCAGGTCTCCAAGTGCATGGGTACACTGCCCGTCGGATGAGATCCACTCGTTTTCGGCCAGAGTGCTCGACAAAGCATCTTCCTGCCCGGATTTGCCGAGGGCCATGATGCGCACGGCCATGGCATCTGGATTTCTCGCGTCCATAGCGAGCGCTTGCTCAGCGAGGCTGAGTGCACCGCCATAGTTCCCATCAATCAGGTCCACAAGCGCAAGATTCGTGGGCGCCTTCGGGCTATCGGGTCTATGTTTGGATGCTTCGAGTAGCCACTTCCGGGCCTCCTTCAGGTCGTCCCTGTTGAGCGCGCACGCCCCTATATTCGTGGCAACACGAAATCGGAGTTGCGGCGATGCGGACACCTCGTCGAGACGCGGCCAGACCTGGTCGAGGATGCGCTGTGCATCCTCGATTCTCCTGGCGTTCAGGAGATCACGCGCATCGTCCACTCGTGCGTCAAGGACCGCTTCAGCCGGGACTCGACTACCGTCCGAGTCATCGGTAGCGACCCGTCGCGCCATAATCTCCTGAATATCGGCGTGAACTTCAGCTACTGCTGAGAGAATATGATCACCGGTGCTTTCGATCAGATTCTCATTGCGAACTGCTAGAAAGTGCGTTCCCTCTTTGTCTGCGTAGTGCGCGCGTGCCAAGCAGGCGAAAAAGACTTCAAGAATTTCCGCTGCGACAGTCTCGGTGTTCTCCCCGTGATGAAAGTCTGTCGCTTCGAGGAATGCAGCCACCGCCTGATCATCTACTTCTGGCTTGCTGCCAGCCTGAAACTGCGAGAGACGAAACGAATAGTCATCAGAGTCCCGGTAGCGTTCCAGGTGGTCGGCGAGCCCCTCGATCTGTGTGTCGAGCCCCTCCAGCGCAAGGTCAATCGCCCGCGACGTGATATCGCGCTGGAATGCCCATTCGAGGGTCTTTCTTGCTATCGGGAGGCCGAGTTTTGCCCCGATGCCTAGCAGCCCGAAATCAGTCATGACAATACTACCCCCACCTCCGCCGATCTATGACCCCGAGGACCAGGCAGCGGCCGCAGAGGCGACCGACTGGCCTGCGGTTCAAGCGGAAGTGCTGCGACTCTGGAATGACGTTTACGGTGAGTACTTGGTTCCTGTTATGCCGCGCACAGTCGTTGATCTTGGAAAAGTGAATGCACCCCGCCATTCGGCCGCGAGGTGCTTTCTTCATGTGGCGACGATGGCGACCGGTATGCGGGCCTCCCAAGGTCGGCCCGCCGATCATCAAGTCTGGATGACCTCGCCACCGCTGTCCCTCACGACCAGCGCGTCTGGGTCCAGGAGAGCGGGCGCTGCTCCTCGATCTTCGACTCGTCCAGGTCCATTCCGAGCCCTGGGGTGTCTGGCAAGGTGATCACACCACCAACTGGAACAACAGGATTGGCGAGGAAGTGTTGGTGGATGACGTTCCACTTGATGAGGTACTCCTGGAGAGGCACCAGCGTGGCCGGCTGCGCGGCCGTCAGGTGGGCGCCCGCGTTCGAGGAGTGGCCGTGCGGGATGACTGGCAGGTCGTACGCCGAGGCGAGGGCGCAGATCTTCAGCGTCTCGGTGATGCCGCCGCACCAGTAGATGTCCGGCTGGAGGAGGTCGACCGCCTCGGCGTCCATCAGCTGCTTCAAGCCCCAGCGGGTGTACTCGTGCTCGCCGCCGGAGATCGGCACGACGGACTCTGCGCGGATCTTCGCGTAGCTCTCGATCTTGTCGGGCAGGACCGGCTCCTCGATCCAGCGCGGCTGGTACTCCTCCAGCAGCTCGGCCATCTTGAGGGTGTAGGGGACGTCCCACGACATCCAGGCGTCCAGCATGATGTCGACGTCCTCGCCGACGGCCTCGCGGACCGCCTTGACCAGCGCCACGTTCTTCCGCATCCCCGCCTTGCCGTCGGCCGGCCCCTCGCGGAAGAACCACTTCATCGCCCTGAAGCCCAGGTCCTTGTACTCCTTCGCTCGAGCTGCCGCCCGCTCCGGC
>Ga0075418_10004610_pt1 | contig 15658 bp, 13 predicted proteins | sample SoiMetdeltSBSDD2_FD_81776 | JGI IMG/M metagenome (GOLD analysis project Ga0075418, IMG submission 81776) | Bulk soil microbial communities from a Populus tree surrounding site in Tennessee, USA - Soil MetaG P. deltoides SBSDD2 | ecosystem: Environmental > Terrestrial > Soil > Tree plantation...
ACGGCGGCGACCTTTACGTCCACGAGGCCGGTGGGCAAGGCTACCGCACGGACGACGTCTTCGGTGATGTCGGTCAGCACGCCCGACGCCTTCTTGGGCCAGGAGATCCAAAGCGTCCCACTCGGCTCGAGCGCGTGAAGCAGAGCGGGCAACCGCGCTTCGAGCACACCGCGATCCTTCACGAAGAACTGGATGAAGGGCAGCGATCCGCGAACCGTCGTAGAAACGATCACGCCCTCCGGGAGTCTACCGAGCGTGGCGCGGTAGCTCCGGGGGGCGTTGACGATCGCGATTCGTGTGCCCGGCTTGATGCCGAGCTTGCCCACCAAACTCTTTCCTGAATACCCTGCCATTGTTACTGCACGCAATTGCCTCTCGGGTCGGGCTTCGGCTTGTCCACCACGACGCGGTGGTCCAAGTTCGCGACCGTCGTGGCCACGTCATACACGAACTGCGACACGGCCGCCAGCTTGTCGTAGTCGATGTACTGCGGCTCGTCCGTCACTTGGTGGTAGTCGCGGTGACTGCCCGTCGTGAAGAAGGCGATCGGAATGCCGTAGCGCGCGTACATGTAATGGTCGCTGCGGCAGTAGAACTGCTCGGGATGGCCCGAAGCGTCGAACTGATAGTCGAACGTGAACGGCTGACGGCGCTGTTTGTTCACGGTTTCGATCATATCACCCAGCTCCGTCGAGAGACGGCGCGTGCCGATGAGCTGAAGGTAGCCGGGCCCGCCGCCGGGCTCGTCATCAGCGCGACCTCTGCCCACCATATCCATGTTCAGCTGCGCGACGATAGAGTCGCGCGGCACCGTCGGGTTGTCGGTGAAGTGCTGCGCGCCGAAGAGACCGAGTTCTTCGCCTGTATGCCAAACGAAGATCAGCGAGCGCTTGGGCTTCGTCTTTGCACCTGCAAAGGCTTCCGCAATCTCGAGCACCGCGGTGGTTCCCGAACCGTCGTCGTCGGCACCATTGAAAATCGAATCGCGTCGGGCGGGATGCACGCGGCGCAGGCTGTCCACGTTCACCTTGATCTGCGCAGCCTGCTCGGCGCTCACCTGATGATTGGGTGACGCGAGCTCGAGCTTGCGGCGGGCATCATTGTATGCGCGGATCGAATCGTGGTCGATCGGCGAGGCGCTAAATCCGACGTGGTCGTTGTGGGCGCCGATCGCGACGTACTCACCCCGCAGTTTAGGATCGCTGCCTCGCAAGACTGCGACGACATTGCGCGAGGGAGCCGGCGTTTCGCCAAAGTTCACAGTACCCTGGAACGTCTTCCCCGTGAGGCCGACCGTCGCGCTGTCCACAGGTCGACCGAGGATCTGCCGCGCGGCCGCATGGGTCAAATACAGGTACGAGGGTTGCTCGGGAGGCGTGGGGCCACCGCTCATGGAAACTTGCGGATTCTTGAAGAAATCGCGGAGCTGCGCGGGCATCGAATCGAAGCTCACGATCGCCACTGCGGCGGCTGTCCTGTAACGGCCACTTGCTCCGGCGCGCGGCACGAACCACGACGGCTGGCCAGGATTCGGACGACGCGGCGTCGCGATGATCACGACTTTGCCCGCCGCCTGGTCGGGCGCGAGCATCGCGGAGTCGCCCCACGCGCCGGCAAACACTGCCTGTGCGCCATCGATCGAATGCGTCGGCCCTCCCTGATCCCGCGGCAGATAATCCTCCCACAGCCGCAGTTCGGCGCCGTCGACCGCCAGGCGTGAGGCGCTCGTGAGTCCGCGCTGGACGAGCGGCACACTCTGGAAGTAGCTGCCCGAGTCTCCCGCCGGAATCAGCCCGAGGCGCTTTACTTCCGCCGCGATGTACGCGGTCGCTTTGAGATTGTACTCGGTGCCCGCCGCCCGTCCCATCATCGAATCGTCGGCATAGAGATAGATGCGGGTCATCAAGTCGGTCGGCGTGATGGGCGTCTGCGTGCGCAGCGGCGCGCGCTTGAGCGGGAGCGGGGCCTGTGCGCCCGCCGATTGCGCTGATAGAACGACGAGTGAAGCGATTGCTAGCAAACGAGCAGCTGACTGCATGGTGCGTCTCCAAAAAGGGGAGGAAAAGGAAGCTCGCCGTCTACTTCTGCAATGTCATGTCGGAATCTGGTCAGGAACGGCTTCCTTGCGAGGACGGACGAGGAGCGAGCGCGCCAGGATCCCGATCCCGGCCGATTGGCCCTGGCGGCGCGGCATGGCGCGATAGAGCAGGATGATTAAGACCCACGTCAGCCAACTGATTCGCTCGCTCCAGCTCAAGGAGCGCAGCATCAGCCAGGGCTGGCTCAGCGGTGCATTCCACGGCGCCCAGTCGCCCTGCGCGAGCGCCAGCGGCCGGGCGTACACGCGATTGGTCTGAAATCCCTGGGCGCCCGGACGCGACACGTTCCACACGCACGTCACCTGGCCCCACCCGTGATTGTCGCTCGCGCCCACGACCAGCAGGTCGTGCCTCGCCGCTCGCGTCAGCACTTCCCGCCGGGCCGAGGAGGGAAACGCGAGCGGCTTCGGCGCGCAGTTCACGATCTCGAATCCGTCGACACCCGCCACCACGAACGCGCCGAGATCATCCCAGTGGTTGCGCCAGTACTCGGGCAGCGACGCGAGGCTCAACGCGCCCTGACGCTCGATGGCGTCGAAGATCCGCGTCATCCGCGCCGTGGTGCCGCCGAAGCTGTCGCGCGGCAGGGGCGCGACCGGACCGATCGCGATGACGTGCTGGCGATAGACGCTCCACTCGACCCCCGGCAGCAGGCTGATGCCGGTTCCCGACGGGGCGGGGAGCGAGCCGTCATAGACTACGTTGTGATCCGTGACGTACGTCGCGTCGAAGCCTTGCCGCCGGTGCCACGCGGCCATGCGCGCCAAGGTCCAGCCGGGGCGGCCGTCGTGCGATGCTTCGGTGTGGGCGTGATAGTCGATGACAGTTCCAGTGGCGTCGGTTGAGCTCAAGCGCGGAACGGGTCGAGGGAGCAGGACCGTAGCTACCGCGAGCAGCACGATGGCGAGCGGGCCAACCAGGGCGCGGCCGATCCTGCGGCGCACGGTCAGCGGCGTCCCCGTGGGCGTGGAACGGCGCAACGCGCCCCAAGCCGCGGAGGCGAGCACCCACACGCCGAGCGCCCATTCGGCACGGGCCAGGCTAAAGAACGTGAGCGCGTCGAGCGTGTTAGAGAGTGGGGCGAACAGCACATAAAAGATTGGCCGGTCGAGATCGACGTCGCCCGGCGCGGACCCCGTGACGGCGTCGACGAGAGAGGGCAGCGGGCGAATCGCAGTCACGAACAGCAGGACCACCAGCGCGATCGCAACCGGGTGGCGGCGTAACAGGTTCACTCGCAAATTCCACGCATGTCGGGTCGGATGGAAGCTACAGGTCGACGGGCCCGCACGCGATGATGACAGCGCCGTACGCGCGGCTCGCGGAGTTGCGCTCGCTGGTGCTCACCCCGCTGCAGGATCGCAGTGACGGCGAATGGGAACGTGCCCCGGCAGGAAAATGGACGCCGGCGCAAATCGTCGAGCACCTCGCCCTCGGCCTGACGTTGAGCGCGGAAACGTTCCAGAAGCGCCGCGATCACGCCCCGATGTCCCGGCGCCCACGTACGCCTGCCGAGCAAGTCGCGAAGTTCCTGATCTTCGGACTGCATTGGTTTCCGCCGGGTCGCAAAGCGCCGGAACGCACGACCCCCGCCGCGCAGATCACGCGTGCGGCGGCGGAGATGCATTTCCTCGGAGGGCTGGAGGCGTGGGATCAGATTGATCGCGCGCTGCTGCCCGCGCGACGGGTCGATTTGTTCGTGAAGCATCCCCGCATGGGCGATCTCACGATCGAAGAATGGATGCACTTCCACGTCATCCACGCGCGCCACCACGCCCGGCAGATTCGGCAGCGCCTCAGGACATGAGTCGCAAGCGTGACAAAGAGAAGGTGACGATCCGCGTGCCGAATCCCGAAGCGCCGGTCAAGGAACGGCTCAAGACTCCCTCCCACAAGGTTCACCGTTCCCAAAAGGCGTATCGGCGGCGAGGTAAACACCCGAAACGATTGGAAGAAGAGTAACGGCCTAAAAGCGGTAGCCCGCGGCCAGGTTGACGTGACTGGCGTTGAAGTCGCCCACCGCATACGTCGTCTTGAAGCGTCGGAATTCGAATCCAAAGACCATCGGTCCCCGAGGCCGCCATTCCAGATGGCCCTCGCAGACGAAATTCTTGAGCCGGCCACCGGCGGCGACGTCGGCGTCGTCGGGATCGTCAATGCCGCAGCCTCCGCCGAAGATCCATTCTGACGTGGGGCGCAGATTGAGCTGGCCCCAGCCGCCTTTTGTTTGCACGGGAACGCCTGCCGCGCCCGTGTTCTGACCGATCCCACCGCCGCCGAGTCCCGCGAGCGCCTTACCGGCAAAAGCCTCGCCCACAAACTCGGCGATTCCGAACTTGAACCGACCGTCGGCGGAAACGGACTCCGACACCAGCAGCGTGTCGCCACTGAGCGTATCGTTGCCGAGGAACCAACCGATGTGGCCGCCGATGCCGATCTCGTTGGGATCGTCGGTCGGCCCCCAGGAGAGGCGCAGCCGACTCTCGAGGGACGGGCGCCCCGATCGCTCCGCGGAATCGGGTTGGGTTGTGAAAGTCGATTGCGGCGACCCGGTTCCCGGCGCGAGCACGGCACCTTGCAAGGCGAGACGCAGGGTCTTGCCGAATTCCCCCGTCAGCCGAACCTGCGGAATCCAGAGCCAGAGATTGCCCGCCCCCGCGAAATCGGGGAACCCGACGGAGGCGAGCGAGCGCGGACTCCGCTCGGCGACGAGTGGACCCTCCTGCCCGATGAGGAGCTGCATGGACGAACCGGCATTCGTCCAGGTGAGCGTCGCCAGCGCGCGTCGCAGTCGCAAGAGCGGGAAGGTGCGGCCTCCCGAGCTTGGCTGCTGGCCGCCGAAGAAGTCGACATCGATCTCGCCGGAGAACACGCCGCGCAAGACGTTGGGATCGTTGACCAGCACACCGAGCCGGGTTTGTCGAATGATCCCGCCAACGGCGCCGAGTCCGATCGCATCGACGTTGGCGAATTGTGGAACGTCGCTGTTATTGACGCTGGCGGAGTTGTAGAAGCCGTTCGCGAGGACGAATCCGGTAAACTCGATGGTACTCTGCGGTGCCGCAGGTTGCTGCGTCGTCAACAAGAGAAGGAACACGCCCTGCATCACGGCGCCACTCCTGGCGAGTTTGGCTGCAATCTAGTAAGCTCCACGCCCTCAGATGCAACGTTTGATTGGGTTCGTCATTCTCGCCGGTCTCCTTGTACCACTGAACGGACAGGCTCAGACGCCGGCGCCAGGCACAGTCCAGGTCAGCGGGCGGATCACAATCCTTGAGAAGAGCAACAAACCCTCCCCGGATCTCGGGCACGCCGTGTTGTATCTCGAAGGTCCCGTCGCGACGGTAGTCGCCGCACAACCCGTCACCGTCGAAATCGCGATCACGGACAAGACGTACGCCCCTGAGGTGGTCGTCGTTCCGGTGGGCTCATCGGTGCGCTTTCCCAACCACGATCCGTTCAACCACAATGTCTTTTCCGCGAGCGAACCGAATTCGTTTGACCTGGGGCTCTACGGGCGCGGCGTGGCGCGGAGCCAGACGTTCGCGCATCCGGGCTTGGTGCGCGTGTTCTGCAACATTCATCCGCGCATGGTCGCGTACATCCAGATCATGGCGAACCGGTATTTCACGCAACCCAGCACGGATGGAAGCTTCACGATCGGTAGCGTGCCTCCAGGGAAGTATCGGCTGCATGTCTGGCACGAGCGCATTCCTGCGGAAGTCGTCCAGGAAATCACAGCCGGAAACGGGACCAACGAGTCGCTAGAGATTGCGCTGGACGCCAGGGGTTACCGCTGGGAGCCGCATCGCAACAAGTACGGGAAGAACTATCCGACCAATGCCGGACGCGAGCGCTACTAGACCGGCGTTTGGACTCACCGCGAAGATTTTCCTGGCCTCGGTGCTGCTCGTCGTGGCCGTGCTCGGGGTGACGTTCGGCGTGACGTCGATACAAGCGAACCGGACCGCGGACGAGTCCATTCATCGGGCGCTGCTCGCGACCCGGCGCGCGGTCGACGATTACCTGGCCGGGCGCACCCGCACCCTGGGTCGTGCGAGCACGGTGGCGACAGACGTCCCGCAGTACCGCCAGCGGCTGCTGACGCAGCGCGACCGCGCCGAAGCGCTCGATCAGGCGGATGACGTACGCGACCTGATCGGCGCGTCATGGGTGCTCGTTACCAACAGCGACGGCATTCTCATCGCCCGCACCGATTACCGCGAGCAGTACGATCGCGATCTGTCGATCGCGCCGCTGGTCGCTAACGCGCTGAGCGGCGAGCAGACGAGCGGCGCCTGGCTCGACGATCTTCGGGGCACGATGTTCATCGCCGTCGGCACGCCGCTGCGCGACCGGCCCGATGCAGCTCCGCTGGGCGCCTTGATCGCCACCTATCAAATCGATGATTCCCTCGCCGAGGCTATCAAGCACAACACGAGCTCCGATGTCGTGTTTTTCGCGCTGGACACCCTCGAGCGGCCGGTGGTCGTCGGCAGTACGATCCCGGCGCAGGATATCGGCCCCGCGCTTCGCGATGGCGTGCGAACGGACACGTTGGCGGCCGATTCGGGTGGCACCGGCATCGCACTCGCCGCAACGCTGGGTGGAGAGCATCTGATCGGCCTGGCCGGTCCCATCCGTTCGACCAGTGGGGACCTTCGCGGCGGCTTTGTCGCGTTGCGCTCACGCGACGCCGAGCTTGCCGCCTTCAGCGCGCTACGGCGCACGATGCTGTTCGCGGTGGCGCTCGGCGTGGTGCTGGCGCTCATCGTCGCTTTCTTACAGGCTCGCCAGATTGCGCGGCCGGTGCGCCGGCTGGCGCTGGCCACCCGCCGGGTTCAGGACGGCGATTACGGCGTGGACATCGAGGTCAAATCGCGCGATGAAATCGGCGTGCTCTCGCGTGCCTTCAAGAGCTTGGTGGAAGATCTGAAGGAGAAAGCGGCACTCGTCGATTACATGGCCGCGTCCGGAGGGCGCGCTGCGGCGACGCAGCGGATCGCTTCGACCGGCGCGCGGGAAGTGGCCGGTGATCAGCTCCGTCCGGGCGCGATCTTCGCAGGTCGTTATGAGGTGCAAGCAATGCTCGGCGCCGGCGGTATGGGCGTGGTCTACCGCGCGTTCGATCGCGAGCTGGAGGAGCCCGTGGCCATCAAGACCCTACGGCCGGAGGCCCTGTCCGGAGGGAATGTGGCCCTCGAGCGCTTCAAGCAGGAAATCCGCCTGGCCCGGCGCATTGCCCATCGCAATGTGGTGCGCACGTACGACCTCGGCGAAGTCAACGGGATGTACTACCTCACGATGGAATACGTCGACGGGACATCGCTCAGGGAGCTCATCGACACGAGCGGCAAGTTGCCCGTCGCGGTTGCATTGACGATCGGCAAACAGCTGTGCCGTGCTCTGGAAGTCGCGCATGCCGATGGCATCATTCACCGCGACATCAAGCCGCAAAACATTGTGGTGGACCCCAGCGGGTTTCTGAAGGTGATGGATTTCGGGATCGCGCGGCTCGCCAATCCACCGCAAGGAAAGGGGCTCACAGAGGCGGGCGTCTCGATCGGCACGCCCGACTACATGTCTCCCGAGCAACTGGCCGGCGTGGAGCTCGATGCGCGCAGCGATCTCTATGCTGTGGGGATCGTGTTGTTCGAATGTCTCACCGGACGCGTGCCGTATCTGGCTGATACGCCGTGGGCACTCGTGGCCAAACACATCGAAGAAGATCCGCCGAGCCCTCGCGTGCTCAACGCCGACGTGCCGGAGGCGCTCGCGGCGCTCATTCTCAAAGCCATGGCCAAGGATCCTGCACAGCGTTTCGCGTCGGCTGCAGAAATGCACGACGCGCTGGGGGGTGTCAGACCCCCGCAAACCACGGATAGCCCTGTGCCTCCCAATAGCCAAGAGGGCGCTCGGCCGTGAACGTCATCGAAACGAGATACTTCGTCATCTTGTAGCCAAGTTTGGTCGGCGAATAGAGCCGCAGCGGCGCGCCGTGCGCGACGGGCAGCGGATTGTCATTCATGCCGTCGGCGAGAATGGTCTGCGGATGCATCGCGCTCGCCATGTCCCAGCCGTTGGAGTACCCGGAATCGAAAGAGTCGAACCGGATGTAGCGCGTCGCTGGAAGGGGCTGGCACCGCTCCACGACCGCCGAGACGGGCACGCCGTGCCACGTGGCGATCGCGCTCCACCCCTCCACGCAGTGATGCTTGACGGTGTACGTCGTCCGCGGCATCGCGCGCAAATCATCCAGCGACAGGGAGAGCGGGTTGCGAACGAGCCCGCCGACCTGCAGCCGCCACGCCGCCGGATCCTTCAACGTCGGAACCTCTCGTGAAATGAAGTACATCGGCAGGCGCGTCGAGCGCTCGCTGATATCGTACACGCGCGCGAGCCGATGCTTGGAGAAGAGAATCTTTTCTCCAATCCAGTCATTGAAGCGGCTGACATCGAGGAGCAGCGGTCGCACGGCATTGCCACCGTCCCATCCGCAGGCGGCGGCGACTGAGGCCAGACCTCCGGCCGCGCCGAGTCGCAAGAACCCACGGCGATCAATCATGGGACGGAAACCTCCCGCGGTACCATCCCGTGATCATCGCCCGCAGTGAGGCGGGATCCACCGCAAAGACGAGCACCACGTGCACGATCAGGAAACCGACAAAGATCCAAACGGTCCAGAAATGCCAGTAGCGCGCCGCCTGAAAGCCCCCGAACAGCGTCGTGAGCCAAGCGAGCTGCGTCGGTTTGTAGATCGCGAATCCCGTCAACACGGCCAGCACGCCCAACACGACGATGAACGTGTACGCGAGTTTTTGCAGTGGGTTGTGCTTGCCTTGCGGCGGGTGGTCTTTGCGCAGGCGCAGGTAGTACTTCTGCATTTCGATCGCGCCGCGAAAGTCGCGCGGCCCGAAGAGGAGCGAGCGCCATTCGCCGCTGGCGACGAGATAGCCGAGATACAGCACGCCCACGGCGATGAGGGGCCACATCAGGGCGAAATGCCAGTTGAGTCCGCCGGCGAGCCAACCGCCCAGCCGGCTCCAGCGCGGGAACGCGTATTCCTCGAACGGATTGAGGTAGAAGGGTCGCTCGCCAAAGCGCGCGTACGCGCCGTAGATCTGCAAGCCGCTCCCGATCATGCCGATGAGCAACCCGAACGTGAGCCAGTGCGTTAGCCGGACGATCCAGTGATGGCGTCGAACGGGCCTAACTGCCGAGAGGGGTGGAGGCGAAGCGGGTGAGACAGGCGCCGACATGAGCTAAGTATATTGTGTGCCATGCGTTCAGCAACGCTTCTTGCCATCGTCGCGATGCTCGCCGGGTGCCGCAGTCGCAGCGCGGCGGTTGCGACTCGCGACGGGGATTCGCTCACGGCGTCCCCCCGCGATTCCATGGATAGCACATTGCTCGCTCCGCGAGTCGTCACGGGTCGGACGGTGATCGTGTTCTGGCTGGCCGGTGCCGACTCGCTCTCGGCCGACGATCAGGCGCAGGCGCTCGACGATCTCAATACCACAACCGAGAGTGTCGCGCCGACACTGCGCCGCCACGAGATCACGCTGTTGCCCACCAATGCCGAAACGATCTATGTCGCGCTCCCCAATCGTCAGCGGCGCGTGATCGTGTTGTCCGGGATCGATTTTCCTTTCGGGTATGTCCTCGTTGAGCCGGGCCTCGCGGAGCGGATTCTCGGGGGCGTGTACGCCGAGGCCGATCTGCTCGATGAAGTGGAGACGTACTTCGACCTGCCGCCGTCCGGAGACTCGGTCAACATTCATCCACGGATATCGACCTGATGCTCTTGGCCGTTCTCACGACGCTGGCTGCCGTGCAGGACATCAACTGGGAGCCGGCGGTGCCGGTCAAGGGCGCCTTGGTTTTCATTTCGGCGCCGGGCGCTGTCACGGGCGAGGTCGCGGGTGAGCCGCTGCACTTTCGTGGCGGGCAGGCGCTGGCCGCGGTGCCGCTGGGCACGGATGACAGCCTCCGCATACAGACGCTCTACATCCTGTGGAACGGTGACGCGGCCGTGGATCGGGCGTACGTCCGTGTGGCGGCACGGCCCGCGCCGCGCGGGGAGAGGCTGCGCACCGCGCCGCGGTTTACGACGCCACCCGATAGCGCGTTGCAGGCTCGGATCGATCGCGAGCGTGCTTTGGCGCGCGACGCCGCTCGACGCGCGCACCAGGTGCCGCGTCTGTGGAGCGACCCCTTCGTACGGCCGCGCGAAGCGCGGGTGACGAGCGTGTTTGGCACGGGCCGCGAAGTGAACGGGGTGTTACGCAGTATTCACTACGGGCTCGATCTCGATGGGCGGCGCGGCGATCCCATTCATGCATCGAATCGGGGCGTGGTGGCGCTCGTCGGCAACTTCTTTTACGGCGGGATTTCGGTCTACCTGCACCATGGCGAGGGGCTCATGACCGTGTATCACCATATGAGCCGGGCGCTCGTCGCCGCCGGCGACACGGTTGAGCGAGGGCAGCTGATCGGCCGCGTGGGGGCCACGGGTCGAGTCACGGGTCCGCATCTGCACTGGGGTGCGCAGTACGGCGCGATTTCATTCGATCCTGTGGAACTGCTGACGCTGCCTTGAGCAAATCCCTGCTGCTTCGCGGCGGACGCCTGGTAACGATGGACGGTGCGCGCCGCATTGTGGATGCAGATGTGCTGGTTGAGGACGGACGAATCAAAAGCGTTGGACGGTTGGACCGTGGGACGGTTGGACGGTCTAAACTAACGACCATTGCTTGCTCCGGACTGATTGTCCTTCCGGGTCTCGTTCAAGCCCACATCCATCTCTGCCAGACGCTCTTCCGCGGGCTCGCGGATGATCTCACGCTCGAGAACTGGCTGGCGCAGCGAATCTGGCCGCTCGAGGCGGCGCACACCGAAGACTCGGTCTACGCGTCCGCGATGCTCGGCGCGGCGGAGCTGCTGCTGGGCGGCACAACGGCGATTCTCGACATGGAGACGGTGCGCCACACGGGGGCCGCGTTCGGGGCGCTCGAGGAAATCGGTATTCGCGCGACTGCCGGAAAGTGTCTCATGGATGCGCCGTCGAATCCTGTGGGATTGCGCGAATCGACCGACAAGGCGCTCTCGGACAGCGCCGATCTCTGCGCGCGCTGGCACGGCACGGCGGGAGGACGGCTGCGCTACTGCTTTGCGCCGCGGTTCGCGCCGAGCTGCACCGGGCCGTTACTGCGGGCGGTGAGCGACCTTGCCGAGAAGTTTGGTGCCGTTGTCCATACGCACGCCGCGGAAACGCCGGTGGAGCTGGAGATCGTGAAAAGGGAAACGGGGCACGATGAGATCGCGTACCTCGACTCCGTTGGAATTTCCGGGCCACGTGCAGCGTTAGCGCACTGCGTCTGGGTGGACAAGGATGCCATCGCACGCCTGGCGCGACACGCGACGAACGTCGTCCATTGTCCTTCCTCCAACCTGAAGCTCGGCAGCGGCATCGCACCGATCCCGGAAATGCTCGCCGCCGGCTGCCGCGTCGGGATCGGCGCGGACGGGGCACCGTGCAACAATCGGCTGGATGCGTTTGCCGAGATGCGGCTTGCCGCGTTGATCCAGAAGCCTCGGCTCGGTCCCGATGCGTTGCCAGCGGCGCAAGTGCTGGAGCTCGCGACGCTCGGCGGCGCGCGCGCGATGGGGCTCGAGAAGGAGATCGGCTCGATCGAGGTTGGGAAATGCGCCGACCTGGTCGTACTCGATCTGAACGGCCCTCATGCGCAGCCTGAAGACACGGATCTCGTGTCGCGCATCGTGTACAGCGCGATGGCCACCGATGTGCGGCACGTGATCGTCGATGGCCAAGTCGTTGTGAAAGATGGTGCGTTGAAGACGGCGGACCTGAAGGAGATTCGCACAGGCGCGAACGCGCAGGCGCGCCGGCTGCGACGGTCTGCGGGGCTCTAGTCTGAGGCGCGTAAGCGCTCAACCACCGTCGTTCCGTTGACCCGAAACCGCTGAATGGTCCGCGCCAGCGTCGCCGCGGCGTCGGACAACTGCTGTGAAGTCGTCGTAAGCTCACCGAGCGCCGCGATCTGCTGCGCCGTCGCCACCGACGTTTGCCGCGCCCCGCTTGCCGCGCCGTCCGCGATCGCGGCAACCTCCTCCATCCGCCGCAGAACATCCCGCATGCTCTTCGTCTGATTCTCGGTCTCCACGGCGAACGCCGTCGCGAACTGTACGGTCGTGTTGAGGTCGGAAAAAATGGCGTCGAGCGCGCCCTGCACCGTCGTCGCCACGCTGCCGACTCCCTGCGCCGCCTCGCGGCCCTGCTTCATCGACTCCACGACGCGGCTGATTTGATCCTGCGTCGCCCGCACCTTGCTCCGTACCTCCTCGGCCGCGCGGGCGCTTTGCTCCGCGAGCTTGCGCACCTCGCCCGCGACGACGCGAAAGCCGAGGCCGTGCTGGCCGGCGCGCGCGGCCTCGATGGCGGCGTTCAGCGCGAGGAGATCGGTCTGGCTCGCGATGCGCGTTATTCCATCGACGAGCTTGCCGATCTCGCGCGATTCGCGGTCGAGCTCGCCCGCCAGCTCGGAGGCGTGGTCCATATGGACGAGCATGTTCATCAGGTGGACACTGGCTTTGGCGACCTCGTCGCCGCGTTTGTGCGCTTGCGCCGCGATCTCGGTGATCCGGCGTTCCGCCTCCTGCGCGCGCGTGTGCAGCGTCGAGGAGAGGCCGGACGCGGCCTCGGAATCCTGGCGCCCGTAGCCAATGAGCTGCCGTTGGCGCTCGGTGCCCTCGGAGAGTTGAGTCGTGGTGGCCGAGATCGATTGCGATGAGGTCTGCAGCTCACGGGCCGCTCCTGCCAAGCCCCGAGCCATGGCGGCGAGCGCGCGGCCCTGCTCGCTGATCTGCCGGATGACTTCGGCGATGGCGGCGGTCGTGCGGTTCACGCTGACGCCGAGGTATCCGAGGTCATCAGCGACGACCCGTTCGTCACCGTCGATTTGGCGTGTGAGATCGCCGCGCTCGATTTCCCCCAGGACATCGCGCGCTGCCCGCAGTCGCTCGACCATGCGCGCGAGCATCGGCACGACGGCTGCGGAGACGAGCACGAGCACCAGCGCTTCCTGCGTGAACCCGGACCACGGCCAGCCATGCCCGGCCACCTGCGCCAATGCCGTAACGAGCGCGAAGGCGGCCAGGTTCATGATCAGCGACGCCCATGCATCTCGGCGCTCGAGGTAGAGCGCCGCCTGGAGTGGCGCGATGGCGTACGCGGCGTAGAGCAGATACCCGTTCGTTCCCAGCCCAAACATGACGGCCGAAATCAATAAGCAGCCAACGACCAGATTGAGCAGCGTGTATCTCGGCTGCAACGGAGCGCGCTGCACGAATGCGCGGACGCCGGCATTGGCAGCCGCGAAGAGAGCCGCGAACCCGGCGATGAACCAGGGAGAAGCTGTAGTGAAACCGAGCAGCCGCCCGACGATCAGCAGCAGGAGGCCGATTCCGATGAATCCCCAGCGGGCTCGGGTGTCGGCGAGCACGTACCGGAGCTGTCTGGCGAGTCGCTCCTCGTCGAGCTCTGCTCCGAGTGTGGTCACATCCGGAACAGGTAGCTGGCCTTCAGGAAGAACCCATCAGCGGTGCGCGTCATACGTCCAAAGTTGAACGGCTCGGGCTCGGTGAGCGAGGCGCCGTATCCCAAATAGAGCAGCGTGCCGGGAATCGGCCGATAGGAGAAGAGCAAGTCGTTGCGGAACTCGGTCTCGGTACTCGCGGTGGCGGGACTGCCGTTGATGACGAGCGGATAGCCGTATCGTGGATCGCGGAGGGCATCGACCTCCTGCGCGGTGTATTGTCCCACGTAACGGAAGAAGATGTCGCGCCTCGGCTGATACTCGATCTTCAGGCGAGGGATATTGGCGGTCGAGAACCAGCTACCGTCGACCGCCCGCTGCAGTCGCTGATGAATCCAGCGCCCGTCCACTCGGATGGACGGCGTCGGTTTCCACGTCACGGCGAGAGAGGCGTTCAGGCCCCGGGACTCCGCGGCCTCGGCGAAGATGACGCCCATTCCCCCACCCACGTTGCCGCTCAGCGTCAGCGCCCGGCTCGGAGTGTTGAAGCCAACGTTACCGCTCCACAGGTTGTACAGGCCGTGCGGGATCGCAAACGGAACAAGCGTCCCGGCCGAATCGATCTGATAGTTGGCGTAGTCCTGTTGATCGAACCGCTGATGGCTGACATCCCACACGCCGGTGACTCCCCAGCCACCGCGCAACGTGAGCAGCCACGTCTGGGTCAGGCTGCCTTCGAGCGTGCTGCCCAAATCGAAGAAATCGTGGTAGCGCCAGGTCGGAGAGATCAGGATGAACGTGGTAGTGTTTTCGAACAACGCCCCCGGTTTCCCGTACCACGTGAAGCGATTAGCAAACCGGCCCTGGACAACGTTGACGCGATTGACGAAGCCGCTCTGCGCTTCGAAATCGGGGCTAATGCCCACGAGCTCGCCGTGATTGCCATAGGAGTAGCCCGTGCGGTCGTACAACGTCGTGTTCCAGAGCAGTCCCTTCTGCACTCCGAAGCCCGATCCGTCTTTCGTCCATGAGCCTGCTATTTGTGCGTCGGAGTACCAGATCTTCTTCCAGATGACGCGCGCGTCCACACCGAATACGCGATTCCAGGCGCCGCCCTCGCGGATGCGATCGGTATAGGCGAGTCCGACCGTCGAGCTGGCGCCGAGATCGCGCCGCAGGCGTAGCAGATTCGCGAACCGTTTGTCTTGGGCCGAATTTGCAGAGGGAAGGTTCTGGTCCAGAGCGCCGATGTACGCGACTCCAGTGCCGCGCACTTTACCGATCAACTTGGCGCCGCCCATGGGATTCTCGATCTGGCGCGTGTAAATGAGGGCGTTGGGGGTATCGAATTGCTCGAGTCCCTCCAGAAAGAAGGGCCGCTTTTCCGGATAGAATAATGCAAAGCGCTGATTGACTGTCACCTGGCCGACGTCTGCTTCCACCTGGGAAAAGTCAGGATTGACTGTGCCGGCGGCGCTCAAGTTTTGCGTGATGCCCCAGCGCACGTTCAGACCAACCTCGGGATCAACGCTCTGGTATTGGTAGTCAGTCGATGACACGGCCGCGCCGTCGACCCGGGCCGTGAACTCCGGCGTCACGTCCATCACCAGCCCGCGCCGCAGCCCGGTGAGCGACTTGAGCGTGCCCGATTGGATGAGAAAGCTCGCGCTCGCGCGCACAACCGGCGTCCACGTGTCCTCATATCCGGTGTGCTGCGTGGTCCGGATGAACTGAATACCCCAATCCTGCGTTTCGCCGCTCTGATAGCGAAGGCTTTTGAACGGAATGCGTACCTCGACTTCGTAGCCGGACGGCGTCACGCGACCGCGTGACTCATAGACGTAATCGGGATTCAAGTCGACGACGCCATCGAAACGGAACCCTGCGTTCTGGCCGCCGGCTGCTCCAGCTAGCCCTTCGCTCCGAACGCCGTCCTGCTGCGCGCCGAGGGGATTGACTGCAAACAGCAATGCGCGACGCCGATCGTTGAACGTGTCGAGCAGG
>Ga0075418_10004614_pt1 | contig 15653 bp, 12 predicted proteins | sample SoiMetdeltSBSDD2_FD_81776 | JGI IMG/M metagenome (GOLD analysis project Ga0075418, IMG submission 81776) | Bulk soil microbial communities from a Populus tree surrounding site in Tennessee, USA - Soil MetaG P. deltoides SBSDD2 | ecosystem: Environmental > Terrestrial > Soil > Tree plantation...
GCTTGGTTCTACCGTAACGACTCAGTAGCCGGGCACGTAATGCGTTATTAGCGGTGTATTAGTTGATCCAAACGGATGCGCCGTCTAAAAGACTGTTTGGCGAAACAGGAAAACCTTGGAACTGGACGACGACGAAGGAATGGAGTTTGAGGAAATGGAGATCTCCGCGGCAGCGGAGTTCGAGTGGGATGTAGTTGTTGTTGGAGCCGGCCCGGCCGGGTCGATGGCTGCGCTTAACCTCGCGCGCCACGGGCACCGCACTCTACTACTCGACAAGGATACTTTCCCTCGCGACAAAGTCTGCGGTGACGGCCTGATCGCAGATTCAGTACGCTGTTTGACTCGTGCCGGCCTGTACGACGACATACGGTCGCGAAGTCTTAAGAGCGACCTCGGAACTGTCTATAGCCCGTCTCGGATCTGTTTCGACGTGCCAGGAGAATTCCTGACCTTGAAGCGCGTTCATCTCGACGCGCTGATTGTGAACAAGGCAGTTGAGTCCGGAGCCGCCTTTTGCCAGGCAAAAGTGATGGGTCTGGAGATACAACCTGACTCCTCGCTTGCGATCTTGCTAGACGAAGCCCCTCGTCCGCTTCGTGCAAGAATAGTTTTTCTTGCGACCGGCGCGAATGTTGAGATGCCTTCAAAGCTTGGCCTGGTGAGCGAGCAGCGCCCGAGCGCAGTTGCTCTACGCTGTTACGTCCGCTCGAGTATCTCTCTGGACCGGCTCGTGGTTTCCTACGATCGCTCGATCACTCCCGGATACGCGTGGATATTTCCGCTCGCTGATGGAGAATTCAACATCGGATGCGGGATCAGCTATCGGAATAAAGCTGGATCCGGTGTCAATCTCCGCGAAGCGTTCAAGTCGTTCATAACCAGCTTTCCGCTGGCCGCGGACATAATGCGTCACGCTGAAGCGATCTCGCCGATTCGCGGTGCGATGCTCAGGTGCGGGTTGAGCGGCACCAGCCCACACGGACCAGGTAACGTCCTTGTGCTGGGAGAGAGCATCGGAGCGACATTTCCGTTCACCGGAGAAGGCATCGGAAAGGCGATGGAGACCGGTGAGTTAGCGGCGGAGGTCGCGCATGAGGCTCTCGTTTCTGGCGATCTGACTCGTCTGAGCGACTTTCCGCATCGGATCGACCACGAGTTGAAGCCAAAATTCCTTGGTTATCGGATCGCTGAGAACTGGTTTTCGCGCCCGTGGCTGAATGATTTCGTTGCTCGCCGGATTCGCAGCAGCCGTATCTTGCAGGAACTCGTAGCAGGAATCGTTAATGAAACGGTGGATCCCCGAGAAGTCTTCTCACTCAGAGGTATCCTCCGTTCGTTTGTCAGCTAGGGGCCCCCTAACACGAACGACTTCGGAAGCGATTTGCTCACGTCCCTAATCCCACGTCCTCCTCTCTCGACGGCTCGCTCAATCTCGCCCCATTCCGCAAAAAATTGTTGCATATTTATTAACATCGTAGACCTGGCTAAGAACCTGTGCTATTGTTAATCGCGATGCGAGATGCGTGACGGACGCAGCCCCCCCGGTTTCCAAACAGTTTGGTGGAAGCGCAGCGAGTGCCCTGTGAGACCTTGATCCAGGCCGATCAGAGGTCATCCAAAATCGCCGAGTCCGGGCTGCAACGAACTGATCAGGTAGCGCATCGGAATCCTAAGACCACCGGTAGGATGGAAGTTCAATGAAGGTTGAGTCACTACCTAAGCTCAAGGCCCTGTCCTTATTCCTTGCTCTAGCTCTCACTTTATCCGTTATTGCAGTCGAACCGGCTAACGGCGCTCCAAAGCGAAAGACATCAGCTCGCACTGTAAAGAAGAGCGCTAAGAGCAGATCAAAATCAGGACGAACTGTTGCCCGTCGTGGATCGAGATCGTCGAAGTTGAAAGCCGGCCGGTCCAGACGCGGGAGTAAGCTCTACGCGCGAGGTCGCGGCCGTCGAAGCCGTTGGCGCAGACAGGTTGCCACAAGTTCCCATAGCGCCGGTGTACACAACTTTCTGACTCAATCGTGGACGCAGCCATTGAACGCCGCCGAGCGAACCCCGAACGGGGCCGAACAGGGATCCCTTAGTGCCGTTCCCAGCCCTGCCGGCGCCCAGGTCGATCCCGCAACTTCCGGCGAGGCTGCCACACATCATGTCGATGCAACACGTCCGCGCGTTGTGACCGGCGATCCCCTCGAACCGCAGCCAATCAACCCGCTGGTAGCAGCTTACACTGATAGTCTCGCCACGTTCGGGTATAGCGCCGAAAACCAGGGTTTTATAGTTACCACGCTTAAGGGCGAAGTACTTGCCGAGCACAACGCCGACCGTCTCTACAACCCCGCGTCAGTCACCAAAGTCGCAACGTCGCTGACGGCCATTTCACGATTGGGCCCGGACTTCAAGTTCCGGACCTCGCTTTACACCGATGGCACGCTTGATACCGCTACCGGAATACTGCACGGATCGCTGTATGTTCTGGGAAGCGGTGACCCGGGGTTCTTCTCGGAAAACGCGATGATGATCGCCGACAAAATGAATCGGAGCGGTATTCGCGAAGTCGACGGAAACCTTGTGGTTCTCGGACAGTTCTTTTTCAACTTTTCTACTTCGCGGGAAGCATCGGCGAAGGCATTTCGTGCGGTACTCACTCCTGAAACCTGGAGTCCGCAAGCCAAATCTTCCTATACACGCTTCCTGGCAATTCGAGCCGCCGAAGACAGAGTGAGCGATTCCGGGGTACCGGCCCCGCCGCTCTCCGGACCACCCTCTCTGAAGATATCCGGTCAGACGATAACCGATCCATCAGTCAACACAGCGAAGTTGACTCCGCTGGCGGTGCACACCTCGTTGCCGTTGTTGCGAGTCCTAAAAGGTCTCAACGATTTTTCGAATAACTGGATGGCAACCGTGATCGGCAATCTGGTTGGCGGGCCCGATGCAGTGGTTCGATTTCTGCAGACCGAAATCGGATTTAAGGAAGATGAGGTTCGTTTCGCGACTTCGTCCGGGCTCGGCGCAAATGCGATTTCCCCGCGCGGTACGATCACAATGTTGCGCAAGCTGATTGGGTATCTCGAAACCAAGGGGCTCCAACTGGAAGACATCCTTCCCATTGCCGGCGTCGACCGGGGGACCCTCGAGCGAAGATTCAACGACGCGTATCGAGGATCGGTCGTCGGGAAGACCGGGACGTTGAGCAGCGTAAGCGCGCTGGCAGGAGTGGCGCACACGCGACAGCGCGGCGCTCTGCTGTTCGTAATTTATAACCAGGGTGGTTCGGCTTACCGATTCCGCGCGGCTCAAGATGAGACAATTAAGAAAGTAATCACTCTGTACGGCGGACCGGCTCCCGTCCGATACGTGACTGCGAGCGGGGCTCGCATCACCGAAAGGAATTCTGAGCAAAGCGCCGGCTCGCGCAGTTCGTCCAATCCGAGGTGAATTAGATGTCAGGTATGGACTTGTCAAAGGAACAAAAAGCCCTGCTTGCGTGGAGCGCCGGCTTCCTGCTGCTGGCCGAGGTTGTCAAACGGTTCCGTATCGAAGGCCGAGCGGCGACGATCGTCGGTTTGATTGAGCTGCTCCTCGCAATCGCCACTGGCGTGGCTTTTGGATGGGCAACCACCGCCAATAACGAGTGATCGAAAAACACGGCTCGCCGTCCTTAGACTTTTGATCCAGGATCAGCGGCGAGCGCTAACTCTCACCAGACATCTCACAATCAATTTTGGATTGTGGGAATCCCAACAGCCTCTTCATTCTCCAACGAGGATTGCTTGAGACCTACCTTGAGAGCTCGAGCTTGCTTTTACTCAAGTGCCCAAACATAATTCCGTCGATTAGCGTATCGGAGCATTTGGGTAGCATCGAACGTCAGACACTAAACAGCCAAATCGTCGGGTCAGCCTCTATCAGGTCAGGATATGTCGGATATCTGGTACGTGTGGTTAATACTTGGCGTGTTGTTCATCATCGCCGAGATGTTCACCTCAGGGTTTGTGCTTCTGTGGTTCGGGATTGGCGCCCTGGTCGCCGCGTTGCTGGCGTTCACCGGGATCGTGGGTTTGCCTCTGCAGATCCTCGCATTCCTGGCCGTATCCGTTGCGTTGACGATTGCATCTCGAACCATATTTGAGCGTTTTTTGATGCGCGGTTCGCCGGGACGCGAGCTGAAAACCGGCGTCGACTCCTTGCCGGGCAAAATCGGGGTGGTCGTCGAGCCTTCAAAAGGCGTGTTACAGGAGGGGGCGGTTCGCGTGTTTGCCTCAACGTGGCGGGCGTTTCCGGTTGAAGGTGAGGAGCCGCTTGTCGAGGGTGAGCAGGTTGAGGTTGAACGAGTCGAGGGTGCGTCAGTATACGTCAGACGGGTTGAGGGTGAGCCGTCCTGGCGGCAGCAACGCAGATTAAGCCAGTGAATGTCCGGCAAACTTTAGTTTGTCGGCGCAATCGGTGGATCATTGAAATCGGGGACACCCGACAAACTAAAGATTGTCGGACAAAGGAGCAACGCCTGTGGACTTCGGACTCATTGTTTTCGCGTTTATTGCGCTGATGGTGCTCATCACCGCTCTGAAATCATTTCGGGTTGTCGGTCAAGCCTCGGTGATGATCATCGAACGGCTCGGCAAGTTCCACAAGATGGCTGGCAGTGGGCTTAACATAATCCTGCCCTTTCTTGATAAACCGCGCTCGGCGTACTGGAGTGGAATACGGCCCGGCCTCTCGACGCTGGACCTGCGCGAGCAGCTTCTCGAGTTCCCGCCGCAACCAGTGATCACTCGTGATAACGTCACGGTTAACGTAGACTCGGTTCTCTACTATCAGATCACCGATCCGATCAAGTCGATGTACGAAGTAGCCGATCTAACCGGCTCGATCATGCAGCTCACCATCACCTCTATGCGTTCGATCATCGGCGATCTCGATCTGGACCACACTTTCTCTTCGCGAGACTTAATCAACAGCAAGCTGCGGATCGTCCTCGACGAAGCGACCGAACGATGGGGAGTGAAGGTGACTCGGGTTGAGGTGAGAAACATACACCCGCCCGAGGACGTCCGGGTGACTATGGAAAAGCAGATGACCGCCGAGCGTACTCGCCGCGCGTTGATCCTTCAGGCAGATGGTGAAAAACAGGCCGCGATCGCGCGAGCCGAAGGCGAGAAGCAAGCGGCAATCGCCCGGGCGGAAGGCGAGAAGGAAGCAGCGGTACTTCGAGCCGACGGTCAGGCTCAGGCTCGATTGCGTAACGCCGAAGCCGAAGCTCAAGCGATCAAGTTTATCTCCGAGGCAATCATCGCCGGACAGGGAAACCCGGCGCAGTATCTGCTGATGCAGCGGTACATAGAATCGCTGACCAACATGGCCACGAGCACCAACGCGAAGGTGGTCTTTATGCCGGTCGAGACTAGTTCGGTTCTTTCGTCCGTCGGCGCTCTGAAAGAAGTATTTGGCGAGATCGGCGGGCAAAAAGAGTCCGTAGACTACCGAGGTGAGCACGCGCTTCCGCCCGGACGTTCACAGCGATAAAGGTTCAGAAGGGACGGAAAGGAAACGGAGGGTCTGTTCGTCCCTTCTTCATCAGTCGGACACAGACTAGAGTCTATGCTACGCGCGTTCGGATTATCCTTCCTCGATGAAGTCGGTCCCCTCATCGCTTTCGAAAAACGCCTTGTACACAGCCCTCGCGTACTCGAGTTGATCGCGTGCAACAAGCAGACGCAATTGGCCCCCAAAAGCAAGATAGGGCATCAGCGACAGTGAGTGCATACCTTGAATCATAACCGCGACGTTGTTCTGTTCGAGGGTTTCCTTGATAAACAACGCCTCAGGGTTTGTCTGAGGACGGCACAGTTCGACGAACTCTATGTCTTTTTTCTTTTTCTCCTTGCCAGTCTGAGTTAGGCCAGACTGCTCATCGCTGATGCTGCTCGGAACCAACACACACCCACAGCTCAGGCAAAGACCGCTTTGAGTTTCAAACTCTCCGGCGCAGATTGGACATAGCATTAACATCGCCGTTGAATCCTAGCACATCTGAAAACTTGGTAGCATCCGCATAGCACACCGACCCGTCTTTGTTCTATATTCTCCCTTTCAAACTCCCAGTGGAAGCAGCTTGTCCCCCTTCATTGCGGAGGAGCGGGCTCTTAGGTACTGGTCGTACCCTGCTCGGCAGCTCGCAAAGGACATACTGGTGGAAACGTGTATCTTGACTCTCGGAGGCTAGCCATGATCACTCTAAAACGAGCCGCTGTCGTTCTTTCATTGCTCATGATCCTTTTCGGGTCGTTGCCGCTCGGAGCACTCGCCCAGGATCCGAAAAAGGAAGACGATAAAAAGGACGACAAGAAAAAGGAAGAGGAGCTGCCGCTCAAGACAGAAAAGAAGATTGAGTTCACCACTGATGAAGGAACCTGGATGTCGCTGGATGTCTCAAGCGACGCCAAGACCATCATCTTCGATCTGCTTGGCGATATTTATACGGTTCCTATCAGCGGTGGCGAAGCGAAGCGCATAGTTGGAGGGCTTTCCTTTGAGAGCCAGCCGAAGTTCTCACCCGACGGTAGAAAGATCGTGTTCGTAAGCGACCGAAGCGGCGCCGAGAATCTCTGGCTGTCCGATGTCGACGGCTCGAATCCAAAGCCGCTTACCAAGGGCCGGAACACCCAGTTCATATCGCCGAACTGGACCGCGGATGGCAACTACGTCATCGCATCAAAAGCCACCGAAGGCCTCGGGACATACTCATTGTGGATGTATCACAAGGATGGCGGCAACGGCATCCACGTTGGTGAACCCGAGCCGCCACCGCAGCAACCGGGCCAGGGACAACCTCAGCCGCCGCGCCGCAACAAGTACGGCGCCGTCGCTTCGCCTGACGGGCGATTCATCTACTACGCGCAGCGCAATGGAGCCTTTACCTACAACGCTCAGTTTCCGCTCTGGCAAATAGTGCGCTTTGACCGCGAGACCAGCGAAACGTCGACCATAACAAACGCCCAGGGCAGCGCTATGCGGCCGGTGTTATCACCTGACGGCAAGAAGCTTGTCTACGCCACTCGCTATGAATCAGGGACAGCGCTGCGCGTGCGTGATCTCGAAACCAGCGAAGAACGCTGGTTGATTAATCCGGTGACCCGCGATGATCAGGAATCCCGAGCGACTCGTGACACGATGCCCGGCTACGCTTTCATGCCGGATGGTAAATCGTTAATCGTTCCAATCAACGGAAAGATCCAGCGGGTCGAGATCGAAACCTCCAACGCCAGGGCTATACCTTTTAGCGCCAAGGTTGAAGCGGAGATCGCACCGCGTGTTTACTTTCAGCACCGCGTTGACGATGGCCCGACCTTGCGAGCGCGATTGATAAGATGGCCGGCGCTTTCTCCGGATGGGAAGCAAGTTGTATTCAGCACGCTAAATAGGATCTGGATAATGGATTTGCCTTCCGGAAAACCGCGACGGTTGACCGACTCTGCGGTTGGTGAGTTCATGCCTACCTGGTCGCCGGATGGCCGCTACGTCGCTTATGTTTCGTGGTCCCGCGAAGGCGGCCACATTCTTCGCGCAGCAGCAGACGGCAGCTCGAGGCCAGAGCAGCTAACGCGGCGCGCGGCCTACTATGCCAACCCGGTCTATACTCCTGACTCTCAGAAAATTGTCTTTGGATCGGGTGCAACCAGCGATCAATTATTCGCTGACCTCAGGGTGCATGACCCCGATGTTCTGCCTGACGCAACAATGGAACCGGCCGAAATAACGGGCATAGGTCAAAGCACCGGCGTGGATATCAGATGGATCCCGGCTGCAGGCGGGGACTCAACGCTGATCGGACCGGTTCAGGGCGGCCGCTCTCCACACTTCACCAGCGATTCAAATCGAGTCTACCTGACGACACAGGCTGGACTCAGTTCCCTTCGGCTCGATGGCCTTGATCGCAGAACCCATTTCAGGGTCACCGGCACCGGAACGGGACCGAATCCACCTGGCGCCGAGGACATAAAGCTCTCACCTGACGGCCAGCGAGCGTTCGTAAGCCTTCAAGGCAAACATTACCTGGTGAATGTTCCAAAAGCCGGCAAAGAAGTTGTAGCCATCAGCATAACTGGAACTGGCTCGTCGTCGGTTCCGGTCAAAAAGATGTCGCCGGAAGGCGGCGACTACCTTGCGTGGTCGCGCGATGGGAAGTCAGTGACGTGGTCGTGGGGCGCGAAGTTCTTCCGACAGGATGCCGGCGCGGACAAGCCCGAGATCAGCGACGTTATCGTTGAAGCTCCGCGCGCGCGTCCCAAGGGTACCGTGGTATTGAGCGGCGCTCGCATCATCACGATGAAAGGCGATGAGGTTATCGAGCGAGGGGATATCGTTATCACCGACAACCGCATCACCGCCGTGGGAACCAAAGGACGAGTCCAGGTACCCGCCGGCGCAAAAGTGATCGATGTAACTGGAAAGACCATTATTCCTGGATTCGTGGATGTTCACGCCCACATGTGGCCGCCACGCGGTGTAAACCAGACGCAAGTTTGGCAGTACCTGGCAAACCTGGCTTACGGCGTGACGACAACTCGTGACCCTCAGAGCTCAACCACCGATGTCTTTGCTTATACCGATCTGGTTGAGACGGGCGACATTCTCGGTCCCCGAGTCTATTCGACAGGTCCCGGGGTCTTTGCTCAATCCGGGATAGACGACAAAGAAGCGGCGCGAAACTTTATCAAGCGCTACAAGGAGGCTTATCACACCACGACGCTCAAGCAATACGTCGTCGGCGATCGCATCGTGCGTCAGTGGGTAGCGATGGCTTGCAAAGAGTTCGGCATCACGTCGACCACAGAGGGCGCGCTGGACATGAAACTTGATCTAACTCAGATGGCGGATGGCTTCTCGGGTAATGAGCACGCGTTGCCGCTTCAGCCGCTTTACAAGGACGTCACCCAGTTCGTCGCCAAGACAGGAACGTTTTATACGCCAACAACCCTGGTGGCCTATGGAGCGCCGTGGTCTGAGAACTACTACTTCGAGACCTCAGACATCCACGGCGACGCGAAGATCCGCCGCTTCATTCCACACGAGCTGCTGGACACGATGGTCAAGCGCCGCGGGCAATGGTTTCTTCCAAGCGAGTATGGACACATTGGGCTCGCAAAAGCGTGTGCCGACATTGTTCACGCGGGCGGACGCGTTTGTCTTGGAGGTCATGGCCAGTTTCAGGGGCTGGGCTGTCACTGGGAGATCTGGAACCTGCAATCAGGCGGTTTGACTCCACACGAAGCTCTGCGCGCGGCAACGATGTTTGGCGCCGAAGGGATTGGCTTGCAGCGGGACATTGGCTCGCTCGAATCTGGTAAGCTCGCCGATCTCATCGTGCTCGATAAGAGCCCGCTTGCGGATATTAAGAACACGAATTCGATCCGTTGGGTAATGAAGAACGGCGAGCTGTTTGAGGGTGACACGCTAGACCAGATATGGCCGGCTCAAAAGAAGCTTGAGAAACAATATTGGTGGGATCGCGACCCGAGGTGAAGACCGAGGAATTGGAAAACCTGGGGAAATCGAAATTGAGAATTGAAGATCAGTGCGGCCGTTGATCCCTCAGTGTTCAGTCGTTCGCGAGAGCTTAGGGCATACGGGCTGACGAAGACCACCCGTTTCAGCGCTATGACCGCAACTCGGTGGCGATCGCCTTTGCGATTTCGCGAGCGAGTTCGATCTGATCGGGCCGCAACGAAATAGCGCCGACCACCGCATGGCCGCCGCCGTCATAGCGTTCGCAGATCGAAGCCAGGTTGTGGCGACGCGGTTCGGTGCTCCACGGATTGAATCCCACCGAGATCTTGGAGCGGCTTGATGACAAGCTGACTCCAACAGAATAAGCGCACTCGGGGAATAGATGGTACGGTATGAATTTGCTGTAACCCTCAGCATCGTGTTTACTAAGATCGAAGTAAACGACTCCCTTTTCGCAATGCGCCGTCTCTCGAATCAAATCGATCATCCTGAGGTGACGATCAAATAGGGGCTGAAACTCTGCCTGGACCACCGGATCCACGATGATTGCCGCAAGCGGCTGGGTCTGCATACTTTCGATGATTCGGCGCATAACCGCTTGGTCACGGCTGGCTTCAATTACCAGCATCAACTGCAAGGCCGGAGCTTTTAGCTCGACTCCCGTCTTTGCATCTTCGTACTGAGCCCCATCGATTATGTCGGCCCAGTAAATCAAATCGCTGAGACCGGTTTGATCGAACCCGTACCTGGCCGTGGCGGTGTCAGCGATAAACTTTGTGCAAGATTTGTAATTGGGGTCGTAGAATTTCGACGGCCACGTCCCGGAGCGAAAGTGAGTCTCGTCTTCGGGGGAGAGGAACGCGCTCTGGTGATGATCGAACCACCAGGTGAGCCTGGAGGAGGGGCTGTATTTGAAGTCGACGATCGCGTTCTCCTCGCCATCAAACAACTCTTCCTCGATCAACTTCTGACTCGGCTTGTGAGCGAGACCGGTATATGAGATCTCCGCGTCCTGTCGAATCTTTTCAGCAAAAAAGCGCGAAAACACAGCAGCTGATGCAAATCCATCGAAACAATGATCGTGATGCAGGATTCTAAGTTTCATTGAAGGACTGGTCTTTCTGTAAGCGGCGTAATTTAGCAGTTCACTGTAACATTTGCGAAGACGGATCGTGAAGTGAGTTATGAGTGTCTACCAGATACCATAAGAAAGACTCGCTATGTTACAGGAGTTTTCACGTGGTAGACTCTTATCAGATTTTGATGGTTGCTTATCATGGCTGGGCAGACTCTAAAACAGGTTCTAAAGTCATACACGACCAAAGGAGAGTTGGGCGAAACGCTTGAAGGCGGGCGGGTCCGCTGTTACGCCTGCGGGCACCGATGTGTGATCTTACCGGGGCTGGACGGAGTTTGCCGAGTTCGCTACAACGAGGGCGGTGAACTGATGGTGCCCCGAGGGTACGCGGGCGCAATTCAGTGCGATCCGACCGAGAAGAAACCATTCTTTCACGCTTATCCCGGATCGCTAGCCCTCACGTTCGGGATGCTGGGCTGCGACTATCATTGCAGTTATTGTCAGAATTGGGTGACGTCGCAAGCGCTCCGCGATCCAAAGGCGGTTTCGCCTCCGCTCGAAGTGACTGCATCCGAAATGGTGGAAATCGCCCGTAGATCGCGAGCACGGCTTGTAGTCTCAAGCTACAACGAACCTCTGATAACCAGTGAGTGGGCAGTCGAGATCTTCAAACAAGCGAAGCCCGCCGGCTTTGTTTGCGGGTACGTTTCAAACGGCAATGCAACTCCCGAGGTGCTCGACTACATAAGACCGTGGGTCGATCTCTAGAAAATTGATTTGAAGGGGTTCGACGATCGCAACTACAGACGACTCGGAGGTCTCCTGTCAAACGTGCTCGACACCATAAAGATGGTCCACGAGCGCGGATTCTGGCTCGAGATCGTCACCCTTCTTATTCCCGGCTTCAACGATTCCGACGATGAGATAAATGCGGCCGCCGAGTTTATTGCAAACGTCTCGCCTGATATTCCGTGGCACGTGACTGCTTTTCACCAAGATTACAAGATGAAAGAACCCGACAATACTTCAGTGGAAACTCTGATACGCGCGGCCGAGGCGGGTTACAACGCGGGTTTGAATTATGTTTACGCAGGCAACCTGCCAGGCCGGGTTGGCAAGTACGAACACACTTTTTGCCCCAAATGCAAAAGTGTGTTGATTGAACGGTACGGCTTTCGTGTGTTGGAGAATAGAATTAAGTCTGGGGAGTGCCCCGACTGTCGAACGACGATTCCGGGACGGTGGAACAACGCAGCGGTCATCTCGAACCCAAACCACCCTTACTCAGCGGTTACCTCGGCGGGCTGATTCCCTGCCCTATAAAACACCTGCACAATTGTGTTTCGTGTCTCTACCGCCAATGCATCCGTATTTCGTTTGACTGATGACGCGCCTCCGGCGTCAGCCACCAGCCGCTCGAGCAACTGATCCTGAAGCCGCCTGTAGGCTTGCACGTTACCGCCGGAGTTGAATACCGCAAACAGGAGCGGTCCGCTCGTTCTGGTGTACGCGATGCCGCACAGAGTGCTTACTCCTCTGTCCAAAGACACGAGCGTTCCGGTCTTAGCTATTACCGCGCCGCGGACATCCTCGCGAGTGAACCTTGTTCGTAAAGTTCCTGAATCAACACCGGCTACCGGCATTACGTCTTCGGGCTTGAGTGAATGCTCGGCAAGGACGTTGAGGAGGGCTCGAAGCAGTTTTAGCGTGGCTCTAGGCGTAATGCGATTGAAGTCCAGACCGGATGATCGGCCGACAAAAACCTCGCTATCACTCAACTTGAGCTCTGTCACCAGAAAACTCTGAATTGATTGCGGGCCGCCCACCGACGCCCCGACAACCTCCGCTACCGCGTTGCTGCTGTGTGCGTTTTGATAAAGCAGAATCGTCACCAGCGGCTCAGAGTAATGCGAAAGCAAAAGCGTTCCCGACTTCGATCCTGCGATCGTTTCGCCATCAATCTTGATCCCTGCGCGCTGGAGCGCCGCTCGAAGCTTTGTAGCTGAGGTCTCGAGCGAAAGATTCGACCGATAACCGTTTGCAAAGTAATAAAACAACCCGGCTATTCTCAGGGCGCCGCGCACTCGCGAGATGCCAAGCCGGGATAACTGGACTGCAACCTCCTGGGCGTCGTAGAGCGAGAACATCGGGTCGGCTCCACCATCGACCACCAGGTCCCCTTCAAGCGTATGCGTGGCAGCATCAATCGTTCCGTCTGCGAGAAGATTGGTGCGATAACGATAGTCCGGGCCGAACCTGGCAAGCGCTACCATCGACGTCGCCAGCTTCATAACAGAAGCAGGATTGAAGGTTACATCAGCATTGTGGGAAACAAGTGGTTGACCGTTCTCCAATGCCTCGATGAGCACACCCTGGTCATCGAGACTCTGACCCCTGGATTGAATCGTATTGACATAGTCCGAGAATGCCGGCAGTCGATCGCGCTCCGGCGCGCTCGAACTTCGGATAGCGGTGGTATCTGCCGCAGACCGCTGCTCTCGAACCTGAATCGGAACCAGTAGGATGACAAGCGGTAGGATGATGTATCTTTTCACTGGCCAGGACACCTTTCAAGAAAACCGTAGTGTAGGTCCTGCGCCCACTGAATAGATTATACAAACCTCCGGGTAGAATTCACAGGTATATTTAGCTCGAGTTCGGCTGCCTCGCCCTAATACCGAGCCAGCTCCAACGCTTTCTTAACGACATCCTCAACCTGCGGCAATACTTCGCGCTCGAGTATTTTAGAGAATGGAACCGCAGTGAACTCGGATCCGACACGCAGCACCGGTCCATCGAGACAATCAAAGCATTTTTCGGTGATCTGGGCTGCTATCTCCCCTCCAAGACCTCCAAACACTTTGTCCTCGTGCACTACAAGCGCCTTTGCAGTCTTTCGCACGGAGTTGATCACGGTGTCGATGTCGAGCGGGACCAAAGATCGCAAGTCGATGACTTCGGCCTCAATGTCGTGCTGGTCCTTTAGCTGAGTCGCGGCTCGCAAACACCAGTGCACCGTGGTGCCATAACTAATAATAGTCAGATCGGTGCCTTCGCGCCGAACTCGCGCCTTCCCGAAGGGAATCTCGTAGTCTTCTCCCGGGTGCGAGGCTTTGGCGAAGACCTGGTTGTAGAGATACTTGGGCTCAAGAAAAAACGTCATACCTCGGTTTCGCATCGCATGACGCAACAATCCAACCGCGTCATCTGCAAACGCCGGTGTCACCACTCGCAAACCAGGTAGCGTTGCGAAGGTGGATTCTAGGTTCTGAGAATGGTACAACCCGCCGTTGATATAGCCGCCTGACGCCAATCGAGCAACAATGTTCGGCACAAACTGGCCGTTTGAGCGATAGTAATCGTGGCTGGTGTCAACAATCTGCTCCATCGCCGGCCAGAGATAGTCCGCAAACTGCGCGGCCTCGATCACAACCCAGATGTCATCCCGAAAACGAGCGAAGCCGTTCGCAGTTCCAACGATATGATCCTCGGCTATCGGCGCGTTGAAAACACGACTGGGACCGAATTCCTGCTGCATCCCTTTTGTAACGTTGAAAACACCGCCCTTCTCCCTGGACGCAACATCCTGTCCCCATAGGAAAGTGTTTGGATTCCGGCGAAACTCCTCCTTGAGCGTTTGGTTGATGGCTTCGCGCAAAGTTATCTGCGGGCCGCCCTCAGCCGGGATCAACGCTTCGGGGGCCACTTTTGTCTCCTCGGGTAGAACGAACAGCGTGGCAGTCGCCGGATCGGGATCGGCTGCGGCCTCTGCTTTCTCAGCAGCCTCGGTGACCAGCGCTTTGTTCTCTTCCTCGATCGCCAGCAGTGTTAGCTCTTCTACATCCTCAACGTTGAGCAGATGCAGCTTCAGTCGCTCGTATGGATCGTAAGTACGCACCTCGGCGAGTTCTTCTTCGCTTCGATATAATTCGTGCCGGTCGGAATTCGAATGAGCGTTGATGCGCTCACAAAAGGCGTGCACCAGCACCGGCCCCTCGCCGCTGTGGACCATATCGGTTGCCCGGCTTATGGATTTCACCGAGTCGAATGGATTGGTGCCGTCACAGTTGATGATCGTCAGGTTTCGAAGCCCTCGAAAGTTCTCAGATACGATTGGATTTGCGGTTTGCTCGGAGACAGGCACCGAAATGCCGTAGCCGTTGTTTTGCACCACAAAAATCACCGGGACGCGCTCACGGCTTGCGCCGTTCAAGGCCTCAAAGACATAGCCTTCGGAGCAGGATGATTCGCCCTGACTTGAATACACGATCGAGTCCGCGTCGTAGTATTTGACGGCGCGGCCCAGCCCGGCTGCGTGCTGGGTGTGATTACCGGTTGCCGACGAGACGTTCCAAATCCCGATTGAAATCTTTGCAAAGTGATTGCTCATGTGCCGTCCGCCGGAAGCGACATCGTCCGCCTTCGACAAACCGTTAAGGATGATCTCGTATGGAGTGATTCCAGCCGCCAGGCACGTAAGCATGTCGCGGTAATACGGGAACAGGAAATCTTTGTTGGGGCGAAAAGCTGTTCCGATTGCGATTTGGATACCATCGTGTCCGGCGTGGGACGCGTGATACGACCATCCTTTCGCTTGCCTCAGATAGTTTCTGGCTTTGTCATCAAGCAATCTTCCCAGATGAATCAACCTGTACCACTCTAGTTGTTTCTCGATCTCGATCGTTCCTGGGGCGTCCGCCAAGGGCTTGTAAGCAATCTCTCCCACTTGTTCTGCGCTCATTTATCTCCTCTTGCTCGTCTTTCTCCTGTTGTCGCTCCGAAACTACTCGATCTCCGTCTTCTGCAATTGTTCGCACACGGCGAATGTTAGCTGGAGCGCCATTGTCAGGTATTTTGTTCTGATTACAACTTTTCAACATAGCAAAAAAAGAATGGCAGAACAACAGTAGTCAATGTGGAGTAGCGGGATTATAGCGTGTTGCGGACGTTGAGCGGGTGATTTAACAGCCCAGAGTTACCGCGTAACGATCACCGCACGATAGTTTGAGGATTTGGTAACAGCCTCATGGCCGCGTCACTCTCTCCTGCCTCTCGAGAGA
>Ga0075418_10004615_pt1 | contig 15651 bp, 10 predicted proteins | sample SoiMetdeltSBSDD2_FD_81776 | JGI IMG/M metagenome (GOLD analysis project Ga0075418, IMG submission 81776) | Bulk soil microbial communities from a Populus tree surrounding site in Tennessee, USA - Soil MetaG P. deltoides SBSDD2 | ecosystem: Environmental > Terrestrial > Soil > Tree plantation...
ATGACCACCACGAGCCCCAGGCCGAGCGTGAGCCAGAACGGGAGCTCGCGTGGGTTGAGCAGGAACGAGAGCACCAGAGTGAATCCCGGCGAGAGTCCCAGGATGAGAGTGCCCGCGGGCATCCCGGCCCAGTAGAACATCGCGATCAGGATGGCCGGGAACGAGAGCGAGGTCCCCAGATCCGGCTCCTCCGCCACCAGCGCGAACGGGACCAGCACCAGCAGCAGCGGCGGGAACCAGTCGCGAAAGCGGCTCAGGTCGAGCTTGGGGTGGCTCAGCCGGCGCGCCAGCACGAACACGGTGGCGACCTTGGCGATCTCGGAGGGCTGGAATCGCAGGGGCCCGAGCTCGAGCCACCGCTTCGCACCGAAGGCGCTGGTGCCGAACGCGAGCACCGCCACCAGCAGCAGCAGGGAGATCCCGTAGAGCGGGTAGGCGAGCGAGTCGTGGGCACGATAGTGGAGGCTGGCCGCCACCCACGCCGCGCCCAGGGCCAGCATCAGCCAGGTGAGTTGCCGGATCCAGAGCCCCTCGTGGGCGCCGGGCACGGTGGTCGCGCTGTAGACCGTCGCGAGCCCGATCAGGAGCAGCAGCCCCGAGGCGCTCAGCATCGGAAAGTCGAGCAGCGGCAGGCGGAGCCTAGTCGCCATGCGCCACCCCCGCCGTGTCCGTGTCGGCGGCCGCGGCGACCGCGACCGGCGCCGCACGCTGGAGCGAGTCGGGCAGGAAGAGCCGCCGGAGCACCTGGCCGGCCACCGGGGCGGCGATGCTGCCGCCGTGACCGCTGTTCTCCACCACGATCGCCATCGCGATGGTGGGGTGCTCGACCGGGGCGTAACACACGAACAGCGCGTGATCCCTGCCATGCGGGTTCTGGGCGGTGCCGGTCTTGCCGGCCACGGCGACTCCCGGCACGCGGGCGGCGGTCCCGGTTCCCGACTCCACGACCAGCTCGAGCCCGGTGTGCAGAGCCTCCCACGCCTCGCGGTCCGCCACCACGCCCGATTGAGCGGGTCGGTCGGCGCCCCCGTTCGTTCCGTCGCCCACGCGCAGCACGACGTGCGGGCGCAGCGCGCGCCCGTAACCGGCCGCCTCGGCGACCATCAGCGCGAGCTGGAGCGGGGTCGCGAGGATCTCCCCCTGGCCGATCGCCAGGTTGAGGAGCACGCCCTTGCGCCAGCGCCCGGCCCCCCAGCGCTTGTCGTACCACGCGGGGCCCGGCATGAGCCCGGAGGTCTCCTGCGGCAGCCCGACCCCCGTCCGCTCCCCGAGACCGAAGGCGCGCGCGGTCGCCTCGAGGCGTGGCAGCCCGACGCGCAGGCCCAGCTGGTAGAAGTAGACGTCGCAGGAGTGCTGCAGCGCTCCGACGAGGTCGAGCGTGCCGTGACCCTCGGGTTTCCAGCATCCGAACGAGCGGCCGCCGAACTGGTAGCTGCCGTGGCAGGGCTGCGGCATGTGGGTCCCCGGCCGGACGAGTCCGTTCCGGAGGGCGGTGATCATCGTGACGATCTTGAACGTGGAGCCAGGCGGGTAGATGCCCTGAATCGCCCGATTGAGCAGCGGGTTCGATCCCCCGCGCGACATCTCGAGCCAGCTCTCCTGGCTGAGGCCGTGGGAAAACTCGTTGGGATCGTAGACGGGCCGGCTCAGCATCCCGAGGATGCCGCCGTCGCGGGGATCGATCGCCACCGCGGCGCCACGGTCCACCCCGGCCATGGCTTCCTCCAGTGCCTGCTGCACCCGGAGGTCGAGGGTCAGCACCAGGTCCCGCCCGGCCACGGGCGAGCGGGGCTCGACGTCGGCGTAGGTCGACACCCGGCGGCCCATCGCGTTGACGACCACGTACTCGGCACCATCGCGGCCGCGCAGGTTCTGCTCGCCGCTGCGCTCCACCCCGCTGCGCCCGATCAGATCGCCCGGCCGATACCCGTCGGCCGCGCGGGCGGTCAGCTCCGCCTCGTTGATTTCTCCCGCATAGCCCAGCAGGTGCGCGGCCAGGGATCCGTGCGGGTAGCGGCGCAGGGGCTCGACCACCACCTCGATCCCCGGCAGCTCACCCCGGTACTCTTCGATCGCCGCGAGCACCGGGGGCGGGGCGTCGCGACGCAGGACCGCGCTGTTGCCGCTGGTGTTCGCGATCCGCACGAGCTGGCGCACCTCCGCCGGGTCGAGCTCGACGAGCGCCGAGACGCGATGGAGCCACCCCGGCTGCGCGGTGGCGCGTACGCGCTCGGTACTCTCGGCGGGCATCGGCCGGAACATGATGTTGAACCCCGGATAGCTGTCGGCCAGCAGCTCGCCGTTCCGATCGAAGATCGCGCCGCGCGGCGCTCTCAAGACTTCGAGGCGGACGCGGTTCTCCTCGGAGAGCTGTCGGTAGCGGGCATACTCGGCGATCTGCAGGCGCAGGAGCCCGAGGCCTACGAGCGCGAAGGCTCCCAGCGCCAGCGTCGCGAGCACCGAGAAGCGCTCCTCGCGGTCGCGCCTATCCAGGGTTGACGAGCGCATGTCCGAACACGGATCGACCCGTGACGCGGCGGGCCGCGGTCAATAACAGCGCCCCGAGCGGAGCGGTGGCGAGGGCGCCGATGAACACCCGGCCGAGCAGGTAGGGCCAGCCGGACCCGAGGCCTTCGAGCCCGCCGAGCTCGAACGGGACGACCCACGCCTGATGGACGGCCACCGCGAGCCCGATCAGCACCAGCTGAGTCCGGCCGCTCTCGCGCTCGAACGTGCGGGCGAGACGGCCGATCGCGTAGCCGAGGATGCTGAGGACGAGCGCGTGGCGACCCATCCAGTGGGTGGCGTCGAGGTCGGCCGCGAGGCCGATCATGAATCCGAAGCTGGCGCCCGAGACCGCCCCGTAGCGGAGCGCCCAGAAGACGGTCGCGAAGGCCAGCACGTCGACGACGATGCCCCGGGCGGCCAGCGGCGAGAGCGCGGTCGAGCGCAGGAGCAGCACGAGGACCATGCCGAGCAGGAACGCTCCCAGGCCCCTCATGGAGCCACCCCGAGGTCGGCCGGGCCGGGGACGATGAAGACGTGCCGCAGACGGGTCAGGCGCGCGGCGGAAGCCACCTCGATCTCCTGCGTGAGCCCTCCCTCGGCGGTGCCGAGCCGGACGACGCGCCCGACCGGGATCCCGCGCGGGTACCGGCGCGACAAGCCGGAGGTGAGGATCCGCTGGCCCACGCTCACGGTGTCCGCGAACGGCACCAGGGTGAGCAGCAAGCGGGGAAAAGGCGTAGGGGCGAACCGGAGCACGCCGAGCACGCCCGTGCTCTCGACCTCGCAGGCGACCCCCGCGTTCTGGTCGGTGAGCAGGACGACACGCGAGAGCGACGGATAGACCTCGCCGATCCGGCCGACCAGTCCATCGCTGGTGACCACGGCATCGCCGGGGTGGACACCCTGCTGCGCGCCCGCGCTCAGCGTCGCCGAGGCCGCCGACTCGCCCGCGAGCGCCAGGACCTCGGCGGGCCGCAGCGTGAGCCCCTGATAACCGGGCAGGCCAAGCTGTTCGCGCAGGGCTCGATCCTCCGCGGCCAGCGTTCGCATGCGGGAGTTCTCCAGCTCGAGGACCGCGACCCGCCCGTGGAGTTCGCGGTTCTCGCGCCACGACCCCATCACGCGGTCGACGGTCATGATCACGTGATCGAGCGGAGCGAATATCGCGGCGCCCACCCCCCGCAGCATCGCTTGTGGAAGCCGCTCGCCCGCGGCGAGCAGTAGCAGCGAGGTCGCCACGTAGAGCGCCACCAGGGCGCTGCTGCGGCGCTCGGCCGGTGGGAGGAATCCTCCCATGGCGCTACCCCTTGTCGCCGCTCAGGATGACCTTTTCGTAGTCCTCGATGTGTTCGAGGATCTTGCCCGCACCGAGCACCACGCAGGTGAGCGGATCCTGGGCGACGCGAATGTTCAGGTTGGTGACCTCGCGGAGGAGCAGGTCGAGGCCGCGCACCAGGGCGCCTCCCCCGGTGAGGAAGATGCCGCGGTCGACGATGTCCGCTGCCAGCTCGGGGGGTGTGCGCTCGAGCGATTCGCGCAGGGCGTTCACGATCTGGCCCACGGGCTCCTGGAGGGCCTCGCGGATCTCGACGCTCGAGACGCGGAGCGTCCGGGGGATGCCGCGCACGAGATCGCGCCCCTTGATCTCCATGTCCATCTCCTCGGGGAGTGGAAACGCCGAGCCGATTTCGATCTTGATGCGCTCCGCGGTCTGCTCGCCGATGAGCATGTTGTACGCCTTCTTGGCGTAGTTCTGGATCGCCTCGTCCATCTCGTCGCCACCGGTGCGAATGGAGGTCTTCGTCACGATGCCGTTGAGGGCGATCACCGCGATCTCGGTGGTGCCGCCGCCGATATCCACCACCATGTTCCCGGTCGGCGTATCGACCGGGAGACCGACGCCAATCGCGGCTGCAATCGGCTCCGGCACCAGCAGCACGTCGCGCGCGCCGGCTCGCTCCGCCGAGTCCCGCACGGCACGCTTCTCGACCTCGGTGATGCCCGAGGGGACGCAGATGATGATGCGGGGCCGCACCAGGAACTTGTGCTTCTGGACGCGCTGGATGAACCAACGCAGCAGGTCCTCGGTGACCTCGAAATCCGCGATGACGCCATCCTTGAGCGGGCGCACGGCGTTGATCTCGTCCGGTGTCCGGCCCAGCATGAGCTTCGCTTCGCTCCCGACCGCCAGCACCCGGCCGGAGCCCTTCTCCACCGCCACCACCGAGGGCTCGTTCAGGACGATCCCCCGGCCCTGGACGAACACGAGCGTGTTCGCGGTCCCGAGGTCCATGGCCACGTCGGTCGAAAGGAAGCCCATGAGCCTGTCGAGGAACATCCTTGTATCTCCGGGTGTTGGGTTCAGGGCTGAGGGGTCGGGCGCGGCGAGTGAGGCGGGGCGGAGGAGACTTCGCGAGGTGGGCCCGCGCGGAGCCTCCATGCCCCACAGAGCTTCGGCACGCTAACACCTGAAACTTGAGCGCCGCAAGGGGTTTATCCCTGGTGAACCGACGCTGCCCTCTCCTCGACCCGGGCTCTTGCCGGGTGCGGCATTCTTTGCCCGACGCCAATGGGGCCGCCGGGGTATCACAGGGGCCGGGGTGGGAAGGATTGACCCCATTTTGAACCCGGTGCTAAGCTTCCGACAGCCCTCGAAACGAGCCCACCACCGGATGGACCGCCTGCCCAGACTGCTCTTTCTCCTTGTCCCATTGGCACTTGGGATGATGTTGGCGGCCATGCCTGGCCGTGCCCAGGTGGGCTCGGGGGCGCGTTACGCGTTCGCGGACACGACGCTTTTGCGCGACACCCTGAACCTCGCGTTCCCGCGACTCTTCCCGCTCGCCGACAGCCTGGAGGTCCTTCCCGATACCCTGCGGGCGCTCTCGGTGCGCTACCTCTCATGCCTAAAACGGCTGGTCCACCTCTCGGACAGCCTTGGGGTGCCGGTGGACAGTGTCGGCCCGGTCATGGCCCGGGAGCGATTCAATCCGCTCGCGGCCCCCCCCGGGCGTCACATGGACTTCAGCTACAACAGCTACTACACGGTCGGACAGACCCAGAGCGGGTGGCGCAACACGGCCGATTACGGCTTCCGCACGGGACCGGCATTCGTGCAGAACTCGACCTCCGTCCAGATGGACCGTTATCGGGCCGGCTCCGGGACCAGCCTGCGGCAGACGCGCTCCTCCGCGACGGAGCTCGGCTGGCGGTTCTCGCCGGCCTTCTCGATTGGCGGCCGGGTGAACCTGGAACGCTTCGACAGTCGCGATCCCTCCTCGCTCGGCAACGTTGGCGAGACCAAGAACGAGTACCAGCTCTCGATGCGCGGCCGAAGCAGTCCGGTGCACGGCCTGACGTCGGATCTCAACTTCTTTTCCGGGATGCTCGACCTCCGGAACGCGAGCCTCGAGAAGCGAGGCCTCTCGGGCAACTTGAACACCCGCATCCGTTACACCGCGGGGTCGTGGTTGGCCCAGGAGGTGAGCGGCGCCGTGGACGGCAACCTGTCCCGCACGCGCGTGCCGCGCCTCGTCACGACCGAGAACACCCGGGACTACTCCCAGAACGTGCGGGGGACGCTCAGCCTGTTCCAGTCGGCTCCGATCGGGCTCAAGAGCAACTTCAGCTACCGGCATGTGGAGGTCGAGACCCCGACGGACACCGGGACCATCCAGCGGGTGCTCACGGACCAGTCGGGCGTCGACGGCAACCTCCGGTTGCGGCTGAACAACGACGCGTATGTGGACCTCACACAGAGGCTCGCGGTGAGCAAGGTGGCGACCGTGGTCGGCGGCACATCGCGCAACACGCGCCAGGATGACGGGTTCAGCGCGAACGCGCGATATCTATTGTGGGGCTGGGCCATCGACGGGAGGTTCGGCAACGGGTTCGGCAGCTCGAGGTTCCCGACCCGCTCGGACAGCGGAGGCTACAGCGAGTTCCTCCACGCCCGGACGCTCGACGGCACCTTGAGCAGGCGGATTACCGCCCGCATCAACGCCCAGGTCTCGGCGGGCATCGGGCTCACGTCCTACCGGTACTCGGTGATCGGCAAGCATCCGACGCTGCCGGTCTCGCGCGACCAATTGCGCCAGTCGTGGCGCGCCAAGGGGAGCTACACCGCTTCGCAGCGGTTCAGTACCTCCCTGTCGCTCGACGTCTCGAAGAATCGCCTGATCAACATCCCCAGCGCCAGCACGGGGACCAACAACAGCACGCGGTCCTACCGGTCCGACTGGAACTGGAGCTACCGGCTCCTGCCAGGCCTGACGGCGGTGCAGGTCAACACGCTCAGCGCCGACTATATCGAATACATGTTCTTTCCCGCGAACAACCGGCTCACGCTGGACTTCGGCTCCGTGACGACGCTCAACGCCGTCGTGACCCCGCGGCTGAGCATCTCGATGACGCACAACACGCGCCAGACGCCGGGGGGCAACTACAGGCTCTACCCGGACGACCTCTACTACTTCGAGCGCGCCGACGAGAACGAGACCTCCAGCCTGAGGGCCAACATCGGCTACAGCCCTTGGCCCGCGTTGACGCTCTCGTTCCGGCCGGGCTACTTCGCCACCGACCGGGCCGGAACCACGAATGGGGTCCAGGTGCCCCAACGGTCGAGCCGGACGCTTGACTTCGCGGGAGGGGCCTACATCAACTGGCCGATCGGCGCCAAGGGCTCCCTGCGCGGCGACATCTCGCGGACCTATCGGGCCGAGCGCACCACGACGTATACTTCCGGCGTCCCGCAGCCCTCCCCACGCTCCGAAATCGACTCTTGGAACGGCAGTCTGCAATTGTCATGGCAGCTCTGACCCCCCGCTGGATCGGCCGCGGACTCCTGCGGCTTGCCCTGCTCGCGCTGGCCTGGTGCACGCTCACGGGCGGCATCTTCAGCGGCTGCCGTGGGCTTTTCACGCCGGCGACGCCGGAGCCGCCGAAAGGTGCGCCGATCATCCTCAACTACCGGAGCCCCGAGTTGACGCTGATCACGATGACCAGCGGGATGCAGGCCAAGGCCGACGGTGCCGCGGCCTGGCTCGGCGCGTTCGCGGATTCCTCGCGCCCGGAGGATGGGCCAGGCTATCATCAGTTCTTCGACCTCGCCGATGTCGTGGCGTGCGCATGCGAAGCACCCGCCGATTGGCGCCGCAAGGAGGAGGAGGAGTTCTACCTCTATTTCCTGGACACCGTGCACCCGAGCGACGACTTCGTCGTCTCCTTCGAGCCGTTTGAATCCGACCCGACCCCCAGCGAGACGGTGGTGATCCTCAATCGTCGCTATCGTATCGTGGCAAAGGGGCTGGATGAAACCGCGACGGTCATCGCCATCGGCGTGGCTCGCCTGACGTTCGAGAGGATCGCGGCCGACCGCTGGCTCATCACCCGCTGGAACGATCGAATCGACCCGGACGTCGGAACTCAACCGGGCGATTCGGAGCTACAGACCCTCGGCCGCCGCCGACTGGAGTCCCCGCGATGAATCGAGCCCGCTTCCAGCGTTGCCGCCCATTCGTGGCACTCGGAGTCCTGCTCGCCGGTCTGGCCCTGGCCGGCTGCTTCAACCCGTTCTCGCCCCGAATCGCCCCGATCCTCGGCGCCTCGAAGCCCGCGCCGGCTCCCGTCACGGCCTCGGGAGTCCTGCGGTTGTTCGAGTGGTGCTACAACAGCAAGGCGATCGGCGAGTACCGCGAGATCTTCAGCGACGACTACCGGTTCTATTTCAGCCCGCTCGATTCATCGGGCGCGGAGTGGCGCGACACGCCGTACACCCGCGAGGACGAGCTGATCAGCGCCACCAACCTGTTCGTCGGCGGCAGCGCGACCGAGCCGGCCGCGAGCAGCATCCGACTCTCCTTCGACCGCAACTTCCTCGTCTATCCCGACCGCTACTACCTGCGCTATCCCGACAACACGTCGCGGGATCCGGCCGGCGTCTGGCACAAGGAGATCCGCACCACGGTGACCCTCCAGATCGGCACCGACGACGGCAACAGCCTCGAGATCAAGGGACACGCGACCTTCTACATGGTGCGCGGCGACTCGGCGCTGATCCCCGAGGAAATGCGGCTCAAGGGGTTCGGACCCGACCCGAACCGCTGGTACATCCGGCGATGGGACGACGACACCGCGGAGGAGGGTAGTGGGTCGCTTGCGTCGACGTCGTCCCGGGTGGCGGGTCGGACGGCGAGGTGGCGGGGCAAGTCGGACGGTGCCCGGCGCTCCGCAGGCACGTACGAGCTTCAGGATATGCGGGTCGCCTCGTGGGGAGAGATCAAGGTGTACTACCTCCATCCGCCCGGCTCGATGGCGAGCCTCGGGCCGCCAGCGCCCTGACCCCGCCCGCGGGACGCGCCCGGCGCCCCCGCGGCCCCATCGCCCCCACCGTATTGCCCCTGCCGCCGGCGGCTGTCTATACTGCCGCCCACTTCCCGTCGGCGGTCCGTCCGCCGGCCGCACCGCCTGCACCGGCGGACGATATCCATACTGCGAACCTGCCGCGCCCCGCGCGGTGGAGGTGGTCATGCCCGCAGAAGGCGCGAATCTGCAGAAGGAGCTGAACCCGCTCGCCAACGCCGAACGCCAGTTCGACGAGGCTGCCGACCGGCTGAATCTCCCGACCGGCATCCGCGAGGTCATCAAGCGGCCCCGCCGGACCACGATTGTCTCCCTGCCGGTCGCGATGGACGACGGGTCCCTCCGCGTCTTCACCGGCTACCGCGTCCAGCACTCGATCGTACGCGGGCCCGCCAAGGGCGGGATCCGCTATCACCCGGACGTCACCCGTGAGGAGGTCGAAGCGCTCGCCGCGTGGATGACCTGGAAGTGCGCGGTCGTCAACATCCCGTTCGGCGGCGGCAAGGGCGGCGTCGTCTGCGACCCCACGACGATGTCCAAGGGCGAGATCGAGCGGCTCACGCGACGCTATGCGGCCGATCTGTCGGACCTGTTCGGGCCCGAGAGCGACGTCCCCGCTCCGGACGTGAACACCAACGAGCAGGTCATGGCCTGGATCGTGGATACCTACTCGATGCACGAGCGCCGCACCGAGTACGCGGTCGTGACCGGCAAGCCGCTGGAAGTGGGCGGCTCGGCCGGGAGGCGTGAAGCCACGGGGCGCGGAGTCCTGTTCTGCGTGCGCGAGGCCTGCGAGCACCTGAGAATGCCGCTCACCGGAGCCCGCGTCGCGGTTCAGGGGTTTGGGAACGTAGGGTCGGTGTCCGCGGCGCTCATGTCGCGCGAGGGTGCCAAGCTGGTGGCCGCCAGCGACGTCTCCGGAGGTGTCCACAACCCCGCCGGGCTCGACGTCGCGGCGCTCCTGCTGTGGGTCGCCGACCACCGGGGCGTCAAGGGGTTCCCGGGCGGCCAACCGCTCACCACGCCGATCGTCGAGTACGACTGCGACATCCTCGTGCCGGCGGCGCTCGAGAACCAGATCACCCGCGAGAACGCCGACCGGGTCCGGGCCCGGATCGTCGCGGAAGGTGCCAACGGGCCGACCACACCCGACGCCGACCGCATCCTCAGCGACAAGGGCGTGTTCGTGATCCCCGACATCCTCTGCAACTCCGGCGGGGTCACCGTCTCCTACTTCGAGTGGGTGCAGAATCGCATGGGCTTCTACTGGCCGGAGAAGGAGGTCAACGACCGCCTCGAGCACGCGATGGTGCAGGCGTTCCGCGACGTGCTCTCCAAATCGGTCGAGCACAAGGTCAACATGCGTGTCGCCGCGTTCATGGTGGCGATCGAGCGCGTGGTCAAGGTCATCATGTTGCGCGGGGTGTACGCGTAACGACGCTCGAGCGCCGAACACACGACGGCCCGGCTCCCGCGAGGGAATCGGGCCGTCGCCTCTTGCGAAGCGGGCCTAGAAGGTCATCCGGAGTGAAACGTGGTGGATGTCGTCGAAGAAGTCGCTCACATGCTGTCCGGCATAGTCCACGATCATCCGGCTGGCACCGAACGGGACGCGGACGCCGAGCCCGTAGTTGAGCCCGAACAGGTCGTTCTCCTTCCCGCTCCCGGCATAACCGACCCGAAACGCGTAGTCGTTCCGATAGGTCCATTCCAGGCCGCCCCGATACTCGTCGCGGGCGAAGCTGTTGTTCTGGAATGCCCCGTAGAGCACGGCCCGATTCATGCCCTGGTTCAGCAGCGGGTAGCTCGCCCCGAACTGGATGAAGGTGGGGAGCTCGAAGCCGGCGGTGGTGTTGGTCACCGTTCGCCGCGCCGCGGTGGGATCGTCTTCGGGCCGGAAGATGCTCTGTTCGAAGTCGGACCCGCTGAACGCAATGCTCGGCCCAAGGTTCTTGAGCGTGAGCCCGAGCGCCAGCCCGCGGTAGCCGGCGTCGTACTGGAAGCCGAAATCGAACGCGATCCCGGTGGCGGACTCCTGTAGAATTTTCTCCGAGAGGTAGTAAAGAGTCCCGCCGAAATTCACCCGATCCGTCATGCGCCGGCTGTACGTGGCGCCCAGCGTGGCGAACGTCGGACTGAAGATCTCTCCGGTCCCGTCCGGAGCCGATTCGGTGGTCCGTTGGATGTCGCCGATGCTCAGCACCTTGGCGCTCAGACCCACGAATCCCAAGTTGCCGAAGCTGTGCGCGAGGCCGAAGTAATTGAGGTTGATGTCCGCGATGTACTCGGTGTGGCTGAACACCACCTCGGTGTTCGCCTCGGTCGCGGCCACGCCGGCCGGGTTGTAGAACAGCGCCTCCACGCCCCGCTCGCTCGCGAGCGTGGCGCCTCCCAGCGCCAGCGCCCGGGCTCCCACGGGCAGGCGCAGCTCGATCGCGCCACCGGTCCCGACACGGGCATCGGTTCCCGCCCAAGCGGGTGCCACCGACACGCCGGCCAGCAGCACCGCCAGACCGCAGCGTCGAATGTTCCTCATGGTTTCACACTCCCTTCGAAGAGACATCGTCGTGGTCCGGTCGGTGCAGCTAGAACGTGTTCAGCCGCTCCTTCTCCATGAAGATGGCTAGCTTGCCGACGTGCGTCCCGATCCCGGGCGCGTCGACGTGGAAGATGTAGATCCCGCTCGCCACCGGTAGCGCCGAGCCGGTCTCGATGTCCCAGCTGAGCTGCGACGTGGTCGCGTCGTTCTTCTCCAGGGTGCGGATCAGCTCTCCGGCAAGCGTGAAGATGCGAATCGTGCAGCGCGCGGGCAGGTGGGTGAACTTCACGACCTTGTTGAACTGGTTCAGCTCGTACGTCGAGTGCGCGAAGTACGGGTTGGGCACCGCCTTGATCCGCGTCATCTCGCTCTTCGCGAGCGTGACGTTCGCGCGGTTCGGCGCCCGGGTCGAGAACGTGAAGTAGTCGTTGGCGGTCTCGGTGGTGGGCGCTCGCGCCACGTCGATGTCCTGATCGAACTTGAAGATGTCTCCCGCATCGATCGGTACCGGCGTCCCCGGGTCCGTGCCCTCGAACGTGAGGTTCGTCGGCGCCAGAACGTACTGGAAGTCGATGTTCCCTGACGTGTTGAGGGCGTCGGGATACTGGGTCGTGTAATAGGGGTCGGCCGTCGCGCTATACGCGCTCGACATCGGCCAGATGAGCTCGCGGTTCCCGTCCGGGCCCGTTCCCGGATTCCACGTGCCATCCGCCGTCACCTGGTTCTCGAGGAAGCCCGTATTGAGCTGCCGGTTGTTCGTCACGTCCCATACGGTGAACGGAACGTCGACGTAATCCTGGAACAGGTAGGTACGGGGCGTCGTGGCGCTCCGCATGTACCGGTAGCCCTTCTGCCCGGCCGGCCCACCCGTGAACCGGATCTCGACGTCGGTGAAGACCGTGAAGGCCGCCGGACTGGCCGGATCCAGCGAGGAACCGAACAGGTTGAACGCGAAATCCGCGCCGTGCCCGAAGAAGCCGATCCCGAAATCCGCCCCGCCGAGCGCGAACGGGTTGGGGCCGACATTCACCGAGTCGGCGCTCACCAGCTTGCGGGCGAGCAACCCGAAGATCTTGACCTGGACGCCGTCGACCACCGGGAAGTTCTCCTCGCCACCGAAATCCGGCCAGTTGTTGATCACGGTATCCGTCGCCGCGGTCGTCGTCCGCACGAGATACCAGGTCGGCACGCCGACAGCGTCCGGCTTGTATCCGATCGTGTAGTTGGCCGTGATCACCTTGTCCGGATCCACGACCTTGACCGTGACGCTGTCCTTGGCCGCCGGGAGTCCGGTGTCGTACTGCGCGTAGGTCGGTCCGGAGACGATCGACGCGTGAGGCAGGTCGACTTCGCCGGCCGCGGTCTGCGGGATGACCGTGTAGACCGTGGTCCGCGTCGGATCGGGATCGAACACGATCGCGGATTCGAGCACCTTCGGGGTCTGCTCGGTGCCCACCGCGTACGCCGTCACCGCGAAGTAGTAGGGCGTCCCTACGTGGAGCGGACCGCCGCGGATCGCGTCCGTGGTCGCATCGTACCGGTAGGCGACGCCGACATCGGTCCCGACCGCCTTGATGGTCTCGAGGATGGCGAGGCAGTTCGGATCGAGGTCGAGGTCGGTGAGGACCTGGACGCTGTTCTTCTTGTCGTAGGTCGCCAGTCTCGTCCAGGGGCCGGACCGAGACGCGCCCTGGTACACGACGTAGCCCTCCCAGAGGTAGGGCGGGGCATCGTAGGACTCTGAACTCGTGTCCCAGGTGAGGATCGCACCGCGCTCGGACGGAGAGGCGATGACCCTGGGGGGATTCGGCGTGGGCGCCAGGTTGAAGTTCTGGTCGAATGCGCTCTGGGCGATGGAATCGAAGAACCGAAGACTGTTGATGCTGCGGAGCCGTTCCCCGCAGTCCCCGACGATGACCCCCACCACGACCTCCTGCGTGTCGCCCGGCGCCATCGTGAAGGGACCGCTCGAGAGCATCAACCGCCGGTCTGCGGGGCTCGAGTCCAGCCAGCCCGTGGCGCTCACCGGGTCACCGTTCACGACGAAGGTCGTCACCTGGCCATTGACGGGATTGATCACCGGCGTGCCGTCCCGGTTGAGGCCCTGCTGGAAGTTGTAGACCTGGACGAACTGATCCGGGTCCCCGCCTGCCTCGTTCGAGTACTTGTTGAACGACGTCAGGCCCAGCTCGCCGCCGCCCGCCCCCGTGGGTCCCTTGAAGAAGTCGTATCCCACCGCGGGCGGGGCGGTGCCGTAGATCGCATCGTCATTGGTCGAGTTGTAGACGAACCCCAGGCTGCGGGAGACGTCGCAACCGACCAGATCGTCGGTGAACTCGCCGAGATCCGGATCGGACCACACCGAGACGTACATGTCGTCGATCTGGTTCGGGCCCTTGTGGATCATCCTGAAGCGCAGGAAGATCGTCTGGCCCAGAGCGCCCTGACGATTGAACGCGAAGGCCGTCTGCTGCACCTCGATCCCCATCGGTCCGGTGTGCCCGGCGTCCTCCTCGCTGGTGGCCTTGAGCGTCGAGTCGGCATCGTTGTAGACGGTCCAGGTCATCTGGTCGCCGAGGATGTTGAGGGTGCCGTTGCCCGGGTCCACGACCACCGTATCCGCGCCGTACGGCAGGGCGCCGGCGTTATAGTCCGCGAGGGCCGCGTCGCGTTCCGCGTCGTTGGCGTAGACGCGGAGGAGCTTGTAGACCTTGAAGATCGGATCGCTCGGATTCGCCGGGACCGCGGGGTTCCCGGGAGTCCCCGGGGTCGCGATAATGCCCGGGAACCACTCGTTCGAGTACGCGGTCACCGTGACCTTGGTCACGCCATTGATCTTGCCGCCCAGCCACAGGCCCCCCGCGAACACCGCCGTCTTGCCGCTGCCTTTGGGATACTCGAACGCGGCATTGGTGCCGTCGAACGCGAACGAGCCGATGTTGCTGACCAGCATGTTGACCTGGTTGACATCGACGTATTGCGAGCGATCGGTGACCGCGACCTTCAGCGGAGCCGCCCTGCGATCCCGCCCCGCGGACCGCGCAAACCCCACCGAGGGAATGACCAGCAACCCGATCGTTGCTACCACCCACAACCGTGATGCGTTCATGTTCGAGGTCTCCCCGTTCCTGTCGCCAATGGGATTCAGAATCCGAGCCCGAGGCCGAAGCGGACCATGCGGGGATTGCTGAACAGGTTCTGATTCTGCAGTGCCAAGCCGTACACCTCGTTGGGATCGAGCCCGCGGTCACGCAGCCCCTGCGCCACCGTCTGGCCTGGCGTGGTGTCGAGGAAGCCGGTGGTCAGGGGCGAGCCGGTCCCGGTGAACACCGTGTTCGCGTTCTTTTCGTCCAGCGCATTGAGCACCCAGACGAAGGCATTGGCCTTGGCCGCGCCGAAGCTGAACCCCTTCGACGCCTTGAAGTCCAGGCTTCGCGTCCAGGGACCGTAGCGCGAGTTGATCGGTCCGCTCGGCTCGGCGGCCAGGTTCTGCAGGGACACCTCGTCCCAGATCGTCGTCGGCGTGAACGGCGTCCCGCTCGCGACGTTGAAGAGCACGTTGACGCTGAACTCACTCAGCGGCCGGAGGTTTCCCCACTGCGGCCCTTCGCCCCGGGCCAGGAGGTAGTCGAGGTTGATCGAGAGCTTGTGGCGCTGGTCGTAGTCCAGCAGCGCGCTCTGCTTGGGGGATTCCGTTTCGCCCCACGCGATGTTGCGCTGGGTGAGCGAGATGGATCCGGTCCCCGAAGCGAACGAGAGGCTGTAAGCCACATTGGCCTGGATGTGGTTCACCCGGCGCAAGGTGAGCCCGAGGTCGAAGCCCTTGATCGTGGCGAAGTCCACGTTCTTGTAGGTCGAGAACGAGTAGGGTTCCGCCCGCACCGTCTGTACCTGGACGAGATCCTTGACGTCCTTGTAGTAGGCGGTCACGTCGAGCTTGGCGTAGGTCCCGAGCCGGTGCGCGACACCCACCTCGTAGGCGGTGGTCTTCTCGGGTCGCAGGTTGGGATTGCCGAAGAATATGAACCCACCACCTGTCCGGACCTCCTTCTCCATGAAGCGGTAAGAGACCAGCAAATCCTGGAGGTTGGGGTGCTGGGTGAACTTGCCCCAGTTCGCGTGCAGGACGGTTCGGTCCGTGACCGGGAACCCGATCCCGAGCCGAGGTGAGATCTCGTTGTACTTCTTGTTGGCCACCAGGTCGTCGGCGGCATTGAAGGTCACGTCGGAACCCAGCGGCAGCA
>Ga0075418_10004616_pt1 | contig 15650 bp, 15 predicted proteins | sample SoiMetdeltSBSDD2_FD_81776 | JGI IMG/M metagenome (GOLD analysis project Ga0075418, IMG submission 81776) | Bulk soil microbial communities from a Populus tree surrounding site in Tennessee, USA - Soil MetaG P. deltoides SBSDD2 | ecosystem: Environmental > Terrestrial > Soil > Tree plantation...
AACAAGCACTCGAATTCTGCCAGCGTTAACCCAGTCGCAGCCAAAAATTCGCGAGGTTTGTCTTTTAATTTGTCGTAGCTCAGCATGTGCTGAGTATACACTATCCCCGATAATGTCTAATGAAGTAGGCCGGGACTCCAAGTCATCCCTTGATAGGGAACACAGCGTGGTTGACGATAAGGAGACTAAATGCGAGAGGGATCATCCAACGGGTGATCCTGTGCGTAGTTAGAACCAAAATCTCTATATTCAAATGTTATAATCGTCAGCCCAAAAGCTTCGTACCATCGAAATCGAAGCCGAACCGCAGCTCAGTGATGCCGCGTTCACGCATGGCGTCCCGCAGCGCTCCGGGCCGGTCCGTATAGAACATGAGGAACCCTGCTCCCCCCGCACCGACCAGCTTTCCTCCGAGCGCGCCGTGATGCATCCCACACTCGTAGAGGTCATCGATGTCCGGATTGGACATCAGCGCCGAACGTTTCTTCTTGTGCTCCCAGTGCTCGTGCATCAGCAAGCCGAACTGGTCGAGGTCGCCGCCCTCGAGCGCCTCGAGGCTCCGCTGGCCGAGATCCTTAACATAGTGGAGGTTGTTAACCATGTCCAGGTCGCCCTTCTTCGTCTTGTCGTCCTGCTCCTTCAGGATGGAGGACGCGACGCGCGTCTGCCCGGTCGCGAACAGAACCAGGTTATCCACGAGCTTATGGTAGGTCGCTTCAGACAGCTTGAGCGGGCGTACTTTCACCTCGTCATTCTTGCAGAACTCGAAGACGGTGAGCCCGCCAAAGGCAGCGATGTACTGGTCTTGCTTGCCGATGGGGTCATTGAGCAGCTCGAGCTCGATGTGGCAGGCCTGCTCGGCCAACTCGTGCGGCGTAATGAAGCCGCGCTTGTGTTTGTATAGCGCCTTGAGCAACGCCGTCGCGAAACTGCCCGAGGAACCGAGTCCCGTCCCCGCCGGGATGTCGGCGATGGTAGTTATCTCCAAATTGACTTGATCGATGTCGAGAAGCCGCAGCGCCTCTCGGATAATGGGGTGACGGATCTCGCTCCGGTGGCTGACCCATTCAATTTGTGAGTAGCGCACGAGCATTTGTTTCAAGAACGTCTCGTGCAGTGTCACGTACACATACTTATCGATGGCTGCAGCAATGAGAAACCCGCCATGCTCACGGTAGTAGGAAGGCAGATCCGTTCCTCCGCCACCCAGCGTGATCCGGAGTGGACTTCGAGCAATGATCATCTCTGGCCTCCTTTCTCCAAAGGCCCTGCTTCGCTACGCACCTCTGCCATCATGGCGAGGATGGACGCCTTTAGTGCTTCTCGAGTCATTCGTTGACATGTCCAGCCGAGCGCCCGGATGCGGCTCGTGCTGAGGCGGACTATGGGCACATCACCCCTCCACCCGCGGTTGCCACCGGTAAAACGGTATGTGACCTCGCGCGGATCGAGGTTCATGCACTCGACCGCAAGATCGGCAATCTCCCGGACGGTGATGTAATCACCTGTCGCCACATTGTAGGCCGAGAAGGTGCCCACTGCGTGTTCGTGGGCGAGCAGCACAGCGCTCATCACATCTTCAACGTGGATATACGACTTACTCTGCGTCCCGTCGCCGAGAATTTCTAGCTCCGCGGGGTTTTGGCTGAGCCGGCGAACAAAGTCGTAGCCGACTCCGTGGGTCTGCCGCGGACCCACGACATTGCCAAACCGGAACACGCACGCGGTGAGCCCGAACATGTGGCAGTAACTGGCGATGAGCGCCTCACCCGCCAGCTTGCTGGCACCGTACGTAGAAATAGGGACGAGCGGCCCAAAGTCTTCGTCCACCTCGTAGAGTCCCAAATCCCCGTACACGCCGCTACCGGACGCGTACAGAATGCGCTTGGGCGTACTCCGCCGCATCGCTTCAACGACGTTCTGCGTGAGGTACGTTCCCTCCCAGAAGTCGACCTGCGGCTCATGGACGGCGCGTGCGATGTCCGGATTGGACGCGAGGTGGATGACTACGTCATGGCCGATCATCGCCTCCGTCAACGGCTCGAACTCCTTAACGTCACCCCGAACAACTCGAAGGCGCTCGTCGTGAGCGTGCCGCTCGATGTGCCGCATCTGGCCGGAGGAAAAGTTGTCGAATACCGTCACTTGGGCGGTAGCGCTGTCCGAGAGCAGGCGGTCCACAAAATGGCTGCCGATGAAGCCCGCGCCGCCCACGATGAAGAAGCACCTTGTGTGCATCATTGGGTCGACTCCCACTTTGTTGGCCGCACCTTGAGCGCAGGATGGCTTACGAGTAGGTGCCACACCACCGCCGCCAGCCCTTCGGTGTGGGGTGTGACTCTTTCGGAGTAGAGCGGCGGGATGAGGACACACGCATCCGCCACTCGCCGTGCGAATCCCCCGTCGCGACCGACGATGCCGAACACGACTGCGCTCGCCTCCTTTGCTGCCTGAAGCGCACGAACCAGGTTCATCGAAACGTTCTTCTCGATGTTCCCACCACCCACCGAGAATACGAGCACACCATCTTGTGCACCAATTCGGGAGCCCTTGAGCCACTCAGAAAAGCAGCTGTCCCAGCCTTCGTCATTGATACGGGCAGTCAGCTCGGAAACATTGTCCGTGGGCGTGTACGACTCGATGCCGCAGATTTTTCGGAAGTCATTGACGGCGTGACTGGCATGGCCGGCCGACCCACCCACGCCGAGGATGAACAAGCGACCGCCTCGGTCGCGCAGATTCGCCAAGCCTATGGCCAGGGCCTCAATCGCCGCCGTGTCGATTCCCTCGAGCACGGCCACCGCTTCTTCGATGAAGGTCTTTGCAAAGCTCATAATGTATACCCCGCCGCCTCGGCGTCCGACTTGAACATGCGAACGGTCTCAAGGCTGAAGGCAGCCAGGTCCTTGTTGAAGGTTGGCAGCTTTTTCAACAAGTCCGGCGTTGCCGTGATGATGTGACAGCCGACGACGTCGGCCTGAACGATATTGAGGACCTCGCGCGGGCTGGCCCAAAGCAGCTCGATGTTGTTGCCCGCGGCCACGCATATTTCGAGCGCAGCCTGCATCAGCGGCACCGGGTCGCAGCCTGTGTCCGCAATGCGCCCGGCGAAGACAGACACGATGGATGGGCCACCACCCCTAAGCGCCTGGCAGACCTCTTGCACCTGGCCTAGCGTAAAGATCGCGGTCACGTTCACCTGCACGCCAGTGTGCGACAGTTCTCGAATCAGCTCGGTCGAAGGCAGCCCGGTGGAGTTGGTGACAGGTATTTTTACGTAAATGTTCGGCGCCCAGGACGAAATCTCACGCGCCTGCCGCTGCATGTTCGGAAAGTCGTCAGCAAAGACCTCGAAAGAAATCGGCTTGTTGATGTGCGTAAGCATTTCCTTGCAAAACGCTCGGTAGTCGCTAACCCCCGCCTGCCGCATCAGCGTGGGGTTGGTCGTGAACCCTCGGATGATTGGGTTCTTTGCGAACTCGAGCATCGCTGTGCGTTCCGAAGAGTCGACGAACAACTTGACACGACCTGTGTAGGGTGAGCAGAGTGACATAGGCTGGCTCCTTATGGCTTTGAGAGGCGGCTTTAGACCACCAGGAATTGGGCGAACTCGACGAGCGAGCTACCCCAGAAATCGGGTTTGAGGCCGTAGTCCTGGAAAATCTTGCATGCGTCACACTTGCGCGGCCCCAGAAAAGCCGTACGGGCGCCGAGGGCGGTGCCTGCCTGCACGTCCGTCACGCCATCGCCCACCATCCACAAGCCCACCTGCGCATGAGTGCGGTTGAGATCGACGGCTTCCCTGAGCAGGCCGGGTTTCGGCTTTCGGCAGCTGCAGCCGTCCTCCTCGCGGTGAAAACAGAGGTGGCTGCTCAGAATGCGGGCCCCACGGCTTTCGCATGCTGTCACCACCGCTCGGTGCACGTCATACAAATTCTCCTGCGTCGTTTTGCCCTTTGCGGCTGCCGGCTGATTCGTGACGATGGCAAGCCCCCACCCCACGCCGACCAGGCGTGCAAGGATCTCTGGTACCCACGCGTAAACAGAAACCTGAGACGGGTGTAACGGACTGTCAATGGTGCCGTGCTCTGGGTCGACGACCATGGCGTTCAGCACGCCGTCGCGATCGAGCAGGATGAGTCCTTTGAGCAGGTTATCCTTGACCAAAACGCCTCCTAAACGCCGCGAGTGCCTCGGGCGTGTTAATTTCCCAGAAATGCTCGGTCGCGAGGTAGCCGTCGCATCGTCCTGCGGCGGATGCGCGCTCGAGCGGCTCCGATAAGTCAAGTGGCACCGTCTTAGGTATTTCTTCAATGAAGGCGCGGCACAGCACAAGGAACCCGTAATCGATGTGGCGCCATGTTTGCTTTGGAGCTGACTTGGAGTAGGTGACTTTATCCCCACGGAGCTCGGCGTTACGAATATGCGCCTCGTTCGGATCCGCCAGGACCGTCATCAACACGTAGGAGCCGAGTCGCTTTGCTTTCCGTATGACCTCCGAACAGTCCAACGCAAGCAGTGTGTCTCCGTATAGGACTGCTACCCGATCAGGTGGACGCCTGAACGCTCGCTTGACCGCCCCGCCAGTTCCAAGCGGCTCTGCGCCGTCGTAGGCATACCGCAGACGCACACCGTACCGGGAACCATCGCCGCAGTACTCCTCGATCTGTTTTCCTCGGTACCCCACGCTCAGGACGACGTCCCAAAAGCCTTGCTCCGATGCCCATGCAAGCTGCACGTCCGCAAAGCGTTGGTTGAGCCCGACGTCGACCAGGAACTTGGGCCGATCTTCGCTGAGCGGCCCAAGCCGCGTCGCTCTACCACCGGCAAGGATAACGAGTGGAGTGTCCATCTCCTCGAGCACTCCCTGGCTCAGGAACATCAACTTGAAGTTGATCCAGCCGGCCAGCTAAGGCGAGAGCCCGCAGGCCCGCTTGTGGTAGCTCTCGTGCCCCCCGAGGCCCTTTTAGAACTTGCTCAGGAACTCAGTCGTCTTCAGCCCCAGGAGCGACGCCCTGAGCACCATCTCGGAGGCGTATTCCCAGGAAGTGAACTGCAAATCGATCCGCTTCAGTGCGCCGAGTGTCATAGCCCACATGCCACAATGGATGTCGCTGTACGTAGAAAGGAGGTTCATTTTTCCCAGACTGACTCGCTCCGGGTGCCGTGACGGACCGGGGCACTACTCTCCTGCATGGCCCCGCTGGCCGAGGCAGGCAGCTTGACTACCAAGCATTGCGCCGTCGGCAGGGACGCGAACACCTCGTCCACGGCCTGGCGGGCGCTGGGGCAGTTGGGGAAGCCGTAGTCGTCGAAGATTATGTAGCCACTGGGCACCAGTGCGGGGATAGATATACGCGATGCAGTCTTTTATGCTGCGGTTCTAGAACCCAGTGCGGATTCAGACACCCCATGGGCACCCATGGATGCTGATGCCGCCTAAAGCGCCTCATCTTGAATCGCATTCGCCATCATTGAGGGAGCCGCTCCCGAGAGGGCTGACTAGGCCTTCATCTCGCGATACCTGTGGTGGAGCCAAATAAACTGTTAACTACTTTTGCGATCTCGTGAAAGGAGCCGGAACAACTCTAACGTCTTCATGGACGTTTCCTATCCGCCGCGGCGCACGGGCCTGGATCGCGGTGGCGATGATCCGGCCCAGCTGTCGGGCGTTCTCACTGGCGTCGAACTCCGCCTCCACCTTCTGCCGGCCGCGGCGGCCCATCTGCAGCGCCTCCTCGGGGTGGGTGTGCATCCAGCGGATCGCGTCCGCCAGCTGCCTCGGATCCTCGGGGGCGACCAGCAGGCCGGTCTTCCCCTCCTCCACCAGCTCGGGGATGCCCGACAGACGGGTGGAGATGCAGGGCAGCGCCACCGCCATCGCCTCCATCAACGCCCCCGGTACACCCTCCATTGCGCCGTTCGGCAGCTGGATGCTCGGCTGGACGTAGACGTCGGCCCGCCGGTACAGCTCCTTCAGCTCGTCCTGGGGCACGCCTGTCCGCAGCGCGACCCGACCCTGCAGCCCGTGGCGTCGGATCTGGGCCTCCAGATGGTCGTGCTCGTCGCCGGCGCCGACGATGTCCAGGCGCAGGGGGATCTCATCCCTCAGCAGGGCGATGGCGTCGAGGAGGTAGGGAAACCCCTTCATGGGATGCAGACGCCCCACAGAGAACAGGCGCAGGGGGACACCGCGGGCGTGCACGACTGGTGTGAACTCGGAGAGGTCGACGCCGCAGTGGATGAGGTGGATGCCGTCAGGAGCGATGCCCCATCGCTCCTGGATGTAGCAAACGTTATACTGGGAGATGGAGACGACCACCGCCGCGTCCCGCACCTTCTCCTCCATCATGAAGCCCTGCTCGAAGAGGTCATAGGCGTGCATCGTGAAGCCGTAGGGGATGCCTGTGAGCTGATGCACTACCCACGCGGCGAACCCCTGGAGGGACGCGAAGTTAGCGTGCAGGTAGGAGATCCCCAGGGCCTCGGCCTGCACAGCCATGCCCGTCGCCAGCAGCAGCATGGGCAGGGTTTTCGGCAGCAGCGGCCCCGAGCGCTGCAGCGTGGTCTTCAGCGCGTACAGGAAGCCACGTTCGCCGTGGATCAGGCGTTTGGCGGTGGCGAGGGCCCCCGCCAGCGCCACCTTGGTCGAGAACCCCGCTGCGCGGCTTTTGAACGCGTTCGCCTTGGGCTCGTAGATGCCGTGGAAGCTTAACGGGCGGGTGCTGAAGACGTGGACGTCGAACCATTCCTGATCGAGAACGTGCATCTCCCGGATGACGCCGGTCTCTGAGCGCTCCGGAAAGGCCATCGTCAGATAGGCGATGCGGGGCCGCGACTGGGTGGTAAGCATCATTAGGATCTCCTACGATGGTAGAGAATTGGGGCACGGCGCCGAGGCCGCTGGCACAGGTCGTGGTCAGTCATCAGGATCACCATCCGTGCGAGGAGTGTTGCCTCATCTCCTCGAGGTACAACAAAACCAGTCTTGCCATCTTCTACGAGAAACGGCACATCGCCCGCATCTGTCGCCACCACGGCGTACCCGCAAGCCATGGCCTCTATAGGAACGCAATGGCCCACTTCGCGCGGCAGCGCTCTCTGTCTTCGTATGACGCCGCCTCTTTATACCAGAGACGGGGTGCCAGCGCATACCTGCACAGTTACCTTATCCGCACTGGGCAGGGACACGACTACTGCCGTCGCAAAGCGCTAATTGCACGGCCAGAAACATGATAGCCCGTTGATAGAGTTCTAGCCGAGAGATGCCAGGGCAGGAACGCCCCTCGCACAAGGCTTCCACCATGGGTCGGTAGGCTTCCGGCCGGAAGAACTCAGGCAATCTACTGGAGGGACCAAGCAGGGCATCCCTTAAGCGCATCTTGAAATCCGCATTCACCCAGCTCTCCACCGGAATCGCAAATCCTCGCTTTGGTTTACTGGCCACTGTAGGAGGGAGCCATCTCTCCGCCACCGCACGTAAAACCCGCTTGCACGTCCGCCCTTTCACCTTAAGAGAGTGCGGCAGGGAGAGACCGAAAGCGAACAGCTCCTCGTCCAGCATCGGGACGCGCACTTCTAGACTTTCCCGCATGCTTGCTGTGTCCACCTTGAAAAGATAATCGTTCGGCAAGACCAAACGGGTGGAGACCTCCGTCGTATGTGCGGAGAGACGTTCCAGACGGGAAGCACGTGGGAACAGATAATGCTCCCACTGTGGCTCAAACAGTCTGCGCACGGGTAGGACATCTATATCCTGGCAGAGACGTCTGAGTTCTTCTTCATGCACCCAGCACACTAAATTTTGTATGATGGATGTATCGTCGGCACCAGCTAGCTTCCCAAGCCGCTGTGGCAAATTCTCGCGAACAATTGCAAGGCGCTCCCAAGATGTTAGCGCAACAGAAGCTCCGCGCCACACCGATATGGGGAATGTTTGCCAGCGGGCAATACGGGCAATCCGCCAGTAGAGGCTGTATCCACCAAAGCCCTCGTCACCACCATCCCCGGAGAGTGCGACCGTCACGTGCTGCCGCATCAGCCGACACACCGCATTGACGGCAAAAAGTGAGGTGTCAGCAAAGGGCTGGCCAGCATGCAGGAGAAGGCCAGTTATGTAGTCCCAACTGCCCGGGATATCGTCCATGTCCAAAGTCTCGTGACGACTGCCAATGCGCTGGGTCACTGCCATCGCTGCCCAGGTCTCGTCATACTCCTGCTCCGCGAAGTGGACATTGAACGTCCGTAGCTGGTCGCTTAGGGTGGCCTGCGCCGCAACGCTCACCAAAGAAGAATCGATGCCGCCACTGAGGAGTGCACCTAGAGGCACATCGCTTTCCATCTGCGGGCGGACGGCAGCCATCACCAGCTCTGCGGTGCGATCTGCAGCCTGGTCCAGTGTCATCGTGGGATCGGGAGTAATAGCCCAGTGATGATAGGCACGCGTTTTCCAAGTGACGCGGTGAGCCTCGAGCCGAGCCTCGAGCATCTCCCCCGGTTGGAGAGCCCGAATGCCGGTGTAAAAGGTCGCTGGCGCAGGGATGTAAAAGAGGGCAGCAAAATCATACACGGCCTGCCTATCAGGCTGGTCGTCAGTCCCGGGGACCTCACGCAGGGCCCTGAGCTCACTAGCGAACATCAACCGCTCAGCCATTGGGGCATAAAACAGGGGTTTGATCCCAAAACGGTCTCGGGCTAACAGCAACGTGCGCGTGCGTGTGTCATAGATCGCCAGCGCGAACATTCCCCGCAACTTGCTCACGAACGTTGCCCCCTCCTCTTCATACAGGTGAGGTAAGACCTCCGTATCCGAGCGTCCTTTGAAGACATGGCCACGCGCCTCGAGCTGACGCCGGAGGTCGCGGTGGTTGTAGATCTCACCATTGAAGACAGTCCAGACCGTGCCATCTTCGTTCGCCATCGGTTGCGCTCCGGTGGGAGACAAGTCGATGATGCTCAGGCGCGTGTGCAGGAGCGTGGCCTCAGGCCATGACCGGGTGCCCTGCGCGTCAGGGCCCCGATGGTGCAGAGCGTGCGCCATGCGAGAGGCAGCTTTGGCACTCTCCGGCAGCGTTCCCAACCATCCGGCAATCCCACACATGTTTAAGCCTCCTGCCATCCCATAGCCCGATACGCCGCCAGCGTTTCCGCAACGAGACGATCCAAGCCAAACTGCCGTTCCGCCTTTGCTCGTCCAGCCTCTCCCATCCGCTGGCACAAGTCGTGGTCAGTCATCAGGGTCACCATCCGTGCGAGAAGTGTCGCCTCATCTCCTCGAGGTACAACAAAACCAGTTTTGCCATCTTCTACGAGAAACGGCACATCGCCCGCATCTGTCGCCACCACGGCGCGCCGGCAAGCCATGGCCTCCATCACTACATTGGGATAGCCCTCGCTATCCGAGGTATGCACCAGAAAGGTCGCCTTGGCCAGTAAGCCCGCAATATTGTCACTATAGCCCATAAACTCGACGCGGTCCGCTAGTCCCATCACCTGCGCTTGGTGTTGCAAGGCCCCGCGCAAGGAGCCGTCACCGACAATCTGCACCACAAAATCGTATCCTCGGTGTTGCAGGGCTAGCGTGGCGCTCAGGAGGCGCTCCCAACGCTTCCGAGGCTCCAGGGCGCCGATGCCAACGATACGGCTCGGGCCCCGCGCTGGCGGCGGGGTACTGCGAAACTGCTCCAGGTCGAGCCCGTTCCGCACGACGTACAGGTGGCGGGGCACGAACGGACTGTGCACCCACCGCACGTTTTCGGCCGCCAAGGAGCTATTACAGATTTGGGCGCGTGGCCAGCGCGCGCTCAGTCGGCCTACCCATGGCCCACTGCCCTTCAGCTCGGAGGTGAAATCACAACGGATCGACCCCACCGCCAGAGCCGGCGTGCCCTGGGCCCCCCAATACGCGGCAAAGTTCGTGAAAAAGGTATAGGAATGGATCACTTCAGGAGCCAGTTGTCGCACCAAACGGCGAAATACTCGGAGTTTTGCAGCCGACGAGGATATGTTGGAAAAAGTATATAACGGGACATTGAGGGCGCGAATCCGAGGCACATAGACGTCGGCCTCCGCACAGTTCCACACGGCCACGGCGGGCTGGTAGCGCCCGCGATCCATGGTCTGGAGGAGGTAGTAGAGCTGGCGTTCCAAGCCGCCCGGAGTCAACTGGCCGACTAGATAAAGAAGTCGAGTGTGCATGAGAAGAGCCTAGCTATTTAGAGCCCAATGCTACGAGATGACGGCCTCTGTCGAGGCACCCAGCCCGGGAGAGGGCTGGGGCCCGTACCAACATGCATTCGAGCAGGTCGAGCTGATCTTGCAGGCAGCATCCGAGCCAGCCATTGCCCGCAGATCCAGAAGGGAATGATTTATCAAATGCTTGGACTATTTTAATCTTCTACAAACTGCGATATATTGAGCGGAAGATTCAACTCCTCATCCAGAGTGGCCGATACGTAATAGAGCCCTTATCATAGGGCCATATCTGGCAATGACGAGATACAAGCAAGGAGAGCAAGAGATGATGAGACGACAGGCACGACAGCGCGGGTGGACGGGCGTAGTCCTCTTGATGACGCTGGTGAGTGGTATCCTCAGTACTGGAGCCGGGGAAGCCGCGACCTATTATGTCGCCACGAGCGGGAGCAGCGGGTGCAGCACAAACCGCAGCAGCCCCTCCGCGAGTGTGTCGAATAGCCTGGGCTGTCTGCGCCCTGGCGACACCCTGTATTTCCTGGCCGGCACCTACAATTGTGGCACCTGTCTGAATAATCCACCGAGCGGCAATAGTGGTGCGCGCATTACCATCGCTGGCGATCCCCAAGACGGCACCCGCAAGGTCCAACTCAATATCGGGGATGGCTCCAGCAACGGCATCTCGATCAGCGGCTCGTCGTATCTGACCTTTGACAATCTGGTGTTTGATGCCTCTAGTGCCGCGTTTGCGGGCTTTAAGATTCAAGGCGGGTCCGGCAGCAACTTTATTACCCTGCAAAATAGTGAGATCCGCAACGCCTGCCAATCGGCCATTCTTGTCGGCGGCGATGGGCACCAGTTCATTAACCTCCATGTGCATCACAATGGGTCTACGGAGTTGGACCATGGGTTCTATATCACCGGGGCCGATAATCTTGTGCAGGGCTGTGATATCCATGATAATTTTGGGTATGGCATTCAGCTCTACAACGGGTCAAACAGTAGAGCGGTCAACAATGCTACCATCCGGCAAAACCGCATCCATAACAATACGGCTGGCAACAGATCCACAAACAGTGTTGTGTTAGGCAGCGGCGATAATATCCAGTTCTATAATAATCTGGTCTATAATGCCCCGCATGAGGGTATCCAATTGGCCAATGGGGGGACCAACACGAAGGTCTACAACAATACGATCTATGGCCATAGCACCAATTGCATCTCGGTCAATGATGGCGGGGGTGCGGTCCTCCGCAACAATATCTGCTTTGGCAATGGGAATAACACCGTGGTCGGGAGCACGAATGCTACCGTCTCGAATAATTTGTTCAGTGACCCCAAGTTTGTGAATGGGAGTAGCGAGGACTTCCACTTGCAGGCCTCCAGTCCAGCGATCAAGGCGGGGGTAGACCTCTCTAGCGTGTTTACAACGGACTTCGCAGGCCTGACACGGCCCCCCGGCAATTTTGATCTCGGGGCCTATGCGGTCGGTGGAACCGGCGGGGGCAGTGGTGGTCAGACACCGCTACCGGCGCCGCGCAATCTGCGATTGGTGACGAGCCCCTAGCGTCACTATTCCGACCATTTTGGTCCGCATGGAGTGTGCCTGACCGATGCATCGCCGTGACCTCAGGCACAAATTCGAGCAGCGCATGCTCCGTGCTGCGATCCTGGCGCAGGACGAAATAGCGGCTATCCATCCCGGCGGCATGGACGAGCACCAGAGCATCGTGCTGCAGGTCGTCGAGACGGCAGTGCATCTGTCAGGGATCAGTGGGGACGCAAAAGCCATGGCTCCTAGCCTGGCACTGGAGGTAGACCTAACTGAAGTTCGCCCTGGTCCCATGCCTCCCCTAAGCTCGTCAGCCTCGCATCGTCCTCGCTCGCTCACGTGGTAACGAGGATGGAGGCGAGGCCGAGCCCGCGTATAAGCAGATCAGCCCTCGCTCGGGATTCAATCAATGCGGTGATCCTTCAAGTCCCGAATCACGGCCTGTACAAAGTCCTTAAACTGCGCAAGCATCTCAATTGTCGAGACGCGGAGAGCAGGGATGAAACAAGCATAACGTGCAGTGCTGCCTCACACACCGCGGGGAGATAATTAAGGACGTTGCGCTGTAGGTGGAACTGGCTTGGAGACGGCACATTTCTTTGAGGAGCCGTTTGACCCAGCAGTTCTCGTGAGTATTTGCTGTCTCATGAAAGCGCTTGTACCAGAGCATCCCAAAGCACAAGACCCCTTCCATCCGGTTGTTTGTGGACTCCACCCTGAGAAGTGGCCACCTTTGCGTTCAAACCACCTCCGCTAATCCTAAAGTAGTCTAGTCGATCATCGCGGCGGTTGGGAACTCGACGACCGCCGCCCGTACACATATCCCCGTCGGCGCGGTAGTGTACCTCAGAGGGCTGGAATATTATAACTCCCAGCTACCTAACTGGAGTCGTCAAATCGTACCGGAAACGATCAAAAGTCCAGCAAAATCCTGTAATCGCCATCACAACGATTAATGGTTCAATCGGTATCCGGTATCGCACAATCGAGGTATACACCATATGCGTCCCAGTCTGGCACAAGATAATGAAAAGCAATAGCATTTCAGGCCCGCGCCGCCAGCCAAGTCGAATCACTTGAATCAAAAAAAACGGGAGTGCTACGCCAAAACTCGCTATCACTATAAGGCTGTTTGAGAATGGAACTCTCGGAGAGTAGACCTTCCAGAATTGTATGAAACGAATAAGACAAAGCTGAGCAAAACGCCACGGATTTTCTCGGATGAACCGAACAGCATTTGCCTGAAACAGCTTGCTACGGACTGCCGCGTTCGGATACTGTTCCTCTGGATAGAGCTGCGAGAGAGTTGCTTCAAAGTGGGCATGGTCAATTGCAAGTATCCCAGTAGCCTCCGGGTTGTTGCCTTTGTACAACTCAGTTCCCTCCTGAGTCGAAAGGAGTACGAGTGTGCCATGAATATGCGTGTTTCTTATGGACCAAGGTGCCAGTATAGCGGCGCATGGGATTATCGCAGCCACTACAGCGGCCAGGCGCCTCTTCCAACCAGGCATAATGAGTAACAACCATAGGACAATTCCGGGAGCATATGCCAGACATACCGCTCGCACCAGTGTGGCGGCGCCCCAGAGAACTCCGGCTCCTACGATCCACAACAGAGACTGACGCCGATAACCTTCGATCAGCATCCACGCCATCAAGGTAACCATTATAGCTGCTGGAATATCGGATGAAATAACACTCGATGGAATCACCCACGTTGGAAAGAAAACTGCGATTGCGGCAGCAATCCATCCTACCTTCTGGGATCCTGTCATTGATCGACCTAGAAGATAACAAGCTGGGATGAGCAGCGACCCAACTACAGCCATAAATACCCTCATTACTGCAATTTTGGGACCTGTTAGGCTAATAAGCATAGCCAATAATAACGGTAAACCGGGAAGGCGATAGGCTGTTGGGATACCCTTGCTATTAGTAAAACCCCTGCCCTGAGCAATATGAGTAGCCAAGCTTGCGTAGTCCGCTTCATCAGCTTGGTATTCTTCATTACTGAGGCCGCCCCCAAACACCTCTGCCGCGGCAATGCGCAATATAAAACCTACACATATGAGCACTGTCAAGCTTAGACACACAACTCGGGGGAACAGCTCTTTGGTTTTGTAGTATAAGACTGTTTTTGCTCCCTTCATCTAAGTACCTTCATACACTGCTTACTTTACTGCATTCGTGGACAATAGCAATTTCATCCTCAAATGATTCGGAATCCTCCAAAGTTAGCGCGATCTCTAGGACTATGTTCAATATTTTCGTCTATGGCTGCGATGCTTCACGAGTGAGGACATTGTGCAATTCCAGGAAGCGCCAGTTGAGTGCATGGAGCAATATGCCTAAAAAGGCACAACCTGCGGATAGAATGACCAAACCTGTTGCTAAGATTGCCATCGGAAGATGTCGTATATAATGATTAGGATCTGTAAAGTAGTCGTGAACCGGAAAAAATCCCGCCAGTACCCCCAAAGCCAAAAACAATAATCCAAGACTACCAAAGAAAGTCAAAGGTTTAAACGCTCTAAAAAGATTAAAGATTTTCCACAATACATAGAACCCATCATGAAAAGTCCTCAGCTTACTTTCACTACCGGTTGGTCTTTCCTTATACGGGATGCTTATCTCAACAATTTTTAGTCTGTAATAAAGCATCTGAAGAGTCAACTCTGTTTCAACTTCGAACCCTGGAGAAATAACAGGGATATTATTTACAACAAGCCTGTTAAATGCCCGATAACCACTCATGATATCCGTAAGTTGGGATTGACTCATCCAGTTGACCAAGTAACAGACGAGTTTATTTCCAAACACATGAAATGGACGAGAAGGTCCTTCTGTCTTCTTTAAAGGCCGTGCACCAACAACCATGTCTGCATCTTCGGATAAAACCGGTGCGAGAAGTTTATGAACATACTCAGCAGGATAAGTATCGTCCCCATCAACCATTACATAAACATCCGCCTTGATACGGCCAAACATACGCTCAACAACAAAACCTTTCCCTTTTCGGCATTCTTTCACCGTTATGGCACCGTGTTCGTGAGCTATTTTGGCTGTTGAATCTGTCGAGCAGTTATCAAAAACGTAAACTGTTGCGGAAGGAAGCTCACGCCGAAAATCATCAACTACTTTCCCAATTGTGATTTCCTCATTATAACACGGAATGAGCACCGCTATTTTGACTTCTTGTTGAAGCTTCATAGGCTTGTCTCTTCTACTCCAAAGAAAGTGAAAGGATGCGAGCAACCACACTGTCTCACCCGTCACTTTTGAGATACTCGCAATATCGCGACACGGCTGTCTACATAGGTGAAAATATTCTCAGCTTTCTAGCAGGTTCTTACGCTGTTACAAATAGCGAAAATTGAGCAGAATCTCTTATTTAGTGATCCACACTTTGTGAGTGCGAGCACGGCCGACTTCCACCTCCAGGCGGGGAGCCGGGCCATTAATGCCGGCTTCGATCTCTCCAACGTCGTGACAACGGACTACACGGGCACGGCCACGCCCGCACGACGGCGGCTTCGACATCGGGGCCTGTGAATGAGCAGGGGAACACTTCCTGGTCCTCGCAATCTGCGTATGATTAGCATCCAATAAGGTGCGCGAGCAATAGAGCGAGCAATCCATACCTGGATAGTCGGCGTGGCGACGATGCTGAACATCGTCGCCTCTCACAGGGAGCATATGACAGACGATTCCGAGAGCCGCAAAGCTCGTGATCATGGCCCTAGATCACTCTCCACTCTTTCCCAGTTCCCCAACGTCCGCGCCCTCCACATGACCCCATCGGCCGCCATGCCGATCATCGTGCTGGGGCCGCTCGCCTGTTCCTCGAGCCGCAAGGTCACGAGGCGCCCGGGGAGCTGCGTCATAGGTTGCATATCAGGCATGG
>Ga0075418_10004617_pt1 | contig 15648 bp, 10 predicted proteins | sample SoiMetdeltSBSDD2_FD_81776 | JGI IMG/M metagenome (GOLD analysis project Ga0075418, IMG submission 81776) | Bulk soil microbial communities from a Populus tree surrounding site in Tennessee, USA - Soil MetaG P. deltoides SBSDD2 | ecosystem: Environmental > Terrestrial > Soil > Tree plantation...
TCGGGCAGCGGCAAAAGCACGCTTCTGCACATAATCGGCGCGCTCGATACTCCCACTTCCGGAACCGTCACCCTCGACGGCGAAAATCCGTTCGAGCTTGATGAAAAGGCGCTCGCCGCCTTCAGAAACCAAAAGGTGGGGTTTGTATTCCAGGATCATTGCCTCTTACCACAATGTTCCGTGCTCGAGAACGTGCTGACGCCGACGTTAGTTTCGCGATCAGGCGATGACCGCGCCGAGCGCGCACGAATGCTTCTCGATCAAGTCGGACTTGGTGAGCGGCTCGATCATCGCCCGGCCGAGTTGTCGGGCGGCGAAAAACAACGGGTCGCTCTGGCGCGAGCTTTGATAAACGATCCGGTGTTGCTGTTATGTGACGAACCGACGGGGAACCTCGATCGTAAGGCTTCTGAGGTCGTGGCTTCTATGTTGCTCGAACTCCACGATCGTCAGAATACGATTCTCATTGTGGTTACTCACAGCATTGAGCTGGCTTCAAAGTTACCACTTAGTTTCGAGTTGATTGAGCAGCAGCTCGCGCGGTGCTGAATGTAGCGTAGACTGTCCAGTCTGCGCCCAATCGTAGACCGCAGACTGGACAGTCTACGGTACAGTGAAGACGTCCAGTGTCCGCGCAATCGTAGACCGCAGACTTGACAGTCTACGGTACAGTGAAGACGTCCAGTGTCCGCGCAATCGTAGACCGCAGACTGGACAGTCTACGGTACATTCTCGGAGGTGACTTGTATGAACGGAAGTTTGCTTCAGCGTTTGGCCGCGGCATTCCTCAGCCTGGCTTTGTTCACCCCTTGGGTGTTTGCCCAGTCCAAAGACGAACCACGACCGTCGGAGAACATCAACACCCGAGTCGACAAGCTGTTTTCGGCGTGGGACAAGCCTGAGTCTCCCGGTTGCGCGCTCGCGGTGATCAAGGATGGAGCCATAATCTACAAGCGCGGCTATGGCGCCGCCGATCTTGATCACGATGTTCCAATAACGGCCGGGACCGTTTTTCATGTTGCATCTGTGTCAAAGCAATTCACCGCCTTTGCAGTCCTCCTGCTCGCCCAACAAGGAAAGCTCTCCCTTGATGATCCGGTGCGCAAATACATCACCGAGCTGCGCGACTTCGGAACGCCGCTAACCATCCGACATCTGATGCATCACACAAGCGGGCTCCGAGATCAGTGGACTTTGTTGATCATGTCCGGCTGGCGCTTGTCCGAGGATGTAGTGAGAGACGCCGACGTGCTCGATCTCGTTTCGCGCATGAAGGCGCTCAACTTCAACCCGGGCGCGCAACACCTGTACTCGAACACCGGCTATACCTTGCTGGCTCAAATCGTCAAACGTGTCAGCGGCCAATCGCTGCGCGAGTTTGCCGAGGCCAATATCTTCAAGCCGCTCGGCATGACTCGCACATTTTTCCGCGACGATCACCTGGTCATCGTCAAAAACCAGGCTTATGCGTATAACAACGCGCCCGGCGGCACGTTCAAGCTGAGCGTGCCGAACTACGATACAGTCGGTGCGAGCAGCTTGCTGACGACAGTTGAAGACCTCGCGCTTTGGGATCAGAACTTCTATGACTATCGCATTGGCGGCCGCACCATCATCGAGCAAATGCAAGTTCCGGGAGTGCTCAACGGCGGACTGCCGATTAACTACGCGATGGGTCTTGTGGTTGGAAAACACAAGGGCCTCAAAGTGGTCGAGCATTCCGGCGGCGATGCCGGCTATCGATCGCATTTGATGCGGTTTCCTGATCAGCGATTCTCGGTTGCTTGTTTGTGCAACGTAGGCAGCGCCAATCCCAGCGGGCTGGCGAGGGAAGTAGCCGACATCTATCTGGCCGGACAGTTGGTCGATGCGACCCGCCCAACCAGTCCGCCTGCGCCGGTTGCCGATGTAAAACTAAGCGATCAACAACTCGCCGCCAGAGTTGGCGTCTATTGGAGCGCGGATTCCGCCGACATCGCACGTGTAACTCAAAAGGACGGCAAGTTGTTTATCGCGGCCGCAGGAGGTTCGTCGGATTTGGCGCCGCTCGCGGAGAACCGTTTCCGAATCCTTGCGCGTCGCGGTGAGGTCGCCTTCGAATCGCCTCGAGGCGAAAGCGCCCAACGCTTGATCCTGAAGCTTGAGGACAATCCCCCCATCACCTACGATGCTGTCAAGTCTTTCACGCCAACCGCTGAGCAGTTGACCGAATATGCCGGCGCATACTACAGCGACGAGATCGACTCGATATACCGGGTAACGGTTCAGGAGGGGAAACTCACACTTCAACGAAAGAAGTTTCCTCAATTGTCTTTGCAGCCGGCGTTCGCCGACGCTTTCAGCAGCGGTTCACTCCTCGGGACCATCCAGTTCACACGAGACAAGCAGCAGCGCGTAACCGGATTCATAGCCGGCGGCGGTCGCGTCAGAAACTTCCAATTTGTCAGACAGGCTCAATAGAGTCAGACTGAATCTGATGCGATTCACCACGCTGCTCAAAAGAAACCTTACTTACTACTGGCGAAGCAATCTCGCAGTCGTGCTCGGAGTGGCGACCGCTGTCGCCGTACTGGCCGGCGCCCTGCTGGTCGGAGATTCGGTGCGCGGCAGTTTGCGCGATCTGTTTGTTCAGCGGCTGGGCCGCACCGATCAAGTGCTCGCCTCTGCAAACTTTTTCAGGGAGAAGCTCGCGGACGATCTTCAAGCTGACTCGCGCTTCAGCCAGTCATTCGACGGCGCGTCCCCTCTGATCGTTCTCAACGGTCTTGTGAGCGACGAAAAGAGCGGGCGGCGGGCGTCCGGTGTTCAGGTCTATGGCATCGATGATCGGTTCTTCAGGTTTCATCAGGTTGAGGTCAGCGCGCCGAACGACCGCGAGGTCGTGATGAGTCCTGATTTGGCCGGTGAGTTGGCCACCGAGCCTGGACAAACCACCCTCCTGCGCATCGAGAAGCCATCAGCAATTCCGGCCGGCTCGCTACACGGTCGCAAAGAGGACCTGGGTAGGACGATTCGACTGACCGCTCGAGAGCCGCTTGCGCGCTCTCAGATGGGCGAGTTCTCGCTTCGCGCCGAACAGGGCCCGGTGCGCGCGTTGTTTGTTTCGCTCAGCCGACTTCAGAAAGATCTCGAACAACCCGGCAAGGTCAACACCCTGCTGATTGCGAACAAGCGAGCCCGCGAAGCGGCTAACGGCGATATGGTGTTAACGCAGATTTTAAAAGATGTCTTCTCGCTTGAAGACCTCGGCTTAGAGCTGCGGGTGCTGGACCAGCAGCGTGGAATCGCTCTCGAACGCGACAGCGCGATCATCAGTGACGCCCTTTATGCCGACACGGTCGATGCAGCCGGCAAAGCTAATCTCGGCGTCACTCCGATCCTGAGCTACTTAGCTAACGCCATACGCATTGACCAGCGTGAAGTGCCGTACTCGGTTGTGACCGCAATTGACCGCGAAGCCTTCGAGCGGATGACTACTCGCTCCGATCACGATCACCTGTCGCCTGAGCTGCCGCGAATCGTGTTAAACGAATGGGCCGCCGGCGATCTCGGCGCTAAACCCGGCGACCTGATCACCCTTGATTACTACCTCTGGGAAGACTCGGGCCAGCTCAGGAGTGAGAGCGCCCGCTTCATCGTTGATGGAATTGTGCCGCTTAGTGATAAAGCCATCGACCGTGATCTTGTGCCGGACTATCCCGGACTGACTGAAACTGAAAACATGTCGGATTGGGATCCGCCGTTCCCGGTCGATCTCAAAAAGGTGCGTCCAAAAGACGAGGACTACTGGCACAAGTATCGGACGACCCCGAAGGCTTTCATCTCTATCGAAACTGGCATCAAGCTCTGGCAATCGCGTCACGGCAAATACACGTCGCTTCGATTGCGATCACCGGACGGAGGTGATCCGGAATCGCGGCTGGAGTCCTTCCGGGGTAATCTGCGCGCGGTCGTCAACCCGTCGGCGATGGGGCTTTCGGTTGAGCCGGTGAGGAGCGAAGGCCTCGACGCATCGCGCGGCGCGACCGATTTTGGAGAGTACTTCGTTTACTTCAGCTTTTTCCTGGTCGTCGGAGCCCTGCTGCTTGCGAGTCTGTTTTTCAAGCTGGGCATCGAACAGCGGCTGCGCGAGATCGGTACGCTTCGAGCGGTCGGCTTTGGGACCGCGGACGTCAGGTGGTTGTTCTTACGGGAAGGAATCGTGCTTGCAACGGCCGGAAGCGTGCTCGGATTGCTGGGTGCGATTTGTTATGGCCAGTTGATGATGTATGGGTTGCGGACCTGGTGGGTCGGGGCGGTGGGCACAACGATGCTCAGCCTGCATGTTTCTCCCTTATCTTTGGTGCTGGGAGGTTTGGGAGGAATCGTGGCCGCGCTTTTGTGCATTGTTTGGACGCTGAGAGGTTTTCGGTTGTCATCGCCGCGTAGTTTGTTGAGCGGCAGTCTGGATGCAGTCCGAAACGACTCCGCTGGTCGCCGGCCAGCTTCTGTGACGTTGCTGGCAATCGTATTTGGATCCATAGCGCTGGTTCTTTTGATTGCCGCGTCGTTGAGTTGGATCGGGGAGACCGCCGGGTTCTTCGGAGCGGGCACGATGCTGCTGGCAGCTTTGTTGTGTTTTGGATACGCCTTGTTGAGGCGCAACGCGAGAGGTGTTATCAGCGGAAGAGGATGGTGGCCCGTTTCAAGGCTGGGGTTCCGAAACGCCGCATATCGTCCCGGTCGCAGCATACTGTGCATTTCCCTCATCGCTTCGGCGGCGTTCATCATTGTTGCGGTTGATGCCTTCAAGAGAGGCAATGCCGAAGCGACGATGGACCGCAAATCCGGCACCGGCGGGTTTCCGTTTGTCGCCGAGTCGATGCTGCCTCTCTATCACGATCCGAATACAATTGAAGGCAGAGAGGAGCTGAACCTTGTAGTGCAAAAGGGGTTCGAGCCCGCGAGCGCGATGTTTACGCGGTTCCGAGTTCGTCCGGGTGATGACGCGAGCTGCCTCAATCTCTATGAACCGCGTGACCCGCGAATCCTGGGAGCGAGCGAAACCTTCCTGGAAACCGGGCGGTTTTCATTTCAGCAGTCGACAGCGCAAACAGCGGAAGAACGCAACAACCCTTGGTTGCTTCTGAATCGTGAAGTGCCGGACGGCGCGATCCCGGTGATCGCCGATGCCAACTCGATGGCTTACGTGCTTCATAGAAAGCTCGGCGATGAGATTGTGGTGAGCGGGACAAACGGGGGACCGGTGCGATTGCGATTTGTTGCCGCGCTTGCGGACAGTATCTTTCAAAGCGAGTTGCTCATTTCTGAAGCAAACTTCCTCCGGCTGTTTCCCGATCGCGGGGGCTACAGCTTGTTTTTGTTGGATGTACCGGCGGAGGCATCATCGCTTGCCGCCGGCGTGTTGGAAGAACAGCTCTCGGAGTTCGGTTTTGATGTGGTTTCAACGGCGGAGCGGCTGGCGAGCTTTCACCGAGTAGAGAATACATACCTGTCGACGTTCCAGACTCTGGGCGGGCTTGGATTGGTGCTGGGCACTTTGGGGCTGGCGGCGGTGTTGTTAAGAAATGTGCTGGAGCGGCGTAAAGAACTCGCGGTGCTGCGCGCGATTGGCTATAACTCGGCTCACTTTGCGTTAATGGTAATCACCGAGAATGCTTTTCTTGTGGTTGCCGGATTGGTGACGGGAGCAGCGACCGCAATTGTAGCCATCGGCCCTGCGTTCTTTTCACGCGGAGGTCACGTGCCCGCGCTCTCGATCGGATTGTTGGTGATTGTGCTAGTAATTGGGCTTTTGGCATCGGTGGCTGCGACAGTGGCGGCGCTGCGTATGCCGTTGCTCGCGTCGCTGCGGGCGGAATAGCATGGTTCCAGTGCGCTGGGATTCTCGGAAGACGAGAGGCCGAACTGCACTTGTGCGGATTGGGGTTTATGAAATGATTAATCGTTTGTCGATGAACGCATTACCCGCTTTGATCGTGATCGCCTTTTCCAGTCATTTGTGCCTTGCTCAGGACTGGCCTCAGTGGCGAGGACCCACTCGCGACGGAGTCGCAATTTCATTTACGGCTCCGAGCGTCTGGCCTGAGAAGTTGAAGACAATTTGGAAGGTTACGGTCGGCATCGGACACTCGTCTCCGGTAGTTGTCGGACGCCGAGTTTACCTGCACTCGAGGGTAGAAGAGAACGAGGTTGCGGCTTGTTTTGATCTCGACACTGGAAAGCAGTTGTGGCGCGATAGCTATCCGACTCCATACACCATGAACCCGGCTGCCGCGTCACACGGCAAGGGCCCAAAGTCCACGCCGGTGGTACACGAAGGTAAGCTCTACACACTGGGCATCACCGGCATATTGTCTTGCTATGACGCGGCAACCGGTAAAGTACGATGGCGGCGAGAATTCTCGAAGACAACCAAAAGTACTTCACCTCTCTTCGGCACTGCGATGTCGCCGATTATTGATCGCGGTCTCGTTATTGTTCACATCGGTGGCCATGATTCCGGCGTGTTGACAGCGTTTGACGCAAACACGGGCGACCAGCGTTGGAGTTGGAGCGGCGATGGTCCGGGGTATGCCTCCCCAATCGTCGCTGAGCTTGGCGGAGTTAGACAAATAGTCACGCAAACCCAGAAGTACATCGTCGGTGTGAGGGCAGGAAGTGGGGGTCTGCTCTGGGAGATACCGTTTGAGACTGAGTATGTGCAGAACATTGTGACTCCGGCGATGTACAAACAGACGCTGATTTTTTCGGGTCTCGACAAAGGCGTCTTTGCCATCAATGTCGTGGTCCGTGGGAGTAGATGGGTTGCGGAGCAGATCTGGCAGAACCCTGACGTTTCCATGTACATGAGCTCCCCGGTGGTGCGGGGAGACTATCTGTATGGGCTCTCTCACAAACGCAAGGGCCAGTTCTTCTGTCTCGACGCTCGTACCGGCAAGACTGTGTGGACAACGAACGGCCGCGAGGGCGACAACGCCGCGATGGTGGCGGCCGGACAGTTCTTATTCTCTCTTACCGACGGCGCCGAATTGGTTGTAGCGCGAAGCGATCCGAAGCAGTTCGAGGTGCTGAAGAAATACTCGGTTGCAGACAGTCCAACGTGGGCGCACCCGGTCGTTATGGGTAACAAGATCCTGATCAAAGATCTATCGAATCTCGCGCTGTTGAGTCTCGATTGACCAGGGTTATTCGGCGCTTCATCTTTCTGCTCGAATCGTCTACCATAAAGGCCATTCTCCATCGGAGGTACAACGACGTGCGCAGAAGTCTCATTCTTGCGGTTGGCATAGCCTTCTTCTCTGTCACCACCACGCTCGCGGATAACTGGCCTCAGTGGCGCGGCCCGTTTTTAAACGGCATCAGCGCCGAAAAGAACCTGCCCTTCAAATGGAGCGCCGAGGAAAACATCACCTGGAAACTCACAATGCCGAGCTGGACGGGCGCGACTCCAATAATCTGGGGCGAACGGATCTTTCTAAATGTTGCCGAAGGCGACGATCTGCATCTGTGGTGTGTAGACCGGACAAAAGGGGAGCTCCTGTGGAAGAAGCATCTCAGCAGTGGAAACACCAAGATGCGCAAGCAGAACATGTCATCCCCGTCGCCGGTCACCGATGGCAAGAATGTCTGGGTGATGACTGGCACCGGAATTCTAAAAGGGTTCGACTTCAGCGGCGCCGAGATTTGGATGCGCGACGTGCAGAAAGACTACGGACGATTTGGGTTGAACTGGGGCTATGCGTCGTCACCGCTTTTGTATGAAGACGCTCTTTTTGTTCAAGTGCTTCACGGTATGAAGACCGACGACCCGTCGTATGTGATGCGAATCGACAAGAAGACAGGAAAGACGCTCTGGAAGGTTGAGCGCAAGACTGACGCGATTCGGGAGTCGCCGGATTCCTATACCACTCCCGCACTTCTGAAGTACGGCAAGAACGTCGAGATCGTCATCACCGGCGGTGATTGTGTGACGGGTCACGATCCGGCTACAGGCAAAGAGCTGTGGCGCGCGAACGGTCTCAATCCGGACAATAACCCGGCCTATCGAATCGTCGCGTCTCCCGTAGTGTTCGCCGACGTGGTCTACGCTCCGACCCGGGTCAAGCCGCTGCTTGCTCTCAAAGCCGGCGGGCGTGGGGACGTGACCGAGTCAAGCAAGCTATGGGCGTTCGGGAACGGCCCCGATGTTCCTACGCCGGTTACCGACGGAAAGTATTTCTATGTCGTCGATGATCGAGGAGTGATGTGGTGCCTTGACGCAAAAACCGGCGAGGCGATCTGGGGACCGCAGCGAATCAAATCGGCCACTTACAGTTCGTCCCCGGTGCTGGCCGACGATAAGCTTTACGTAACAAATGAAGAGGGATTGACGACGGTGTTGAAGGCCGGGCCGAAGTTCGAAGTGCTGGCCGAGAATAACCTGAACGACTACACCCTCAGCTCGCCCGCTATTTCGGACGGGCAGATTTTCATGCGGACCGCCCAGTACCTCTATTGCATCGGCAAACGTGTTCGCTAGCTACGGGATCGGTGGAAAGTGCAACTCCCCGTGGCGTGTTAGCTGATCAGTCGTTTCTTCCACCGACACAGGGTCGGTGGAGAGAGAGCAAAGTGTCGGAGAGCGTGTTAGCTGATCAGTCGTCCTTCCACCGACACAGGGTCGGGTGGAGAGAGGAATCGTATGGCAGTGAATCGAAGCATCAACCGTAAGTTTGCGCTCCTGCTCGCGATCGCCGTGATAGCGCCGGCGACTGTGATTGGCCAGACTGCGACGGCGAAACGCGCAATCACCCACGAGAGTATGTGGCTAATGAAGCGGGTCGGTGCGCCGAACCCAAGCCCCGACGGAAAATGGGTGGTTTTTTCGGTGACCGAAGCTGCCTATGACGAGAAAGATCAGGTGACCGATTTATGGATCGCTTCGACGGACGGGATGACACCTCCGCGCCGACTCACCGCAACCCGAGGGGGCGAAAGCGGGCCTGCATGGAGCCCGGACAGTCGCAGAATCGCCTTCTCTGCGAGACGCGACGGCGATGAAGCAAGCCAGATCTATGTGATTGATGTTGGCGGCGGCGAGTCGATGCGGGTAACAAGTATCTCGACCGGCGCTCGTTCTCCACGGTGGCGCCCGGACGGCAAAGCGCTGCTGTTTACCAGCACGGTTTTCCCGGGCGCGGCCGATGATGAGGCAAACAAAAAAATCGCCGCCGAGCGCAAGGCGTTGAAGTACAGGGCGCGAGTTTATGAAAAGTTCCCGATCCGCTACTGGGATCACTGGCTGGATGACACCCAGCCTCATCTGTTTGTCCAGTCTATTGAGCCGGGAGCCAAAGCGACGGACCTTCTTGCCGGAATTCAGCTGATCAGCGAACGGGGGTTTGCGGGCGTCGCTTCAAACTCGGGAGAAGAGCTCAATGCGACCTGGACGCCTGACGGCGCCGGGATCGTCTTCGTAGCTTCGCGAAACCGGGACGCAGCCGCTAATGCCAACACCAACACTCAATTGTTTTTGATCTCAACCGCGAACAAAGAGGTGCGTCAGCTCACAACCGGCACCGAGAGCGCGGACGATCCGGCGTTTAGACCTGATGGCAAGGCCCTCTATTTTCACGTTACCGCCGAGAATGACAGTGCCTACAACCTGACTCGGTTGGCGATGCTTGCATGGCCGGCTGCCGCCCGGGGGTCACAACCTCGAACAATCACCGCCTCGTTTGACCGCTCGGTTGGAAGTTTCGCATTCTCACCCGATAGCAAAACCGCGTTTGTGCTAGCCGAAGACAGCGGACACGAGAAGCTGTATCAGGTTTCAGCCGAGGGCGGGGAGGTAAAGACCGCAATCGATTTGACGTCTGGCGTGTACACCAACCTTTCCGCGTCGGACGGCGCTCCTATTCTGGTTGCCAATTGGGGCAGCGCGGTGAGCCCGGCGGAAATAGTGCGTATCGATCTATCAACCCGCAAGCACGCTGCGCTCAGTCAGTTCAACCGCGATCGAGTAGCTGCCATCGACTGGCAGCCGCTTCGCGAGTTCTGGTTTACGAGCAAGGGCGGCAAGAAGATTCACAACCTCATCGCGTTACCGCCAGGTTTCGACGAGAACAAGAAGTATCCCCTGCTGGTACTGATGCACGGTGGCCCTGCCAACATGTGGCGAGACGAGATCACCTATCGATGGAATTATCACCTTCTGGCCCAGCCCGGATATGTAGTATTGCTAACCAACTACACGGGCTCAACCGGGTTTGGCGAAAAGTTTGCGCAGCAAATCAAGCTCGATCCGTTTATTGGGCCGGGCGCCGAGATTAACCAGGCGGCCGACGAAGCGATACGCCAATTTAAGTTTATCGACGGCGCGCGACAGGCTGCGGCAGGCGCGAGCTACGGTGGGCATCTCGCAAACTGGATGCAGGCGACCACGACTCGTTATCGCTGTTTGATCAGTCACGCCGGGTTGATAAACCTCGAATCGCAATGGGGGACGAGCGATACGATCTATCATCGCGAAACAAACAGCGGGGGCCCGCACTGGGAAGGTTCCCCAACCTGGCGTGAGCAGAACCCGATCAAATTTGCGAAGAACTTCCGCACGCCGATCCTGTTGACAGTGGGCGAAAACGATTTCCGCGTTCCGCTGAATCAAACCATTGAGAACTGGAGCGTGCTGCAGCGGATGCGGATTCCGAGCAAGCTGATTGTTTTCCCTGAAGAGAATCACTGGATACTAAGAGCCGAGAACAGCCGCTTCTTCTACCGCGAAGTGCATTCGTGGCTGGGGAAATATTTGTCGAGTGGCGGTCAGAATTAGAGGTCCTATTGGTCCGATACTTCTTTGGAGTTATCACAATGAAAAAACCTGTTGTTGCATTGTTGCTGCTGTTGGTTTTGACCACCAGCGTAATCGCAGATGATCGCTGGCCTCAATTTCGAGGGCCGGGCTCGCTGGGGGTTGCCGAAGATCCGGTGCTGCCGGACAAATGGAGCACGACCGAGAACGTCGCCTGGAAGACTGAAATTCCCGGGATGGGTTGGAGCTCGCCGGCTGTTTGGGGCGATCACATATTCCTGACCTCGGTAGTAAGCTCGGTTGCAGGTGAAGCGCCCAAGAAGGGGCTTTACTTCGGCGGCGAACGCAAGCCGGCAAGCGATGTCCACCGATGGATGGTCTACTGCGTTGATTTCAAAACCGGAAAAATCCGTTGGGAACAGGAAGTCAAGAAGGGTCCGCCCGAAATCTCCCGGCACCTGAAAAACAGCTATGCCTCGGAAACTCCGGTGACTGACGGCGAGCGTGTCTATGCATACTTTGGCAACATCGGTCTATTCTGCTTCGATATGCAAGGCAAGCCGTTGTGGTCCAAGAAGTGGGGGCCGTTTGCGACTCGCTACGGCTGGGGTACCGCGGCGTCGCCGGTCCTGTACAAGGATCGGCTGTACCTTGTAAACGACAACGACACCGAATCGTTCATGGTCGCGTTGAACAAAAAGACCGGCGAGCAGATCTGGCGGGTTGAAAGAGAGCAGGGAACGAATTGGGCAACTCCGTACATATGGGAGACCGGTTCGCGTACCGAGATCATCACTCCGGGCACAAAGAAAGTCCGGTCATACGACTTGAACGGAAAACCGCTTTGGGAGTTCAGCGGCATGTCGTCGATAGCGATACCGACGCCGTTTTCACGCCACGGTTTGGTGTACATAGCTTCGGGTTACGTCGGCGATCAGCACCGGCCGGTCTATGCGATAAAGCCCGGCGCTGTGGGTGATATTTCTCTGAAGACTGGAGAGACCAGCAACAACTTCATCGCCTGGTATCAGCCGCAGGCCGGGCCTTACAACCCGTCGCCAATCGTTTACGGCGACTATTATTACACACTTTACGATCGCGGCTTTTTCACCTGTCACGATGCGAAGGACGGCACAGTGGTCTACGACAAGGTCCGCATCGACCCGGGTGTCAATGCCTTCACGTCTTCACCTTGGGCCTTCAACGGCAAGATATTCTGTTTGAGCGAAGACGGCGACACGTTTGTTATTCAGGCCGGTAAAGAATACAAGTTGCTGGGTAAGAATTCGTTGGATGAGATGTGCATGGCCACCCCGGCGATTGTGCGAGGGAGCTTGATCATCCGCACGGCGACCAAGCTCTATCGAATCACCAAAGGCGGATCTGCGAAGGCATAAAGGGAAACCGAAGGCGCTAGACAAGGGAAACCGAGAACCGCCGGCATGCTAGAGGAAGGGAAGGGGGGCTTGCCCCCGCTCCTTAAAGGTATGGGCTCATCGATAGGCGGGGGCAAGCCACCCTTCCCTATTTCCAGCATGCCAACACACCGAGTGTCCCTAAAAGCGTAACTGCGGGATAAGGAGAGACTATGAAAAAGCTTTGCGTAATCTTATTAACTGCATACTGTGCTGTGGTGGCTTCTGCTCAGATTCAATCCGAGCAGCCGGCGATTTTCAACTTCACTCGCGTTAGCGATCAATATTGCACCGGTGGACAGCCGAAACTCGAGGCCTTGGAAAAGCTGAAGGCGGAAGGCGTAAAGGCAATAATCAACCTTAGACAACCCAGCGAACACCGCGCCGGCGATGAAGAAGCAAAGGCGAAGGAACTCGGGATCAAGTACTTCAACATTCCTGTCGTGTACAGAGACCCAAAGGAAGAACAGGCAACCGAGTTCCTAAAGATCACCGACGATCCCGCGAATCGCCCGGTCTTCATCCACTGCACTGCGGCGATTCGAGTAGGCGCGTTCTGGATGATCCGTCGCGTGTTGCGTGACGGTTGGACGGTCGAGGCCGCCGAGGAAGAAGCGAAAAAGATCGGCCTCCGCGAAGCGCCCCACATGACAGAGTTCGCCAAGAACTACATCGCGAAGTACGGCAAGAAATGAGACCGGAGCTGTGAGTTGCCTGAAGCCGGCAATCAAAAGCTGATCATCACTCACGCCGTGCTCACCGGGCTCACTCCATTGATCCCCGTGCCGGTCGTCGACGATCTGGTAAAAAGCTATTTCCAGCGCCGGCTCGTTCGCCAATTGTCACGCGCATACTCAATCAACCCAACCGAGCAGGATCTTCGATCTCTCGCCGACGATCCGAGCAGCGGCTGTCTCGCCGGTTGCCTGGGCGGCGCGCTGCTGCTTCCGTTAAAGCTGGTATTCCGAAAGCTGTTTTTCTTTCTCGAATGGAAGCGCGCCGCGGACACCGTGAGCCGCACTTTTCATCAAGGCTATCTTCTCGATTACGCACTACAGACCGGCTGGTATCCGAATCAACGAACCGCCGGCGAGACGCGCGCCGCGATTGACGCCGTTTGTCGTGAAGTCGGGACGGGACCGGTTGAACGGGCGGTGAGCCTTACGCTTGCTCAGTCGAAGACAACGCTCAAGTCGGCGGCGCTTCTACTCAGACGAAGCTTAAGAAGTATTCGCGGCCGACCTGATTCGGAGCGAGTTGCGCTGGCGGCCGAGTCGGTGGAAGCCGAAGAGAAAGCCAAGATCGAGGGAGTGATCACCAGGCTTCAAAACTCGATCCAGGCCATTCCCAAAGAATATTTTGACGATCTTCGGGCGCGACTCGCCTCGCGACTTGGAGTTAGTTAGGGTAATTATATATTTGACTAACCTCCGGCTGACCGCCTGCGAATACGTGTCAACCAGCCGACAGCAAAGCAAATAGTGGTAGCCCACAGAACACTAGAAATGGCCATGAGGATTAGCCCCCAAGACTCCTGTAGCCAGCTATCAGTATGCGTGGCAAACAGGTTCGCGAGATTTCTAACCGGAAACAATAAGACAATAAGAGCGCAGGCAATTATCCGATCCGATTGACTTGATTCCGCGCCTAGGATCGTTCCTAAATGAGAAATAAAGATAAGAAAAGAGAGCCCAAAGCAAATGAGGAAGTGGATAATCGCTAGGACTGATACGTAGAACGTTCTGCTCCGCTTTCTTATCACGCGGCCTTTCGTTTCTTTGCAGCTTTTCTTGCCTTCTGATATTCAGCTTCGCGCTTGTCTATCTCCGATTTTGGAACGGAGATGATTTGCTTAGCGAAGCGTTCAAAGGGTCAAATATATAATTACCTTAGTTAGCCGCACATTTTCAGCGGACTTCAAACGTGAGCGTAACCGACATCGATGAACCTGACTGCTTCTTGATGGCTTCGAGCTTATCCACATCGAAAGTCTTGCCGATGTTGTTTCCAGCCAGATCCTCAATAGCCGTCTGGACCAGAAGCTTATACTCGCCCCGCTGCCACGGACTGTCTGGGATCAGCGTCCAACGACGCTCCTGATCTTCCAACCCAATCTTTCCTGCGATTGAGTCTTTTGAATTTCTGGTAACCCCGATCGAGCGCAGCGTCACCGCGCTGTCCATTGGCTCCGGGAAAACTACCGATAGCGGTTCGAGCGTCCCGGCAGGCGGAGGCTGAATCTTCCAGAGCCGATGATCCACCGGTTTGCGATCCGCCGGCCGAGCCTTGAATGTCTTTTCAAAGGACTGTTTGAGCGGAACTCCGGCGCCGTCTTTCCATGCACTGTCGATCGCCAGCGTGTAGCTCTTTCCGGCTTCCAGCACGGGTCCGATCTCCTCCAGAGGTCTCACGCCTCGCTTGATCCTGCCCGGATCAATGATCAACGTCAGCCGAGTCATCGCCGGATCCCACAACTCCTCATCGATCTCAAGGAACGGAAGCTCAACTTGTTTTCCCGCGCTGTCCCGCAGGTGGATGTGATCGTAGATGCGGCCGCGGCTCATCGGCGCAGAGAAGTGGACGTAAAACTTGAGAAGGTTTTCGGGCAAGTCATCAGCGCTGGGATAGATGTGACTCACGACCGTTGTTGGCGATGAGTCTCGAGACGGCGGTTGATAGACCGAAGTAATCGGTTCGCTGTCTTCTCCGGTCAGCACGGCGGGATAAAAAACTGCGCGATATTCGGCTTCGGGTTCAACCGCGAACTGAGATTCGAAGAGGAGGACACTTGCCCCCACTCGGTATGAGCCAAGCATCGGCGGTAAGTTCTGTTCCGACGTAGAGCCTGGCGTTCCTGCGTAAACCGATAACAGTCGTTGCCAATCGGCGGACTGCCATCTGAAATCGCGCAATCGATCCAGCGAAGGAGCATCGATCCCGAGCACTTCTACGAGCAGCCTACGCGAGCCTGTTTGATCTAGTGTCCAGCGGATGGAAAATCGCTCAGGAGAGTGTGGAGAAGCTGTTTTGCAAGCTTGATGAAATTGGCCCAGGGGGAGCAAGCCCAGGAGAAGAATCGTAGGCAGCGCGCCAATTTGGAAGCGCCGGAGGTATTTGGAGTGCGCCGCCCTCATTTGGAGTGCGCCGCCCTTTTGCGCATTGAGCAGCTTTCGCATGCGTGGCGGCGCTTTTGAAGTGGTGCTGATGCCTAAAAAGCCCTCTTGGGAGCGCTTCAATGATGACAAAGCGCCGGCGAATAACAATAGGCTGCGAATGACAAAGCGCCGAAGAATAACAAAGCGCCGCCACGCATGCTAAAGCCGCTCAATGCCCAAAAGGGCGGCGCACTCCAAATACGCACTCCAAATACGCACTCCAAATAGGGCTCCTAAGGCAACGGCAACGACTCGAGGATCATCGGCCCGCCTTCGACGCGTCGAA
>Ga0075418_10004621_pt1 | contig 15645 bp, 12 predicted proteins | sample SoiMetdeltSBSDD2_FD_81776 | JGI IMG/M metagenome (GOLD analysis project Ga0075418, IMG submission 81776) | Bulk soil microbial communities from a Populus tree surrounding site in Tennessee, USA - Soil MetaG P. deltoides SBSDD2 | ecosystem: Environmental > Terrestrial > Soil > Tree plantation...
CGCACCGACGCCGCCTGGGCACGCTGGGTCAGGCCCTGGACGCTCGCCGCCTGGATCTGCCTGACACTGGGCATCGCCATGGGCTCGTGGTGGGCCTATTACGAGCTGGGCTGGGGCGGCTGGTGGTTCTGGGATCCGGTGGAGAACGCCTCGTTCATGCCGTGGCTCGCCGCCACCGCACTGTTGCACTCGGCCCTCGTCATGGAGAAGCGCGAGGCGCTGAAGGTGTGGACCATCCTGCTTGCCATCCTCGCCTTCTCGCTGTCGCTGATGGGCACCTTCCTGGTGCGCTCCGGCGTGCTGACCTCCGTGCATGCGTTTGCCGTCGACCCGCGCCGCGGCGTGTTCATCCTCGCCATCCTGGTCGTGCTGATCGGCGGCGCACTCGCTCTCTATGCGCTGCGCGCGCCGCGTCTGCAGCAGGGCGGCATATTTGCACCCATCAGCCGCGAGGGCGCTCTGGTCCTCAACAACGTGCTGCTGACCGTCGCCTGCGCCACCGTGCTGACGGGCACGCTCTACCCGCTGGCGCTGGAATCGCTTACCGGCGCCAAGATCTCGGTCGGCCCACCCTACTTCAATCTCACATTCGTGCCGCTGATGATCCCGCTGCTGCTGGCGCTGCCGGTCGGCCCCTACCTCACCTGGAAGCGCGGTGACCTCAATGCCGCCCTGCAGCGTCTGTTCGTTGCTGGCATCCTGGCGCTGGTCGGCCTGACGGGCGCCTTCGCGCTGTTCTGGCGCGGCCCGTGGCTGGCCCCGTTCGGCATTGCGCTCGGTGTATGGATCGTCGCCGGCGCGCTTGCGGAATGGTGCGCGCGGGTGAAGCTGTTCGCCGCCGGCCGTGATGAGGTTTGGCGCCGCGCCCGTGGCCTGCCGCGCTCGGCCTACGGCACCACCCTGGCCCACGCTGGCATCGGCCTGATGGTGCTCGGCATCGTTGCTACCACCGCCTGGCAGAGCGAACGCGTTGTCACCTTGAAGGTCGGGGACAGCATGGCGATCGCCGGCTACGAACTCGCTTTCCGCGGCGTCGCGCCGAACCAGGGCCCCAACTACCAGGAGCAGATCGGTGTGTTCGCCGTGACGCGCGGCGGCTTGCCGGTCACCAATCTCGATCCATCCAAGCGCATCTACGACCAGCCTCGCCAGGCCACCACCGAGGCTGGCATCCATGCCTCCTGGGCCGGCGATCTCTACGTCGTTCTGGGCGATGCGATGCAGGACGGCAGTGGCTGGGTGGTACGCGTCTACTTCAACCCGCTTGTGCGGCTGATCTGGATCGGCTGCCTCGTCATGGCCTTTGGCGGCCTTTTGTCGCTCAGCGACCGCCGCCTGCGCGTTGGCGCCCCGCGCCGCGCTCGCCGCCCGATCGTCGCACCCGCCGAGTAGTGGCAGCAACGGAGCACGCTTGTCATCCTCGGACTTGTCGCGAGGTTGCAGCCATCGACCGGCTGCGGAGCAAATTGAGGCATGGATGGTCGGCACAAGCCCGACCCATGACACGTGTGGCTTAGGTCACCGCCTCGACAACCGCCGCCTCGTCTTGCGCTTCCGTCGAGGCCGCCGCCGGCGCCGTCGCGACGGCCGGCTCGTCCTGATACAACTCGAACATCACATCGAGCGTGTCGAGGAAGGTGGCGATCAGGTCGAGCAGCGTGCCGAGCCGGATGCGGCCGGCCACCAGCAACTCCTCGGTCACCATCAGCTGCGCCATCTGCTCCAGCCCTGCTGCATCGCGCGCTAGGATGCCACGGCTGCGCAGGAAGGCTTGCGCCGCGTCGCCTGTGGCGAACGCCTGATTGGTGGTATCGCCCAGTTCCTCGGCCGCATCGACCAGCGCCGCCGTGCCACCCACGAATAGCGAGATCAGCGGTTTGAGCCGCGTCTCGCTGCGCTTGATCTCCTCAGCCCGCCGACGCGCCTGCAGCAGCCGCGCGATCAGGCTCAGCTCCAGCGTGCGCACGTTGTTGAGGAAGTCGGCCACCTCGCCGCTCTGACGCAGCAGGCGGCTCATGTTGAGCTTCTGCTCGGCTTCCGCCAGCACCACGCGTTCGGTGAGCAGGTCCTCACCCATCGCCAGCGCAGCATCAAGGTGATCGCTAAGGAGATAGATGGTTGGATGGCGCGCCGGTGCTCGGTCGGTCATGTCGGTCTTCCCCCGGATGCAAGGGCAGACCAGACGATGATTCGTGTGGCGCGCCTATGTTGGGGCGAGACTTTTCAACCGCGTAGCAGTGAAGGAGTGGCCGGCGTCAGCCGGCGAGTTTGGTGGGCGTTGCCGCTTCGGAGAGACCGGCGAGGCGCAGCAGCGCGGTGCGCGCTTCCGTCTCGCTGGTGAAGGCGGCGACCACATCGCGCGGTCCGGAGATGGGCTTGCCCTGGGCGTTCACGCTGCCGCGCAGCAGAACGAACTGACCCGAAGGATACCGTACGAGCTCGTAATTCGAGAGTTCCATGACCGCCCCCTGCAAGAGATCCGAACCACTCTGAATTGAGACGCACCAGACGCGTCACTCGACTGCCGCGGCGGGACAAGGCGTCCCACTTGGCGGCTTCACATATTTGTCATGTACGCCCGAGTCAATGCCCGGCGAGCATCACATTTCGTATTAGCCGCGATCCCGGCACTGCCCCGGGATCGGTTGCTTACAAACCCGGCAAAACCGGCCACTTATGTCGGTAATCTGAACGGGCGTTCATGCCTCAATGGCACACGGACAGGATTTTTTGCCGTCCGCCCATCCCCCAGATCGATGGCTTGCTTGGTCAGCAGACCAGCCCGAGTCGCCCCGTATGGTTGCACAGAGGCACCAACCCTGATGCAGCTGCTGGCCGCTCGATTGCTCCACACGCATGTCGCAGCCACCTCGGTGCGCCAGCCTGATGCCGCCAGCCCGAAGTTCAGTGCGAGCAGCAATCGTCCGGCTTCTTCATCCGAGGCCTCGACGGTGATCGGGCCTTGGATGCTGGTCGTTTCAAGGTCGCGCGCGGTCAGGGTGTCCCTGAGGGCAAAGACGAAGATGTTGGATGAACCTTGCATGGCCCCCTCCCTCAGCTGCAACCGCTCGTGCCGCCGCACGTGTCGCACTTCAGGCAGGTGCCGTTGCGCACCAGGGTGAAGTTGCCGCACTCGCGGCAGTTCTCGCCCTCGTAGCCCTTGACCTTTGCCTCGGCGCGACGGTCGGCCTCCAGGTTGGCCTTGCCAATTTTCGCTTTGGCACGGGCGTCGAGCTGGTCCTGCAGCTGCCGCGCCAGCTCGCGCACCTCCGTCTGGCCGAGCGCCACCGCCTGCTCTTCGTGCAGGGCAGTGAGCGCGCCGACCGCCGTTTCCATGCGCGCCTTGGCCGGCTGGAACGCGGTTGCCACTTCGTGCTGCAGCGAGGCGACCGGGCTGTCCGGGTCCGCCTGCACGGTTGCCACCGCCACCGCACTGCTGGACGAGCGCAACGCGAACACCCGGCTTTCCTGTCCGCGCAGCAATCCGCGCGACAGATACTTGGCTGCCGGCGGCGGCTCGCGATTCTCCTCCAGCGCCTCGTCGGACGAGCCAAGCCCGGTGTTGGCGACTTCGCTCACGTCGACGTGGGCCAGATCGTGTCGGCCGAGATACGACACGGCAAGCTCACGGAAGATGTAGTCGAGGATCGACGTGGCGTTCTTGATGGTGTCGTTGCCCTGCACCAGGCCGGCCGGTTCGAAGCGCGTGAACGTGAAGGCATCCACGTACTCATCGAGCGGCACGCCGTATTGCAGGCCGAGCGAGATGGCGATGGCGAAGTTGTTCATCAGGCTGCGGAAGGCGGCGCCTTCCTTGTGCATGTCGATGAAGATCTCGCCCAGCCGCCCGTCCTCGTACTCACCGGTATGGAGATACACCTTGTGGCCGCCGACCGTGGCCTTCTGCGTGTAGCTCTTGCGCCGGTTGGGCAGCTTCTCGCGCTGACGCACCCGCTCCACGATGCGCTCGACGATCCGCTCCGCCGCCACGGCTGCGCGCGCCGCCATCGGCTTGTCGGCCAGCATCTGCTCGACGACTTCGTCAGCTTCATCTTCGTCATCGGCCAGCAGCTGGGCGTTGAGGGGCTGCGACAGCTTGGAGCCGTCGCGGTAGAGCGCGTTGGCCTTCAGCGCCAGCCGCCACGACAACATGTAGGACTCCTTGCAGTCCTCCACCGTCGCCTCGTTGGGCATATTGATGGTCTTGGAGATGGCGCCCGAGATGAACGGCTGGCTGGCCGCCATCATGTGGATGTGGCTCGCCGCCGAAAGGGAGCGCTTGCCCTTGCGTCCGCAGGGGCTGGCGCAATCGAATACGGCAAGGTGCTCAGCGACGATGTGCGGCGCACCTTCCAGCGTCATCGCTCCGCACACATGCTCGTTGGCGGCTTCGATGTCCTTCTTGGAGAAGCCGAGGTGGCCGAGCAGGTCGAAGCCCGGCGCATTGACCGCGTCCGCCGGGATTTTCAGCGTGTCGGTCAGGAAGTCCTCGCCCAGCGTCCACTTATTAAAGACGAACGAGATGTCGAACGCCGTCTTCACCGACGCTTCGACCTTCTGCAGGGCCTGGTCGGTGAAGCCGCGCGTCTTGAGTGTGGTGTGGTTGATGGCGGGCGCCTGCGCGAGCGAGCCGTGGCCCACGGCGTAGGCTTCCATCTCCGCGATCTCGGCCTCGCCGTAGCCCAGCGTCCTGAGCGCCTCCGGCACCGCCTGATTGATGATCTTGAAGTAGCCGCCGCCGGCCAGCTTCTTGAACTTCACCAGCGCAAAGTCGGGCTCGATGCCGGTGGTGTCGCAATCCATCACCAGGCCGATGGTACCGGTCGGCGCGATCACCGTGGTCTGCGCGTTGCGATAGCCATGCTCCTGGCCGAGTGCGATGGCGCTGTCCCAGGCGCGCTTGGCCGCTTCCACCAGCCGGTCGTCCGGGCACTGCGCCACATCGAGCGGCACGGGCAGCGTGGCGAGCTTCTCGTAGCCCTCCTTGTGACCGTAGGCCGCGCGGCGATGGTTGCGGATCACGCGTAGCATGTCCTGCGCGTTGGGCTCGTATCCCGGGAAAGTCCCCAGCTCCTTGGCCATTTCCGCCGAGGTGGCATAGGCGACGCCCGTCATGATGGCCGAGATGGCGCCGCAGATGGCGCGGCCCTCGGCGCTGTCGTAGGGGATGCCCGAGGCCATCAGGCAGCCGCCGATGTTGGCAAAGCCCAGCCCCAGGGTGCGATAGCGATAGCTGAGCTCGGCGATCTTCTTCGAAGGGAATTGGGCCATCAGCACCGACACCTCGAGCGCGATGGTCCACAGCCGGCAGGCATGCTCGAAGGCCTCGACGTCGAAGCGTTTGTCGGCATCGCGGAACATCATCAGGTTCAGCGAGGCGAGGTTGCACGCCGTGTCGTCGAGGAACATGTACTCCGAGCACGGGTTGGACGCGCGGATCGGTCCCGACTTCGGGCAGGTGTGCCAGTCGTTGATGGTGGTGTGGAACTGGATGCCGGGATCGGCCGAAGCCCAGGCCGCGTAGCCGACCCTATCCCACAGCTCGCGCGCCTTCAGCGTCTTGACGGCCTTGCCGCCGAGCCGCGCGGTCAGAGCCCAGTCCCCGTCCTCGACCACCGCGTTCAGGAACTCGTCCGTCACGCGCACGGAGTTGTTGGAGTTCTGGCCGGCCACCGTGAGGTAGGCCTCGCTGTCCCAGTCGGTGTCGTAGGTCGGGAATTCCAGGTCGGTGTAGCCCTGGCGCGCGAACTGGATGATGCGGCGGATGTAATTGTCCGGCACCAGGTCACGGCGCGCGTCCTTGATGGCGCGCTTGAGGGCCGGATTTTTCGCTGCGTCATAGCAGTCATCGCCGTCGGCCTCGCAGTTGACGCAGGCCTTCATGATGGCCTTGAGGCGCTTCTGGCAGATCTTGGAGCCCGTCACGAGCGCCGCGACCTTCTGCTCTTCCTTCACCTTCCAGTCGATGTAGGCCTCGATGTCGGGGTGATCGATGTCGACCACCACCATCTTGGCGGCGCGACGCGTGGTGCCGCCCGACTTGATGGCGCCGGCCGCGCGGTCGCCGATCTTCAGGAAGCTCATCAGGCCCGACGACTTGCCGCCGCCCGACAGCTTCTCGTTCTCCGAGCGCAGCTTGGAGAAGTTGGAGCCGGTGCCCGAGCCATACTTGAACAGGCGCGCCTCGCGCACCCACAGATCCATGATGCCGTTCTCGTTGACGAGATCGTCCTCGATCGACTGGATGAAGCAGGCGTGCGGCTGCGGATGCTCGTAGGCCGACGTCGACGAGGTCAGCTCGCCGGTAACGTGGTCGACGTAGAAGTGGCCCTGGCCGGGACCGTCGATGCCGTAGGCCCAGTGCAGGCCGGTATTGAACCACTGCGGACTGTTGGGTGCGCCGAACTGCATGGCCAGCATGTAGCGGTGCTCGTCGAAGAAGGCGCGTGCATCGTCCTCGCTGGTGAAGTAGCCGCCCTGCCAGCCCCAGTACGTCCACGTGCCGGCCAGCCGGTCAAACACCTGCCGCGCATCGGTCTCGCCGGTGTAGCGGGCCTTCTCGGGCAGTTCCCCCAGCGCCCGCTCATCGGCCGCCGAGCGCCACAGCCAGGACGGAACCTGCGTCTCCTCCAGGCGCTTCAGGCGTGCGGGCACGCCGGCTTTGCGGAAATACTTCTGCGCCAGGATGTCGGCCGCCACCTGGCTCCAGTGCTCGGGAACCGAAAAGTTCTCCAGGCGGAACACAACCGAGCCATCCGGATTCTTGATCTCGGACGTGGCGCGGCGGAACGGGACCTTGTCGTAGGGTGACTTGCCCGCCGTCGTGAACCGCCGTTTGATTTGCATGTCTTGCCCCCGTTTGGATTGTTCGTCGCGCCAGCGGCCGAAAGCGGCGCGGATGTTGCTCCTGATCTACGCAACGCAACGCAACGGCACGCGGCACACAGCAGCCCGGCCGCGCGAACGAGCGCGGGAGAACGCGTCGGAGCTACTGGGAAAGCCACACCAAAGGACACACAAACTCAGCCCACGCGACGGAGCTCTTCATCCCCGTCCCGCCGTGGCGCCCGCCACGTCCCCCCTACCACGTTGAGGGCCCGTGCAGGTCTTGTTTGATGAGGGCTACCCAGCCGGTCGACTGGCGCCCGCGATACGCAAACTATGACGATTCGGAGGCTGTCGTCCACGAGGTCTTGTGGGTGTAGATGGCACCCAGCCACTACATCTAGTGTCCGACCAAAAGTGGGAGGAACCTGTGGGCGAATCGCACGCAGAACCGTGTGGCTGCTGGAGTTTGGGCGCCTGGAACCTTGCCTGGTCGACCCCGCAACTGCGAAAAAATCATCTCGCCGGTGCGCCGAGGAAGCCTATCCCGATTCCTTTGCCACGCTCTGTGGCAGTTCTGCCGCGGCATGGACAGGGGCGCTCGCGGGTGCCATAAGCGCTGTATCATGCGAGCGCGCGGCGCCTCGCAAACGAGACCCAAACATGAGCGTTTTCAGCGAGATTTTCAGCTGGTGGGGCGGCAATACCTGGTCCAACCGGATCTACACCGCCTTGCGGGGCAAGCTGGTCGGCAGCGACGCCGCCGGCAACCGCTACTACATCCAGAGCAAGGGCATCGGCCCCCTTGGGGTGCCGCGCCGCTGGGTAATCTATAGCAACGGTGCGGAAGCTTCACAGGTGACGCCTGACTGGCATGGCTGGCTGCACTATACGGTGGACACGCCGCCGACCGAGCAGGACTACCAGCCGCGGCCCTGGCAGAAGCCGCACCAGATGAATCAAACGGGCACCGCCCAGGCCTACCGCCCACGCGGCAGCATCCTGGCCAGTGGTCGACGCCCCAAGGCCACCGGCGACTACAAGCCCTGGCGTCCGAGCTGACCAACCGGCGGGGGCATAGGCGTCACGGTGGCGCCTTGCTAGGTCGCAAGTTTATGGCTGCTATGGCAATTGGCGATTCGAACGGCACTTTGGCAATGCGCTCAGCCGACCGGCAAAGCCTCGCTCCCGCAGTTCCGCGCTTGCTCGTCATGCTCGCACTGGGCTGCGCTGTGCTGGGTCTGGACCCGGCGCCGGCGGCCGCGCAGCGCATCGAGAACACGGTCGCCATCTTTGCCGCGCTCGACAAGGTGACGGCCAAGATCTCCAAGTTGGAAGTGCCGCTCAACCAGACCGCCAAGTTCGGCGCCCTCAAGATCACGCCGCGCGCCTGCTACACGCGCGCGCCCACCGAGCCGCCCAAGACCACCACTTTCGTGGAGGTCGACGAAGTGATGCTCGACGACAAGGAAAAGCGCATTTTTGCGGGCTGGATGTTCGCCGATAGTCCCGGCCTCAACGCGGTCGAGCATCCGGTGTTTGACGTGTGGCTGACGGACTGCACGGCTCCGGTGCGGACCGCTGCGCCCAAGGCCGGCCCGAGCGTCCCCTCAGCCAGTGGCGGCGGCCAGCCGGGCGCCACCGGCGACCCATCGTTGCCGACCGAGGCCGAGCCGCGTCGGCGCCGTCCGCCGCGTTGATCTTCAACGGTTGAAGCGAACCGGCACGCCGTGGGTGATGTCGAGAATCTGATCCGGGTGCGCGTTGACCGGTAGCCGCAGGAAGTCGGCGTCGTGCGACAGCGCCGTCTCGAGCAGCGTGTGAAATTCGGCGCGATCGATCTCGATGGTTCCGAACTGACGCAGGTGCTCGGTCACAAACTGCGTGTCGAGCAGCGAAAAGCCGCCGTGGATGAGGCGCGCGCACAGATAGACCAGGGCGACCTTGCTGGCGTCGCGCTCGGTCGAGAACATGCTTTCGCCGAAGAACGCGCCCGACATGGCCACGCCGTAAAGGCCGCCAACCAGCCTGCCATCGAGCCAGGTCTCGATGGTGTGGCAATAGCCGCTGGTATGCAGGTCGCGGTAGAGCGCGCGGATCTTCGGGTTGATCCAGGTCGTGCGCCGGCCGGGCCGCGAGGCGGCGCAGCCGTCGATCACCGCCTCAAAATCGCTGTCGATGCGCACCTCGAATAGACCCTGGCGGATGGTCTTGGCCAGACGGCGTGGTATGTGCACCTGATCGAGCATAAGGATGCCGCGCTGCTGCGGCTCGATCCAATAGAGGGCGGGGTCATCGGCGCTTTCCGCCATGGGGAAGATGCCGCACGTGTAGGCCTTCAGCAGAACCTGCGGCGTGATCTCGATGACGATGTCGTCGCGCGAAGTCATGACGGCACTCTGGGCCGGGCGAGTATGGCCGGCATTACCTTTCAAGCAATTATGGTTTTTGGAGGAATTTTTCCAGCCAGTGAATGTCGTAGAGGCCGTTGGCGATATCGGGCTGCTGCACCAGGTCGGCAAACAGGGGAATGGTGGTTTGAATGCCGTCGATCACAAACTCCGAAAGGCAACGCTTTAGCCGCATCAGGCACTCGTTACGGTTCTTGCCGTGCACAATCAACTTGCCGATCAGGCTGTCGTAATTGGGCGGGATGCGGTAGCCCTGGTAGGCGCCGCTGTCGACGCGCACCCCGAGCCCGCCCGGCGGATGCCAGTAGGTGATGGTGCCTGGCGACGGCATGAAGGTGCGTGGGTTCTCCGCGTTGATGCGGCATTCGATGGCATGGCCCGAGAACGTCAACTCCTCCTGGGTCAGCGTCAGCGGGGCGCCTGAGGCGATGCGGATCTGCTCGATGACGAGGTCTAGTCCGGTGATCGCCTCGGTGACCGGATGCTCCACCTGCAGGCGCGTGTTCATCTCGATGAAGAAGAACTCGCCGTCCTCGTACAGAAACTCGACCGTGCCGGCGCCGCGGTACTTGAGCTTCTGCATCGCCCTGGCAACGGTGGCCCCGATCGTCTTGCGCTGCTCGGCATTGAGCGCGGGCGAGGGCGCTTCCTCCCAAACCTTCTGATGTCGGCGCTGCAACGAGCAGTCGCGCTCGCCCAGATGGATGGCATTGCCTTTGCCGTCGCCGAACACCTGGATCTCGATGTGGCGCGGCTTGGATAGGTACTTCTCGATGTATACGCTGTCGTCGCCGAAGGCGGCCTTGGCCTCCGCGCGCGCTGTCTTCATGGCGAGGTCGAGCTCGTCTGCGGACCGAGCAACCTTCATGCCGCGGCCGCCGCCGCCGGCCGCCGCCTTGATGAGCACGGGAAAGCCCATCTGCTTGGCGACTTTGAGCGCCTGCTGTTCGTTGGTGACCGCGCCGTCCGAGCCCGGCACCACCGGGATGCCGAGGCGCTTGGCGGTCTCCTTGGCCTCGATCTTGTCCCCCATGATGCGGATGTGCTCGGAGGTCGGCCCGATGAACGTGATGCCGTGCTCCTCCAGGATCTCCGCGAAGCGGGCGTTCTCCGACAGGAAACCGTAGCCCGGGTGGATGGCATCCGCCCCGGTGATCTCGCAGGCAGCCAGCAGGCGCGGAATATTGAGATAGCTTTCGGCGGCCGGTGGCGGGCCGATGCACACGCTCTCATCGGCGAGCCGCACATGCATGGCGTCGGCGTCCGCCGTCGAATGCACTGCCACCGTGGCGATGCCGATCTCCCGGCAGGCGCGTTGCACCCTGAGCGCGATCTCGCCGCGATTGGCGATCAACACCTTGTCGAACATCAGGTCGAGCCGGCTCCGGCGGTTGGGCGGGTGTCTGGTCCGCTACTCGATGATCGCCAGCGGCTCGCCGAATTCGACGGGCTGGCCGTTGGTGACGAGAATGGCGGTGACCGTGCCGGCCTTGCTGGCGGGTATGTGGTTCATCGTCTTCATCGCCTCGATGATCATGATCGTCTGGCCCTGGGCGACCCGCGATCCAATCTCGATGAACGCGGCCGCGCCCGGCTCCGGCGCCAGATAGGCCGTTCCCACCATCGGCGACTTGACGGCGCCTGGATGCTTGGCCGGATCGTCAACCGCCTTTTTGGGCGCGGCTTCAGCCGGCTGCGCCATCGTCTGATGGACGGCCGCCTGCGCCGGCATGGCGATGGTGGCGGCCTCGATGGCCATGCGCCGCGCCACCCTGACGCGTACGCCCTCACGTTCGATCTCGATCTCGCCGAGGCCGGTCTCGTCCAGCAAGGCCGCAAGCTCCCGCACGAGAGTCTGCTCAGGGCCGCCTTTTGCCTTCACGTCTTTGGCCATGCGCCGTTTTCGCCCCCTTTCGCGCTTAGCTCTCGACAGGCTGGTGAGCGCCCGGCAGCCTCAGGTTCGATCCATTGCGCGCTAGGATCGGCTTCAACATCGGGCTGCCGTCTGCGAGTTGCCGTACCGGGAAACACTGGGAAAGCCGCGGGCTTTCAACCAATGGCCCGTTTATCAGCTTTCCTGCCTAAGTGAAAGAGCGCCTCTGCAGTTCTGCAGAAGCGCTTGGCTTTGGCCTTAACATACGGATGAAGCTTGGTTTTTCAGCAGACCTTGCAACCTTCCTTGCGCACATCGGCGACGTTCTTGCCCAGCAGCTCGGCGAGGTTCTCCGGTGCACCCGGAATGATGCGGTCGCCGACGATGAAGTGTGGCGTTCCCTGAATGCCCATTTTGGTCGCGAGCTTGCGCGTGTCGTCGATCTCCTTCTTGACCTCGGCCGAGGCCATATCCTTCTTGAGCTTGGTCATGTCGAGACCGAGCTTTTCGGCGACCTTGAGCGCGCTTGCTTCGTTGGCCTGGCCCTGGGATTCGAGCATGGCGCGATGGAATTCCCAGTACTTGCCCTGCATCTTAGCGGCCAGCGCAACGCGCGCAGCTTCCTCGGAGCCCTTCGACAGGATCGGGAACTCCTTCAGCACCAGCTTGACCTGCTTGTCCTTCTCGATCGCCTGCGCGACGTCGCCAAAGGCTTTCTTGCAGTAGCCGCAGTTGTAATCGAAGAACTCGATCATGGTCACGTCGCCCTTGCTATTGCCGGCAATCGGCGACGTGGTCGGCCGGAACAGCTCGTCGGCGTTCTCCTTCACGGCCACTGCCATGCGCTCGGCCTGGATCTTGTCCATCTTGGCTTCGAGCACATTGTTGACCTCGAGCATCAGCTCGGGATTGTTCAGCAGATAGTCCTTGATGATGGCCTCGATGGCCTTGCGCTGGCTGTCACTGAACGCGGCGCCGCCGGCCGGTGCCTCCTGCGCCTTGGCTGTGCTGGTCAGCAAGGCGACCGCATCTGCGCCCGACCTCGCCGCCTCGCTGCTGTTCTTGCCGATGGCGAGCGTCGCGCCGACCAGCAGGATGGCTGGAACGAGCAGCAGGGCGCCCTTTTTGGAGGTCACTCCGTCGAGGATCGTTGCAACGAGGCTCTGCGTCATTTCGCTGGGTCTCCTGGGTCGGCCGGCCTGGCGGACCTGCTCAGTTCTGCTGTTTCTGTTTGGTGGTGCTTGCGATGTCCTCGGCCCTCAGCCACTTCGGAGAGCCGGCCTTCAATTGCATCTGCGCGCGCTTGGCGAACCGGTATGCATCCTGGTTGTTGGCGCTGAGCAGGCTCAGCTCGGCGCGCGCCAAGTCGGCCTCCGCCACCATCTTCTTGCGGTAGTAGGCCTCGGCCAGGATGCGGTAGGCGTTACCATCCTCCTTCTCGGTGATGATGGCCCGTTCGATCAGCTGGATCACCTCGTCGTTGGATTTGGCATCTTCGCTCGACCGGTATATCGCATCGGCCAGCTGGATCTGCACCTGCGGCCCCTTGCCCTTCAGGATCTCGATGGCCCGGCGCAGCGGCGGCACGGCTTCCTTGGCTTTGCCCGCCGTGAGCAGCACTTGACCCTTCAGCTCCCAGAAATAGGGTGAATCGGGCCGTTCCCGCAGCAGCGCATCGATATCGCCCATGGCGTTGGCGCTGCAGAAGCTGGGGCTCGTGCAGTTGCGGGCGATGGCACGTGCATAGCGCGCCGGCAAGCTATTGTCCGACACGGGGTAGCGGCGATAGGTCTCCTGGTTCGGGCGCGTGAAGCCGAACAGCTTGGCGCGCACCAGGTCGTGCCGCTGCTGCAGGTCGGGGGTGTCGCGAACGTTGGCATAAGGGCTTCTCTCCACCAGGTCGCGCAGCTGGCGGATACGCGTGGTCTCGGTGGGATGGCTCTGCATGTAGGGATCGCCGTAGCTGCCGAGATTGTTGCGCGCCAGGCGCTCGAAGGTCTCGAGCATGCCGCGACCGGACTGCTTGGAGGCCGATAGGTACTCAAGCCCGGCCTGGTCTGCCGCGGCTTCCTGCGACCGCCGCTTGAGCAGGAACGAGCGGATCACGGCGCTCTCCCCGCCCATCATGACGCCCTGGCCAAGACCGCCAAGCTCTTTGCCGGAGTCGCTGCCGGCCATGGCGCCGCCGACCATCAGGCCAATGCCAAGCAGTAGGAGCAGCAATTGCTGGCTCTGCGCCGTTTTCAGGTCGTTGCGCAGGGTCGCCGGGTGCGCGCCGGCAATGTGGCCGGTCTCGTGTGCGATGATGCCGATCACCTGGTTGGGCGTATCCGACTGCATCAGCGTTTCGGTGTGCATGAACACGTTGCGGCCGTCCATCACGAACGCATTGAAGGCGTCGCTCTGGACGATGCGCATGTCGATGTTCTGCGATTCCAGGCCCGCAGCCCGGAAGATCGGCCTCGAATAGTCCTTGAGGAGTTCCTCGACCTCCGTGTCGCGGATCAGGCTGATCCGCTGCGCGCAAGCCGGCAGCACCGAGGACACGGCAACCGAGACGGCGCAAAGGACCGTCAGGAAGCCGCTGCCAAGCCTTCGCAGGCGGCGCCGGGAGGGCGCCAGCCTGGAACAGCGGTGCGCAATCAAGTCATCGAAACCTTTGGTCGCTGTCACGGCGCGAGACAAGGGATCCTCTGAGGTTTGTCACGGGCTGGTTGAGCGCGTCAGACGCCGTCAGCCTAGGCAATCTGTGCCTTGCCGACTATAAGCCCCGAGCCCGCGCCTGCCAAATGCACAGCAGGCCGTACTGCACAGGCCGAGCGGCCGCATGCCCTAGTCGGCGTCCGGTTAAGGTCGAACCATGTCAGTTTCAGGGCTGGGCTGCGACAGGAGCATCGTATGACAGGCGGGCGACGCAAATTGGGCGTGGAACCCACGCCCTTGCCTGAGGCCTCTCGGCGCAGCGGCGCTGTTCCGGCCTTCATCGTCATGGATGTCATGCAGGCCGCCGCCGACAAGGAAGCGCACGGCCAACGCGTCATTCACATGGAAGTGGGACAGCCCGGGACGCCGGCCCCACGTGCTGCCTTGCAGGCCGTACAGGGCTCGCTCGACCGCCAGACGCTGGGCTACACAATGGCGCTCGGCGTTCCGGCGCTACGGGCGCGCATCGCCCGCCACTATGGCGAGCGCTACGGCGTTGCCGTATCGCCGGAGCGCGTCATCGTGACGTCCGGTTCCTCGGCGGCCTTTGTGCTGGGCTTTCTGGCCTTGTTCGATGTCGGCGCCAAAGTAGGGTTACCGTCGCCTGGCTATCCCTGCTACCGCCATATCCTGACCGCGCTGGGCCAGACGCCCGTCATCCTCCAAACCGATGCCGCCTCGCGCTGGATGCCGACCGCCGCGCAAATCGAGGACTATGCCGGGCGCGAAGCTCTGGCCGGGCTCGTCATCGCCAGTCCCGCCAACCCGACCGGCACCATGCTGGAGCCTGGCCGGCTCGCCGAGATCGCCGCCGCTTGTGCGCGCAACCGCGTCTGGCTGGTGTCCGACGAAATCTACCACGGCCTCACCTACGGACCGCAAGAGGAGACCGCGCTCGCCTGTTCGGACCAGGCGATCGTCATCAATAGCTTTTCCAAGTATTTCTCGATGACCGGCTGGCGGGTCGGCTGGCTGGTCGTGCCCGAGGCTCTGGTGCGGCCCATCGAGCGGCTGGCACAGAACCTCTACATCTCGCCGCCTGCCGTATCGCAGGTGGCGGCGCTCGCATCCTTCGACGGCACCGATGAGTTGGAGGCCAACAAGCGCGTCTATGCCACCAACCGAGCCTTGCTGCTTGCGGAGCTGCCGAAGGCCGGGCTCGAGCGGATCGTGCCTGCCGACGGCGCCTTCTACCTGTACGTCGATGTCGGTGCCTTCACGACCGACAGCGTGGCTTTTACCCGCGAGATGCTGGCCGATCTCGGCATCGCCGCGACACCCGGCGTTGACTTCGATGCCGAGCGCGGCGGCCGCTACGTGCGGTTCTGCTATGCCGGCACGACCGCCGATATGGCGGAGGCAGCGCGCCGGCTGCAGGGTTGGAGTCGCCTCAGGCAGCGCGCCTAGGACCAGATCCGTTCGGATTTAGGTCCACACCCGCCGCAATCGATACGGCGCGGCCGCCACGGGCATCCCCGCCCTTTGCAGGCAGGGCGAGCAAGGCAGGGTGAGGCTCAGGTTCTCAAGCGCAAGTGCTGCCACTGAGAACCATCTCACGTTATACACAGCCTGCCCGACCGCTGAGCGCGCTACTTGCAGGCGCGCGCGAAGGCGCGGCATTCGACCAGCACGGTCGGCACCTGGCACTTCTTGGTGACGGGCCCGATCTTCACGTTGTCGCCAAACTTGGCCTTGGCGGCGTTCTTCATGGCGGCCTCGGCCATGAAGGAGGCGAAGCTCTCGAGCGCGCCGGTGCCCCATCCGCCAAATCTCTGGCAGGTTTGCGCGGAGGCCGGTGCGACGCCTACCCCCACGGTGATGGCTGCGGCAGCC
>Ga0075418_10004622_pt1 | contig 15642 bp, 11 predicted proteins | sample SoiMetdeltSBSDD2_FD_81776 | JGI IMG/M metagenome (GOLD analysis project Ga0075418, IMG submission 81776) | Bulk soil microbial communities from a Populus tree surrounding site in Tennessee, USA - Soil MetaG P. deltoides SBSDD2 | ecosystem: Environmental > Terrestrial > Soil > Tree plantation...
ACGCGGCAGTCCGCTTCCGAGTTCTTCAGCATGTAGATCATGGCCAGCTTGCCAGACTTCAGCCTGAGCAGACTCGGGGACATTACATTCATTTGCCCCTGGTTCTCTACAAGAGTGAAGGAGTCTGACCAGGTGTGGCCTGAGTCCTTGCTGGTTTTCTTCGCAATTCTTGCCTTCCCCCAATCCGTGCCTACGCCACCATAAAACTCCGTGTAGGCCATCAACAAGCTGCCATCATTCAACAGCTCAACATCGGCTTCGGAATTGCGCGGATTCTGAGATGTTGCGGGACACACGATCATCTCGTGAGGCTTGCCAGGTTCAGCGCTGGGTCCGATAGCAGGCTCGTGTAGCAAGATCATTGGGAAGAACGCAAGCAGGGTTAAAGCGAATTGGCTAAGTTTCATAAATCACAAGCCACCTATCGAGACTTACAGAATGTAGTGACAATATTCGAGCACACAGCTAGAGCTCCTTACAGTGGTTTAAGATCCTCATCCAGGGCCGAGTTTCGGAGTTGATCTACCTGAGAGGTATCCCCCTCACCCCCAGCCCCTCCCCCGTTGAGGCGAGGGGAGCCGATCCTTGCGATTGTTCCTTTTCACACCAGCTCGTCGAAGTGTCACTTTAATTTGCAATCCTCAATAGTTGAGTAATGCAGTTTCAGCCACCGAACAAGATGACGATGATCTTCCTCCCGATTCCCTAAACCGTAATGCGATACAATTGAGCGTCTCCCACCCATCCATCTTTAAACGCGAACAGGCGGGTCATGTGCACGAGGATCTGGCGAGTTTCGCGATCCTCGCGCGCGAAAAAATTGGAAAGAGTCAAAAGCTCATCCTCTTCCGGTTGTCGGTCGTCGACGACGACAAGAGACTCTCGCTTGAGAAGTCCGGACTGGAGGTCTACCTCGCCGGCGTAGAACGGGTAACGCGGGCGATTGCCGCGAGGATTGGCTTTGCTGATGTTGCCCAGCCAATAGAGCTTCCCGCTTGAATGCCGAAGAAGCTGCGAGCAGGCGCTTGGGGAATAGAAGGCCTCTCCATCCGAGTAAGTCCAGGGCTCTGGCTGGGTCCACTTCCACCCACCGTCAGAAGAGTACGAGACCCAGCGATAGCTGGGCAGGTCGTATTTCTTGTCGTTGGAGCCACGCATGACCATGATGAGCCGTCCATTTTCCAACGTCTCAATGGTTCCTTCATCCATGCCTCGCGTGGAACGTGAAGGATCTCCCTTGATCACTTCGGACATGCGCCACACGAGATGATCTCCCTGCCATCGTCCGTGCAGCAGGGCCACATCCAGATACGTGTAGCCACCCCCGGGATTGGCAAGGCGACCGTCAGGTCCGAGCGGTGAGACTTGCACGGGCAGGAGAATTGAGCCGTCTTTGTGAGGCATGGGACGACAAGCGTTATCGCCGATCATCACCGCATTCTTACCGGTGTAAACGCCGGGCAGTGCGTGCTGGGCACTGAATTCAGGTCCTTCGTGAATAATCTGTTGGACAGCCGACTTAGCTTGGCCGTTCTTGGAAACAATGTAGTAGACGTTCCACTGGCGCATGCCCTCCAGTGGGTCATCGCTGGGCAAAATCCCTTCGTTCCAGATTTCCAGGAATCGGCCTGTGTGCGGATCGACAAATCCTCCCCGCGGATGAAGCCGCCAAATGCCGCCAGGTCGTTTCTCTCCGGTGATTCTCTTTTCCGGATCCGTCCAGGTGCGTCCGTTATCCTTCGAGTACCGGTAGTAGGCGACGTCAATCGTGTCCGAGCGCGACCAGCGCTGCTCGATGGACATCATTTCCAAGCCCTTCGGCCGCGTGTAGTAAGCAAAAGCCATTACAGCAGTGCCCTTCCCTGGGGATTTGACAAACACTTCACGGGTAACCTTGCCGTGGGTTGCTTCCTTCTCGGCTGTCAGCAGCCTTGGAGCAACATGCGCAATCGTCGCCGCCGAAACTATTCGTTTCAGGAACAAGCGACGAGCGAACGATCTGGAACAAGGAAGTTTTTTGTTCATGTAGGCATCTGGGGTTCAGCCGCAAAGAGGAGGAGTGCGAGTTGGGTCATTGTGCAAGGTGACGTTCGCCCCCTCATTGGCGGGCGAGCGGAGCCAAGCCTTTCTCGAACCTCGTAGTCTCTAGAAGATCGGCAGGGCTGGAACCCAATCAGGCCGCTGCGGATCATAGAACTCGTTGACCTCGCCCTGCTTTTTGTAAAGCTGATTGTATTTCCTGACCAAATCCCAATCGACCTCGACGCCGAGTCCCGGGCCATTGGGTACGGCGAGATGTCCCTTCTGATATTTAAAGGGGGTCGTGATGACGTCGCCCGTCTGGTCGTGATAGTGGCTGTCGATTGCATAGACGAGAGACGGGCTGCTGGCTGCCAGATGCAGCATTGCAGCCGTGGAGATGCCCAGTTCTCGGTCACTGTGCATGCCAACACCGATCTGAAAGGCCTCACAAACAGCCATCATCTTCTGATTCTCCCGAAAACCGCCCCAAAAGTGAACATCCGATAGGACTACATCCACGCTACGCAGCCGGATTCCTGGCGCCAGCTGTTCAGGGCTAACCAGGCACATATTGGTGGCTAGTGGAATCTCTACCGCCTTTCGCACCTGGCTCATTCCTTCCAGGTTCCAGGTTGGATCCTCTAAATATTCAAGATCGATACCTTCGGACAAGACCCTGCGACCCATGCGGATGGAAGTTTCCACAGACCATGCGGCGTTGGGATCCCAGCGGAGAGATGACTCTGGAAAGCGTTTTTGCAGGAGACGGAGAGCCTCCAGCTCCTGGGCTGGAGGAAAGACGCCTCCTTTGAGTTTAATGACGCGGAAACCATGCTTCTCGATTAGTTCCTCTGCGCGTTGAAGAATCCTCTGCGGTGAATCCTCGCCCCCATAGCGGCCATCACTGCTCGGGTAGCGATAGAACAAGTAGGCTGCGGCTTCGACGCAGTCTCTGACTTTGCCACCCAAGAGCGAATACACAGGCCGCTGGAGGGCTTTCCCTGCGGCGTCCAGGCAGGCCATTTCAATGCCGGCTCTGACGACGGCTGGGACAGAGGTTTCGTAGTTTATCCGAAAAACCCCCAATCGGTGCTGTAGCACTCCGGTTTCAAGCGGGTCCAATCCTACGATGAAGGGTTTCGCCACTTGGATTGCATGTTGGATCGCGTTGCCGCCGTAGGTCTCTCCAATTCCGACAATTCCTTCATCCGTCGTGAGCTTGATGATTCCCCGTGTCGTTCCGGTCTCGATGCCCATGCTCCAACGAAGGGGTGCCTCCATGGGAACCGTTACTGGGGTTACTTCGATGTCGACAATCCTCATTCCGATTCCCTCGCCTCTGATATGGAGGCAACGCTCCGGCGCAGTTTACAGATTCATCGCGACTCGAAATCCAATGCAGTCAAATCGGCCCTCGCCGGGGTCCTCGTGCCGATAAGCGCAATGCAAGACAGTCGCGTCAGCCGTTTTGAACGAGCCTCCCCGACAGATGGGATTGAGGCGAACGTCGCGAATCAGTGTGTCTTCGTAACACATGCAGGCGCGGTCCCGGTCCGGAGTGACCACTTGCTCAAAACACTCCTCACACCAACTCCAAATCGAGCCAACCATGTCGTGCAAGCCATAGCCGTTTGGCGGAAACGATCCAACAGGCTTGGGACTCCCGTTCGGATTGCCCCAGTCGGCCCGGCCATCCGGCAGGTCGTTCCCCCAGGGAAATCGCATGCCCTCAAAGCCACCTCGCGCTGCTTTTTCATACTCTGCATCCCGAACAAGGCGATAGGTCTTGCCTGTTTTTCGAGAGAGCCACTGGCAGTAACGCACGGCATCAATCCAGCTAATGAAGGCTGCCGGTGCCCGCACATTATCGAAACGCTTGTCGCTCTTAAGATCCTCGGCAATCGCATATCCGCTGTCTCGGGCAAAGGCAAGATACTCTCCAACAGTGACCGGATGGCGGCCGATGCTAAAGGTGGGAACCGTCACAGTTTTTTTCACCCAGCGGTGCGGGAGAACCGTGTTCGCTGGACAATCAGGAACTCCCAGTTGCACCGAACCACCAGGAATGATCACAATTTCCGGCTCGCTTACCATCAGTTTCCGGTCTCTACTCTGATCTCGCGCTGCTCCTGACTGCTTTGCACAACAGCTTGAAACGTTCTGACGGTTTGAAGTTCAGCAGCGACGCTGAGCATGGTGTAGGGCCGCACACCTTGGGCGGCTTCCAGAAAATGCCTCATTTCCCTGAGATAGCAGGATTCATAGGAAAAACTGTGCGCTTGATCCCAGCGATTCTGCCCTGAGCTTGCCTGCTGACGCGCCAGAATGCGACTCACCTCGCGGCTTGCTTCCAAAGCAGCATCCCAATCGCTGGCCTCGCTGAATGGCACCTCCGTTTGCTGTGAGCTCGAGGCCTGATACAAACGAACCGTCGATAGATTCTGATGCCATTCGATCGTGCCCATGTCTCCAACGATTCGAATGTGCCGGCCCATCGATCCCCGCTCCAGCAAGTCGTTATGAAAGAAACCTCGAGCGCCGCTGGCAAAGGTCAGCAAAACATCGTGATTGTCCGGTCCTTGAATTTCGAGCGCGCTCAGCTTGTTGAGCCGAGCGTAGACGGACTCGACGTTGCCAAGCCACCACTGCATGGCGCTCACTTCGTGGAGAATCATGTCCATGCCAGCGCCGCCCAGGCTCACGTCACTCGCATAGAAGTGCCGGTAGTCCTCGTATGGATGCCAGTCGGGTAGATAATTACCCAGGCTGTACTCCAGATACAGCGGCTGACCGATGCTTTTTTTCTGAAGCAGGTCATGAATAAGGCGATAGGGCGGGTAGTAGCGAATCGAGTGACTGGGGGCCAGTACAGAGGGATACCCAGGAGTCTGTGCCACAATCCGAGCGTAGTTCCCCGCATCCAGAATAAAGGGCACCTCGGCAAACACGTGCAGCCTCAGTTCCAGGGCTTTCCTGACGTAAGGCTCATGCAAGGCAGGAGGGGTGGAGATGCTCAAGGCATCAGGCTTCTGCGCCAAAGCTTCTTCGAGACTCGTGAAGCCGGTGACACCGAAAGCGGCGGCGATCTCATGACACCGCTGAGCGTCGGGCTCAAACAGAATCACGTTACCCGCGTTCAGGTGAGTCAAGTCGCGCAGGCGTCGCCGGCCCATCGAACCCGCGCCAATGCAGAGAATTTTCATGATGACTCCGGTGGAAACAGTTGCTATTTGTCCTTCAGGCCTTCCCCCTAAACTACAACGGGGCACGAGGGTTGAGACCGTTGCAGGGTCGCACCTCCTGTGTCCAGCCACAAGAGTGGCTGAAGATCAGCTTGGACAAAGGGGACGATCTCACTATCTCAAATCATCCTTACCGTCGGTAAGCCAAACCAGATTGAAGCGGGCAAACGTCAGCTTTTGGTACACGCGCTTTTCTCCTCGCTCATAGAGGCAGCCCACGGTCATATCATTTAGGATCGCCAGATCGGAGTACCCTGAAGGTCCAGCGTTCAAAAGCTTCGCGACTGGCCAACTCTGGCCTTCATCGTAGCTGAGTCTGATCATGAGCTGTTCACGTTTGATGCTGGCTGGGTTCCCAAACAGGAGGCGATTTCTTCGATGCTCGCTCGCGTTGGTGAAACGCAGCAGGCTGGCTTGGCATCCCGGATCGATGAGATTTTCGTCTGTCCTGGCCTCGGACCAGCTTACGCCGCCATCTTTGCTCTGTGCAACCGTCCGAGTTTTCCGTCCTACCACCCGCATGTTCAGATACATGGAACCATCCGCCAACTCACCTACCATTGCCTCATTAGCTTGCAGACTTCCCTTGGAACTGGCTACCACTCTCCCGGGATTCCATGTCGAGCCGTTGTTGTCGCTATAAATTACTGAAGCGCGATATCGATAGTCGATCACCTCATTGGGTCCACCCGCTGAGGATGGGACTACCTTGTACGAGTTCAGCCACACTGGAACCAGAAGACGTCCCTTGCGTGTCTGGATCGCGTGTCCTGGTCCCGTGGCCAACCGAGTCACTCTGAACGGAAGACCGTCCTGCAGGTCACCCATAGTGGTCTGGGATAAGTCGGGTGCGAGCTGTAAGTCAAAACCACTAAACGCAGCAGTAATTTCTACTGGATGACAAAAGTTCGCGCCATCGTCGGTGCTCTTGGCGTAAAACGCCTGCTGGTTGTCTCGACAGAAAAGCAGGTGGATTGTGCCTGTCTCCCGGTCCACAATTGGAGTAGGCTGGCCAATGGCAATCCTCGCTGTCCCACCTTCCTCGTGCACAATTTGCATCGAACCCCATGTTTTTCCATTGTCAAAGCTACGTTTCAGCACAAGATCAATGTCACCGTGGTCAGCCGAACTGTTCTTCCTCGCTTCGCAAAACGCCAGGATCGTTCCTTTCTTAGAAACAACGATCGCCGGGATGCGGTAGGTATGGTAACCCCCTTCGCCTTCGACAAAGACATCGGTTTGCGTCAATAGGGGTTCTTCTGCCTTTTCGACTTTTTGTGAGGCAAAATGTGAGGAGTACCCCAGGATCATGAACCAGGCTGAGGCCAGAACAACAATGAGGTTTGTGGCTGGATAGTTCATTTCCCTTTGCCTCGCTAGCGACTGACTATCGAGATGACTCGCCTGCCAGAATAAGTACCAGGCAGCACCCCGTGAAGGCTGCAAAGCCGTTCAAGACGCCTTCCATTCCGCCACCTTAAACGGCCCCTGCTGCCAATGAGCGACGGGATAGGCACTAGCGCCTGGGATTGCTCCTCCGATGACAGATTCCTAAAGGCTCTGCTTGGAGCTGTGCAAAATCAATCGTAGAGACGCGCAAGGCATCCCGCAGCACCGCGTCCCTACCCATCGGTTTCATGCGCCAACTGAATCTTTTCACAGCTTTCCCAGGGTGCAGTAGGAATGCGCCTTCAGTCGGACTGTCGATCCTCTTGCACTAAAAGGTCAGCTTCAAAACGAACTGCGAAATGCGCGGATCGCGGGCGCTGGTGATCTTGCCAAACGTCGCAGCATTTTCCAACGAATTCGGAGGCGCATTGAACTGGCCATGATTCCAGGCGTTGAACATTTCGTATCGGAACTCGATCCGCTTGCTTTCCGAAATCTGGAAGTTCTTGAAGATGCCCAGATCCCAGTTATTCAGGCCGGGGCCTACGAGAATGTTGCGACCTCCATTCCCCGCCCGCGGATTGGCAGTCGACGGAAGGACGAAGGCTGAGAAGTCCCAGAAACGGTCGAGCGTGCGCTCGCTCTTGGGTAGATTGCCATCGCGGATGCGATCCGCTCGAGCGTTACAGGAGATAGCACAGTAGTTGGAGCGAGCCAGACTCATCGCCGGGCTGAAGGAGAAGCCACTCTGGAAGTAGGTAATGCCACGCACACCCCAGCCACCGATGACCTGGTTTACGGCGCTCGAGGCGCCACTTCCCAAGGGCTTGCCCTTGCCAATGGGAAGCTCGTACTGGTAGCTGTAGACAAAGCGATGACGAGCGTCAAAATCAGACACGCCCCGGGCGCTTCCCCAGAGATTTTTGATGTCCGTAAACAGCGGATCGACATTCAGAGTGGAGGCCGTGTCAATCGACTTCGACCAGGTATAGCTGGCGAGATAGGTGAAACCCTGACTGAGTCGCTGTTCCACTTTGATCCCCATGCCATGATAGTAAGCATCGAAGCCGTCACTCTCACCTTCAATGCGGGCAAAACTTGGATAGGGAAGCCGCGTCTGCACGGCGCCGGGTGCCGGAGGAGCAAAGTTGCTGTTGTGGAACCCAAGCAAATGAGTTGTGCGGGAACCAAGATATTGCGCTTCCACGACCAACGTCTGCGTCAGCTGATGCTGCAAACTCATCGTCCACTGATAATTGGATCCATATTTGAAGTTACGCTCATAGAAGGGAAAGATCGTGAGCGGGCTCGGATAACGGACTGTCGACTCTGGGCCTCCAGTGCCTTCCGGGTTGTAGCCCGTCGGAATCTCACTGCCATCGGGGAGGCGGAGCACCGGCCGCACGGGGTCGCCTGTCCAGATGGGGCGCAAGGTGTTGGGCGCAAAGTCCACACTGTTTGCCAGGGCTGCACCCTGGGGTGAGTTGTAGAAGATACCAAAGCCGGCGCGAACAACCGTGTTGCGCGGTAGTTGGTAAGAGAGCCCCAACCGTGGGGCAAAGTTGTTCTTGTCGGTATCGTAAGGCGCGTCATAGGGGACAAACTTGATCTTGATGTCCGGGCGTACGTTCTTGTAGAAGTCTTCGATGCGGCTGCGGTCGGCAATGTTCTCGGAGAGCAACACTTCACCAGTCTGCTGATTGAATCCGATCGTGTCGCGTCTCTCCGAAGCAGCAGCGGTTTCCGCTTCATAGCGCAACCCGAAATTGAGCGTGAGTTTCGGAGAGATCTTCCAATCGTCGTGAACAAAGAAGGCAAAGTACTTCGGCCGTGTTGCATTCAGAGCGGCTCGCGCCGTCTTGCTCAACGAAGAAGGCAACCCCAGGAGGAAATCGGCGAAGTTATCTCCTGAATAGCGGTTTTGAAATTCGTGACTGCCGTTGCCGCCGGTATAAAACAGTGCAGTGTCAATCATTCGAAACTCGCCACCGAATTTCAACCCATGCCTTCCACGCTGCCAGGAAAGACTGTCAACGAGATCATAGTTCTTCGTCGTACGGTAGTTTGGTGTCAGCTCGCCTGGTGCCACAAATCCAGGGACGGTGATGTTCGGAGTCCCGGTAAACAGTGGATCCGTGTAAGCAAGCACATTCGTGATTCCGACTTGCTGGTGAAAATTGGTCCCATTTGAGAGGTAGCCTTGGTTGGTGTTGTCGTACTTCATATAGCCATATCCAAAGTCATTGACCACTCGCGAGTTGAACACATGGTTGTAGTGGCCACCAATCGTGTAAGCCTTCAGCGTGAAGACTCTGCCCCCGGCCCCGTTGGCAAATCTGGGAGGCGTATCTGAAGTGTCGTCGTTACTGACGTAGCGCACGTAGAGCGTATCGTTGTTGCTGGCGTTGTAATCGCCGCGCAGAGAGAGATTGTCCCGGTCCACCGGCACACTGGGTGGCTCAAACCGAAAGTTTCGCGCAAGAATGTCGTTGGTGTTCGGTGTGGGCCAGAGTTCCAGAATCTTCTTGGAGGTCGCGTTGATGCGTTCTGCGGGAATCTGCCAATTGTTGCCAACCTTGGGAAACTCCAGCCCCGTGAGAGGATCCTTAATAGCCGTTGCGAACAGACCGCTTCTTTCCTCCGTTGTTGGCACGCGGCCCACAACCGGGTTTCCAGCAGACCGTTGACGGAAACCTTCATAATTGCCAAAGAGGAACAGTTTGTTCTTGATCACCGGTCCGCCCACCGAGCCGCCGAACTGGTTGCGCTTCAGCGGGGCTTTGCGGGTTGCAAAAAACGGACGGGCATCGAGCGCCTCGTTGCGGAGAAATTCGTAGAGCGTTCCATGGATTTGATTGGTACCGCTCTTGGTCACTACATTGATCATGGTGCCTGAGCCGCGGCCGAAATCGGATGAAGCTGTTCCGGTCTGTACTTTGAACTCCGCAATCGAGTCCACGGGCGGCGCTACTGAAAACCCGTTGCGCCCGGTCTCCTCGTTACCGAAGCCGTCAATCTGGTAGTTGTTGTCTTCCGGGCGTCCACCGCCCCCGGAAGCAACCGCTGTATCGCGATTCACTTCGGTCGAGCGAAAGTCGCGCGAAGCAGGGATAGCAAAAGGGGAAAGGAACACCATCTGCATGAACTGGCGGGTATTCAAGGGAAGGTTGGTCACCTGTTCGTTCTTGATAACTGTGCCCGTCACCGTGGTCTCTGTTTCGAGCAATGGAGTTTGAGTTTCGACGCTCACGACTTCCTGAACATCCCCCAATTGGAGCTGGAAATCCACGCGGGCAGTCTGTTGAACCTCCAGCTTGATGCCGTGTGTGAGCTGGGCCTTGAATCCGGAGACCTCGACTCGCAGTGAGTAGACTCCCACTGGCAGCAAAGCCACGCGATACTCGCCGAGCGCATTGGTGAAGGTTTCCCGGGTTAGCGCCGTCGCCTGATTAATTACGGTGACTTTAGCATTCGGCAGGACCGCCTGGGACTGATCCATCACGATTCCAGTGAGGTTCCCCGTAGCCGTTTGGCTGAAGGCCTCACCAGCCGTCAGAATCAACAGGAAGAGAAACAGGCACCAGCGAGCGATTTGGGTTTTCATGATCACCCTCCTTTAGTTGTTTCAAAGACAGATTCCTTTAAGTCTCCACGTCTCCGTTACGGCGCGTCGCGGTATATTACGGTCTATCCTGGTAATACCACGATGCACAAGCCTTCGATGCCTAGCGACTTCGTGTTGTCTCCCGGTCCTTGGCCCGCCTATGTTCAGGCACTTTCGACCGTGGACCGGCAGAACCACGGATGACCAGCTGGAGAGGCACCTTAATGCTGTGCGCTTCCTGGCGCGGATCTTCCATCAATGTAAACAGCTTCTGAACAGCCGTTGCTCCAAACTCTTCCAGGTCGGTGCATACCGTTGTCAGCGGTGGCTCGGCCTGGGCGTAAATATCAATGTCGTCACAACCAATGAGACTCAGGTCTTTTGGAACTTGAAGGCCTTCTTTCCTGAGCGCTTCCATTACCCCTAACGCCACGACATCATTCGTGACATAAAGGGCCGTCGGAATCTCACCGGCTTCCAGCAACCTCTGCATGGCTTCACGGCCATGCTGGAAGCCGGCCCGTTCTTCGCCGTTGAGGACTATAAACTCGACAAACTGCGCGTTCTTCTTCAACTGCGCTTTCTTCAGGCCATCCAGGTAGCCAAGATACTTTTCACTTTCTTCCAAACCGATGTACCCGATATCGCGATGTCCCAACTTGACCAGGTAGTTGACGGCCTGCCGGGTCCCTTCGAAGTAGTCCATCGATACCACCGTCACGTTGGGGACTGAGGTCGGGGCGTCTAGAAGAATAAACGGCGTGCCGGCAGCCAGAAAGCGTTGAACGACAGACTCTTCCGTCGGACCGACAAGGATAAAACCATCGTAACTGTCCGGTCCCTTGCGCTGCAGTTCCAACCCTGATGGACCCCGATTTCCTGCGGCATCGCGCGTCAGGAAAATGAGCTTATAGCCGCGCTTGCGCAAGGCTCTCTCGACACCCTCGAGTATGCGGCTGTAACCAGGCTGGACAAAGCAATACCACTCGCTGTTGATCAGGAAAGCCACACTGAAAGAACCACGCTTCAACTTGCGCGCCACTTGATCGGCTCGTTCGACAAAAGTCCCCTTGCCTGGGATACGGAACAGGTAATCTTCGGCAATCATCTCGGTAAGCGCCTGTCGCGCCGAAATGCGGCTGATTCCGAATTTCTCCGCAAGGTCACGCTCGGATGGGATCTTCTCCCCCGGGATGTACTCCCCAGCCCGGATTTTCTCCACAAGGATCTCCTTCAACTGCTGCGGAAGCGGAACCGCCAGACGGGGGTTGATCAACTCTGAGTCTTTCTTCATGGAACCTCAGCGGTATGGCCTGGTTATACCACACCTATGCTGCGTGGCAACGAAAAAGTTTTCGACTGGGTCATGCAATAGATACAGGGCAGTTGGGTGCGCAGCAACTTGCCGCGTCCTGTCGCTTCGCACCTTGGCAATTTTCTACAGGTGCAGCTCGTTACGCACCGGAGCTTCTATTCGACATTTCCTTCGGGTCGAGAGTTCCAGATAAACATGTGTCAGGCTGGAAAGCCGGAGGTACGTGTACGTCACGTTTTCTAGGCTCGCAGCCAGAAGCCTGCACCGACGCGCGGCTTGTCTCGCAGCTGGGAACGGCCGATCATCCGTTATTCGCAGGACCGAAATCTAGACCGCCAGCGCCCTCACGAACAGCATCCAACGAGAAAGCGGCGCACGAAAGGCACTGCTTAAGTAGAAAGTCCGAACAACTTCAGTCCGTTGTTCCGAAAGACATCTTCGATCTGGGAATCATTCAGGTGCAGTCGGGTGGCCGCCAGTTTGAGAGCCCGTAGGGATTCGTGTCCAACAAAGAGAGGCCGAATCCTGGCATAGCCGGCTACCGTATTCCAATCGAGCGTGTTTTCATAAAGCCAAAGAAACTCATCGCCAATTGCCACACAACGGCCACGGAAATGACTGATGGGAAAATCAGAGCCCCACAAAAGGCGGTCGTGGCCCAGCGTCTCGATGATTGCTTCCAAGCCGCCGGCTTCGGTCACCGCCGAGGTATCGCACCAAACATTTCGCAGGCCCGCCAGCGCACGAATCCCTTCGATGGTGTGATGCGGGTTGAATCCCCGCGCACCGTGGGCGAGGATCATGCGAGCATTCGGATACCTCTCGCAATAGGAACGGATCTGCGCCTGGTTGGCGGGGTCCGCCATGGCCCGGGCTCGAACCATGTGCAACGTAATGGAAAGACCCTCCTCATGCGCGACGCGCATGTGCTCTTCCGTCAAATACTCTTTGACCTCGGCCTCCCAGGTGGGTGTCCTTGAAGCAAAAGTGTGATACACCTTCAATCCCACAAACTTGTGTTGCCTCACTCTTTCGCGAACCTGGTCGGCGTCCTGCTTGGGGGAAACGATCAATTGGCCCCGCGAGCGAGAGTCCTGCGCTACCTCCGCTGCGACAAAGCGGTTCGACTGTTCATACTGGGCTTCGCTCAAACCGGCACCAAAAAACAAGCCAGTGGTTCTCCTCCCCGGAGTGATCCATTCCATCTGGCGTTTGAATTCATCCAGGGTTACAACGGACGGCCCTTTCTCGATGAGCGAGCGGGACGTCCAATGAGTGACTTCATACAAGTGGGCGTGGCTGTCGAAGATCTCGTCCGGAACAAAGGAATCCAACTCTTTGTCGAAAAACTCCCGGTCATATTTTCTTAACTCCCAGGTAGCCTCCATCGTTGTTTCAATTCCTCCGCTCCCGTTCGAGTTATCCACCACGGCCTTCCGGAACCGTCGACACCTGTAGCTTGAGACCTTATGCCTTCTGGCGAATTTGCGAATCCAGTTCTTGCATCTCCCGAGCAATGCGGCGGGATTCGGTTCGCACCATGACCGAAGGCTCTCCATAAATGAAAAAGTGAAAACCCTGCTCCATCCAAAACTTTGCATGCTCGCGGGATCCGACAACCATCCCGGTCGGCTTCCCCACTTTGGCCGATTCCGAGTGAACCCTCTTAATTGCTGCTACCAGTTCGGGATGGTCGGGCTGGTAGCACAGATTCATATTCAGCGATAAGTCGTAGGGTCCGAGCATCGTCGCGTCGATCCAGTCGTGGTTCACCAACTCCGGCAGCTTCGTGATGCCTGCCGGAGTTTCAATCTGCGCGATCAGAAACAGATTCGCTTCAATCTCATCCCACCCGGCACGATCGAGCGTTCGATTGTGAAAGATCGAAGGCCCTCCCGGCCCGCGCTTTCCCCGTGGCGGCGTAAACACGGCATCCCGCAGGGTATCGATTTGTTCCTGCCGTTCGGTCCACGGAATCATCAGGCCCGCGGCCCCCATGTCGATGTACTTGCGAACCAAGTGATAGACACTCGATTCCGGGCGGATGATCAACGGGAAATCGATCAGCCGTGCAACCCGGCATAGCTCTTCAACCATCGGCAGGCTTGGAGAGCCATGTTCGAGGTCGAGTATGGCGTAATGCATGCCTTCGGCCTTGAAGATTTCGAGATGTCCGGCCCAGAAATCGAATGTCACCAGTGGGCCGATGGTCAGCTGTTTCTGTCGCATTCTTTCCTTGAGAGCTGAGGAGAGCACGATGTCTTCCTTTCTTGTTTTAAAGAATCAAGAGCGGGTTTGTATGTGCACCACACGGGTTGCTCCGAATGGCCGCGTCTGCTGTCATTTCGGCGCTGCAACCGGGTTTGACGGCGAGTCTGGCCAACTGGAAACCGTCAGAGGGCCCGAAGTGTTGCAACCTTCGCGCCACCGAGGGCCAATGCCTCAAACCCGAACGCGGGCTGATCGAATATTTCCGTATTGCACACGGTTTCCCAAAACAATTTCAGACCATATGACGACGAGAATTCCATCCGCCAGCTCCACAACCGAGGGATAGGTGACTTGGCGTCCCCAGATTGCGTCGCCCTTTCCAGGGATCGCCACTTCGGCCAGCGTGAGCGGTTCTCCCCATGAGGCGGTATCGTCGCTGGAAAGCCGCAGCGTCAGCGGCGTCCGCTGCGGAGGCTTGCAGGCGTCGTGGGTCAGAACGATCCTTCCGTCGCGCAGACGCAGCAGGTTGTGTGAAGCCTGGCCGGCCACAATCGTCGTCTTTTCAGCCGCACTCCACGTTTCCCCTTTGTCACGAGAAATTGACTTCCAGATAAACCCATCATTCGTGCGGAGGAACATGAGCACACTGCCGGACCTCAGCTCTGCAATGGTCGGCTCATCGGCTCCGGCAGAGGTGGCGATGTCCCCACAGCGCTTCCACGTCCTTCCCTGGTCGGTCGATTTCAATACCCCTGCCGTTCTCCCAACGAACCCATAAATGGGCAACAACAACTCACCGCTGGACAGTTTGATGCCATTGGTTCTACAGCCCACTCTCTCAAAGGCCACGCGCGGCTCCGACCAGCGGTGCCCTCCGTCATCGCTGTGACAACAATAGGTCTTGAACGATTCGGCCCCAATCTCGTTGTCGCCTCGCACGAAAGGATAGCGGTTCCAGCGTCCAGCCGAGAAGAAGAACCAGGTTCGCTTCCCGTCCTGAATAAAGGCCGGATCGAAGTCAGACGTTCGTGGAAAATCATTCAGCACTTCTGCCGGTCCCCAATGCTGCCCTGCGTCCGGGGAGTAACAACCGAGGATGACCTGATTGACAGCCGCTTCGAAAGGCCCGGAGAACCAAGCCGCCAGCAATCGGCCATCCGACAAAACCGTCACACTGGGGGCATGGTTGAAGCCAAAGCGGTTCTGCGGATCATAGGGATCCTCGTCAGAGTGCTTGTACACTAGGCTTTCAGAGAGAAGCGCCGGCTTCGCCAAGGCTTTAGCCTGTAGTACGTTTCCAGAGGTCGTTTGGGCGCGCAAGAGCCACGGCACTGCCGCTAGAGTTGAACAAGAGCGAATCAGAAACCTGCGGCGGTTCATCGTTGCCTCCTAACTCCTCTCGACAAGTGCTTTTTTCAATGTGGCGGCGATGCGCGCCTCCGAGCCAGGTCCCACCCAGCACCAGTCTTTCAGGTTCGTATCGCCTTCCTTGAAAGCCCGTTCGATAGGAACATAGCCCGGAGCACATTCTCCATATCCCAGCGTCATTACGAATGAATCGGGCCGAAGCTTCTGTGCCATCAACTGAAACTCCACATACATCTCGCCGGGCAACAAGAGCAGTTGGGCCGGTCCGAAATCAAGCACAGGCACATCAATCGGGCGGCGGGCCTCAGCTCGCTTTTTCCAGCTCAGGCCCAGGGCTGCAAGGCATTGACCAAAGGGTTTAGTATCCGTTCTCAGGCGCTTCTCCAGGTCCTGGCGGGAAAACCCCGCATCGCTGCGTGGTTCCAGCATTAGCGGTACCGAGCGGAACTTAAGTGACGTCAACGGCTGGCGTCGCGTGTCCTTCCATGCCG
>Ga0075418_10004624_pt1 | contig 15641 bp, 11 predicted proteins | sample SoiMetdeltSBSDD2_FD_81776 | JGI IMG/M metagenome (GOLD analysis project Ga0075418, IMG submission 81776) | Bulk soil microbial communities from a Populus tree surrounding site in Tennessee, USA - Soil MetaG P. deltoides SBSDD2 | ecosystem: Environmental > Terrestrial > Soil > Tree plantation...
CGCCGCCTGCACGAGGTCGTCCTGCAGCAGCCAGGCATCCGCCAGCGCCGCACGTACGGCGAGCTCGTCGTCGCGGGTCAGCGAGCTGCGCAGGAGCGGCTGGAGAATGTGGGCGGCCTCTGCGCCGTGCCCGCGTTCGAGCGCAGCGTTCGCCCGCGTCAGGAACGATTGGAGGGATGCGGTCGCCACCGGCGCTATTCTACCGAGATAGCGGCCCTTCGCTCAGTGCCCCGGCGTGATTGGGTTCCTGACGCCGGGCCCGCTACAGCACCGTGGTGAGGAAGCTCGAGCCAAAGTTCAGACAGTCGAAGGCATGCAGCCCCAGGCGGGCGGCGAGCTCGACGCACACCTCGATTCCCCGGCCACTGTTTCCCCGCGGATCCAGAAGCGGCGAGTAGGTCGCCATCCCGAGCTGGCGGTTGACCACCGCCATGACGCCGCCGCTCACGCCGCTCTTGGCCGGCAGGCCGACGCGGAAGGCCCATTGCCCTGAGTAGTCGTACATCCCGCACGTGAACATGATCGACAGCATGTCTCTGACGCTGCCGACCTCGAAGACCTGCTCGCCGGTGAACGGCTGGCGTCCCATATTGCCGATCGTCGCGGCGATATTGGCCACGTCCCGGCAGGTGACGAGAATCGAGCACTGCATGAAGTACAGCTCGAGCACCGCTTCGGCCTCCTCGGCGACAATGCCGAAGTTCAGCAGAAGGTGCGTTATCGCTCGATTCCGGTGACCGGTCCGGTGCTCTGACTCATACACGGCCGAGATGTGTCGGCGGCGTAACGACCGGGTCGCGGGGATTGGTGAAAGCGCTCCGGCTCACATGCCCCTCGCGAGGCGTCGTGAGCCGGAGATGGCGTGCAGAGATTCAGCGGGTCGGCGAGCCGCTGGGACCACTCCCCACTTAGTGGTGGTGTTCCTTCGATTTCCAGTTCCACGGCCGGCCGAAGCCATCATCGTCGCGGTCGCGATCCCGCTTGTGGCGACGGACCTGGAAGCCGCTGATCTTGATGAGCGCTCCGACGCCGCCGGAGCGGTGCTGGAGGCTCAAGATCAGGCTCTCGCCGGAGCCCGTGAAGATGATCCCTGTCGGCTCGGACGCAGTATCGCGAAGCGATGCGATGCGGATGCAGCCGTCGGTCTGGACGTCGTAGTCATCGCCGTCGGGCAGGCAGAACAGGATGTCGTTGCCGCGAAGCTCCGTCGTCCCGTCTTCCTTGACCACCTCCACCTCTCCGTCCTCGGTGACGGCGAGGTTGCCGGTGTGCGGCTGGAACGCCAGGTTGTCGAAGAAGTTGAACTGCGGACTGCCGCCAAAGAACCTGCGGACGGTCGGAATGGCCCCGCTGCTCGCGGCCGTATCCGGCTCGTCGGTCAGGCACATGATCTCGCCGTAGATCGAGCCCGTTTCCTCCACGCTGCCGCCGCCGTTCGACATGCGACCGGTGGCGGTCCAGCAGACGCGAGCCTCATCGTTGGAGCGGGCGATGGGATCGATCTCCATATCCTCGGGACGATAGTAGCCGGTGAGCTTCAGCGTGCTCTGCGCTGTCCGGAGCACGATGTTCCCGTTGGCGTCCGTGATGGCGGCCTCGTCGATGGCGGCCCAGATACCTTGTCCGATTTCAGTACCCTGGCCGTTGTCGCCGGTTGATCCGACCTTCAGGCCATAGAGCTGGCCCGACGCGAGGGGCGACGCGCTCGGGCTGGTGATCACGCCGTTGCCGCCGTACGGGAAATCGGGAACGAACTTGTAGATGGCGCCGCCAGGATTGCCGTTACCGGGCCTCAGCTCGTCGCCGAAGACGACCGTTCCGTCTGGGAAGATCGGGTTGCCTTCCCAAGCCAGCTGACCGAGCGCCTTGCGCTTGACGACATGGGTGGGATCGCTCGTGACCCCGGCCGCGCGGTTCGTGACGGCCACCGCCGTCGTGATGCTGAGCGGATCGAGGATTTCGTACGTTCCGCCGTCCGTGGACTCTTCACCGGCGAGCAGGCTTCCCCAGGGCGTACGGCGGATGGGGTCGCACGAGACGATGCCTGACAGGATGGTGGTGACGTTGGACGCAGGGTTGCCGGCGAGATCGACACGTTGCACCACCGCGTTGGAGCTGTTCTCGATGCACACGAACAGATGGGTCGGGTGGGAGTCACTTGGCCAGAGCACGATCATGTCCGCGTTGGGCATGACCGCCGATGACACCAGCGACACGCTCAGGCCTCTGGCGACCCTGATGGCGTTGACGCTGTCGGGCGTGGTGAACGGCCCCAATGCGCTGTTCCGTAACGGCGTGCCAACACCAAACAGGTGCTCGGATCGATCGTTGAGCTGTTGCTGAACTAGCAGTCCCCAGTCCAGATCCTCATCGGCCAGGACTCGAGGAACGAACGCCACCGCAGCCACGACGGCGGCGGCACACGAAACCCACAGAAGCTTCCTCATCTGTTGCTTCCCCCTTTGCGCGGGCACCAAGCCCACCTGGGCGTCCACGCGAAGGGAATCGTAGAAATACGGTATTGCGGCGTGGTATCGCACGCAGCAATTCCCCGTAACGGTTCAGCGCGGCGGATTATTTCGCGCTGCGGAAGGACGCTGGTTGCTACACGGATGAAATCAACGCGCTCACGGTGCGGCGAATCAGTTCGACGTCGCGGCTCTGCAGGTGAACGTGCAGTGCGCGGCGGTTCGCGCGATCCAGCGATTGGAAGTCGCCGAGCGCCTGGGCAAGCTCCAGCGTTCCGAACGAGAACGCCTCGTCCGGAATCGCCATGTCGGACGTCTGTTCCGCGGTGAGGATGAGGAACACGCCGCTGTTCGGGCCTCCCTTATGAAGCTGCCCGGTGGAGTGCAGGTATCGCGGGCCATACCCGAACATCGTCGCGCATCCGGTCGAGGCACCCCAGGCGGTCCGGAGCTCGTGCAGAAACGGCTCGAATCTCCTGTCGTCGGGCGGAAGATAGGCAAGGAGGCAGCCGTAGTCTCCCGTCTTCAACAAGCCAAGAAAGGTGAAGACGGCTTCGCCGTTGAGCGCCGCTTGCGCCGCCTGGCTGGCGGAGAACCTGGCACCCTCGGACGCGGCCAGCGGTTCGGGCGACGGCAGTCGGCCTTGCCGAACGTAGACATCGAGCAACGCACGGGTGGCGTCTTTGGCCTGCTGCACGTTCGGCTCGTCGAACGGATTGATGTCGAGCAGCAGCCCCGCCGTCGCGGTGGCCACCTCCCAGCGGAGGAACTCGGCGCCGATGGCCGTCACGTCCGGCAGCTCGATGCGCGCCGATGGCACGGCCGACGCCGCCTCACGTACGAGGCGGCTCTCATCGTCCCGTTCCGTCGCGAGGGTCATCGCAACGGCCACGCGGTCGCTGCCGAGCGGCGTCGACTGCGGCTCGCCGGCGATGGGCACGATGCCCTTGCCGGACTTTCCGGTGCTCTCGGCGACGAGCTGTTCCACCCACAGGCCGAACGATTGAAGGCGCTCCGGCAGCAGGATCGTGAGCTTGTCCCGACCGCTTAACGCGCCCGCGGCCATCAGCGCGCCGAGCGCCAGGCCGGGGTTGGTCTCGACGCGCGTGTCACGACAGGCACGTTCCATCTCGCGGGCGTGCGCCAGCATCGTGGCCAGGTCGATGCCCATGAGCGCGGCCGGGACCATTCCAAAGAAGGAGAGCGCGGAATACCGGCCGCCAATGTCGGACGGGTTCACGAACACCTCGCGGAACCGTTCGTCGATCGCACGGCGATGCGCAAGCGTGCCCTCGTCGGTGATGGCGATGAAACGGGAGCCCCAGTGTTGATGTCCTGCGGCGAGCAGGCGCCGCCTGGCTTCGGCGGCCATGACGTTCGGCTCGATCGTCGATCCCGATTTGCTGGCCAGGATGAAGAGCGACGTGGCCGCGTTCTCCATCGCAGCGCGCACCGCGTCGGGGTCGACGGAGTCGAGCATCCGGAATCGCGGATAACCGGGCGCCACGCCGAGCACGCGCCGCAGCACCTCAGGGGCGAGGCTCGAGCCGCCCATGCCGAGGAGCACGACGTCGGTGAAGCCACCGTCGCGGACCGATGCGGCGACGGCGCCGAGTCGCTCCAGCTGTGGGGTGATGAAGTCGAGTACGCTCAGCCAGCCGAGCCTGTTGGCAATCTTGTCTCGCACGGCCTGGTCGCCAGCCCAGACGTCGAGCGAGCGTTGCCAGAGCGATGTGGCGAAACCGCTGCGCTCGAGGCGATCGAGCGCGTGACGATAGGCGCTGGCAAGCGAACCCGGATCAATCAGAAAAGCGTCCACACGAGTATTAGATAATAAGTTGTCCATGACGCATCTCAGGGCGCTCGTCTGTGTCGTGCTGGCGATGGCGGCGGTCGGCTGCAGCCGGTCCGAGTCGAGCCCGGAGGATCGCCGCCCGGCCGAGCCCGCCGTGGCGCCGGCGGCGGCGATCGATGCGCGGCCGGCGTCTGCGCGTCCGCGCATCGTCTTCCTCGGCGACAGCCTGACCGCCGGTTACGGCCTCGAGCGGAACCAGTCGGTGCCGTCGCTGATCCAGGGCCGCCTCGACGCCGAGGGCTACGGCTACGAGGTGGTGAATGCCGGTGTGTCGGGCGATACGTCGGCAGGTGGGCTCAGCCGGCTCGAGTGGTCGCTCGAGGGCGACGTCGACGTGCTGGTCGTCGAGCTCGGCGCCAACGACGGCTTGCGCGGTCTGCCCGCGGACGCCATGAAACGCAACCTGGAGGAGATCATCCGCCGCGCGAAAGGCCGCGGTATTACGGTACTGTTGACGGGCATGGAGGCGCCCCCGAACTACGGCGCGGCCTACACCGCCGAGTTCCGACAGGTGTTTGCCGATCTGGCGCGCGAGCATCGCGTCGCGTTCATCCCGTTCTATCTGCAGGGCGTGGCCGGCATCCCCGGCCTCAACATCGCCGACGGCATGCATCCGAATCCGGCCGGGGCCCGGATCGTCGAAGCGACCGTGTGGCACGCGCTCGAGCCGTTGCTCGAGAAGCGGCACTGAGGGCTTCCGTCTCCATCCTCCACTCCACCACATGATCGAGCTGCGCGGGGTCTCCAAGACCGTCGAGAGCGGGGGGCGCCCGCTCACCATCCTGCACCCGCTGGATCTGACCATCGCGTCGGGCGAGTTCCTCGCCGTGGTCGGACCGTCGGGCAGCGGCAAGTCGACGCTCCTCGGCCTGCTCGCCGGCCTCGACGCGCCGACGACCGGTGAGATCCTGATCGACGGGACCGACATCACCCGGCTGACGGAAGACGCGCTGGCGCGCCTCCGTGGCGAGAAGATCGGGTTCGTGTTCCAGTTCTTCCACCTGGTGCCGTCGTTGACCGCCGTCGAGAACATCTCGGTGCCGATGGAGATCGCGCAGCGCCGCGATGCCGCCGTGCGGGCGACGAGCCTGCTGGGGGAAGTCGGGCTGTCCGATCGCGGTCATCACTATCCGTCGCAGCTGTCTGGCGGCGAGCAGCAGCGCGTGGCGATCGCACGCGCGCTGGCCAACGATCCGCGTATCGTGCTCGCGGACGAACCGACCGGGAACCTCGATTCCTCCACCGGCCGGCACATCATGGATCTGCTCCTCGAGACTCGCCGATCGCGAGGCATGACACTGATCCTCGTCACGCACGATGCCGAGCTCGCCTCGCTTGCCGACTCGCGTCTGGTGTTGAGAGACGGGCGGCCGGTGCGAACGGACATCGAGGCGGTGCGATGAGCTTCGTGCTGCGAATGGCGCTTCGGGAGATCAGGGCGTCGTGGCGCCGGCTCCTGTTCTTCTTCGTCTGCATTGCGATCGGCGTCGCGTCGATCGTGGCGATCCGCGCCGTCATCCAGAACGTGCGCTCGGGGTTGACGCGCGAGACGCGGGCCCTGACCGGTGCCGACGTGGTGATTTCAGGCAACAGGCCGTTCACGCCGAAGGTGCGCGAGGCGGTCGAGCGCGAGCGTCGCACCGGCCGCATCGGCACGGTATCGGAGTCGGTCGAGACGGCCACCATGGTGCGCGTCGCCGGGAGCACGAAGCCGGCGGCCCGCATGGTGGAGCTGCGCGCCGTCCAGAGCGCGTTCCCGATGTACGGCACGTTCACGCTCCGCGACGCCGTCTACTCGCACTCGCTCCTCGAAGGCCACGGCGTGCTGGTGCGTCCGGAGCTGATGGCGCAGCTCGGCGTCCGGGTGGGCGACAAGCTGCTCATCGGGACGCAGCCTTTCGAGATCCGCGGCGTCATCGAAAAGGAGCCCGGACGCAACGTCGGATCGTTCTCGCTCGGCTCGCGCATTCTCATCGACGAGGCCGACCTCGCCTCTACCGGACTGTTGTCGTTCGGCAGCCGTGTCCAGCGTCAACTGTTGCTGCAGGTGCCTGGCCCCTCGGATCGCGCCCCGACGGCGCTCGCCGAGACGCTTTCCGGCGAGTTCAAGAACGAGTTCGTCCGCGTGCGCAGCTTTCGGCAGGTCGAGAACGACATCGGCGAGGACCTGGCGCGCGCCGAGAACTATTTGAGCCTCGTCGGGCTGGTCGTGCTGATCCTGGGTGGCATCGGCGTGTCGAGTGTCACGCGGGTATTCGTCCAGCAGAAGGTGCGCAGCATCGCCATCCTCAAGTGCGTCGGCGCCACGTCTCGCAGCGTGCTCTCGGTCTACATGACCCAGGTCCTGGTCCTCGGGTTGGCCGGCAGCGTCCTCGGCGTGGCGATCGCCGCTGGCGTGGTGGCGGCGCTCCCGCACCTGGTGCCGAGAGTGGCAGCGCTGCTGCCGGCGGACTACGGCCTCGGCAGCGGACCGGTTGTCCAGGGGATGGCCATCGGCATGCTCGTATCGATCCTCTTTTCGATCGTGCCGCTGCTGGAGGTCCGGTCGGTGAAGCCGTCACTGCTGCTGCGGCAGGACATCCCGCCCACGCCACGCTTCGACTGGCTCAGGTGGAGCGTTGCGGCGGCCGTCGCGACGGCGCTGGTCGGCGTTGCCGCCTGGCAGGCGGGATCGCTGCGCATAGGGTTGGTGCTGTCGGGGGGGTTCGTGGCCATCGCCGTGGTCCTGCATCTCGTCGGCCTGGCGCTCATCCGGGCCGTGCAGCCGTTGCGCCGTGCGCGTTCGTTTGCGCTGCGCCAGGCGGTCCTGCACGTGGCGCGTCCAGGAAACCAGACGCGAGTCGTCCTGCTGGCGGTCGGTCTCGGCACGTTCTTCGTTCTCGGCGTCCGCGGCCTGCAGGTGAACCTGCTGCGCAACTTCTCGGTCCAGCTGGGCGAGGCGTCGCCGGACATGTTCCTCCTGGACGTCCAGCCCGACCAGCGCGACGGCGTGTCGGGGCTCATCGATCGCGAGAACGGCGGTGGCGCAGCGCCCACCCTGATCCCGGTGCTGCGCGCCCGCATCGTCGGCGTACGGGGTCGCGATGTGAACCTCGAGAGCTACGAGGACGTGCGCAGGCGCGGCGGGCTGGCGCGCGAGTTCACCATCACCTACCGGGCCACGATGAATCCCAACGAGACGCTCCTGGAAGGGAAGTGGTGGGATGAGACGCCGGTGGCTGGCGGCGCCGAGGTGTCGATCGAGGAGAGCCTCCGCGAGCGGTTCCAGATTCAGATTGGCGACGAGATGCGCTTCGACGTGCTCGGGCGCGCGGTCACCGCCCGCGTCGTCAGCATCCGCAAGGTGGACTTCCGCGATACGCGTGCCGGTGGATTCATGCTCGTGTTCCGGCCGGGCACCTTCGAGAACGCGCCGCACACCTACATTGCCGCGGTGAAGGGTCCGCGCGAATCGGCCGGACGTTCACGCATGCAGAGCCTGCTGGCCGACCAGTACCCGAACGTCTCGGTGATCGACCTGCGTGAGGTGCTGGCCACGGCGCAGGAGGTGGTGGGCAACGTGACGCTGGCCGTGACCGTCGTCGGCGCGCTGGTGCTGTTGAGCGGCGCGCTGATCCTGATCGGCGCGGTGTCGATGACCAAATTCCGGCGGGTCTACGAGGCCGCTATCCTGAAGACGCTCGGCGCGAACAGCCGCCTGATTGCGACCATGCTGTTCCTGGAGTATGGCGTGCTCGGCGCGATTGCCGGAACGGTCGGCGCGCTCGGCGCCATCGTTTTGAGCTGGGCGATCGCCCGCTACGCGCTTCAGTTGACGTGGGAGCCGGCAGTCACGCTGACCCTCGCTGGCATCGCCGGCACCGCGGCGTTCGTCGCGGCGGTGGGCGTGCTGGCGAGCCTCGACGTGCTGCGACACAAGCCGCTCGCCACGCTGCGCGCCGAGTAGCCCTCGACCGCGATGCGGCTTGCTCGAACTGACTACCTGTCGTGACTCGCAGAGCGGTCCAAGGCGCGCGGAGCGCGCGAGAAGATACTGGCATGGTACAATCGTGTGTTGACCCTCAGGTGCTTTTGGCAATGGACCTGGCAATCTACCGGGACGCCCTGCTGCGGAAGAAGGGCGAGCTGCTCGGCGGCAACGCCGCAAAGCCGCTCCAGTGGACCATGGAGAACAACTCCGGACGCCAGGGCGACATGGCTGATCAAGCAAGCGGAAACAACGAAGTCCACATCCAGCTGAAACTGAAACAGACCGACGCCAAGATCCTCCAGGCGATCGAAGAGGCGCTGCACCGCATCGACGTCGGCACCTACGGCGTCTGCCGCGACTGCGGCGAGCCGATCGCGGAAGCGCGCCTCAACGCCATCCCATGGACCCGCTCCTGCATCGCCTGCAAGGAAAAGCAGAAGGCGTGACGACACATCAGCACGAGCTCCAGGCATTCCTCACCGAAGCGGCATCCGAACGTCTGGCCATCCTGCAGCGCCACGAGGCGGGGGCGCGCGTGGTCGGCAACTACGACTTCAACAACACCTACCAGTACATCATCAGCCGTGAAGAGACCCATCTTCAGTGGCTGCAGAATGCGCTCGCCGAATTCGGCGCCGCGCTTCCCGCACCAGCGTCAGCCATTCCGGTGCCGGCGGCGGTGAAGACCGGGAAGAAGACCGATGCCGGCGCCTATCGCGGCATCCTGGAGGATGACGCGCGGACGCTGAAGTCGTTCGTCGAGCGCTGGCGGCCGCGTCTGGAGGTCATGACGCACGCGCGGCACCGCACCATGATGAACGTGATTCTCGGCGAGTCGATGGAGCACTGCCAGCTGTTCGAGCAGGCGGCCTCCGGATTCGAGGACGTGCTCGGCCGTCGTACCGACGGCGCCGCTCGCGTCGGAGAGGTTCTTCCCAGTCGCTGGCAGGAATAACTTCCGGCTCTTCATTCCCGCAACACATTGACACCCGTGCGCGTGGCGATCGCGCTTGGCAGCAACCTCGGCGACCGCGAGCGTCTCCTGCAGAGCGCCGTGGCGGCCGTTGGAGAGACGATCGAAGGACTGCGCGTCTCCAGCTGGTATCAGACGGCGCCGGTCGGCGTGGGTCATCAACCCGACTTCCTCAACGGCGCCGCAGTCGGCACGTCCGTCCTGTCAGCGCGCCAGCTGCTCGATCGTCTGCTCGCCATCGAACAGCGGTTCGGACGGGAGCGGCCTTTTCCTGGCGCTGCCAGGACGCTCGACCTCGACCTGATCCTGTACGGTGATTCGGTGGTCGATGAGGCTGGCCTCGTCGTGCCGCATCCGCGTTTCCGGGAGCGCCGCTTCGTTCTGGAGCCGCTCGCCGAGATCGCGCCCGGCTGGATCGATCCGGTCACCGGGAAGACGGTGGGGGAGTTGCTGGCAGGGCTGGATCGTTAGGCGGACCTAAAGGTCCGCCTCTCCGTACTCGCCTCGTGTCAACCGAGCTGAAGCTCGGTTCTGCAAAGCCACCTGACTACGAACCCGCCGACTGCGACGCTTCCGCCACCTCCTGGTGGTGCGTGTCGCGCTTTCGCAGCCCGCTCCAGCCTTCCTCGAACAGGGTGTACACCGCCGGCACCAGCACCAGCGTCACCATGGTCGACGCGAGCAGACCGCCGATGACGACGCGTGCGAGCGGCGCCTGCAGCTCGCCGCCGTCGCCGAGCCCCATGGCCATCGGCACCAGGCCGAGCATGGTGGCGATCGACGTCATCAGCACGGGCCGCAGCCGGGTGCGGCCACCCACCTCCACTGCTTGGCGGATCGGCATCTTGTCGCGCCGCCGGAGCGTGTTGATGTAGTCCACGAGAAGGATGGCGTTGCTGACGACGATGCCGGCGAGCATGATGACGCCTATGTAGGCCTGCATGCTGAACGAGGTGTTGGTCAGCAGCAGCCCGCCCACGACGCCGATCGCCGCCACCGGGATGGAGAACATGATGATGAACGGATCGCGCAGCGACTCGTACTGCGACGCCATCACCGCGTAGACGAGCAGCACGGCGAGGATGAGCACGAGCCGCAGCTGGGCGAACGACTTCTGCTGCTCCTCGAGCTCCGGGCCAAAACCGGCGGCGAAATCAGGAGGCAGGCGGAGCTGCTGCAAACGCTGCTGTACCGCAGCGACCGCCTCGCTCAACGGGACCTCCGTGTCGGCGTTGACGCGGGCGATCCGCTCCATATTCTTGCGATCGATCTGTACCGGGCCGGCTTCGCGGTTGACGGCCATCACGTTCTTCGCCGGCACGACCTGGCCGGTCGGCGTGCTGAGCAGCACGTCGCCGACATCGGCGATCTGCTCGCGGTCGGCCTGGCGGAGCCGCACGACGATCGGATACTCGTTGCCGCGCTCGCGGTACTGGGCGGCCGTCGTTCCGGCGACATTCGTCTGAATCGTCGTCGCCACGCTGGAGACGGAGAGCCCGAGCATCGCGGCCTTCGGCCGGTCGACATGGATCGCGATCTCGGGCCGCCCCTCCTCGCGCTGGATGTTCACGTCGGCGAGACCGGGCGTCCCCTCCATCAGGTCGCGGGCGTCGCGCGCGATCCTGCGGGCATCGTCCAGGTCGTGGCCGCGAATCTCGAGCGACAGACGGCTGTCCTGATTGCCGCCGCCGAGCAGACGCGTCAGCTGCCAGTTGCCGCCGGACGGATTGGCGCGGATGGTCACGCCGGGCAGTCCGGCCAGCTGCCGCCGCAGCGCGATGGCCACTTCCTCATTCGTGCGGGTGCGCTGATCGCGCGGTTTGAGCACGACGCGAATCTGGCCGCGGTGGCTGCTCCCGCCGCCGCCACCACCCCCGCCGCCGCCCCCGTTGTTGTTGCCGCCGCCGCCGCCGCTCGTGATGATCGTGACCGCCTCGGGCACGACCTCCTTGACCTTCTCCTCGAGCTGCAGCAGGACGTTTTCGGTGAGCTCGATCCTGGTGCCGACCCCGAGCTCGGCGTTCACGGTGACCTCGCCCTCGTCGGCCTGCGGCAGCAGCTCGACGCCGACCCTGGGATAGAGCACGGCTGCCAGCACCACGAGGGCTGCGGCGGCGCCGATGACCGTCGGCCGGTGGTTGAGCGCCACGTGGATCACGCGCCGATAGCCCTCGTCCATGGCCTCGAGGAACCGCTCGCTGGCGCGGAAGAGGCTGGCCATCAGGCCGGTCGCCGCCGCTTCCTCTTCCGGCGTGTGCAGCCAGCGCGAGCAGAGCACCGGCACGATGGTCACCGCGACGAAGAGCGACATCGCCAGCGAGAAGATGACGACGATCGAGAGCTGGCCGAAGAGGATGCTCGCCGTTCCCGACAGGAACAGCAGCGGGATGAACACGGCGATGTGCGTCAGCGTGGACGCGAGGATCGCCGACCAGACCTCCTCGCTCCCGTCGATCGCGGCGGTCATCCTGTCCTTGCCCATCTGCAGATGGCGATGGGTGTTCTCGAGCACGACGATCGCGGCGTCGACGATCATGCCGATCCCGAGCGCCAGCCCGCCGAAGGTCATCGTGTTGAGCGTGTAGCCGCCGAAGTAGAGCAGCGCGAAGGTGCCGATCACCGACACGGGAATGGACGTCGAGACGATCAGCGTCGAGCGCCAGTCGCGGAGGAACGCGAAGATGATGAGGACGACGAGGATGCCGCCGATGAGCGCGTGCTCCTGGACGTTGTTGATGGCGCGCTCGATGTAGACGGCGTTGTCCTGCATGACGAACAGCCGCACGCCGGGCACCTCCCGGTTGACGCGCTCGAGCTCGGCGCGGATCCCGCCGGCCACCTGCACCGTGTTCTTGCCCGACTGCTTCTGGATCTGGATCTGCACGCCAGGCTTGCCGTTGATCCGCATGAAGTTGCGGCGCTCTTCGGTGCCGTCTTTCACGTCCGCGATGTCGCGCAGGTAGACGGGGACGCGCTCGCGGGTGAGGATCACCAGATTCCGGACGTCCTCGAGGCTCTGGAACTGTCCCTGGCTGCGCAGCAGGTAGGTGTTGTCGCCCTGATCGATCTCGCCGAGCGGCGTGTTCTGGTTCTCCAGGCGGATCGTCTGCACGATGCGATCGACGCCGAGATTGAGCGCCGTGATCTTCTCCTTCGACAGCTCGATCTGAATCTGCCGTCTGACGCCGCCGTTCACGCTCACGCCCGCCACGCCGTCGACGCGCTCGAAGCGCGGGGCCAGCTCGTTCTGTGCGACCTCCCGCAGCGTCACCGGATCGAAGTCGCCCTCGACGCCGATCTGCAATACCGGCAGGATCGTCGAGTCGAACTTGAAGATGGTCGGGTTGTCGGCATCCTCGGGAAGACGGTTGCGGATGCGGTCGATGCGGGTGCGCACTTCATCGGTCGCTTCCGCCAGGTCCTTGCCCCAGTCGAAGTTGAGCTGCACCTGGCTGTTGCCTTCGGATGACGACGACTGGATGCGCGTCAGGCCGGGGACGGCGCTCACTGCCTGCTCGACGGGCCTGGTGATCAGCTCTTCCATCTCCAGCGGCCCGACTCCCGGATAGGACGTCCGCACGTTGATGGTCGGCTGATCGAACTCGGGCATGAGGTCGACCGGGAGACGTGTCAGCGAGATCGCCCCGAGCAGCGTGACGACGCCGCTGATCATGAACATCGTGACGGGGCGTTGAATGGCGAGGCGAGGAATGCTCATAGGGAGTTCTCTGCCGTGTCTGCTGACGTGAGAGGGCGCTGTCGCTCAGGGCGACGTGGCGCCCCTGCCGGTCGCCGCGCCGCCCGTGCGCCGGCCGTCGCCGCGAAAGCCCTGTGACGCGGCGGCATCCCCGCCGCTGCGTCCGCGCCGGCCGCCACCATCCTCGGTCTGCCCGGGGAGCACGATGCGATCGCCGTCGCGGAGCGCGGACGCGCCAGTAGTGATCACCTGTTCGTTCTCGGTGAGTCCGCCGAGCACTTCAACGATTGCCGGCTGCTCCAGACCCAGCTGTACGATCCGGAAGATGGCGATGTCGTTCTGGGGGATGAAGACGCCACGCCGGCCGCCCAGATCGACCACGGCGTTGCTCGGCACGACCAGCGCGTTCTTCTTCGCGCCGGTGTTGATGCCGACGCGCGCATACATGCCGGGACGAAGACGGTAGCCGCCGTTCGGGATCTCGATCTCGATCGGCGCCGTGCGCGTGGTCGGGTCGAGCACCGGCGAGACGCGCGCGATCCGTCCCTTGAAGGACTCACCGGGGAACGCGTCGACCTGGGCCTCGGTCGGGTTGCCGGCCTGCAGCGCCTTCAGATCCTTTTCGACGATGTTGGCCACGAGGCGCACGCGCGTGATGTCCACGACGTCGACGATCGGCACGTTCTGCGACACGAACGCGCCCGGATCGACGGCGCGCTTCGCCACGAAGCCGGTAACCGGCGACGTGATCTCAGTGTTCGAGAGCGTGATGCGCAGCTCGTCGAGACGGGCCTTGGACTGGATCTCCTGCGCCCGCGCGAGATCCAGCTGCGCCACCGCCGCCTGGAGGCGTGCCTCGTTGTCGTCGACGGTCTGCTTCGGGAGGATCTGCTTTTGAAACAGATTGCGCGCGCGCTCGGCGTTGGTCTGCGCCAGCCTGAGATCGGCGTCGCGCTGGCGGATGGTGGCGGACGCCACTTGCAGCGCAGCCTCTGCCTGCTTGACCTGCTCGATGAGCTCGTAGTCCTCGATCTTGGCGATGCGCTGGTTGCGGTTCACGCGATCGCCGAGCTTGACCGAGATTTCCTGGAGCCGCCCCGCCGCCCGCGGCGCCACCGACACGGTGGCGTCGGCGATGAGGTTGCCGACGACGGTGATCTGCTCGCTCATCGAGGCGCGCGTCACCTGTCCGAGCTCGACGGTCATCGGCGCGCGAGCGCCGCCGCCCTGGCCTCCGAACCGGCCTCCGCCTCCGCCCGCACCCCCGCCGCGCCGCCCGCCGCCGCTCCCCTGGCCGCCACTCGCTCCGCCCTGACCAACTGCCTGCGCCTCGGGGTCATCGCTGAATGCGCCGGTGTAGAAGGCGACTCCAGCCGCGATGACGACGACCACAACAGCGATGACGAGTTTTTTCATGAGCTGAGGTACGGGCTCCCTCCGAGGTTCTGTAATCGTACGATGGACGCAAAGCTCTACGCGGGCGTTATGGGGTTCCTCCCTGTCCGCCGCCGACGGCATTGACCCCACCGCCGCCCGCGGCGCCGATGGTGGTGATGCCCGCCCCGCCACGGGTCGCCGGCGCCGACTGTGACCGCTCGAAGTCGACCAGCGCATGCTGATAGTCGAGCAGGGCGCGCAGCTCGGTGATCTGCGCGCTGGCCAGATCGCGCTGCGCCTGCACGACGAAGAAGTTGGTGGACAGTCCCACGTCGAAGCGGCTCTGCTCGGCGTCGAGGCGCTGCTGCTGGAGCTCGCGCGCGGCCTTGGCGGCGTCGTAGCGCGTGAGGCTGCTCTCCACCAGGACGGCCGCGTTCTCAACGTCGGCCGCCACCGTCAGCTCCAGCGCGCGGAGCTGCGACACCGTCTGGTTGCGCTGCACGCGCGCCCGCGCGTAGTTGGCTTCAGCCGTGCTCTGGCCGATCGGGTAGCTCAAATTGAGCTGCACGTTCCAGTTCGGAAAGTCGCCTCCCGTCAGGGTTCTCCACGTGTCGGTGTATCCGCCGGGCACGTAGCCTGTGATGACGCTGGTGATGCCGCTGCCGGTACGGATCGCCTGTCTGCCGCCGAGGCCGACAGCGCCGTACTGGGCAGAGAGGTCCAGCTCCGGCAGCCGCTGATTGCGCAGCAGCTGCAGCGTCCAGTCGTTGCTCTCCACCGTCTTGCGCGCGGTCGCCAGGTCGGTGCGATTGTTGAGCGCCGCCCGCACCGCTACTTCGACGTCGACGGGAGCCGACTGGAAATCGGGACGGTCCACCGGCGTGATGTGCGCTCGCCAGAGCGGGTCCTCGGTGCCGTTGACGATCAGCCGCTTCAGCGTGATCTCCGCCGTGCGCGCGGCCCCCTCGGCCTGCGCCACCAGCCCGCGCCGGTTGGCGACTTCGGCGTCAGACTGGGCGACGTCCAGCGGTGCGAGCGTGCCGACCTCGACGCGCGCGCGATTGTCCTCGAGCAGCTTCTGGGCGAGGTCGAGGGAGCCACGCGCCACCTCGATCGCCCGCAGCGCGTAGGCGAGCTCCCAGTAGGCGTTGCGCACCGACGACACCGTGCTGGTGATCATCCCTTTGAGCTGGATCTCGGAGACGTCGCGAGCGATTGCCGTGACGCGCAGCTGCTGCCGGTTGCTGTCGATGGTCAGGCCGCGCAGCACCGGCTGCGTGTAGATCAGCGAGAAGTTCGAG
>Ga0075418_10004626_pt1 | contig 15640 bp, 16 predicted proteins | sample SoiMetdeltSBSDD2_FD_81776 | JGI IMG/M metagenome (GOLD analysis project Ga0075418, IMG submission 81776) | Bulk soil microbial communities from a Populus tree surrounding site in Tennessee, USA - Soil MetaG P. deltoides SBSDD2 | ecosystem: Environmental > Terrestrial > Soil > Tree plantation...
CGCTGAGGTTGCAGCTCCACGTAGTAACGAATTCATTCGTTGATCTCTTCGCATCAACCGCATCTCCGCGCGGCTCCACGTAGTAACTACTTATTCGTTTGATCTCTTCGCAACCAGCACCTATTCGTCGCCGGTATCGCTTAGCGCAATCTGTACAATCTGCATTAGCGCAATCAACCGCATCTCTGCGCGGCTAAAACGTTCAGCCGCCGACCGCGCGCGATCGAGATCCTTGTTGGCGTAGCCACCAAGAACACGGCCGCATTCCTGGGCCATCATGTTGAGCGGGTTCCCTCCGGTGATAATAAACTCACCGGCGCGGAAGTAACCTTGAATATCGAACCCGTTTAGCACCAGCGCTGCGGCTACAAGTTCGTTGCACTGGTCGATTACCTTTTCGGTAATCGCGGTGCTCTTGCCTGCATCGAGTTCCTGATAACCTCTGGCGATTTGCACTTGGGCCTGAAGCTGGCCGTAACTTATGGCTCTGTCTGCAAGCAGGGATTGCGCTTCGCCCAAAAGCTGAAAGGCAGCAGGCTTATCACCCTGGGCTGCGGAAGAGGCCGCCAACTGCGTGAGCAAAATTGCCTGCTCTTCCATAGGGAGTTGAGGGAGCAAGGCCCGAGCTTCCGCGACTTTGTTCTGTTCTCTTGCGCGAGAAAAGGCGTGACGAGTCAATTGCTTCTTCATTTCTGCGCGCTGTTGTGGATTCCTGATCTCTTCGATCAACTGTCGAGCTCGCTCGTCATCGCCTTGATTTATCGCTTTCCACGAGGCCTGGTTTATCAGGCTGTCGGCCATCTCTGGAGGCGCGGTCTTTGCCGCTTCCATCAATGCTTCCGGTGTGCCGTTTTGCGCGAGCTCCTGATATTTTGCCCACGGTCCATTCTGAGCTTCATAAGATTTCTCGACTTCGACGATCCTCGAACGCAGGGCGGGCATTTGATCCGGCGCAAGTCTTTCGATGTCTGGCAGAATCGGCTTTAATTGCTGGATCATTCCGTAACTCATGCCGGGATACCAGGATGACGGACCGTCGATAGATCTTCGTCCGAAAACGACAGAAGTTCGTTCCGGCGAATCGCTCAGCAAAGCGCTGATTATCAGGTTGCTTAACTCGCGCGCGGTCTGCTCATTAAGGTTGCCCAGTGCTAGGCTGCTTGTGGTTCGGGGAGCAGCCGGGTCCTTGATCGCTCGATTGTTGTCAATCCAGGTGCGCAGGAGGGTCATTGCGACCGGAGTTGCCGTGCTGTTACCGATGCCATAACTTCTGATTGCGGTCAGGATGTCTTCCAGAAACCTCTCAGCGACGGGTTTCTGTTGCGTTTGCAGGTTGTATAGAAAACTGAGCGCCTCGTAGTCGAGTGCCTGCTTCAACGATTCCCGAGCGACAGCCAACCCTTCGTTTGGGTCTTTGGCGGCGATCTGAACAGCAAGCCTCATTTCGAGTTGAGCCTCGACATTCGTTAAACCGGAATTGCGAGGTTGTGAGGTCGAGGCAGTGCGGGTTGCGCGGAGAAAGTCGATCGCGAGCCTGGGGTCGTGAGTTGCGGCAATCTGGACCATCTCTTGCCTTAACTGCTGAGGCAAGTGAGTCTGGTGTTGGTAGTCAGGGTCTCCGTTATCGATGGCCGCGGCGATCTCGCTGAAGCTTGCAACTGCCTCTTTGAACAACAATCGCGCTCGCGTTGCATCCCGAGGCCAGAGTGCTCGAGCAAGTTCGATGCTGATCCGAATGCGATTCTCCGGCAGCTTTAGTGACTCCAGCTCTTTTGTGATCTCGTCTACCAACGCGAGCGTTTTTTTCTGGCGTTCGGCGCGTACCTTCTTTTGTTCGGCCGGCGAAGGTTCCGGTGATGTCGATTGCGCGTGCGCTGCCGGGATCACCAGCAGAAGAATCAGGAAGATTCGGGCAAGCTTACAAGTCATGATAATTCCCCCAACCGGTGTTTGCTTCGGAGTGGCGACAACTGGCGCAGCCGTAACGCCACGCAAGTCTCTGGATGATCCGCCCCGGGTAAACCTCAACTATTTCTGGGGTCAATCGCGTTCTGGCTGTCGCTTTAAGAACGCGTAGTCCAATCACGTTTGCGCTAATCTTCTACGAAGTCGGCGTTGGGCTTCGAGCCGGCTACAGGGGCGCGCCTCGGCAAAAAACAGTGACGCCCGTCTGAGATGTTAATCCCAGACGGGCGTATTCTAAAAATACTCGAACAGAAGTGGTTCACAAGGGCGCCGTTAACTAGCGCTCTTTACACTTTCGCTTAGAGCTATTGCTACCGTCGTGTTGCGATGGCGTTAACCTTGTGCCGAGAATGACAGGTGGGGATTTCATAAGGTCTCTCTCGATAAAACCAGGAAGCCAGCGGGAACTTTGGTGCGCTCTGTCTTTTTGAGAGCTGGCTGTAATCGATATACTTCCCAGAATCCGGCTGCTATGCGGTAACGGAATTGCCATACAGAAGGCCCGCCGACACCATTCTGATGGCGATCGCAAGCTGCCCGCAGACCATGTCTTTTGCCAGATAGCCGGACGCGCCCAACCGCACAGCCTCGGCGGCATAGGATTCTTCAGGATACTGGCTAACGATGAGTACCGGCATTTTGGGCTTTTGACGCTTTATTCGCCGCAACACTTCGAACCCGCTGAGATCCGGTAAACCGATGTCCAGCAGGACTACGTTCCAGTCCTCCTGTTCAACCTTAACTAGTGCCTCCAAGCCATTTGTAGCCTCGTCGCCGATTTCAATATCCGCGGTCCTTTGTATTATCCGCTTCATGGCAGTGCGCACTTCCGCACTGTCATCCACTACTAAGACTTTAATCATAGTGCCGCCGGCGAACGAACTTTCTTGTTGATCGCGTAACGGGCGAGAGCCTGGATGGCTTGAAGAAAACTAGGTCGCCTGGGACGCTACGTGCAGCGCAGAGCACTCAGCCCCAGGGAGACTCCGGATCATACACCCGATCCTCCCGAATACAATCAGAATTCCATCGAGTCTCAAATTAGGCAACCACTTTTGTTTGACACGCGCGCGTGAACTCTAGTTGCGTAGCAGCGGCGAGTGACCTAATAACTGTCCTGGGGTGGTTGCGTCGGCGAAGGATGCTGTAGTTGTTGAAGCGAAGAGATTCGGATTGCGGCGACTGAGGTTTAACTTGAGTTGTGAACACCGCGTTTGAGAGGAAACGGGCTTCAGATTGTCCCCTGCAATAATAAAGCCCTCCTCCGAAGAGCAGGGCCATACTCTGCGCCTTGATTGACATCTCTCTCGCTAAAGCCGTTTTACTGTCTCGGCCTGGGGTCCCTTCGGTCCATCGACTATCTGGAACTCAACGGTCTCCCCTTGTTTGAGTGATTTGTAACCTTCTTCTTGTATGGCCGAGTAGTGTACGAACACATCGGCTCCGTCCGGCTGCTCGATGAACCCGTAACCCTTTGCATTACTGAACCACTTGACCTTGCCTTGCGACATCGACATACATCCTCCTCGAACTCTCAAAGTTCTCGCGCGCGGCAGCGAATCGGGAGAAACCTACATTGAGGATTGCGCGCAGTACGTACGACAGCGGCGTCGGCTGACGCCACTGGTCGTGCGTCAGCTTGAAACAAAAAGCCGCAAAGCGACGCTCGCCAAACTTACGAGCATCCCTTTGCGGCTTCTTATCAAGCTTTCACTGCGTGCTGACCAAGACATTCAGTCGCTGTCGGTAGATATTCAAAAGCTGCGCGAAACGGGCCGCATACTAGCGCAACGACTAAACAGAGTCAAGAAAAAACCGGTCCATCGTATCCGACAGCCTTCGGTTGTCGGAGCTCGCTTGCTGCCTGGTAATCGCTCTGAGCTTGTCGGGACGATCACCTGCCCATAACGGTGACCAGTTCCTGCACAGCTGCTGCCGATCTATGAAGCGCCGCGCGTTCGTCGGTCGTCAGATTGATTTGGATTATGTCCTCGATGCCGCGCTCTCCAAGCTTCACCGGCACGCCGACAAACAGACCGTTGATTCCGTACTCTCCCTCCAGGTACGCGGCGCACGGCAGGATCTTCTTTTTATCCTTCAGGATCGCTTCGACCATCTCTACCGCCGCGGCTGAAGGCGCGTAATAGGCCGAGCCGGTTTTTAGCAGGCTTACGATCTCCGCGCCGCCATTTGCTGTTCGCGTAACGATCTGATCGATTTTCTCCTTGGGCAGCAGATCAGGCAAAGGTATACCGGCGACGGTCGAGTACCTCGGAAGCGGAACCATCGTGTCGCCATGGCCACCTAAAACAAACGCGGTTACGTTTTCAACCGACACGTTCAACGCTTCGGCTATGAAGCAGCGCATCCGCGCCGAGTCCAGGACCCCGGCCATCCCGATCACCCGTTGTTTAGGAAGCCCCGAATGCTTTATCGCTACGTGACACATCGCATCAAGCGGATTGGAGACGATAATCAGTATCGGGTTCTTTGAATACTTCATTATCTCGTCGGTTACCGACCCGACGATTCCGGCATTGGTCCGCAACAGATCGTCGCGGCTCATGCCTGGCTTTCGCGCAAGCCCCGACGTGATAACTACAACATCGGAGTCGGCGGTTTCTTTATATCCGTTGGTTCCCACCAGCCGGCAGTCGTAGCCCTCGATGGGCGCAGTCTCTGCGAGGTCAAGCGCTTTGCCTTGCGGCATGCCTTCGATAATGTCGACCAGCACTACGTCTCCGAGTTCCTTGTCCACCAGCCGCTGAGCCGCGGTGGCCCCAACATTTCCCGCCCCTACAACAGTGATCTTTTTTCTAGCCATTATTCCTCCGTGCAGGCGGTTCAATAATTCCGCCGGTTTTATTTCTACGCAATAGCATCGGTCGTTGCGCTCGAGCTTAGGCGCACACGTAACTGGCTCGGGCTTTCGCGAAGCCGAATTCTATCTCACCACTCTTGTAACGTCTATGAGATCGGATGTGAGATCTGCGACGGTTGTTAGGATTTACCGACGGAACGCGAGGGCCTAGCCGCCGACGTGAATCGCCGGGCGGCGTTCAGGGTCTGGTTCGGCTTGTCGCAGCACCTCGCGAGTCACCGGAGCCGTCTCGCCCTCACCAAAAAGCAAATACCTGAGCAGGTATCTTAGCGGGTTGCCTTCGCTCCAACCGAAGTAGGCGTGGGGTAGCTTGCCGGTAGTGTCCCGCAGATACAGAAGAAACGCTGCGATTGCGTTTGGCACAGCCGCGCTCTCTGCTCTCAGCACCCGGTACCCATTTACTTCGGTACCTCGGACACACATCGCATCGCTGAACTCCGACGCATCGCCGATGTCCACTTCCAGAAACAGGATTGGATCGCCGGGTGGAATGTGATTGTCTTCGCGCTGCTCTTTTTCTTTTTGGCAATACTCCTGCTCATCACCTGCTTGCCGGCGGTTCGCCACCAGGCGAATCTCGTCGCCGCGCGCGGCTTGCTCTATAAAAGCGCGCGCGGCTTCATCGAGCTCGATTCTCTCGACACGCAACTCGGTGCTGCGCATCACCCTCGAAACAAAAGAAGCAATGATGATCGAGGCAATAAAGACAGAAGCGATCTTTATCCCTTCGGGCCGTTCGATTATGTTGAGCACCGTCGTGTAGGCGAACACTAGCGCGACCAGCATGAAGGCAAAGCCGCGCTCACGGCGGCGAAAGGCTGACAGAGTCACCGCGACGGCGGCCGAGCTCATCAGGACCAGCACGCCGGTAGCGTAAGCACCTCCTTGCGCTTCCACATCCGCTTTGAAAACCAGCGTTACGATGAATGCGATGGCGGTGTATACGAGCACCAGCGGTCTGACCGCGGCCGCCCACTTAGGCGCCATACCGTATTTCGGCAAATATCTGGGGACTACGTTTAGCAGCCCCGCCATCGCCGAGGCGCCCGCGAACGAGAGTATGAGGATGGTGCTCAGATCGTAAACCGTGCCAAATACATTGCCAAGGTATTCATGGGCAATGTAAGCAAGCGCTCGCCCGTTGGCCTCTCCGCCCTCGGCGAACTCACCGGCGGGTATCAGGGTCGTTGTAACGACGCTGCTGGCGATCAACATCGCGCTCATAATAAGGGCCGCCGCTCGAAGCAGCTTGCGGGTGTTTATGATTCTTCCCGCGGGATTCTTTTCGGTATCGGTTTCGTCTCCTTTGACCAGCGGCATCACCACTACACCGGTTTCGAACCCGGAAAGACCCAGGGCAAGCTTAGGAAAAACGATCAACGCCACGCCGATCATCGCAAGCGAACTGCCGTGCGCGGTCGTCAAAGCGGTTTTCCAATTTGATAGCGCCGCCGGGTGAGTTGCGAGTTCGTAAAATCCGACGCTCAGGACAATGCAGTTCAGCAGCAGATAGGTCCCGACCAGAAACACCGCTACGCCGATCGCCTCACGGAATCCCTTAAGAAAAATTGCGCCGAGAAGCGCAACTAAGAACAGCGTCGTTGCAACGCGATTGTGCATGAAACTCGGCGCAAAAGGATTTTCGACGATGTGAGCAGTTGCGTCGGCGGCCGAGAGCGTGATGGTGATTATGAAATCGGTTGCCACGAAGCCAAGCAGCACCAAAACAAACAGCTTGGCTTGCCAGCCAGGCAGCAAATGCTCAAGCATCGCGATCGAGCCGTTGCCGTGAGGACTCTCGGCCGCGACGCGATTATAGATCGGCAACGCGCCAAAGAGGGTGAGGAGGACCAGCACCAGCGTGGCTATGGGCGAGAGAGCGCCAGCCGCAAGAAAAGCGATGCCGGGCTGATATCCCAGCGTCGAAAAATAGTCGACGCCGGTCAAACACATCACTTGCCACCAGGGATGGTGGTGCGCGTGGGTTTTAGACGATGAGTCGGCGGGCTCGGTCATCCGGAGCCGCAGCAACCACCGCTTAAGTGGGCTATATGCCATAGACCGCAAGAAGAGCCTTGCCGGTAAAAGCGCCGGCGATTCCAGTGTCGTCGCCTTTCACAATCCCACAGGCATTAAGCGTAAAGGACACCGCCGAAGCTTAGACTGGCTATTGCTTGCGCCGAGACCTTGGTTTTTTTGAGCTGAGTTCATTAACAAAGTGAAGCAAATCGGCTCGCTCAGCAGTCGACAAACGCACGACCTCATGAAGGATCTCGGTAATCTCCGGGCTCAGTACTATCTTTTGAACGGTTTCCAGAATCTTCAACGAATCGGTTCCATTGTGTCCCTTACCGGCAACGTCGAGCGGTTGACCACAGGCCACATGGAACAGATCATTGGCGTCGACGCCCAACCCATCCGCTAGGGCGACAAGCTTGTCCACCGACAAATTTGAAGCCCTCCCGGTGGTAATGCTGGCGACGTAGCCGTCGGTTATTCGCTGCCCCGACATCCGCTGAACATCCTTTTGAGTAAGACCCTTTAGCTTCATGACCCGCTTTACGTATTCACCTAAACCATTTTTTGCCTCAGACATATTCGCATTCTCCATCGGCACACAGATATTTTCCGCTACATTCTAAAAATATTTGTTGACAACCGCAAGTGACATGCGTAAGATTTGCCCGAAAATATTCAGGGCAAGAAAAAAATATAAACACCAGCCCGAGCGTCTGCAGTGTGGGTTTGTACCACACGGGATAGGAGGGCTCAATAGGCTGGGTGAAGCACGGAGCGGCGAGTTCGAGACCGGCGCCGCGTTCAAGGATCCGGTCGCACGAGTCATGTTGCTTAAAGCGTCATCATCAAGCGCGCTTTCTTTCTTGCGATGGTCCTCCTTGTAGCGGCTATAGAGGGTTCGCGGGGCGGCGAAGTCTTAACCCAGGAGACGGAGCTACTCGGCGTTCCCTCTTTTTTTCCTGGTGTGACTATGAGTTCTATGCTGGTGATAGATGGTTCCGCGTGCCTTGCGAGACTGTTCGCCGAGATTTTTGAGAAACGAGGTTGGAATGTCGCTACCTGCTGCGATCACAAGGCTGCGATTAGCCGATTATCCGGACGCGACGCGTACGACGTTGTGCTACTAAGTTGCCAGGTAGCAGGGACTACGGGTCTTCAGCTTCTAAGTTTGATCAGGTCGTTCGAGCATCGAAAGATGACGGCTGTAATAATGTTGACACGCGGCGATGAGATTACCGATGAGGCTCTGGCAGCGGGCGCCGACGAGGTGCTGGTCAAGCCGATCAATCCCAATGCTCTGATCTGGGTTGTCGAGAAGCTAGTCTGCTAACACGCTGGCAACTCTCTTGGGAGCGCGCGGGACTCCGCTTACGTTCGCGCGCATCTCATACGGTCTTCAGGCGAAACGCTTGACGGGAACTACATCGCCACACCATAGCAACGCAAACGCAGCGGCCCAGGAATCGGAGTATTTCGCCGAGGTAGTCAATGAACCCCAAAATACGACGGATAGTGGATCAAATGAATTGTGAACTGCATATGAAGCGATCCCTGAATGATTGGGCCCGAATATCCAACCTCTCTCGCTCTCGGATGTGCCACCTATTCAAAACCCAGATGGGCGTTTCGCCGGGACAATATCTAAAGGGCCTGCGTCTGGAGGCGGCGCGTACGCTATTGGAAACAACTTCCCTCAGCGTCAAAGAAATACGAGCAAGAGTTGGGCTGGCAGATCAGAGTCACTTCGTCCGCGACTTCAACAATGCGTATGGACTTCCGCCGTCGCAGTATAGAGCGCAACGATCCTCCCCCGAGAGAGCGGTCGACGCATAAGCGAGCTCCAAGATACTAGGACGATTCGCCCTGGTTAGTAAGCTTGGCCACTTCTTTTTTCTTGCGTCGCAGAGTGGTTTGGAGGATAGTGGGCACCGAAATGAAAAGGCTAGAGAGAAGATTCACGATATTGTTCGCTATCGGTGTTGTGATGAAGTGTGGAGCATGCACGGAGACTCCTGAAGCAAAGAGCAGATTTCTCTCAAGCTTCCAGGCCCGAGACGTGATTGAGAAGAGTTATGTTTCACCCGACGGCGCCGCGGACATAAAAATTTCAGGGGGAGAGACGTCAGTCCTGCTAGGCGAACGCCGGACTTACCATCGCGATGATCGTGCGGAACTAAGTATCAGCCAAAGTGACGCGCCGATGTTTCTCCAGAGGATCAGGGAACAGATAGAACAGCGGCTTCAGAGTTCGGGGTGCAAGATTACTGATGCTGGTTCTGGGGAAGATTCTCATTCAATCGGCTATACCGATGGGAAGATCCATGGCTGGATTGACATTTGGGGTCTGGGGGTGGGAGGCCGCTACAAACTGGTTATTGGGGTTACCGAAAATTAGACCAGCGGCCCGGCTGTGTCTATTGAGTGCTTACTGGCATCGCTGCGGTTGAAGTGAGCTTGACTGTTTATCCAGTCGGGCAAAGTTAAAACTTTGAAATTGCAAACAGGCAGCGGTCACCTTACAGCCTTTACCAATGAGCTAAGGAACGAACATTAGATTGGTTTTCAAACAGATGCCTCTGCCAATCCACTCAGACGCATTTGACGTCGGGCAAGCGTCGATGTGCGCCCGGTGAGCAGCAAAGGTTCTGGGAATATTACGACGTTCTGTTTAGTTCTAATAATCTATCCGGACAGGCCTTGCTCAATATGCGCCTGATTTGGGATTAAAACCGACTGAATTCAACACCTGCCTTTTGGTCCGAGGCTAGCGCGGCGATTGTCAGAAGGAACCGGGAGGGAGCGATGCGCCGGTGTTCAGGGAACTCCCACGTGCTTTGTCAACGGAAGAATAGTGAAGGGTATAAAAATCTAAAAACATTCAAAAACGTGATCGACCACGCACTGATGCAGAAGCAACGATACGCAAAGCAGGGCTCTACCCGATGAGGTGTTGAGCCACTCACGATAGTCAGAACCATCCAATCCGCAATGCCCTTCGATCCCACGACGGCGTAGGGCAAAACAAACGGCGGCGCGTCCTGGGTTCGCCCTCAATATCCAAAAGGAGCAACTATGAGCAACAGCGCACGAACCCTATCCCCGCTGATCTTTGTGATCTCGATGTTGGCATTTGCATCGTCGGGCCACTCTCAAACCGCGATCTCGCCACTCGACGTCAAACTTTCTACAACTAACGACGCTCGCGAGGTTCTTAGCGACAAGAATGTTCTGAACCGCGCCTACGGCAGACTGATGCTGTATGTAAAAGCAGGGCGCGGCTTCAATGCATTACAGAAAAAGCGTATGTACAGCCCGGAGGACGATCTCCGATTCGAGCTGCAAAACATACACACCGGTCCGATAGAAGAGATACTCGACAGGTCGTACGGCACCCTTGTGTCGAAGCCCATTGGGAATGTCGTAAGAATAATGCCGAATCAACGTCGCTTCGAGGCTGGTCCAGAACACATCCTCTATGAAGCCAGCTGGGTCCAAAGTGACTACAGACACACCTTTCTTGAAGACTGGGAAACAAGCAACGTGAGAGATATCTTACGCCTGATTGGGGATCAATCACTTGATGTCGATAAGTATACTTCTTACGAAGTAACAGTCAGACTAGATGGACAACAGCGAACCTACCATGCCATGGTCCTCTACCATAATGGATATCAATCCACTGGCGAGCTCAGAGCGGACTTCCTGGACAACATTGTTGGGCAGTCTGCGCTAGCCCAGGCATTTAACGAGACCCGTCCACCAGTGCGGTCCTCGTGGCTCTCGTATACAAAGACAGATAAATATCGGGAGTACGCGGATGCGAATGCGAGGACCGGGGTAGAGACCCTTCACACGTCGGAGCGGAAACGCAGAGCTTGGCCGGGTGATTGGCAACTAATAGCTAACGCGACGTCTTTGGCGAATGACTCCGGTACGGCGGTTCGAGCTCTCGTTTGTGATGGAGATCCTGGGATATGCGATCCCCTTTCTTGCGACTACCCTCGCTGTGCCGACAACCCCTCTATCGACGATGGGGAGGTTCATGCAAATAGCGGAAGCTGTCTGGAATACAGCAGTTGGGGAATCAAGAATTCGCGCTCCCGAACTAGCACTACCGGTCACTACCTTGGGAACCACAACGCTCGCGATGACATGCAGAAGTTTTGCACGTACGACTCCTCGTGCAATGTGCTCTGCCAGATAGACCTTCAAAACTTCATTCTTGAAGAAACCTGGGGTATCACCTCTAACGGGTGTCACGTGTTTGGAGGGGTAGTCGACCTTCGAGACGAAAGCAACGGCGGGAGTGCATCGCAAGGCGCAACATGCACCGGAGTTGCGGGTGCTGCGGTGAAGGCGTGTCTCTTCTGCCAGTGCGCGGTCGAAGTTCGGATTGTTGGTGTTGGTGTTTCCGCCACCGATGCGATATGGACCTACAGCCATGCTCATACCGATAGTTGTGTCCATCCAACCGACTGTGAGGCCAACCCATCTGCGTGCAACCCCGGGGACGACGAGCAGGCTGGGGCTTGCTTTGGTGTTATTTGTGGCGAATTTCAGGTGGGAGGAGAAATCGGCACCCTGTGCTGTCCATCGCCCATCTTGGTCGATGTCGCCGGAGATGGCTTTAGTCTGTCGGATGCAGCAGGTGGAGTGAACTTCGATCTCAATCGTAACGGCACGGCGGAACATCTCGCGTGGACATCACCTGGTTCCGATGATGCATTCCTCGTCCTTGATCGGAACGGCAATGGAACGATAGATGACGGAACGGAATTGTTTGGAAACTACACGCCTCAGCCTGCTTCACCAACCCCAAATGGGTTCCTCGCGCTAGCGGAGTACGATAAACCAGCGAGCGGCGGAAATGGCGACGGGCGTATTGACAGCCACGATTCTATCTTCTCGTCTCTGCGCTTGTGGCAGGATGCGAATCATAACGGCATCTCTGAGCCCGGCGAGCTCCACGCCTTGACCCAACTTGGAGTAACTGCGTTCGACCTTAATTACAAAGAATCGAAGCGAACAGACCAATACGGTAATGGCTTTCGCTATCGCGCAAAGGTCTATGACGTGAATGGTGCGAGTGCTGGCAGATGGGCTTGGGACATATTCTTTGTCAAACAATAGAAAAGGCCTGTCTCAAATCGGGCTTGAACAAGAGCCGCCATAGAATCACGGAACCTTCCGTCGACTCGATGGCGGCATCTTTGCCCGCGCAAGAACAAGACTGCACGCTAGTGAAGGGCAGACAACTTGCGCGGTGCGAGTACCGCGTTCAACCCGCGTATGCGCCCCTCGTCGTCTACTTCAATATGGATCGTATATCGGGTTGCAGCGGTAGTGGGTGATCGGTAGTCCTGTACAAGGACCCCGGGTAAGCCATTCAACGAACAGATTTCGAAACGTGGTTCGGCGACGCTCTTCGCGGCGAGCCCAAGAATCAGCCGCAAGACTTTTTCCCGCCCACGGACCGGCTGACGCGCCGCCGCTACCTCGCCGCCGCCGTCCGACAGGCTGACGACATCTTCAGCAAGCAGCCGCTCGAGAGCCGCAGCGTCGCGATTACCGAGATAAAGCAGAAACTGTTCGAGCGCCCGGCGAGTCGCGTCCTGAAGAGCCGGACCGGGACTCAGCCGGCGCTTGTCGTACTCACTCATCTTGCGGCGTGCGCGCAGCAACACAACCTTGACGTTTGCCTGAGTCATATCGAGCGCCGTTGCCGTTTCGTTTGTCGAATAATCAAACACATCGCGCAACAACAACACCGCGCGCTGAGAAGGCGTCAGCGCCTCGAGCGCAAGCAAGAAAGCAAACGAGATGCTCTCCTTCAAATCATAGCGAGCGACGGGCGAGTCTTCACTGGGAGCGGGTGGCTCATACGAAGCCGGGCTGTCCTCATCGGTGTGAACAGGCGACGGGAGCCACGGACCGACATAACCCTGACGCCTTCTGCGGCGAAGCAAGTCGCGGCTGAGATTGACAGCAACACGTATCAACCAGGGACGCAGCGGTTCATCCATACGCCTCGGGGGCTTTTCTATCGCACGTACGAATGTCTCCTGAACCAGATCGTCCGCATCCGCGGCGTTGCCGGTCATTCGGTAGCACAAGCCCCACAGCAGCCTGCGATCGGTCTCTAGTGCTTCCATAGCGATAATCTCGAAAATAGGTCTTATATGTCCTATAGGTCCTATGTTGAGCCATCAGGTTACTGTCGCGGAAACGACCATCGGGTGCGACGCGCCAATCAACTCGGCAGCCTTCCTTGCGCTTGCGAGACTTGCATCAACTAGCAGCCCTTCATCACCAACCCAATCGCCGACAACGTACAATCCGGGCACGTCAGCCACTTCTGGACCGGGCCTCCCTCGAGTGCCGTCGGCGCGGGCCAGCGGCATCGCATTCATCACTATCATATCGGGCAAGAATCGCCGGTGCACAATAACTTCGCGCCATCCGGGCTGCACCAAATCCAGCAACTCCTCTAACTCTCGCTCGATCGTTTCTGTTGAGTCTTGATCGTCCGGAGGCAGATATTTTGCCGTCTGAATCAACGCACACCCTTCCGGTGCGAGCCGGGCCGCCGCCGAGTGTACCGACAAATAAAGAGGCCGATCGATTCCAAGCGCGAAAGTCGCCCCCTCCTTTGGCAAACGGCTGAGCGCCACATCCAGACACGCTGCCCTCACTGGAATTGCTCGATCAGCCCACCGCTTGATCGATGTTTGCTCGGCGTCTTCAACAAGCCCAACCGCAATCATCGGATTGGACGCGATCAGTACGGTTGATGTCCCTATCACGCGCCCGTCTGCCAGACGCACACCTTCGACAGCGCCTGCGACGCCGCGCGTGACACCTTGAACCTTTACTCCTGTTTCGATTATGACCCCCGCACCCAGCGCAGCCTCGCGCAATCCCTCAACAAGAGTCTGCCAGCCTCCATCTAGATATAGGACGCTTGTAGCAAAAGCTTTTTTCAACTGTTCGATCGCAGCACCGGCGCTCATTAGATCCGGGGCGTTTGTGTACGTAGCAACGCGGAACGCAGCAAGAACAAAATCCTTGACCTCGTTGTGCGAGAGTGTCTGATCGAGCCACTCACGCACACTGGTACCCATAAGCCGATTTCCATCGAGTCTGCCGATGGACGCCAAAAACCGCGCAGCTTCAAGTTTCGCCGACAGACCAAACAAGTTCGTGGTGAGCAGCGATAGCGCTCCTGCAGGAAAGGTGTGTTTCACGCCGTCCTTGACCGCGAACCCGCCCGAGACCGAGGGCACTCTACCGCGAGGCTCGACTCCCAACTCGCGCAGGACTTCGATACCGCGTCCGCCCCGATAAAGCGCGTGCGGGCCGAGATTCAGAAAGAAGCCTTCCTGTTGCTTTGTCTGCGCGCGCCCGCCGAGGGCGTGCGATTGTTCAAACAAGCGAACGCTCTTCGAACTCCTGGCAATAAGCGCCGCCGCCACAAGCCCTGCGATGCCGCCGCCGATAACCGCCACGTCGCTGTGATATTCATTTGATCTCATTGTGTTCGTCTCCTGTGTTCGTGTGCCGCGTTCGTCTCTCCCTGACATAAGCACGTTCGAGCACGGGAAAAGGTTACATCTTGGCTTCTGATCGACGCATTGACCTCTTTGCATTGTTCAAACAGTTGGTGGCGATGACAAGACGTTCGGGCATAGTTGAGCGGCTGGTGATTGGCGGCAGCTTTGTGACCTCGAAGTCTGAGCCAAATGACATCGACATAGTCATAGTTCTTTCCAACGACCTGGACTTTGATGCGCTTTACTCCAAGCCAGTACGCGGTTACTGATCGATCTGCATTGCGACGGGTCTTCAAGACTGACGCTCTGGACATAGTCACAGTGCGGAGCGGAACCGCTCAGATGGACCTTGTGCTTGAGTTCTTCCAAAGCAAGAGAGACAATAAGCAAGTTGGTGTTGTCGAGGTCAAGCCCTAATGGGCATTCTTAACCGAGAACAACTCGAACATACTCAGCGCCAGATCACAAAACTGGAATTAGCGCTTGAAGAAATGAAGCGCAATGAGTCTCCCCGCGCGTATCAGACCATGTCACAAGGGTTTGTTGCTCAGATCGATCAGATCCGTAGGGAGATTGATGAGTTTCTCGGCATCACGGCTCCCGCATTCGGCGGACAAGAAGTTGTAACTCGCTAGGTGAGTCTCGCAGATCCTGCAGTCTATAAATTACTCGTCGAAGCGGACCCTTTAACCTGTCCGGCGTTTCGGCTCACTCAGGAGCGAAGACAAGCGGGTCTACGTCATCGTGCCGGTGTTTCTTCGATTGATCGTATCATCTGGCGGCGAGGCTCCACCGGGCCTAAAGGTAGTCCATTACAGGTTCCTAAATCCTCGCTACCTTCCCAAGAACCCTTTCCCGTACTTCTCTCTTGGGGTGCGCTGGATTTTCTTCGAGTCTCCGCTGACGTAAGGGTCAGGATCTACTATGCGCACGACTAGCGTGGCCTTGAAATGACCGCCGATCAGTGATACACACTCGACTCTAAGACTCGGCAGCGTATGCGACGCTTTGTTGCCATCTAGCTTGTTGCTCACGCGAAGCACAACCTGATTCCGGAGCTATTAATGGACGATCAAGACATTTCGCGGCGGCTCTTCCTGATCAACTCCGGTGCAGGCTTGGGCTCCGCCTGGATTCTCTCACACTTACCCGAGATCGCCGCCGCTCAGCAACATGCCCGACACGTTGTTCAGTCGCCGGCCGATGACAAGTTTGAATTCTTTAC
>Ga0075418_10004628_pt1 | contig 15638 bp, 19 predicted proteins | sample SoiMetdeltSBSDD2_FD_81776 | JGI IMG/M metagenome (GOLD analysis project Ga0075418, IMG submission 81776) | Bulk soil microbial communities from a Populus tree surrounding site in Tennessee, USA - Soil MetaG P. deltoides SBSDD2 | ecosystem: Environmental > Terrestrial > Soil > Tree plantation...
CGAAGCGGGCGCTGGCGCAGGCGAAGACCACCCCGGATGCGGTACGGGAAGAGGACCTCCAGGGCAGGAAGGATCTCAAGGCGCTTCGCTTCGTCACCATCGACGGCGAGACCGCGCGGGATTTCGACGACGCGGTCTACTGCAAGCGAGAAGGCAAGGGGTTTCGCCTGTGGGTCGCGATCGCCGACGTGAGCCACTACGTGCGCCACGACGACGCGCTCGACCTCGAGGCGCGCGAGCGCGGCACGTCGGTCTATTTCCCGCGGCGGGTGATCCCGATGCTGCCGGAGAAGCTTTCCAACGGCATCTGCTCGCTCAATCCGAACGTCGATCGCCTCGCCATGGTGTGCGAGATGGCGATCGGCCCGAAGGGCGAGGTGGCGCGCTACGACTTCTACCGCGCGGTGTTCAAGTCGTCGGCGCGGCTCACCTACACCGCGGTCTGGGAGGCGCTGTCGTCGGGGAGCGCGAACGAGGAACTGCAGAACCTGCACGCGGTGTTCAAGGTGCTGCTCGACGCGCGCAACCGGCGCGGCGCGATCGACTTCGAGACCGTCGAGACGAAGATGCTGTTCGACGCCAAGGGGAAGATCGAGCGCATCGTGGCGGAGCCGCGCAACGAGGCGCACCGGCTGATCGAGGAGTGCATGCTGGCGGCGAACGTGTGTGCCGGCGGGCTGCTCGCCGCGCACGCGCATCCCGCGCTCTACCGCGTGCACGACGTGCCGGCGGCGGAAAAGGTCGCGGCGCTGCGCGACTTTCTCGCCGAGATCGGCCTCGCGCTTCCCGGCGGAGAGATCCCGCGCCCGCGCGACTACGCCCAGCTCCTCGAGAAGATCCGCAAGCGCCCCGATTTCGCGCTGCTGCAGACGATCCTGCTGCGCTCGCTCAAGCAGGCGGTGTACAGCCCGAACAACGCCGGCCACTTCGGCCTCGCCTTCGACGCGTACGTGCACTTCACCTCGCCGATCCGGCGCTATCCCGACCTCCTCACGCACCGCGCGATCAAGGCGGTGCTGGCGGGCCGCCAGTATTCCGGGGTCGACTGGGAGGCGCTCGGGCGGCACTCCTCGGAAACCGAGCGGCGCGCCGACGATGCGAGCCGCGACGTCGAGATGTGGCTCAAGTGCTACCACATGAGAGACCACGTCGGCGAGGTGTTCAGCGGCACCATCACCGGTGTGGTGCCCTTCGGCCTGTTCGTCACGCTGGACAACTACTTCGTCGACGGCCTGGTCCACATCTCCGAGCTCGGCCGCGACTATTTCCAGCACGATGCCGCGCATCACGCGCTGATCGGCGAGCGCACCGGCAAGCGCTTTCGCCTCGCCGACCGCATGAGCGTGAAGCTGGTGCGGGTCGACCTCGATCAGCGGAAGATCGACCTGGTCCCCGCATGAGTCGCCAGGCGGATCGCGAACCGCGCGTCGTGTTCGGCTTCCATGCCGTGCTTGCCCGGCTGCGCGCCGATCCTTCGTCGGTCCTCGAGATTTACCTCGACGAGACCCGGAACGACGCGCGCGCCCGGGACCTGGCCGCGCTGGCCGAGCGCGCCAAGGTGCACCTCATGCGGGTGCCGACCCGGCGCCTGGACGGCTTCTACGGCGGCGGCCGCCACCAGGGCGTGGTTGCGCGCATCGAAATCAGGAAGGCTTCCGATTCCCTGGACGAGATCCTGGACGGGGTCGAGCACCCGCTTATCCTCGTGCTCGACGGCGTCACCGACCCGCACAATCTCGGCGCCTGCCTGCGGGTGGCGAACGGGGCCGGAGCCCATGCGGTGCTGGCGCCGAAGGACCGCGCGGTCGGCGTCACGCCGACGGTGTCGAAGGTGGCGAGCGGCGCGGCGGAGTCGACGCCGTATCTCATGGTGACCAACCTGGCGCGCGCCCTCTCGGAGCTGAAGGAACGCAACATCTGGATCGTCGGCGCAGACGAGCGCGCGGAGAAGACGCTTTACGAGGCGGACCTGCCGGAGTCGATCGCCTGGGTGCTCGGCGCCGAGGGCGAGGGCATGCGCCGCCTGACGCGTGAATCGTGCGACCTCCTCGTGCGCATTCCCATGCGCGGCGAGGTCGAGAGCCTCAACGTGTCGGTGTCGGCGGGAGTCTGTCTGTACGAATCAGCGCGTCGTCGTCGCGCTCCGGCGTGATCTCGCGGAGCTTGCGCGCCACCACCAGCACGCTTTCGACCCGAGCCGCCAGGTAGCCGATCGGGGCGCGGTCGTCGCCGAAGGCGATCTCGCGGCCGCCGCCGCGGAACACCCCTCCCTCGAACGACCCCTCGTCCAGCTGATGGAACCGGGCGCTGCGGTAGTTGACCGTGTAGATCGGCGCGAGCGTCGAGATGACGTGGGCCAAGGCATCGAGCTGGCGCTCGGAGAGCGCCGGCTCGGCGATCGAGTACTGCTGCGGATAGGCCCGCCGGTGGACCATCCGCGCGGCAACCGCCAGCGAAACAAGGCCCTGCCTTACCAGGCGTTCCGGAAAGTGACCGCTTCGATCGAGTCTGGGCATGGCCGGAAAGCGTATCGGTAAAGCCCCGGCTCGGGTGTGGGAAACCCCGCCGTTAGCCCCTGTCTAACGAAAGATGACAACTCTGAGGATTTGCTAACGCCATGAAATTAGATAGTAAGGACTACGCGCCGCCCGACCCGGCGAAGATCGACGCCGACGATCCCGAAGCGCTCCGTTTCTGGGCACGCACGCTGGAGACCAAAGAAGAGCGCATCCGCCAGGCGGTGCGCAAGGTCGGCCCCATGCTCGAGCAGGTGAAGCAGGAGCTCGGCATCGGGGGCGTCGGCTAGAAGCGCGTATAATCCGCCCCCTTCCTGGTCACACCGCTCCGCATGGCGGTTGGCCCGATTTGTAACTTTGCCCATAGGAAACAGGAGTCCAATTCGAGCATGCGACATTACGAGATCGTTTTCATCGTCCATCCCGACCAGAGCGAGCAGGTGCCCGCGATGGTCGAGCGCTACAAGGGCGTGATCGCCGCCCGCAGCGGCACGGTGCACCGCCTCGAGGACTGGGGCCGGCGCCAGCTCTCCTACCCGATCCAGAAGGTGCACAAGGCGCACTACGTGCTCATGAACATCGAGTGCGACAACGAGACGCTCGGCGAGCTCGAGCACTCGTTCAAGTTCAGCGACGCGGTGCTGCGCCACCTGATCATCAAGATGGACAAGGCGCATACCGCGCCCTCGCCGATGATGCGCGAGGAGAAGTCCAAGTCGATGATGGAGCGCGGCGGCGAAGGCCGCCCGGGAGAAGCGCCGACTGAACCGCCTCGAGCTGAGCGGCCGGCTGCTTGAGCTGAGCGCGCTGCGCTACACGCCGGCCGGCATTCCCGCGGTGGAGTTCAAGCTCCGGCACGAGTCGGAGCAAGCCGAGGCGGGAAACCCTCGCAAGGTCGAGGCGGAAATCGGCGGCATAGCGTTCGCCGCGCAGGCCAGGCTGCTCGCCGGCGCCCGCCTGAACACGGGATTGAAGCTGCAGGGGTTTCTCGCCGCGAAAAGCAAGCGCTCCAGGAAGCTCCTGCTGCACGTGACCAACATCGAATTCGTCGAAGGACAGGAAAAGGAAACCGAAGATGCCTCCGCCGCGCAAAGGTAAAGGGAAGGGCAAAGGGAAGTTCGGCAAGGACAAGAAGGACAAGGGCCAGCGGGCGCTGTTCCGCCGCCGCAAGTTCTGCCGCTTCACCGCCGAGAAGGTCGAGTGGATCGACTACAAGGACGTCGAGGTCCTGAAGGACTTCGTCAACGAGACCGGCAAGATCATCCCGGCGCGCATCACCGGCACCGCCGCCGGCTACCAGCGCCAGCTCTCGGACGCGATCAAGCGCGCGCGCTTCCTGGCGCTGCTGCCGTACACCGATCTCCACTGAGGGCCGAGAGGAAAATGAGATGCAAGTAATCCTCATGGAGAAAGTGGCGAACCTCGGTAACCTCGGCGACGTGGTGAAGGTAAAGGACGGCTTCGCCCGCAACTACCTCATCCCGCATGGCAAGGCGAAGCGCGCCACCCCGGAGAACATCAAGCACTTCGAGGGTCGCCGCGCCGAGCTGGAAAAGGCGCAGAACGAAACGCTGGCGAAGGCGCAGGAGCGCGCGGCGAAGCTCGAGAACCTGAAGCTCCAGATCAGCCAGAAGGCCGGCGTCGACGGGCGCCTGTTCGGCTCGGTCACCAACTACGACATCGTCGAGGCGCTCGAGAAGCAGGGCCACGAGGTCGAGCGCTCGCAGGTGCGCATGTCGCAGGGCCCGCTCAAGCAGGTGGGCGAGTTCCCGATCCAGATCGTTCTGCACACCGACGTGACGGTGACGATCACCGTGGCGGTGATCGGCGAGCAGTAATCGTCGCCGTCAGGCTTCACAAGAAGAGCCGCCCGCGGGCGGCTCTTTTTTTGACCCTCAGCGGTTCGTCGTCGTCCTCGTCGTCGTCATCCTGGCCGGGATTGTCCTCGTCATCGTCCTCGTCGCGGCGATGAGGCGGGTCCTCGTCCTCGTCGCCCCAGGGCGTCTCGAGTTTCAGCATTGCGCACCTCGAAGGCTTGCACCGGGCTGACGCGACGCGACCTGTGGGTGCCTTTGCGTCCCTCGGTGGATATATATACAGTTGAAAAATTGCACTATACAGAACTGCCTACAGGTTAATCACAATCTGGCCACAGGATATCCACAGCCGGCGAGCAAGGCTTCTTATTGTTCTTAAGAACATGCGCGCGCAGCAAGCGAATCGGGCAGCACACGCGGGTTTTTTTGCTGGAAGCCCGGAGGTTTCACTTCGCGATCCTGTCGCGCGGCCCGGCTGGGACATGATTCGCCGCTCGTCGTCAAACAACATGTTGTGTCCTCTGGGGAGGAGTGGTCGATGGCATTAGCGCAGATCACCTATGGGCGCGCGGAGAACACCGACCCGCAGCTCCTGGCGCTGAAGGTCCCGCCGCATTCGATCGAGGCCGAGCAGTCGCTGCTCGGGGCGCTGCTCCTCGACAACCAGGCGTTTGACCGGGTGGCGGACCTCGTCACCGGCGAGGACTTCTACCGCGACGATCACCGGCGCCTCTGGCGCCACATCGCGAGGCTGATCGAGGCCAGCAAGCCCGCCGACGTGGTCACGGTCTCGGAGTCGGTCGAGGCGAGCGAGGACAAGGACAAGACCGGCGGCCCGGCCTACCTCGGCGCGCTGGCGCAGAACACGCCGAGCGCGCTCAACATCCGCCGCTACGCCGAGCTGGTGCGCGAGCGCGCGGTGCAGCGGCGCCTCGCGCAGGTCGCGACCGGCATCGCCGAGGAGGCGCTCAATCCGGGCGGCAAGGAGGTCGGGCAGCTCCTGGACGAGGCCGAGTCGAGGATCTTCCAGATCGCCGAGTCGGGGGCGCGCCGCGACCAGGGCCTGCTCGAGATCAAACCGGTGCTCGCCAAGGTGTTCGAGCGGATCGACCACCTGTACCACCGCGACAACCAGTCCGACGTCACCGGCGTGCCGACGGGCTACACCCGCATCGACCAGATGACCTCCGGCCTGCAGTCGGGCGACCTCGTCATCATCGCGGCGCGGCCCTCCATGGGGAAGACCGCGCTCGCGCTCAACATCGCCGAGCACGTCGCGGTCGACAACGGCCTGCCGGTGGCCATCTTCAGCATGGAGATGTCGAGCACGCAGCTCGCCATGCGCATGCTGGGATCGATCGCGCGCGTCGACCAGCACAAGATGCGCACGGGGCGGCTGAACGACAAGGAGTGGGGCGACCTCTCCGACGCGATGGCCAAGCTGCACGAGACGCCGCTCTTCATCGACGAGGGCGGCGCCCTCACGGCGCTCGAAGTCAGGGCCAGAGCCAGGAGACTGAAAAGGCAGTATTCGAAGCTCGGGCTGATCGTCATCGACTACCTGCAGCTCATGGCCGCGACCGGCCAGGGGGAAAACCGCGCCACCGAGATCTCCGAGATCTCGCGCTCGCTCAAGGCGATGGCCAAGGAGCTGGACGTCCCGGTGGTGGCCCTGTCGCAGCTGAACCGCGCCGTCGACCAGCGCCCCGACCGCCGCCCGGTGATGTCCGACCTGCGCGAGTCCGGCGCGATCGAGCAGGACGCCGACGTCATCATGTTCATCTACCGCGAGGTGGTCTACAAGCCGGACCTGCCCGAGGACCAGCGCGGCCTCGCCGAGGTCATCATCGGCAAGCAGCGGAATGGCCCGATCGGCACGATTAAGCTAACCTTCCTGGGCCAGCACACCCGGTTCGAGAACTATCAAGATCCGGGCTCGTACTAGAACCAATAGGAGGAGGCGTCATGGCAGAGCCTCACATCGCGCAACGCGGCCCATATGCCGTCGAGCTTGCCCCGGGGGATTATTGGTGGTGCCGCTGCGGCCGCTCGCGCCGCCAGCCCTTCTGCGACGGCTCGCACAAGGAAACCGAGTTCAAGCCGGTCAAGTTCACCATGAGCGAGGCGCAGAAGGTCTGGCTCTGCGGCTGCAAGCGCACCAAGTCGCAGCCCTTCTGCGACGGGACGCACAAGAGCCTCCCGCCTGAGGCGGGCTAACTGGGGGCTAGTCCAATTTGATGTTGGCTTCCTTCGCCACGCGGCCCCACTTCGCGATCTCGCTGCGGATGAAGGCGGCGAACTCCGCGGGCGACGAAGATGCGACGTCGAGGCCGGCGGCGGCAAAACGCTCCCGGACCTCCGGCTGCGCGAGCGCCTTGTTGAGCGCGTCGGAAAGCTTCGCCACCGCCTCCGGCGGCGTGCCGGCGGGCGCGAGCACGCCTTGGAACCCGCTCGCATCCACCCCGGAGAGGCCGGCCTGCTCGAAGGTCGGCGCGTCGGGCAGCGACGCGAGGCGTGCCTTGCCGGTCACCGCGAGCGCCTTCAACTTGCCCGCCTTGATGTGCGCCATGGTGACCGAGGGCGCGTCCATCAGGATCTGGACCTGGCCGCCGAGCAGGTCGGTCACCGCCGGGCCGCTGCCCTTGTAGAAGATGATGGGGATGTCGAGCCCGGCGGCACGCTTGAACATCTCGGCTCCGAAGTGCGGGCCGGAGCCCGCGCCGGAGATCGCGAAGTTGAGCTTGCCCGGGTTCACCCTGGCGTAAGCGATGAACTCCTTCAGGTTGCTCACCGGCACGTTGGCCGCGATGGTGGCGAGCAGCGCGTTGGTGGTGGTGATGCCGATGGCGACGAAGTCCCTGACCGGGTCGTAGGGCATCTTGGCGTAGACCGAGACGTTGATCGCGATGGTGCCGGTGTTGCCGAGCACGATCGTGTAGCCGTCGCCGGGCTGCTTGGCGGCGTACTCCAGGCCGATCATGCCCGCCGCGCCGCCCTTGTTGTCGATCACCACCGGCTGGCCGAGCACCTCCTGCATCTTCGGCTGCAGGTTGCGGGCGACGAAGTCCAGGTTGCCGCCGGGCGGGAAGGGTACGACGAACTTGATCGGGCGGTTCGGGTACGGTTGCGCTTGCACCGCGCTGCACAGGCAGACGCCGAGCACCAGCAGCAGTCTCTTCATCCTCATAAAGAGTCTGCCCGCGGAACGGGTCAGCTCACTTCTTGGCGGCGGTCCACTTGCCTTCGCCGCCCTTCTCGTCCCGGAAGCTGCCTTCCATCTTCGCGCCGTTCACCCGGCCGTTGAAGTCACGCCGCACGCCGTCCTGGCCGACGTAGGAGAACTGGATGAAAGGTCCGCGCAGCCGCGTGTCGCGCAATCCCGCGTGAATCGGCGCGATTCCCACCGAGCCGGTGATCTTCTGGAAGGTCTGCTCGAGCGTCAGATCCATCTTCTGGTTGTTGGCCTCGAGGTTCCAGCTGCCCATCACCTGCGCGGGCACGACCCAGAAATAGGCGCGGCGGCCGTCGAGCGTGGAGATCTCGTCGGCCTCCCAGTCCTCCATGGTGAAGGAGTGCGAAACTACGCGCGTGCCCGGACGCATGGCGAGAATGGTCGGACGCAGCTTCATGTTGAGCGCCGGGAGCAGGTAGAGGGTGATGACCGTCGCATCCTTGATGTCCGTCTGGAAGATGTCGGCCTGGCGGATGACGGCCTTGCCCGGGCCGTTGCCGGCGACGCCCGCCGCGGCCGCGTTGGCGTTGGCGTGCTTCGCCATCTCCGGGTTGTACTCGATGCCGACGGCGCGCGCGCCGAACTTCTTCGCCGCGGCGATCGCGATCTTGCCGTCGCCCGCGCCGAGGTCCATGACGAAGTCCTGCGGCGTCACCTGGGCCATCGTCAGCATGCGGTCGACCACTTCGTCGGGCGTGGGGACCCAGATCACGTCCTTGCCCGCCTGTCCGACCTGCGGCTGGTACTGGGCGAGCGTGGTTGCGGCAATCAGGCTGAACAGCAGGAATGCGGCAAAGCGGACGGGGAGCGTCATGGGGGTCCTTGAGAGAGGCCGTGAATCCGGGAAAGGCTGCGAATCTAGCAGAAAGATTTGCGGGTTTGTCTGTCGCCCCCCTGACAAGGGGGGATGCGAGTGAAACGAGCGGGGGGTTGTTTATTCCGCACCCAAAAACCAACCCCCCGGTTCGCCTTCGGCTCACTCCCCCCTTCACAGGGGGGCGAAAACCGTCAGAGCACGTCGGCTGCGTGGTCGGCCAGGCGCGAGCGCTCGCCGCGGGCGAGCGTGACGTGCCCGGCGTGGCCCCAGTCCTTCATGCGGTCGACCACGTACGTGAGGCCCGAGCTGCCCTCGGTCAGGTAAGGCGTGTCGATCTGGGCGATGTTGCCGAGGCAGACCACCTTGGTGCCGGGACCGGCGCGCGTGATGAGCGTTTTCATCTGCTTGGGCGTGAGGTTCTGCGCCTCGTCGATGATCAGCCACTTGTTGACGAAGGTGCGGCCGCGCATGAAGTTGAGCGACTTGATCTTGATCCTGGATCGGACCAGGTCCCGCGTCGCGGCGCGGCCCCATTCGCCGCCCGAGTCGTCGGAGGCGTTGAGCACGTCGAGGTTGTCCTCGAGCGCGCCCATCCAGGGCTGCATCTTCTCCTCCTCGGTGCCCGGCAGGAAGCCGATGTCCTCGCCGAGCGGCACCGTGACGCGCGTCATGATGATCTCGGAATAGCGCTTCTCGTCGAGCACCTGGGTGAGCCCGGCGGCGAGCGCGAGCAGGGTCTTGCCGGTGCCCGCCTGGCCGAGCAGCGTCACGAAGTCGACTGCGGGGTTCATGAGGAGGTTCAGCGCGAAGTTCTGCTCGCGGTTGCGCGCGGTGATGCCCCAGACGGAATTCTTGCCGTGGGTGTAGTCGCGCAGCGTCTCGAGCACCGCCATGCGGCCCGCGGTCTCCTTCACCAGCGCGTAGAGCGGCCGCTCGCCGGACTCGTCGTAGACGAATTCGTTCACGTGCAGCTTCGGCACCAGCGGCCCGCGCACCCGGTAGTAGGTGTGGCCTTCCTTCTTCCACGACTCCATGTCCTTGCCGTGTGAGTCCCAGAAGTCCTTCGGCAGGTGCCGCACGCCGGTGTACAGGAGGTCGGCGTCCTCGAGCACCTTGTCGTTGAAGTAGTCTTCGGCCGGCAGGCCGAGCGCGCGCGCCTTGATGCGCATGTTGATGTCTTTCGACACCAGCACCACCTCGCGCTGCGGCTCCTTCTCCTGCAGGTAGCGCACGACCCCGAGGATCTGGTTGTCGTTCTTGCCGGCGGCGAGGGTCGTCGGCAGGCTGCCGTTGATCGCCTCGGTCTGCAGATAGAGCCTGCCGCCCGAGTGCTGCCCGTCCTTCGTCTTGAGCTCGAGGCCCTTCTTGATGTCTTCCAGGCTGCCGCTCACGATCTCGTCGAGGAACCGGCTCGCCTGGCGCGCGTTGCGCGAAACGTCGGACAGTCCGCGCTTATGGGAGTCGAGCTCCTCGAGCGTCGCGATCGGCAGGTAGACGTCGTGCTCGTCGAAACGGAACAGGCTCGTCGGGTCGTGCATCAGGACGTTGGTGTCGAGCACGAAGAGCTTGCGGACTTGCTGCTTGCGCGGGGTGGCGGGCTTCTTGGACATCAGGACGGGGAGGGAAGACGCATGCGACGCCGACGGCTCGACATCATAGGGCTTTAACAAAGTTCAATACCTCCTGGGCATGACCTGGGACCTTGACCCCGCGCCATTCGCGCGCGAGCACCCCTTTTGCGTCGACCACGAAGGTGCTGCGCTCGATGCCGCGGACTTTCTTCCCGTACATGTTCTTCAGCTTCATGACGCCGAACTGCTTGCAGACCGCCTCGTCGGGGTCCGAGAGCAGCTCGAACGGGAACCGCATCTTTTCCTTGAAGCGCTCGTGCGACGCAGCCGAGTCGCGCGAGATGCCGAACACCCGGGCGCCGGCGCGCCGGAACTGGCTGTGGAGGTCGCCAGTCCGCGCTTGTGCGCTGCAGCCGGGGGTGTCGTCCTTCGGGTAGAAGTACAGCACGAGCGTCTCGCCGCGCAGCGCGGAGAGCGTAAACGTCGTGCCGTCGGTGGAAGCGAGCCTGAAGTCCGGTGCCGCCTTGCCCAGCATTTCCAGTGGTCTTAAGACCCTTCTTAGGAACTCGATGTAACGACTTCATTGAACATGTTTTTCGTTACCGCTGCAAGCACGGCGTAGGCGCCTGAAACCAAAGGGCTTTCACTCTCGCGGCAGGAAGCGGCGCAGCTCGGCGATCAGCTCCCCGGGCTTCTCCTCGGGGATGAAGTGGCCGCAGGCGAGGGCGCGGCCGCGCACGTCGGTCGCGACCTCGCGCCAGTCGGCGAGGCAGTCGAACAGCGCCTCGATCACGCCCTGCTTTCCCCAGAGCGCGAGCAGTGGCATGCGGATCTTCTTCCGGAGGTCCTGCTGGTCGTGCATCAGGTCGATGGTGGCGGCGGCGCGATAGTCCTCGCAGGTGGCGTGGATGGTGCGCGGGTCCTTGAACGCGCGCACGTACTCGGCCATCGCCTGCTTGGAGAAGTACTTCAGGCCGGTCTTGCCCCTGCCCAGCCGCTTCAGCACGTAGAACGGCGCCTGGCCCCTGAGCATTTGTTCGGGCATCGGCGCTTCCTGGATCAGGAAGAACCAGTGGTAATAGGCCTTGGCGAACTGCATGGTGGTGTTGCGGTACATCTTCAGCGTTGGCGAGATGTCGAGCACCGTGAGCGTGCGCGCGCGCCTGCCGTGGTCGCGCGCGAGACGGTGCGCGACGCGGCCGCCGCGGTCGTGGCCGACGACATGGAAGCGCTCGTGCCCGAGCGCGCGCATCACCTCCACCATGTCGCTCGCCATCGCGCGCTTGGAGTAATTGGAGTGGTCGGGAAGGCCCTTCGGCTTGGACGAGTCGCCGTAGCCGCGGAGGTCGGGACACACCACGGTGTAGTCGCGCGCGAGCTCGGGCGCCACCTTGTGCCACATGGCGTGCGTCTGCGGATAGCCGTGCAGAAGGAGGACGGGGTCGCCTTTTCCCCCGAACACCAGGTTGATCGTGGCGCCCGAGGTACGGACGCGGCGATGGGCGAAACCCGGGAACAGGCTCATCGGAACAGAAGCGCCGCGGCGACCTTGCGCTCCTCGGCGACCAGGACATTGTAGGTGCGGCACGCGGCCTGCAGGCTCATCACCTCCAGGCCGATGCGCGCGCGGGAGAGCGGCGCGGTGAGCCGCGGATGCGGGAAGCGCTGCATCGCGCCGGTGCCGAGGATGACGATCTCGGCGCCCGTTTCGAGCAGCCCCATGAAGTGCTGCTCGGCGAGCGAGTCGAAGCTGCGCGCGTCCCAGGGCTGAACCCGCCCTGGCAGAACCACGATGCTGTCCTCGTAGCGCACGCCGTTTACCGTGACGTAGTCATCGCCGTAGGCGGTCACCATTTGCGCGCCGCTCGGCGCCGAGGCGTGAAGCTTCATGAGCTAGAATTCTAAGCAATGCACGAGTTCTCAAGAATAAAGCGGCTGCCGCCGTACGTCTTCAACATCACCAACGAGTTGAAGATGAACGCGCGCCGGCGCGGCGAGGACGTGATCGACCTGTCGATGGGCAATCCCGACGGGCCGACGCCGCGGCACATCGTCGACAAGCTGGTCGAGGCCGCGCAGCGTCAGGACACGCACGGCTACTCGGTGTCGAAAGGCATCCCGCGCCTGCGGCGCGCGATCAGCACCTGGTACCAGCGCCGCTACGGCGTGGAGCTCGACCCCGATTCCGAGGCCATCGTCACCATCGGCTCGAAGGAGGGCCTCGCCCACCTGATGCTCGCCTGCCTCGAGCGCGGCGACACGGTGCTGGTGCCCAACCCGTCCTACCCGATCCATATCTACGGCGCCATCATCGCCGGCGCCGACATCCGCTCGGTGCGGATGACGCCCGGGGTCGACTTCTTCGCCGAGCTCGAGCGCGCGATCCGCGAGCTCACGCCCAAGCCGAAGATGCTGGTGATCGGCTTTCCGTCGAACCCGACCGCGCAGTGCGTGGAGCTCGATTTCTTCGAACGGATCGTGGCGCTCGCGCGCCAGCACAACATCCTCGTAGTGCACGACCTGGCTTATGCCGACATCGTGTTCGACGATTACAAGGCGCCCTCGATCATGCAGGTGCCCGGAGCGCGCGACGTCGCGGTCGAGTTCTTCACCATGTCGAAGAGCTACAACATGGCGGGGTGGCGCATCGGCTTCATGGTCGGCAACCAGGAGCTGGTCCACGCGCTCGCGCGGATCAAGAGCTACCACGACTACGGCAGCTTCACCCCGATCCAGGTCGCCTCGATCGTGGCGCTCGAAGGCCCCCAGGCGTGCGTCGAGGAAATCAGGAAGACCTACCAGAAGCGCAGGGACGTGATGGCAAAGGGGTTGCACGACATCGGCTGGATGGTCGAGGTGCCCAGGGCCTCGATGTACATCTGGGCGAAGATCCCCGACGCCTACGCGGGCCTGGGCTCGATCGAATTCACCAAACGGCTGCTCGAAGGGGCGAAGATCGCCGTGGCGCCGGGGATCGGCTTCGGCGACTACGGCGACGACCACGTGCGCATCGCCCTGATCGAGAACGAGCACCGCCTGCGCCAGGCCGTGCGCGGCATCCGCGACATGTTCAGAAAGGACGGCTTACTCAGAGGAGCGGCGTGATGCCGCCGCTTACGGCGGTCGCAGCATGATCTCCCCGAAGCCCGTGACGCTTGAAGGGCACGGCGTGCGGCTCGAACCGATGTCGCGTGAGCATGAAAAGGGTTTGGACGAAGCCGCGCAGGACGGCAAGCTCTGGGAGCTCTGGTTCACCTCGGTGCCCGCGCCGGGGGAGACCGCGAAATACATCGACACCGCGCTGCAGGGACAGAAGGACGGCCATATGCTCCCCTGGGTGGTCCGGGAGTCCACCTCCGGAAAAATCGTAGGCAGCACCCGCTATCACGACATCATCGCCGCGGCGGACCGCGTCGAGATCGGCTACACGTGGTACGCCAAGCGCTTCCAGCGCAGCAGCGTCAACACGGCTTGTAAGCTGCTGCTTTTCTCGCATGCTTTTGAAAAAATCGGCTGCGGGGTCGTGGGGCTGCGCACCGACAATTTCAATTTCACCTCGCAGCGCGCGATCGAGGCGCTCGGGGCCAAGAGGGACGGCGTCATCCGCCACCACTGGCCGCGACGCGACGGCAGCGTGCGCGACACCGTCATGTACAGCGTGCTCGCGGGCGAATGGCCCGACGTGAAGCGCCACCTGGAGCTGCGCCTCAGGAAACATGAAACCCATTAACGTAGGGCTGCTCGGCATCGGCACCGTTGGCCGCGGCACCTGGGACGTGCTCAGCCGGAACGCCGACGAGATCCAGCGCCGCGCCGGGCGCGCGATCCGCATCGCGGTGGTAGCGGACAAAGAAGTTCAAAAAGCGAGATCCATCGTAAGGGACGGAGCGAAGGTCGTCGACGACGCCTTCAGCGTGGTGCGGGGAAGCGACGTCGAGATCGTCGTCGAGCTGATCGGCGGCTACACGGTCGCGAAGGAGCTGGTGCTGGAGGCGATCGCCCACGGCAAGCACGTCGTGACCGCCAACAAGGCGCTGCTCGCCACCCACGGCAACGAGATCTTCGCCGCCGCGCAGAAGAAGGGCGTGATGGTGGCCTTCGAGGCCTCGGTCGGCGGCGGCATCCCGATCATCAAGGCGCTGCGCGAGGGGCTGGCGGCGAACCGCATCGAGTGGATCGCCGGGATCATCAACGGCACCTCCAATTTCATCCTCTCGGAGATGCGCGACAAGGGCCTGCCGTTCGAGGGCGCGTTGCGCGACGCCCAGGCGCGCGGCTACGCCGAGGCCGACCCGACCTTCGACATCGAGGGCGTCGACGCCGCGCACAAGCTCACCATCCTGTCGGCGCTGGCGTTTGGGATTCCCATGCAGTTTGAGAAATGCTTTAGAGAAGGCATTCAAAAGCTTACTAAGGCCGACATCGGCTACGCCGAGGAGCTGGGCTACCGCATCAAGCTCCTCGGCATCACGCGGCGGGCGAGGAGCGGCATCGCGCAGGGCATCGAACTCCGCGTGCACCCGACGCTGGTTCCGGCGCGCCGCCTGATCGCCAACGTCGAGGGCGTGATGAACGCCATCCTGGTGAAAGGCGACGCGGTCGGCGCGACGCTGTACTACGGCGCCGGCGCGGGCGCCCAGCCCACCGCGAGCGCGGTGGTCGCGGACCTGGTCGACGTGACGCGCCTCATCACCGCCGATCCCGAGCACCGCGTCCCGCACCTCGCGTTCCAGCCCGACCGCCTGTCGTCCGACCCGGTGCTGCCGATCGGCGAGGTGGAGACTTCCTACTACCTGCGCATGCGCGTGCTGGACCGGCCCGGCGTGCTCGCCGACATCACGCGCATCCTCGCGGATTCCGCCATCTCGATCGAGGCGATGGTGCAGAAGGAGCCCGGCGAGGGCGAGAGCCGGGTCGACATCGTCATGCTGACCCACCTCGCGCTGGAAAAGAACGTCGAGCAGGCGATGTCCAAGATCGAGCGCCTGACGAGCGTGGAGGGCCGGGTCACGCGCATCCGGCTGGAGTCGCTGTTGTAGTGCGCTACGTTTCGACCCGCGGCGACGCGCCGGCGCGCAGCTTCAGCGACATCCTGCTCGAGGGCCTCGCCCCCGACGGCGGCCTCTACCTGCCGGAAGAGTTCCCGCGCATCGACCTGAAGGCGCTGCGCGGCAGGCCCTACGTGGACCTCGCCGCCGGCATCCTTTCGCGCTACATGGACGACGTGCCCGAGCTCGGCCGGATCGTGCGCGCGACCTACACTGCGCGCGTTTTCGGCAGCGACGAGATCACGCCGCTGAGAATGCTCGAGCGCGGGCTGTACCTCCTCGGCCTGTCCAACGGCCCGACGCTCGCGTTCAAGGACATCGCGCTGCAGCTCCTGGGTGGCCTGTTCGAGCAAATGCTCGCGGCGAAAAACGAAACCCTGAACATCCTCGGCGCGACCTCGGGCGACACCGGCTCGGCGGCGGAATATGCGATGCGCGGCAAGAGAGGCATCCGGGTGTTCATGCTGTCGCCGAACGGCCGGATGTCGAGCTTCCAGCGGGCGCAGATGTTCTCGCTGCAGGACCCGAACATCCACAACCTCGCGGTGAAGGGCGTGTTCGACGACTGCCAGGATCTCGTCAAGGCAGTCAACGCCGACGCCGCCTACAAGGCGCGCAACCGCATCGGCGCGGTGAA
>Ga0075418_10004629_pt1 | contig 15638 bp, 12 predicted proteins | sample SoiMetdeltSBSDD2_FD_81776 | JGI IMG/M metagenome (GOLD analysis project Ga0075418, IMG submission 81776) | Bulk soil microbial communities from a Populus tree surrounding site in Tennessee, USA - Soil MetaG P. deltoides SBSDD2 | ecosystem: Environmental > Terrestrial > Soil > Tree plantation...
AAGTATCCGTTGATGAACGTGAGTTCGACGCCTCCGGTGTTGCCGAACGCCAACCCGGCGATCTGATCGCGACCAATCGCCTCAGAGGGCTTGGATCCCAGCGAAAAGTTCGTTTCCGCAATCGGAGTGATGTCGACATCTCGCCACTGTTCATCCGCCTGTGTCGGGCAGCCGAGGACGAGAAAACGGTCGAACGCCTCGCACCGCAGGGCGTCAAACGCAATCGACTCCTGCCGGCGGCGTCGTGCAAGCTCGAAGTCGGTTTTGAAGTGGCTCAGCCACGGCGTCAGCGGCATTGGGTTGATGTATCCTACCCGTCCTCCGAGTCGGAGTACGGTGACGCCCCGACTCACATCAGCACTGCCGACGCGTGAGTCGGGTCGTCACCGTACTCCGACTCGGTAGGAAGGGACTCGATGCGCATAAAGGCGGTCCTTCTCGCGAGCGCCGCGCTACTTGCGTCACAGCTTTCTTCCGTCGGCGTCGCGCAGAGCCCGGGCAACACGCAGCCGCTCGTCGGCACATGGTTGCTCTCGAGCCTCGAGCGGGCATCAGCCGGGCAGCCGCTGACGAGGGTGATGAATCCGGTCGGAATGCTGATCCAGTCGGCGAACGGCTACGTCCTGCATATCGTCTCGCAGTCGGCGCGGCCGGCAACGCTGAACGCCGCAGAGCAGTTCATGACGTACCGCGCGTTCTGGGGAACCTTTACGGTCGATTCCGCCTCCGCGAAGGCCGCGTATCACATCGAGGGAGACCTCGATCCCGGGCGCAAGGATCAACGGTTCACGAGCACATTCGAGCGCAAAGGGACGCAGCTCGTGATGACCGATCTCTCCGCTGACGGTCAGCCCGTTCAGCGAACGACATGGGAGCGGCTTCCCGAGCTCGAGGCGCTTCCGGAATATCAGGAACCGGTCGTCGGCATCTGGCAATGGACGGGCGCCGGTCTCTACAACGCCGCAGGTCAGAATGTCCGTCCCGCGTATCGCGATCCAAGCATCATCGTGTACACGCCTACCGGACACATGGCGGTGTTGTATCTGCCCGCACCCGGCCGCAAGCCGTTCGTCGGGCCGACACCCACCGTGGACGAAGCGCGAGCTGCCTGGCAGGGCTCCGTCTCGTACTTCGGGACCTACATCGTCCAGCCGAAAACGCGAACGATGTTCCATTACCAGATGAGCGCCGCGAACCCGACCGCGGTCGGCGGCTGGTTCATGCGCAATTTCGAAATCAATGGACCAGAGGTGAAGCTCATATTTCCGCCGACAACGCTCGACGGCCAGCAGGTTCGCAATCTGCTGACGTTGAAGCGGCTCGCGGGCGTGAGAGAGATGTGGCCGGAGTTCCGGCGATGATCGCGGGTGCGAAAGGTGCGAAATCGTGGAGGAAGTTATGACGCGGATGAACCTTGGCTCGCTGCTGCTCGTGTCGGCGGTGCTGCTCGTCCCGGGACTGCAGGCTCAATCAACGGAACAGCAGATTGTTGCCGACGCGGCTGCGGCGCTCGGTGGGCGTGAGCGCCTCCTTGCCGTGAAGACGCTCGTCGTCCAGGGAGGCGGCCACGATCTGAACGTCGGCCAATCTCTCCGCTACGACGAACTCGGATTGCAGTCCGACGTCTGGCAGATTCGCGACTACAAACGCGCGTACGACCTGGCGAACGGCCGTGCACGATTCGAAGTCGTCCGCGCCGCGCAGTATCCGTACTTCCAGGGTATTGGTGGCGATCGCGTCGTGCAGGGACTCGACGGCGACGTCGCGTTCAACGTCGCGACCAATGGCAATGCGACGCGCGTCTTCGGGGGACAGGCCAATGCGCGCCGCGTCGAATATCTGCGGCATCCGTTGACGCTGGTGCGCGCCGCGCTCAACCCCGCCACGAAGCTCTCCAACGGCCGCACGCAGGGCGCCGACCGGCTGGTGGATGTCACTACAGGCGGTGTCACGCTGACCCTCGGCATCAACAGCACCACCAAGCTTCCGTCACGCATCATTCAGGTCACCGACAGTCCGACAATGGGTGATACGGCGGTCGAAGCGCAGTTCGGCGAGTACCAGCTGATTGGAGGCGTTCAGCTGCCGGCCCGCATTACCACTCGGACGGATCGATGGCCCGCCGCCGACGTGCGGCTCCTGAGCCAGAACATCGATGGTGACGTCGGTAATCTGGCAGCGCCGGCCAACGTCCGTTCAGCCACGCCCCCTGCGCCGCCGGCCGCGCCCATGACGACGGCGCGGGAGATCGCGAAGGGATTGTGGTACGTCGAGGGAACGACGCACAAGAGTCTGCTGGCCGAGTTCTCCGATCACATGCTGCTGATCGAGGCGCCCAACGACGAGCGCGTGCGCGCCGTCCTTGCGAAGGCGAAGGAACTTAGGCCGAACAAGCCTGTGACGAAGCTGCTGGTGACGCATCATCATGCGGACCACACCGGTGGCGTGCGGCTTGCCGTCGCCGAAGCCGGTATTACCGAGATCATCACGCACCGAAGCAACGTCGCCTATCTCAACGACGTCCTCTCGCGACCGCATACTGTCAATCCTGACGATCTGGCGAAGAAGGGAAACGTGAAGCTGCCGAAGATCACGGCCATCGACGATACCGGCGTGTTGCGCGATTCGATGATGACCATCAACATGTTCCACATCCGCGACAACTCGCACGCCGACTCGATGCTGATGCTGTATTTCCCGAACGGGAAGATCGTGACGCAGCCCGACATCTACATGCCGAACGACGCACGCAACGTCATCGCGGGCGAGCCGCTCGGCCACGCACCGTGGCTGCAGAACCTGGCGGGGAACATCAATCTGCGGAAGCTCGACGTCGAATACCACGCGCCGATTCACGGCGACTACGTCACCAACAAGCAATTCCTCGACTCGTTGATCTTCATGACGCAGTTTCTGCCGGGAACCAAGTCGACGAACTGAGACCCGCTGGCCTGGGCTGGGATGAGTGTGCTACCCGCTCGGAATGCTTGGATTCCACTGCATGCAGCGGATACAAGTCCGTCGTCACGTCGCGATCTTTCTCATCGACAGACATGACAATCCACATGCAATGGCAAACACGCCATCGCTGAAGGCTTCGATCCGTCGTAGTTCACTTCGCTGACTCATTGCCGGCGACTCCAAAGATGTTGCTACCGCGCCTTGCCACGATCGACGCAGGTGGCTGCGGGTCGGGCTCGTGGTTCACGACCGATTTGATTGTGCGGAGATACGCGTAGATGGCTTTCAGGTCATCGTCGTTCGCATTTCGGAAGGCCGGCCACGGCATCGGCGGCAGGATTTCGCGCGACGTCCCCATGTGACGTCCGGTGCGAATCGCCTTGACGAACATCTCCTCGGTCCAGATCCCGAGCCCCGTGTTCTGGTCCGGCGTGATGATTGCGGCGTAGCTCACTCCCCACGGACCGCTGAACACCGTATTGGTCTCGCGGCGCCGGACACAGCCACGGTCCCTGCGCCGTGGTCGCCGGCAGCGGCCCCATTTGCTCCGGGTGACCCGACAGCATTCGACGCGGCCGAACGTCGAGCTGAGAGCTGCGAGAGGCCGACGGTCGAGGCCGCTCCGGCGATGATGAGGGTGATCACGATCGAGTTCTTCATGTGCGTTCTCCTTGTTGAAATTCGCATCTCGATGAGTGCGGGGCCGATTCCGGCAGGAGGGCGCGGCCGTCGTCAGGGCCTCCCTTGTGAGAGAATCGCCGACGCGGCTCGCGCACGCTCGTTCGCCGGTCGCACACGTCGCTCATGAACGTCACTGGTGAATGCACGGTCAGCGCGTCGCGTGAGGCCGTGTTCGACAAGCTGGCTGATCCCTTCTTCTTTGCGTCGTGCTTCGATGGCGTCTCGGGCCTGACGGAAACCGGACCTGGCCGCTACGATGCGGCGTTCGAGACCACCGTCGCCTACATGAAGTTCCGCTTCAAGATGCAGGTCGAGATGGTGCGCCTGGCCAGACCGGAGACGATCGAGGCCAAGATCGAAGGAACGCCAGCCGGAATCGTCGGACGTCTGGCGGCGACCACGCTGACGATGCTGTCCAGTAGCGGTGCGGGGACGCGCATCCTCTACAGCATCGACTCAGTGCTGACAGGTCGGCTCGGCAGCCTCGGCCAGCCGGTGCTCAAGGCCAAGGCGCGGGACATGGAACGGCAGTTCGTCGAGCGGCTGCGCGCGGCGTTCCCCTCGCCCGAGCCCGTGCAGCCTGCATGAAGCCCTTCGACCTCCGCGAGCCCGACTCGCTCCAGGAAGCGGTTGCGCTTCTCGATCCCGACGACCCGACCACGCGTCCCATTGCTGGGGGCACGGCGCTGATGCTGATGATGAAGGCGGGCGTCTTCCAGCCTCGCCGTCTCGTCAGCCTGCGCCGCATCGCCCGCCAGTACTCCGGGATTTCAGCGACCGACACAGGCGAGATCAGCCTCGGCGCCATGGCCACCCTGACCGCACTCGCGCGTTCACCGCTCGTGCGGCAGAAGCTGCCCGTAGTGGCGGAGTGTTTGCCGGCACTCTCGAACGTCCGCGTTCGAAACGTCGCCACGCTGGGCGGACAACTCGCGCACGCCGACCCGCACCAGGATCTGCCGCCCGTGCTCGTCGCCCTCGGCGCGCGGCTCGTCGCGGCGGGGCCCGATGGCGAGCGGACGATTCCCGTCGAAGACCTTGCGTCGGGCTACTACGCGACAGTACTCGCCGGAAACGAACTGATCACCGACGTCCGCGTCCCGGCACAGGGCTCGCGCCGCGCGGCTTATCTCAAGTGGACCGCCCGCTCAGCCGACGATTGGCCGACGGTCGGCGTGGCGCTCGTGCTCGACACCGACGGCGACCGTATCAATGACGCACGCGTCGTCGTGAGCGCGGCCACCGATCGCCCCATGCGTCTCACAGCGGCGGAAAACGAACTGCGCGGCCAGCGTGTGAGTGACCATGTGCTGCGGCGCGCGGGCGAGGCGGCACGCGACGAAGTGGAGGCTGTCGAGGACGCGCGCGGGTCAGCGGATTACAAGCGGGCGCTGGTGCGCATCTCACTCGCGCGCGGCGTTCGCCGATGCATGGCCGGAGAGCACGACTGATGGCAGGCCAGATGAACGGGACGAGTCACGTGGGGCGCTCGACTCCACGGCTCGAAGCCTGGGCCAAGCTCACGGGGCGAGCCGACTACGTGCACACGCTGCGGCTGCCGGGCATGCTGCACGGCAAGATCGTTCGCAGCACCATCGCGCACGGGCGTGTCGTCCGTATCGATACAACCGCCGCTCGCGCGCTGCCCGGCGTGACCCGCGTGCTGACCGCGGCGGATGTGGCGACCGTCATGGCCAATCCGCACTACGGCCCGGCCTTCCACGATCAGCCGGTACTCGCTATCGAGAAGGTGCGGCACGTCGGCGAGCCGGTGGCGCTCGTCCTGGCCTCGGACGCGCACGTGGCCGAAGAGGCGGCACGGCTCGTCGAAGTGGAGTACGAAGAGCTGCCCGCCGTGTTCGGCGAAGTCGAAGCGAGGACGTCGACGCTCGCCATCGTTCACGACGAACTGAAACCAGCCGGCTTCTTCCCGGATCTCAAGCACCTGCAGGGCGGGCGCAACACCAACGTTGCGCTCGAGTTCACGCTGCGCCGGGGCGACGCCGAGACGGCGTTCGCGGCGGCCGCCCACGTCTTCGAGCACACCTTCACCATGCAGCAGGTGCTCCATCTGCCGTTCGAGCCGCCGGTGTCCGTCGCAGAGCCTGGCGATCGCAGTGTGACGATTCACACGGCGTCGCAAACGCCGTCGTTCGTCAGGGCCGAAATCGCGCGCCTGCTCGGCTGGCCCGAAAACCGCGTACGCGTGAAAGTCGGCCACCTGGGCGGGAGCTTCGGCGCAAAGGTCTACATCAAGCTCGAGGCGCTGGTCACGGCCGCCGCCCTCATCGTCCATCGTCCGGTGAAGATCTCGCTGACGATGGAGGAGCAGTTCTACACGGTGACGAAGCACGCCGCGACCTTGCGCATCAAGAGCGGCGTTACGCGCGACGGTCGCATCACGGCGCGGGCCTGCGAGGTCTGGTGGAACGGCGGCGCGTTCGCCGAGATCGGACCGCGCGTCACGCAGAAGTCCGGGTTCACGGCAGCCGGCCCGTACGACATCGACAACGTGTGGATCAACTCGTATCAGATCTACACGAACCTCCCGCCGGCCGGTGCGCTCCGCGGCTTCGGAGTGTCGCAGCTCGTCTGGGCCTACGAGAGCCACACCGACATGATCGCGCGCGGCATCGGACTCGACCCGCTCGAATTTCGGCGAAAGAACCTGCTCCACGAGGGACAGCCGCAGGCGACCGGCACGCTGATGCGTGACGCAGCGCTTTCGCCGGTGCTGGAGCGGCTCGCGGAGCTCATGAACTGGGCGCAGCCATTCGATCGCGGAAGCGGCACGATCCGTCGTGGGCGAGGCCTCGCCATCGGCTTCAAGGCGAGCATTGCGCCCACCACCTCGGTGGCCATGGTTACGCTGCACGCCGGCGGAAGCTGCACGGTGGCGTGCGGCACGGTGGACATGGGTCAGGGCTCGGATACGGCGATGGCGATGATTGCCGCGGAAGTGCTGCGCCTTCCGCTCGGGTCGATCAAGATCGTGCATCCCGATACCGACGTAACGCCCTACGACATGGCGACGCTCGGCTCGCGATCGACCTACCACATGGGGAACGCCGTGCGTCGCGCGGCCGAGGATGCCCGTGACAAGGTGGTGGCCATGGCGCGCGAGGTCGGACTGCCCGACGATTCCCGGATCGAGGACGTGTTCAGGAAGCGCTACGGGATGAAGGCCGGCACGATTGTCGGCACCGGGCAGTTCGTCCCCTCCTACGCTCCAACGGATCATCACACCGGCCAGTCGCCGGACGTCACGCCCAACTGGATGATCGGCGCGACCGGTGCGGAGATTGAAGTGGATACCGAGACCGGCCAGGTCCACGTCACGCGGCTCGTCAACGTGGTGGACGCGGGCACGCTGCTCAACCCGCGCGCAGTGGAGACACAGATTTTCGGCGGCGCGCTCATGCAGCTCGGATTCACGCTCTTCGAGGAGATGCAGTTCGATGGCGGCCAGGTGACCAACGCCTCGCTGGCCGACTACAAGATCCCGGGCATGCTCGACGTGCCCGCAACGGTCGTCAACGAGGCAGTCGAAGCACGAGAACGCGGTGGTCCGTTCGGCGCCAAGGGCGTCGGCGAAAGCGGGACGTTCAGCGTGTCGCCCGCGGTCGCCAACGCACTGGACGACGCGGTCGGGGTGAGGCTGACGTCGCTCCCGCTCACGGCCGAAGCGGTGTATCGGGCGTTGAGGGCACAGACGCGATGAGCGCACGACACACCATCCATTTCAGGTTGAATGGCGAGTCCGTGACCGCGCACGTCGCGTCGCACGAGACGCTCGTCGAACTGCTGCAGGATCACTTCGGCCTCTTCGGCGCGCGCGAGAGCTGCGCCCAGGGACTCTGCGGCTGCTGCACGGTCCTCGTCGACGGGCTGGCCGTTTCCGGTTGCATCTATCTCGCCGCCTTCGTGGACGGCACCGAGGTCGTCACGATCGAGCAGGCCGAGCACGGCGAGAAGCTCGACGACGTGCAGAAAGCGTTTGCCGCGTGCGGTGCGTTCCAGTGCGGCTTCTGCACGCCCGGCTTCGTCCTCATGGCCCGGCAGCTTCTCGACGAGACGCCCGAGCCGAGCCCCGACGAGATCCGACACTACCTCTCCGGAAACCTGTGCCGGTGCGGCGCCTACCGGGAGATTGTCGATGCGGTACAGGTCGCGGCCCGGGCGCGCGCGAAGGAAAAGAGGGAAAGGTGAACCCGCTCGACCTTCGTCGATGGCTGGATGAGGTGCGGGCGTTCGGCGAGCTGACCGACGTGCACGGCGCCGATTGGAACCTCGAGATTGGTGGGGTGAGCGAGGTCAACGTCAGGAAGGCGACGCACCCGGCGCTCCTGTTTGACGAGATCCCCGGTTATCCGAAAGGTTTCCGCATCCTCACGTGCAGCACCAGCAGCCCGCGCCGGCTCGCTTCAATACTCCGCTTCGGCGAGATCGCCGACCATCACGCGCTCGTACAGACGCTGCGCGGACGTCCCGCGAAGTGGCGCGTCGACGCTTCCCGGTACGACCCGGTGGTCACGACGACGGGCCCGGTCTTCGACAACGTGCGCGGGGGCCATGCGGTCGATCTGCTGGCCTTCCCGTCGCCGTTCTGGCACGAACTCGACGGCGGCCGATACATCGGCACCGGTTGCTCTGTTGTCACGAAGGATCCCGACTCGGACTGGATCAACGTCGGCACCTACCGCGTCATGGTCCACGACCGGAATCACGTAGGCGTGGACTGGGTGCCCGGCAAGCACGGCGCGATTCACTGGGACAAGTACACGAAGGCCGGAAAGCCCTGCCCCGTGGCCATCGTGGTTGGGTGCGATCCGCTCGGCTATCTCATCTCCGGCATCGAAATACCGTTCGGCATGTGCGAGTACAACTACATCGGCGCGATTCTTTCGGAACCGGTGGCGGTCGTATGTGGCGCGGTCACCGGCCTGCCCGTGCCGGCGGCATCGGAAATCGTGCTCGAAGGGTGGATCCATCCGGGTGACGTCCGTTCCGAGGGCCCCTTCGGCGAGTTTCACGGCTACTACCCGGGGAAGGCCGGCGCCGCACCGGTCGTCACCGTCGAGCGCGCGTACTACCGCAACGACCCGATCATCGTCGGCAGCCCGCCGGCCAAGCCGCCGAACGACTACTCGTACTCGAAGGCGGTGATGCGATCGGCGCTCCTCTTCGACGCGCTCGTGGCCGCCGGCGTGCCCGACGTCAAAGCCGTCTGGGCGCACGAGATCGGCGGCGCCCGCATGTTCACCGTCGTCGCCATCACGCAGCGCTACGCCGGCCACGCGCGCCAAGCCGGCCACATCCTCAATCAGTGCGGCGCCGGCGCCTACATGTCGCGCTACTCCGTCGTCGTGGACGACGACATCGATCCGTCGAACCTGCAGGAAGTGATGTGGGCGGTGGCGACGCGCACCGACCCCGCGGTGGACATCGACATCATCCAGCGCGGCGTCGGATCGAAGAACGATCCGATGTTCGTCGCCTATCGCTACGACGCGGCGCTCAGCTCCAAGGCCGTGATCGACGCGTGCCGTCCCTACGATCGGCTCGAGGAATTCCCCGTCGTCGCGGAGGCGAGCCGGGAGCTGCAGGAGAAGGTCAAGGCGAAGTGGCCGGACCTGCTCACCTGACGCTGCTTCCTCCGGAGGACTGACTTCTACGCGGCTACCTCGTAGGTACCAGACGCCGCAGTTCATCGTCGAAGTGTTGCACGACGACGAGCTGCGGCGGCGGGGCCGCTTCGCCGGACACGGCCTTGATCATCAGGAACCGCTGGCCGTCTGGCGACACATCATACGGGCGGTGAGCTAACTGCGCTGGATAGTCCGCTGTGAATAGCGCTCGTGGTGTGCCGGCGTCAAATGACGGACGCAGCTCGATCGGCACGGCCATGATGGTGCCGGGCGGGATGTAGTAGAACAGCTCGCGGCCGGTTCGCGCCCAGACCGGACGCGTGCCGCCGTCGGTCGATATCTGCCAGCGCCCCGAGCCGACGTCAGGAAAGGGGCGAACGTAGATCTCCGCCCGGCCTGACTCATTTGACTGATACACGAGCCATCGGCCGTCGGGAGATATTTCTGCATTCGCCTCGTCGAATGGTGAGTGCAGGATCAGTTCTGACTTCCGATCGCCACTCAATCTCACGATGCCAATATCCTTCACACCAGCCGGTGGCTCATGGAACAGCAGCGCCGTCGCATCGGGAGCGAACGCGATTGGTCGCTGAAATTTCGAACGCTGAGTGAGACGTTCGGGGATTCCAGTACCGTCCGCCGCTTGCCAATAGATATTGTCCCCGTCCGCAATGCGCGAGAATGCCAGACGTTGTCCGTCCGGAGACCAGATCCCGCCGAAGGTGCCTTCAGCATCGAATGTCAGCCGTGTCAGTGTCTGACGAACCAGGTGCCAGATCCAGATATTGGTGTTCTCGTCGCTCACCTCGAGCGCCACGCGTGTGCCATCCGGCGATAGCCTCGCGCCGGCATACGCGCGAGGCGGCACCGGGATCGTTTCTTCGCGACCCTGTCGATCCATCCAGACGAGCGTGCGCGTGGCGCTCGCTCCGGAAACGCCTTGAAGGTACACAAGGGTGCCGTTCGGGGCCACGCTGAAGGTGCCTTCATACGATGATGTCGCGAGACCCTCCGCGACGGGCACCGGGTTCCCAATCACCGTCAGCCGATTGAGGTCGAAGCGGACCGCGCGCAGTGTGTCCTCGACCTGATAGAGGACGTGGCCGGATGCGAGGTAATGCGGGTGGTTCCCGCCCTGTATTAGTGTCTTCCGCTCACCTGTTGTCAGGTTCAGGACCTCGATGCGCGCCTCCTCACTTCGATTGTTCGTCGGCACGCTTGCGAACAGGATTGCCTGCCCGCCCGGCAGGATTTCAGGGCTGCCGTGGCGACCCTCACCTCTTTGCGGATTGGCTGTCGTTAACGCTTCGGGTGTTCCTCCGGCTTCATTCACTCGCCACAGACCCCCGCCATTCGGAGCGCCCGAGCCGAGCACAATCGTCCCATCAGCGCTCCAGCTTCCACCCGAAGCCCCCATGGCAGGGGGAAGCCGGCCGATTGTGATGACGGGGCCGCCCGTGATCGCGATCTTTTTGAGACTTCCGCCAGAGAGCTGGTCGATGAAACCTACCCACTTACCGTCGGGCGAGAGGAATACTGAATAGGCGTTTTCAACACTGCCAAGCCGCGTAACTGTCAGCCGATCGGACGTGCCGATTCTTTCTACTTCGTCGATCGCGAAAAGCGACGCCGCGATGTCGGCGGCGCGCTTGCGGCGATCCTTCTCGAGGCAGCGGCGAAGTAGGTTGGCAATCAGCGGCGGCGTCCCAGGGGGAAGTGCGCCCCAATCAGGCTCCTTCGTCAGGACGAACGCCAGTGCGTCTGCGACATCCTCACCGTCGAAGCACCGCTTGCCCGTCAGCATTTCGTAGACTACGCAAGCGAACGCCCAGACGTCAGATCGCTTGTCCGCCGGTTTGCCCTTCGCCTGCTCCGGAGACATGTAGGCTGCCGTACCGAGCACCACACCAACGCCGCTCACGAGTGCAGGTGAGGTGATCGTCGGTGACATCGAGAGAGCGCTCGGAAGCTTCGAAGAGTTCGCTTCGGCAAGCTTGGCGAGGCCGAAGTCCAACACCTTCACAGTGCCGTCGTCGCGCACCTTGATGTTGGCGGGTTTCAAATCGCGATGAATGATGCCCTGCTCATGCGCGGCCTGGAGCGCCTCGGCAACTTGCTTGGCGATCGGCAGCGCCTCGTCTACTGGAATTGGGTCTCGCGCGATCCGATCCGCGAGCGTCTCGCCTTCGACCAGTTCCATGACGAGGGCCTGCACACCGTCCGCCTGCTCCAGACCGTAGACGTGTGCGATGTTCGCATGATTGAGTGACGCGAGGACCTGCGCCTCTCGCCGAAATCGAGCCAGGCGGTCAGGGTCCGACGCGAACGCCTCGGGAGTACTTTCAAGGCGTCGTCCCGATTGAGCGCGGTGTGATGGGCTCGCCATACCTTGCCCATGCCGCCTTCGCCAATCAGGGCGGTGACTTCGTACGGGCCGACACGAGTGCCGGGTGTCAGAGCCACACAGACCCGACGGAATTATAGGGAGAAACCTTCGAAATCCGAGATAAGAAACGAGAAACGCCGATTGCACAATCTTCCCCGCGGGCGCGTTGGGGAACCACGAAGCGCGACTTTTCAAGAGTCGGTCGGGTCCGCTCTTGGCGGCGGCAAGAAGCATGGCGACAGCGTTCGCAGACCTGGCTTCGCCGCCGAGCCGCAGCCCGGTCCAGTCCTACTGTCCGTCGAGGCTGAACGCGAAAAACCTGCTGTTGCCGCTGCCCTCGACACCAGACCTCGCATAACCGGATCCCCAGAACACGATGCCTCTGACCACAGCCGGTCCGGCGTTGACGGACGCACCCGCACCCCATTGCCACAGGATGCGGCCGGTTGCCGCGTCGAGCGCGAAGAACTGATTCTGGTTCGCGAGTTTGGCCATCGACCCCGCGTAAACCACGCCGTTGGCGACGGTCAACGGCGCCAGATCCCAGACACCCACGTTGGTGAAACCGGGGACCGTTTCGATCTGCGGATCGGCGGTCTGCCACAGGATCGTTCCGGTAATCGGATCGAGCGCCGCCCACGAGCCGCCCGTGACCGTGGGCCCCGCAACGTCGAGCACACCGTGCTGCGTCAGCATATAGGGAATATGGTGATGATTGGTGATCGGCACGTAGATCCGGTTGCCGTCGACCGCGGTGCCCCATTCAACGCCGCCCTGGTCTCCGCCAGGGCCGATGAGCGTGCTCCAGATGTGTTCACCGGTCCTCGCGTCGCGCAGCGTATAGACGCCACTCTTTGCACCGATGCCGACGACATCGCGCCAGTGGTCGTGCAGACCGGGCTCGTCCTCACCTGCGTCCCGGTCATCCTCTCTTGCTTCCCGGTCATCATCCTCGCCGCGTCGGGGCATTCTGAGCCGCATCACGTTGGCACCGGAGCCACCAAGGTCCCATTGCTCGGCGTCGCTGTCGGGGGCGCACCATGTCACCGCCGCAGCCTGCGTCGCGCAGATACCATGCGATCGGTTCATGCGGTACGACCACCGCGGCTCGCCGGTCCGCAGGTCGAACGCCACGACGGACTTCCAGAAGGCACCCGGCAACTCGCACGATTCATCGAAGCCGCCATGTGCCGCGTCCTGCGCCGCATGGCACGCAGTCACGCTGGCAGGAACGTGGTACGGCTGGCCGAACGTCCCGTAGACGAGGCCCGCCGCGATATTCACCGCGGGCGGCGAGAACATTGTCGCGCCGGCATAACCCGGAATCCCGTTGTTCTGCGGAAGCTCGGGTACCGAATAGGTGCGCCAGAGGATCTGTCCAGTCTGCGCGTTGAGCGCAACAATAGCAGCGCGGAACGTCGAGGCGGGGCCGCTGGCGCCGTTCGCGGAGATGCCGGTGATGACCGTATCGCCGGCCAGCACCGGCGATCCGGTCATCGCCGCGCGCGTATCCTCATGGATGCGAGCCGACCATCGCAGCTTGCCGGTCCTGGCGTTGATGCCCAGCATGTTCGGGCATGCGGTCGGATCGGATCCGCAGGGGATCGCCGGCGCGCCTTTGATGACGCCGACCACGACCGTGTTGCCGGAGAGCGACGGGCTCGTGCGTGCGTAATCGCCCGCGTGCCCCGTGTAGTCCGCGATGGACGCAGACCAGATCACCTGACCCGTTTCTGCGTCGAGCTTCCACAGTGTGCCGCCGAAATCGCCGAAGTAGACCGCGCCGTCGACGACAGCCGGCGTTCCGGAAACGTCGCCGGTGGTCGTCGCGATCCACTTTGGCAAAAGGCGATCGACGTTGTGCCGTCCGATTCTTCGCTCGAACGGCTGATTGCGGCTGTTCGCAGGATCGTTGCCGATCATGTTCCAGTCCGGTCCGCCGCCCTGGCCGATCGCGCCGAGGCTGAGGGCGCCCGCCAGGGTCAGCAACAGAGTGACGACGAGCGCAAGTCTCAACCCGGCCATAACGAGCCCTCCCGGCAGATGTGTGGGAATGCCTCCGACTGCTACGTAGGAGGGGCGGATTCTACGTCAGGATGTGGGGGTCTGCTGCATCAGGACGGCGAAAAACGCATCAGCGACGCAAAGAAGGCCCAAAGCTCTCAGCCCTTCGGCGCGGTCTGATCCGTGGTTGCTGATCACGACCACTAGTCGGGCAGTGGACGGCCGCGCGTCTCGGGAAAGAACGGCGCCGCGACGATCCCGACGAGGTAGATCGTGCTGACGATGATGGCGGCACGCCCGTAGTTGCCGAACGCGGTGATGAGCGTGCCGGCCACAAGCGGCCCGACGAAGGCGATGAAGCGCGGCGCATTGAAACAGAAGCTGACCGCCGTGGCGCGGATGCGCGTCGGGAACGCCTCCGGCAACCACACGGGGCACCACGTGTACTGACCGAGCGAGAAGGACCCGTTCACGGCGCAGGCCACCAGCACCAATGCCGGTCGCGACGTCCAGAGAAACAGCACCGGGGTCAGGGCCCACGCCAGCACGAACCACACAAGCGTCGCCGGCCGCCTGCCCCAAGCATCCGCGCAGAAGCCGAAGCCGACGTACCCGCAGACGGCGCCGACGTTGTAAGACATCCCCGCCAGGCTCGCCCAGCGCTCGGCTGGCAGCCCGTTGGCCGAGGCCAGGGATGCCACGAACGGCGGGACCCAGGTCGAAATGCCCCACCAGGCGAGCGTGGTCGTCGTGGACATCAGGAGCGCCGGCACGAGTAGCCGTCGCGCGTGTCCATCGGAGAGCAGATCCGCGAGCGTGAAACGCGTGAGCCGCCGGGTCGCGTCGTCGAGATCCTGCCCGAGCGTTTGCTGCGCCACCGCCTCGCGCCGGCGGCGATTGGATGCCGCCCACGCCTCGGGCTCCTCGATGCCGCGGCGCACCCATAAGGTCGCCGCGGCCGGGAGCACGCCGATCACGTACATCCATCGCCAAGCCGACGGCCCGAGCGGACTCACGAACAGCCATGCGACCGACGCCAGGAAGAAGCCGATGCCGAGACCACACTGCATCAGCCCGGCGCCCTTGCCCCGATGTTGCGATGGCCACATCTCCGCGACCATCGCCGCACCGGTTCCCCATTCCGATCCGATTGCCAGGCCCACGATGAAGCGGAGCGCGATGAACGAGGTCCACGACCACGCGAGCGCGGTCAGACCCGTGGTGAGCGAGTACGCCAGGATCGCGTAGATCAGCATCCGCTTGCGCCCGATGTAATCGGAGAGGATCCCGCCAACGATGCCGCCGATGCCCCAACCCAGGAGCGTCACCCCGATCGTCAGCCCTGCGTAGAACGGAATCGTCGCCAGCTGGCCCGCGGGCAGAAGCTGGCGGAACACTGGCGCAACGGTAAGGATGAGCGCATAGGTCTCGTAGCCGTCGAAGACCCAGCCAAGGTTTGCCGCAACGAGCGTGTACCACTGTCGGCGGTCGAGCGCGCGATACCAGGGAACGGCCGAGGGGCTGGCCATCGACACAGCGTCTCACAGCTGCACGTGTCTGACGTCTCGCCAACAGGAAGTCGTCCGCTACGAACGTTCTGCGATCGCGATCGTCCCGTTGGTCGCCGCTAGATCGGGTGTAGGATCGGCGGCGCTGGCGCCACGGACGAATCACGAGCGCGGCGGTGGAGGCTGCTGTGGCAACGAGACTCACCGTTAATCAACGCGTACAGAACATCGACGCGGCGCCGGAAACGCCTCTCCTATACATCCTCACGAACGAGCTCGCCTTGCAGGGACCGCGATTCGGATGCGGGTTGGCGCAATGCGGCTCGTGTTCGGTGCTCCTGGACGGAGTGGAGATACGGTCGTGCGTCACACCGCTCTCAAGCGTCGCGGGCAAGTCCGTCACGACGCTCGAGGGCTTGCCCGCCTGGTACGCGCAACAGAAAAAGCTTG
>Ga0075418_10004630_pt1 | contig 15637 bp, 12 predicted proteins | sample SoiMetdeltSBSDD2_FD_81776 | JGI IMG/M metagenome (GOLD analysis project Ga0075418, IMG submission 81776) | Bulk soil microbial communities from a Populus tree surrounding site in Tennessee, USA - Soil MetaG P. deltoides SBSDD2 | ecosystem: Environmental > Terrestrial > Soil > Tree plantation...
CATACACGGCCAGAACGAGATAACGAGCCTCACCGAGCAGCCCGACACGGGACCGCCCACAAGGTCACCCAAAGTGGGGAGCTAAACCAAGCACGACTGGGGAGTTTCGAAGAGCGCCATCAGCGGCCGAACTCAACGACCGACCGCGCAAGAGGTTAGGATTCCGCAAACCGATCGAGCTGATCGGACCCCCGTTGCGATGACCGTCAGAATCCGCCAACACTGTAAGCGAGACGGCTCGTGGCAGCGCTGGACGCCGCAAGATCTACTCGTTGCTGTCTTTCAACCGATGCCGGACAGTCGATCGCGCGGATCGCTTCGCCCCGCGACCTCATTTGGGAACAGCGCTGCACTCCGGGTGATCCCGGGTGCAGCCTCGCGTGAAGCACTGTGTCGCGGCTCAGGCGCTGGGCGGCGACACGTATCCCGAGATCGGGGAGTTAGCGGTACCGAGCGCTGGGTCAACGGTTCGTTCGTGCGCTTGGTGACCTTGTTACTCACGTCGCCGCCAGCCACAGTGATGAAAGGCTCGTTGACCGCGACGACGATGTCGATGTGTCCGCCGCTGGCGTAGGCGGGCGGGCCGTAGATCACCCAGTCGCCGACCTGGGGTGTGCCGGTCCACACGGGACGATCGACGACCTTAGCCGGCTGGGCGGGTCGGCGTGGGTCTGGCGTCGGGGCAGACGCCGGTGACGAAGTCGTTGGGCCGCGCGGTGAAGTGGTGGTCGGTGACGGTGGGTTCACAGATGCGGTCGGCGCGGAAGAGCCGGGCGCCGTTGCGGCCGGGGTCCGAGGCGATCATGTACCACAGTGGTTGCCGCACGAGCAGGCCGTGCGGTTCGACCAGCCGGCTCGTGCCTGGGCCGGATGCGTTGTGGTAGGTGAACGCGAGCAGGCGACCGGTGGTGAAGGCGATCTCGAACGCCTCCACCAGCCTTGGGTCGATATCGGCCGGTGGCGCGGCGCGGGAGGGTTCACCGACCAGAATTCGTTCCCGCAGTGCCCGAAGCTCCGCGACGCGCGCCGCGGGGAGCGCTTCTTCGATCTTGGCAAGAGCGCGTTCCGCGCCTGCGGCGAAGGGGACTGCCTTGGCGGCGCGGGCGATCTCGACGGACACGATAAGCGCAATCACCTCACCGGCCCGTAACTGCGAGGTGATCATGACCGAGGTGGGGTGGAGCCGTACTCCGCCGCCGGGCCCGGAGAAGGTGTCCAAATCGAAGCCGGCCTCGCGGAGCTCGCCCAGGTCGCGCAGCACCGTGCGGCGGGACACGCCAAGCTCGCGGGCCAGCGTCGCGACCGTCCAATCAGCGCGGCGCCGCAGCAGCCGCAGCAGCCGGTCTTGCCTGTCCATGACGCGCATCGCCACCAACCGTACCGGCTATCGGTGACAGGTTTTGTCACCGATGGTCGCTACGTTGGCCAGGAAACCGATGTCCGTCTGGAGGTCAGCATGAACATGCAGGGCAGCAAGCAACTGGAGCGCCGCACCACGGTCGATGCCCCGATCGGGTTGGTCTACCAGCTGTTCATGGACAACGCGGAGCTGGCGAACTGGGCACCGGTTGTTGACGCCGTCACCGGTGAACACGGAGGCGACGACACCGGCATCGGCGCGACACGCACCTGTGCGGTCACCATGAACGGCCGGAAAGGCACCATAGTTGACAGTGCATCGAGGCCGTACCCGACACCCGCGCCTCAATCCTGGTCGTCGACGACTCGTTGGGTTTCAACAAGATGTTCACCAACTACGGCTTCACCGCCCACTTCGCCGCGACCGATGGCGCCCGGACCACGGTGCGGATCGAGACGTTCTACACCCCGGCAAGCCCGATCGCCGCCGTACTCAACACGTTGGTCATGCGACGAAAGTTCCGCCACGTCGTGGACGGCCTCCTCACGGGCTTACGCGCACTTGCCGAGCAACGCCACGCCGCGTCGGGCCATCGCGACCGATCGCACCCAATACGGTGAGCCGCGGCCGAGTGACGCTCTTGCGGATCGGGCGCTGAACATCCGGGGAGCTTGTGCACGGTGTAGGTGCACTCCATCGGCGACGACGGGTACGCCGCTCCGGCCGCTAGATCCGTGGTCTCGCCGTTGACCCCGTTGCGGTTGGCGTCGCGGTCATCCAGGCCGTCTGAGTCCTGGTCGGCCAGGAAGCACGGCTGCTCGACGGTCACCTCCGAGCGTGCCGCTGCATGCAGCGGTTCCGGCTGCCCGTTGCTCAACGTTTTCAGCGTCGGCACAATGGCGACCGCTTTGAGCGGCAGCCGTTGCCCGTTGCCAACGTCCATTGTGGCGTCCGGGTGGGTGATCTGGACGGGGCCGGGGGTTCAGCAGGGGCGGGATGTACCCGCGTTGGCCGTTACCGTCCTACGGTCCCGGTGGCCGGCCGTTCTTTCCCCAGTTCATGCCCCGCGGGTCGGCCTGGCACGGTTCACCCGTCGGTAAAACCGGGCCGGGCCGCTCGGGTCGGCAAGCGCTGACTGCGTGGATGCTGACAAGGCCAGCACGACGGCGACCGCGACGGTGCGACGTATCGTTTTGCGTGTCATGTGGGCGACCGTAGGAGCCTGGGATCACCCGGCGATCACCTGACGCTCACCGGGTCTGTCCTATTGCGGCCGCATGCCGCGATAGAGTCTGAGCGCCTCGCTAAGCCGTTGGCGTGCTTCGGGGGTATACGGCGCGCATTGAAAAATGATGTGCTGTACACCGAGTTGCGCATGGCCGCGTATTGCCTCGGCCAGCTCGGCCGCGGTGCCGGTCAGGGGGCTGGTGAGAAAACCCGGTTTCTGCGCTTGAAGGTCGGGGAACCAGACCCCGACGAGCGCGGTGATGCCAAGCGTCGCCGGGTCGCGCCCGACCTCGCGGCACGCGGCTTCGATCCTGGCGATCGGTTCGGCCATGGTTTCCGGTTCGCCTATGTAGCCGGTATTCCAAAGATCGGCATATTGCGCTGTCAGTCTGAGCATGCGCGGCCCTTCACCTCCGATCAGCAGCGGCGGCCCGTGCGGCCGCGGACCCGCCGGTACGTTGTGGCAGTTTCGCGCCTGGTAGTACTGTCCGCCGAAATCGACATGCCCTTCACGCAACAACGGCCTAAGGATCTGCAGGGCCTCGCGCAACCTGTCCACGCGATAGTCGAAGGGCAGCCCGAACGCTTGATACTCCGGTTCGTTCCAACCCGCGCCGACTCCCAGGATCAGGCGTCCGTGGCTCACCTCATCCGCGGTTGTCGCCATCTTCGCCAGGATCGCCGGGTTTCGAAACGAGTTACACAGCACCAGCGTGCCGATCTCCACCCGCTGCGTCGCTTCGGCCAGCGCCGCGAGGATCGTCCAGCATTCCCAGATTCCACGGGTAGGCTCACCGGGATGGCGGTACAAGAGGTGGTCGGCCAGCCAGATGCTGTCGAAGCCATCCGTTTCCGTCTGTTGCGCTATCGCACGGATCGAATCGTATGTGCGCGTGCGGTTGGTTTCACGTTCGTTCGCCGTCAAGACCAAAAGCCCGAGTTTCATCGACCGGCTCCAGCCTTCCTCCCGACGGTTGCCCCGATGACCGACCAGGAAGTCGAATCGGTGCTCCACATGTCGGGCACGCTACGGCACGCCTCCTGACACGTCATGTCAGTGGATACCGGACACCTTCATAATCTCGCGAACAACGTCGACAAGGCGCCACTGCTACTTTTGTCGATGGGTGGGTACACGGCGGAGAACTTCGACCAGCTCTTTCTCACTGCCAGCAAGAGGATCGGCATCGTCAGCCGGACGAGTCCAGACGAGTAAAAACGCCCGCTCGTGGCTGCGGCCAACCGGGACCGGATAAGGCAAGGCGTTCGAGATCTTCCAACCAGGGAAGTAAACGCACGACGCTGATCGCCAGCTCACCGACATGACGTTGACGTCAAGCCGACGAAGCGCCGCTTCGTTGGTCCACTCATTTTCGAACGGATTCCAAAAGCGAACCCTCACCGAGTAACCCTTCTCTTCGAGACCCCACGTAGGCCGTGAAATAGGGCAAGTTACATGCTGAGGCCGATGTGGCGGCGGCCACTTCCCGGTCAGACAATGATCGCGAGCATAGCGAGCCGCGGTCGCTTGCGTCTCAACAAACCAACCCGCAACGAGTAATGATCGCGAGCGCGATCCGCTTGCGTCTCACCAACGAACCTCTAGCGAACGGCTTGATCTCGGATCCTTGCAACAATGGGACGAACGCACGGATCAAGCCGATGAGCGGACGTCAAGACGGATGCCGGGCACTACCTGCCGGGTCATCGTGCTAACTGCGTGGGCTGTATACGTAAAGCCAGATCTCTTGACCCCTGTCGTCGATCTCGGGCTCACTGGACTGCCGAATGTGGTGGGCATCAACACCGTCGGGATCGTCATCCCACGGCTTTAGGGTCGCACTCATCTTCAAGTGTCGGCCGCATATGGCACAACCTGGCCAGAGGCGGGTCTATGGAGACGACCAAAGACCGGGCCTCTATGGTGGACTGGTGGCGTCGGTCAAGCAGTTCCAAGTTACCTTCGACTGCGCAGATCCTGAGCGCGTCGCTCGTTTCTGGTGCGAGGTGTTGGGGTACGTCGTGCCGCCGCCACCGGAGGGGTTTGCTACGTGGGACGATTTCGATCGCGCGTTGCCGCCTGAGCGTCAGGGTTCAGCGTTCGCCTGTATTGATCCCTCAGGTGTGGGCCCGCGACTGTTCTTCCAACGCGTTCTCGAAGGCAAGGTCGTCAAGAATCGGCTGCATCTTGACGTGCGGGTCGGCACCGGGCTGGTGGGTGAACAGCGCCTGGCCGTACTTGAGGCCGAATGCGCTCGATTGGTCGCGCTCGGCGCGGTACGCGTGCGGCTACTGCGTGCCGATGGCATCAACGAGTCGTGCCTGGTGATGCAGGACATCGAGGGTAACGAGTTCTGTCTGGACTGAGTGGCCGCGAACGTGGCACCTTCGCGGGTCGACTGGTGCAGTTTCGTCATCCCGAGGATCGCCGTCGCGCGGCGCGCCAATGGTCCTGATCCAGAGCCACCCCTCGGTATGCACGAGCACGAATCTCGCGGCGATCGGCGCGAACATCCGCTCATGCCGCGATGAGTGCGTTGACGATATCCGATAAGGGGCCGACTGCCGGTCCGAGGGCATAGTGCATACACGAATGTCGCCATGTCGATCTCGTGTCTCGGGTCGGTGCCCTCATCGGGCATCGTCTGACCGTGTACGAAATGGAACCCGTACCGAGAGAAGATCGCGAGCGAGCGCGATCCGTTGACGGTCTCCGAGGAGCCGCTTCGGCTCGCGCTGCAAGCCTATCGCCGGCCGTTGAAATCTCGATCGGCTCGCCTTGCTCATGCTGCGCCGCCATCTTGGCGACGCGCTTGTCCGTACCGACCGCCTCTTGGACCCCGCTCACCGCCACGATCACCCGGCCTTGCTGCGCCTTGTGGTGTCGGCGCAGGTCATCGATGAGCGCGTCGATCCGAGCATCGTCCGTGCTTCCCGCACGCAGGACGCTAGTCACGGCCGCGTGGGCGCCGGCGCCGACCGCCAACGGGCAGATCCGTCGGTTACGACCGGAAAAGTACGCGGGGCCACGATCAGCGCGACCAACAGCACCATCGGCAGCAGCAGGATCAGCCAGCTCACCGGCGAGTTCCCTCTGACTGGCCGGCCACGACGAACATGATGAGGCTGGTCGCCCAGATGAGCGATAACACCGACGCGGGTCCAACGCGCGTGCCGCCCTTGGCCACCAGCCGTTTCCAATCGTGCCGGTGCTATTTCATCGCTTCCACGGATGTGCGGCCAGAAACCGTTCGGCCGCACGGGCGTCGCGCAGCATTACGACCACGACGAGGGCCAACAGCACCAGCATCAGCCCCGCGATCAGCCAGGCCACCGCAATCTTGTACATCAGAGCCTGGCCGATGACCGTCAGCGCCAACGCCACCGGCAAGACGACCATCAACCGCCCTCGCCGCAACTGCTCCGCGGCGGCCCGAACGAGCTGGCCTTCCGGTCCGGACGGTGCCTCGCTTCGGCGCACCACCTCGACCAGGCGCCGACGTTCCCGCCACGACACGGTCCACAACGGAGACTCGCGGTTGGCCGCGATCAGGCCGCCTCGTCGGACCAACACCAGATAGGCAACAGCCATCGTGACGACGAGCACCATCATCGTGGCGCTCAGCCACAATTTCCACACCGGTGTCGATGTCTGTGCGACCTCCATGGAATCCCGCCGGCCGCTGAGGGCCCATACGAGAGCCACCCCCGCCACGACGACAGCGCCGACCGCCACGACGACCCAAACCCAGCGCCTGCGCCATCGCCGCGCGGCCGGCAAGTCCTGCGCCGTCAACCGCTGCGCCATCAAACCTCCCGCCGACGACCCCAAGTACCCTGCGCCACCGCTGGTCACACCTGAACGCTTCCCAACTCCGGCGACGTCGTCCAGACGCTGAGTGCGTCAGATCCGCGCCGCCACAGCTATTGCGATCACACATCCGTTGTCCATCCCCCACGACAGCGGCCTCAAGTCCATTGGCCAGACCCTCCGTCGGCTGGCGTCTCAATGAGAGGATCCGCTTGCGTTGTCGCGCATCATTCGTAGGATCATCCGGTGATCCTGCGGCATCTCACTCGCCGGGCCCTGAGCGGACAATGCGGCGCGGGCGGTGCTCCACGTCACGGGATCTTTTTGATTACTGTTCTTCGATGAACCCTGACCGAAGAACTGATTGTGCGGCGCTGATTCACCCATCTCTGGCAGGCACCCATGCTGCGCATCATCGCCGAATCAATGCGAAAAACACCGCTTGCGCGAGATAGGCGCCGGTGAGATTCACGGTGAAGACAAAGATAAACGCAGCCGCTTTCCTGATGGACAGGGGCGTTCGAAACGGGAGGCGATCGAACGAGTCGATGATCGACTGCCTGAGAGGTCCCAGAGTGTACGGCCAGACGGTCGAGATCAGGACAAGGGTCAGCACGGTTACGGCATTGCCAACGTCGCTGAGGTATTCCGGGAACGGCACCTGGTGGGGGGAGCCCGGGCTGAGGAGCGCGGGTGCCAACCGGATTCCGAGCAGGATACCGAGCGCGGCTCCGATACCGGCACGGTTGAGCACCGCCGCAGCGAACTTCTTGTTCGCACTGCTGGCGCCACCGAACATCAGGCTGTATGCCAGGAGGCTCAGCGTCGAGAACGAGAGAAACAGGACGGCTACGATCAGGAATGCGACCACGTTGTGCGCACGTCCGCCGACGGAGGTCGGGTCAACGACATATTGAGGCCATCTCGTGCCGACCACCACCACGGCGACGATCACGCCTATCGTGGGCGGCCCTGGGTGTGCCGCGTGATCCAAAATTCTATCGAGCCTGGACTGGTCGCCACCTGCAGACGTTCCTGCGGTTGCAGCCGTTGTCCTGTTGGCTGCACTCACTCCCGGCGCCCTGGTGGTAGTTCGTTGTCTCGCCTCACTTTCAGCGGCAGCTGACTCGGCAACTTGATCGGACCGCGACCGCGGTACCGATTTGGGCGGCGCGCCCTTGGTTCCCGACCGGCGGGAATTTTCTTTTTGTCGCCCGCCTTTTTGCTTCATGCGGTTTCACCCAAACTCAGCACGGTGAATACCCTACAGAAGCGCCGGGGTTGCGTCGGCCGAGTTCCCGGATCGACCGTCAAGATAGTGATCGCGAGGGCGGTCGGCAGATGCCGACCCCACCATGTGGGGGTTGGCCGGCACGGGCGAGGATGGCTGGATGAAGTGGGTGCGTGCGGTGCATCATGTCGAGTCGCTGGCGCAGGCGTGCGCCGAGATGGCCACCCGGCCGGCGTCGATTTTCCCGTTGCGAGTGACTCAGATGTGGGCGGTGGGTGAGATTCTCGGGCCACCAAGCCAGGACGTGGAGTTCGTGACGGTCGCGTTGTGTGTCGACCTGCCGCCTGATGCGGTCGCATGGCGAACCGAGCCGCCCGGCGCCCAGCATTGGGCCAACGCCACCCGCCTGGCCAAGAATCCTGTACTTGCCTGGTGGCGTTCGGCCCACGCCCCGGTCTGGAATCACTGTATCGACCGTCCGATCCAGGTCTGGGACGAGGCCAACGGCGTACACGACGAGGTCCTAGCCGCCTTGCGCGACGGGCGTGGTGAGTCTTTGCGCCCGGCCGCACCGGCGCCGCATCTGCTACGGGCGCGCCTAAACGAGGAATTGGCGGTCAGTCTGCATGCTCTACGGGCATGCACGAATGACTATGAGGATCGGCGCTGGAGTCCGGGCAAACTCGAACCGGTCGCAGATGCGCTGTGGCGGGCTGGCGACGGCTACCTTGACGTGCTCGCCGCCCTGCACGACCCAACGCACGACGCGTGGCCGGATCAGGGTGCAGACTACGGCCTGTGAGGTGCCAGCACCCCGCCGCCGACCACTCGGATGTCCCCCGGCTTCCGCCACGGCACGTCAAAAGGGCGTTTGCACGCTTGCCGCTGGGCGAGGTCACCGGCTCCCGTTATGTGCGGCCCACGGAGTTGACGGCGAGCGCGTGAGCCGCGATCACGTCACTGTCCAGTAATGGAACCCGCACCGAGATCACCAGCAAGCGGCTACCAGACCGCCGGCACCGCGCCGGCCCCCGGGGGCGGGTCAAACGCGCCCGGCACAACATCTACCGTGTCAAGAAACCCGACCAGCCCGTCAGTACTGTCCACAATGGACCCGCCACCACCCTGATCCACCGACTCAAACCCACAACAACCAAAAGATCAACTTAAGCTACGTGGCATTGCCCGTGTTTTCGCGGCGTCCGGGTGTGATCTGGCTGTATTTCGTTGACGGGCTTGATGTTTGGTTCCCGTGACTGTTGACAATGGTTGACGGATCGCACGGGGGTTCTACTTTGGACGGTCCGGTTGCCGCAAACGATCTTTGCGAGAAATTTGGAACCCGCGGTGGTGTGGCCGGCCGTGGCCCTGAGATGCTATTGGGGACTATTCACGTACGACGCTTGGCGTCGACCGGAACGGAGTACAGGTTGTCGGAGATCGGTCTCGTCGATGTCGTTCAGGCGCTGCGTGATGAGCTGGCGCGTGCAGCAGCGCAGGCAACCGATAGCGGTGTCCAGTTCCCGGTAGGGCAGGTGACGCTGGAGTTCCAGGTGGGCGTCACCCGCAGTGCCGATGCCGGGGCGGGGGTCCGTTTTTGGGTACTGGAGTTGGGAGCGTCGGCCGGTGTGGCGCGCGAGTCGGTGCAGAAGGTGACCATCGTGCTGGATCCGCCGGTCGATGCCGCGGGCCGGCCGATCAAGGTAGGTGACTCCACCGTGGACAAGCCCGCGTGACTGGGCTCGCCGAGAGGGTCGTCGAGGTCATCTGTGATCTGGGGCCGCAGGCGCGACAGCGATGGCTGTGCGGATCGGGCCTGCTGATCAGCGACCGGCTGGTCCTGACCGCAGCGCACGCGGTGACCCCGGGTGGCGATATCGTGGTGAGGCGTGCCGACAAGGTGGAGATCCCGGTAACGGTGCTGCTTGTCGGTGACATCGAGCTGGCCGACTTGGCCATCCTCGCTCTGCCCGAGCCCCTGCCGCAGGTCGCGGAGCTGCGCTTTGCGGCAGTTAGGCGCGGGGAGGCCGACCAGGTCAGCGGCTGCTGTGGTATTGGATATCCGCAGTTTCAGGCCACAGCGCGTGGTGACGGGCCACTGGTACGCGATACGGCGCAGCTCGATGGCGTCATCCCGACCGGCGAGCAGCGCGTCTCCGACCTGCTCACGCTGCGTGTGACCAGTTCGCCCAGGGCACTGCCGGCTCGCGAGGAGGCGCTCGGGACGTCGCAGTGGTCGGGCATCTCCGGCACAGTCGTCGTCACCGCACATGAGGGCGACGATGTCGTGGTTGGTGTAGTCACCGAGCACCATCCCCGTGCGGGCGAATCGGCCCTCACCCTCACCCCGATCACCCACATCGATCGGTTGCCCGATGCGCAGGCGTGGTGGCAGCTGCTCGGTGTCACCGCGGATCGACTGGTGTCGCTACCGAGCCGGGCCGGTGCCGCGGCCCCTGCCTACCGGGCCACGATTGCAGAAGTCGCTGCGCGTACGCCATCGCTGCTTGAACGTTCCGACGAACTCGCCGCGCTGGCCGCCTTCGCCACCAGTGATGCCGAGAACGCCGGGCAGGACACGGCCTACAAGTGGATCACCGGCAGCCCGTGGGCCGGCAAGACCGCACTGGCCGCGCATCTGGCCAGCCGCCCGCCGCAGGGTGTGGACTGCGTGGCGTACCTGCTGCAGCGCCGGGTTTTGGATGCCAGCGGGTCGCGTTTCCTTGCCGCGGTCAGCGCACAGTTGGCGTACCTACTGGGACAGGCGCCACCGGAGGACCCGGACGCACATGCCTTCGCCGAGCTGTGGGACAGAGCGGTGCAACGGGCGCAGCGGCTCGAGCGCCACCTGTTGCTGGTCGTGGACGGCCTCGACGAGGATCTGCGTCCGCACGGGGAACGCAGCGTCGTCTCGCTGCTTCCGGCCCAGGTGGGCAGGTTCGCCCATGTGCTGGTTACCAGCCGCCGCCATCCCGGGCTGCCCGACGACCTCGACCCGGATCATCTACTGTGGCAAGTGGAGTCTGAGGAGCTGGGCCAGGTGGTGACCGCCGCACGCATCGAGCAGCGGGCAGCCCAGGAATTGCGCACGATGCTCGACGACGCACGGACCCGCCGCCTTCTGGGTCTGCTTGCCGCTGCGGCGGGCCCGATGCGGACGCACGAGTTGGCGGCGATCGACCGCGCAGATGCCTTCGAGGTGGAGGCGGTGCTTCGGGATCGGGCGGGCCGAGTGCTGGACGGATTCGCCGACGGCTGGCGTTTTGCCCATCAGACCCTGCTGGATCAGTGCCGCGACGTGGTGTTCGGACCGGACCTGCTGCGCCCGTTCATCGCCACGGTCGACGCCTGGGCTGATCAGTGGCGGGCGCGGCAGTGGCCGCTGGCGGCGCCACGTTACCTGATCGAGTACTATCCATGGGCGCTGCTGGCACGCCGAGAGCACGAACGCTTGGCCGCGCTGGTCACGGATCCGCTTTGGTTGGACACGGCGATCATGGTGGCCGGGATCGATGTAGCACTAGTCGTAATGCGGGCCGCGGCCGTCGTGCCGCAGATCGGCCATACGCTCCGGCTTGTAGAGGTTGAGGCACATCAGCTGCGCTCTGCACATGCGCTGCGCGCCGGGCAGGCGGCGCTGCAACTGTGCCTTGCCGCGGCTCATCGCGGCGTTACCGGCCAGGAGTTGCGCCGCTGGCAGCAGGCCGCCTCACGCCACGGCGGGGTCCTGATCGCCCAGTGGACCAGCCAGCGGGCCAGCCCGGCGCTGCTGCGCACGCTGGATCTGCAGAGCGGGCAGGTCCAGGTTGCCCACTTCGTCGATGACGCGACCGTTCTCACCGGCGACGAGGAAGGTCGCGTATCGCTGTGGGATGTTAACGGTGGTTCGCCCGTCCAGTTGGGCCGCCACTACACCGCAGTCCACGCGGCGGCGCTGGACCCCACCAGCACTGCGGTGTTGACCTGCGGAAGCGATCAGACCGTACGCCTGCACCACCGTGATGGCACCCCCACGGTCGAGATCACCCGCAGCATAGGGCAGGTATGGGCGGTGGCCTTCGCCCCGGACGGGCGGCACATCGCGACCGCCGGGCAGGACGCGACAGTGCGGGTATGGGACCTCACCGATCTCACTGCGCGCGTCATCGGCTCGCACAAGGACCAGGTACGGGGACTGGCGTACTCGCCAGACGGAACATGCCTGTTCAGCGCGGGCCGCGACCGCCGGCTGCACGTCTGGTACCTGCGCGCTGGCGGCGGAGGATCCGAACTGGGTCACGATGAATCCCGTCTGGAGTGCCTCGCCGTGACGCCGGACGGCCGGCATGCGGTGACCGGATCACGCGACGGGATGGTGCGCCTATGGCCGGTCGAGGACGGCGACCCGCTCGACATCGGACAGCACGCTGGCCAGGTGTGGACCGTCACCGTCAGCCCCGACGGCGACTGGGTGATCAGCGGAGGAGGCGACGGCCAGGTGATGGCATGGCCACTGGATCCCCGCAACCGCCACAGCGGCGGCAGGAAACTCGGCCACCATCACGGGCCGGTGCGCTGCGTGTCGGTCAGCCCGGACGGCAGTCACGTCGTCTCCAGCAGCGCCGACGGAGCAGTACGGATATGGGATCTGCACGCATCCGACGACCCAGCCGACGGCAGGGCGCCGGTGACCGCGGTGGCGGTGACCCCGGGCGGACGGCGGATCGTCGTCGGGTACCACAGCGGCGAAGTCATCCAGTATGCGCATGGGCAGCCTCGCTTCCTCGGAGATCACGGGACACCGGTGCGGGCAGTGGCGGCCGGCGATCGGCACGTGCTGACAAGCGGAGACGACGGGCGGGTCCGCCAGTGGATGCCAGAACAGGCCACACTCGGCGAACACGGTGGACGCGTACGATCCATGATCCTGTGGGAGGCCGCCGGACTGGTCTTGTGTGGTGGAAGCGGTGGGCGCGTGAGCGTGTGGCCGCTCGCCGGTGGGCCGCCGCGCATCATCCACGTGGGCTCCGAGGTGATGGCCATCGCCGCCACGCCAGACGGCACAATCGTTTCTGGACATGGCACAGGCAACGTGCGAGTGGTTGCGTCTGATGGGCAGATCCGCACACTTCGTAGTGGCGGGGCGCCGGTCTGGGCGGTCGCGCTCGACGCCGACGGCCGCTACGCCGTATCTGGTGATCGCGCCGGACAGGTGCTGCTGTGGCGCCTATCCGACGGCGAGTGCTCGCGGCTGGGCGAGCACCGCGGTGCGGTCAGCGGACTGGCGTTCAGCGTCGACAGCCGCATAGTGATCAGCGTCGGCGAGGACGGCGTACGGGGATGGGATGTGGTGACCCGAGCCGAGGTGGCGCACGTCTCGACCGAGCCGATCACCGCGCTCGCCGCTGACGGCGAAATCGTGGCGACCATCTCGGCCACGCTGGGCGTGACGCGCTGGCTCGTCGGCGGCAACCGCCCGACCGCCTGAGGGCAGCGAGTCAGACAGCCCAACCAGTCGTTGGGCTCGAAGTAGCCGCGATCCGGCGGCATCAAGGGTCGACCTCGCCTTCGGGAGTGCCCGAAGCGGTATCCCCTTCAGGTCGAACTCGGCCTGCCAGGCGCAGTGTGCGTGACCTACCGTGACAATCTTCGGATACCAACGTGCCGCGTGGCCCCAAATGTTCCGTCCCTCAGCGACCACTCCATGATGCACGCGCTCACTAATGTAGTTGAGCCCTCGGCCAGGTGATCGTATCTTCAACCGCATCTATTGGAGAGGACGGCTCATGCCGAACACCACGCAGACCTCAGCAATCCCACCCGCCGGCGGGCAGGGCGATGAAAATCGCCGGCGGCTTACCCCCGACGAATGTGCACAGTTGCTCTCGCGTCCGCTCGTGGGGGTATTCTCTACGCTGGCCGAGCGCGGATGGATCCATTCGGTACCGGTGCACTTCCTCTACCGCGACGGTGAGATCCGTGTCCTGTGCGGCAGCAACTCCATCAAGGCACGCAATGTCGATCGCACCGGCCGCGCCACCTTCTGCGTCGAGGTTACCCAGGGGACAGAGCGACGCTATGTGACTGTCGAAGGGCCAGCACGCGTGCAACGGCCGGCACAGGCCAACGATGTCACCGCCCTCGATGAGCAATATGCAAGAACCGATACCGCCGACTGGACGGAATCGGACTATGCCGGAGAAGGTCTAGTGATACTTCAGCCCACCCGCTGGATCGCCTGGTCCGACTGGGACTAGCAGCCTCCCACAACATGGGATTCAACCAGGTGGGTCATCACATCAGGCGTATGACCGCAACTTGTACATGTCCGGGTGCCGGTCGCAGAGGGCAGTGATTGCAGCACGATGATCCAGAGCGGATGATCGTTGCTGTTCGTTTGGAACCCTATGTGGGGCTGGCGTTTGCCGCATGTAGCCGCGGCTGACGTCGCCCGTCACAGCTGCTCGTCGAGCTTGTACCACTGGTTGGCGATGATGACGTTGAGCTCATTGCCGCGGGCCACGAGACTGGCCGGCCCGGGTGGTAGGGCGAGGGTTTGTCGCTGCAACAGCTGAAACGAATCGTCGGCCAGCTCTCCCACGACCAGACGGCCACGATTCTCCGCGCCGTAGCCGCCCACGAGCACACACCGTGTCCCGGCGACGATCATTGCACGGACACCAGAAGCGGCATCGTTGGACCGGTGACGGATCCTGTCCCGTTCGATCGCGGCGATGGGAAAACCGGTGTAGTAGCACGCCCACACCGTGTGGTTGGTCACGTTGAGCGCGTAGCAGTCGGCCATCGAGGTATCCAACGGGAATGACCACTGCGGATTCAGGTCGCCTCCGAACCGGACGATGCCACCGGCCCCGATCGGTGTCGGGCCTGGCCCACCCCAACCGAGATTGCCGAAGACCCCTTCGTCGAAGTAGCCCACCCACGTCTGACCCGTCGACGTCGTGTACACATGCTCGATTCCGTCGCCGAACACGCCCTCGGCCACCCGTGCCCCGACATCGTCGAAAACCACCGCGTTGCGCTGCGGACCGGACGAGTACCAGCGGCAACGCGCACCAACAACCAGCATCTGGCCATCCAGCAGCGGTGCCGGCGTGGGAAAGGTGACCTCTAGGTCGGCGACCTCGATGATCGGTCCGATGTCGGGCCAGTAGGTGGCGATCCGCGCCGGCGCAGCGCCTGAGAACCCTTGACCGTATAGCCCAACCCGGCCGGCAGCAGTCGACCACAGCGCGACCGCTTCGCCTGTCGGCCCGACCGAGACAGCAACCAGTTCGTCGCCGGCCCGCGGTGCCGTGAGCTCACCATGGTGGCGCAACTCCACCGCAGCGTTGTTCGATGACACAGTCCATGATTATGACCATCTCGAGTCTGCGGCGACACGAGGTGGACAGGATGATTTCCCCGCTGGCGGACAGCACGATTATGGCTACGGAAGGTGACCGTGAGCGGCTCCAACCTGGAGGCATGCGGACGGGTATCGGCCAGCGGTGGCCTCTTCCGCGATCCGGATCAAAGATTGGCGCCGGTGCGCCGGTCATTGACGGATCCGGTCGGGGCCGGCCGGTATCTCGTCCTGAGACCGACGATCGCCGCTCAGTGCCGCGACGATCGTCGAAACGCCGGCAGCTAATACCAGTATCGGCGACCGAGCACTGGCCGGTTGACGGAGCCAAGCAGCATGAGTACGGCGCCGACCACAAGCAGGATTATGCCTATCGTCGTCAGGATGCCGATGCCGGTCAGCCATCCGATCAGCAAGAGGACTACACCCAATATCAACACTTCTGGCTCCATGGGGAGATGGGGATGTGCGCTATTCCACCCCCTATACCCACCTGGCCGAGCACAGAAAACCTCAACGTTGCGCGGACGGGCTGCGGATCGACGCCGGCGGCGGGCGTTACGTGCGGTTTCTGGTGTGTTGCTCAGCGTGTACGGGCCAGTGGTACGGCTGGCCCAGGGGCCAGGGGGCTGGGGCCAGGGGGCTGGGGCCAGGGGGCTGGGG
>Ga0075418_10004631_pt1 | contig 15635 bp, 14 predicted proteins | sample SoiMetdeltSBSDD2_FD_81776 | JGI IMG/M metagenome (GOLD analysis project Ga0075418, IMG submission 81776) | Bulk soil microbial communities from a Populus tree surrounding site in Tennessee, USA - Soil MetaG P. deltoides SBSDD2 | ecosystem: Environmental > Terrestrial > Soil > Tree plantation...
CATGCCGGTGCAACTGCAATCGACGGTTGTTGATGCCGGGGATCGCGTTGTCGCGACAGAGACGCGCACGCTCGATGTCGGACAGTTCGCAAAGAACCGTGCCGCTGATTACTACGTCGTCTTGCCACTCACCACGTTGGCCCCTGGGGACTATCTCCTCAAAATCGAGGCGAAGATGGGGCAGCGGGTGGCCGGCCGCGCGATGCGCTTCGTCGTCAAGCCGTAGCTACAGTAACGCTGCCGCGCGGCGCGCCAGATACGTGACGCGATCTCCGAAGTTGGCAAACCGCGGATCGCTGGTCTGACCGTTTACGAATCGGTAATAGATTTGCTGAATCACGACGGCGACCTTGAAGAGGGCGAACACTTCAAAGAACTTCAGCGTTGACAGGTCGCGCCGGCTTCGCGCCGCATAGCGATCGACAAGTTCGGCGGACGTCAACCAGCCCGGGAGTGTCGTGACGGTCGCGAGCGAGTCACGCGGCCCGGACGAGTCGGTTGCTGCCCAATACGCGAGAAGAATCCCCAGATCGACGAGCGGATCACCCAGGGCCGCCATTTCCCAATCGAGCACCGCGACCGGACGTGCCGCGTCGGCGGCATCGAACATCAGATTGTCGAGCTTGAAATCGCCGTGCACGATTGTCGGTTTCGTCGGATTGGGCGGCAGCGACTCGAGCAGCCACTGCGACAGTTTCTCCATGTCGGGCACGTCTGACGTTCTCGAGCGGCTCCAGCGCTCCGTCCACCCGCGCACCTGGCGCTCAACAAACCCATGGGGTTTGCCGAGATGTGCAAGACCCGCGGCCTCGATGTCGATTGCGTGCAAGTCCGCCAACGCATCTATCAGTGCGAGGCTGACCTGACGTCGTACGCCTGGATGGTTCTTGATCGCAGGCGGCTCGTCGTCGCGGACGACAACGCCATGTCGGCGTTCCATCACGTAGAAAACGGAACCGACGATCGATGGATCGTCGCAGAGCGCGAACACGCGCGGCGCCAGCGGAAAGGCCGGATGAACCGCTGACAGCCACCGATACTCGCGAGCCATGTCGTGTGCGGTCGGAGGCACGGGCCCGAACGGCGGCCGCCGTACGACGAGTTCAGTCGCACCAAACCGGACTTGATAGGTCAGGTTGGAGTGGCCACCTGGAAACTGCGCGACCTCCATGCCCTCGCGAAGATCGAGCCCGGAAATGTCCGACGGGCGCAAGTGTTCGCGCAGCCAAGCCTCGAGTCGCGCCCAATCGAGTTCTTCGCCGGCGCGCACCGGCCTGGTATCGGAGGCCGTCACCGCTTGTAATACCGAACGAGCCACTCGGCGACAACGCAGGGCTTGTCACTACCTTCGCGCTCGATGGTGACGTTCCACGTCGCTTGCGTGCTGTCTCCGATGTCGTCGACTTTGCCAAGCGCTATTCGCGCGCGGATGCGCGAGCCTGACGGTACTGGCGAGACAAATCTGACGCGGTTGAGCCCGTAGTTCAGCGTCATGCGCAAGCCGTCGACGTTGATGGCATCACGCATCAGTGGACTGAGTAGCGAAAGCGTCAGGAATCCATGCGCGATCGTTGTGCCGAACGGCGCCTCCGCTTTCGCCCGCTGAGCATCGACATGGATCCATTGATGGTCGTCGGTGGCGTTGGCAAATGCGTCGATGCGATCCTGCGTAACCACGACCCAGTCGCTGACGGCGACCTCATGACCGACGATGCCGGCGAGCTGCTGCAGGTCAAGGACCATCATGCTTCGCTGTGAAAGCTGCCCCCTTCGCTGGCGAGTTTCTGCAGCAACGGCGAGGGTTGCCAGTAATCGCCGAACTGCCGGCGGTATTCGAGCACTCGCGCAAGAACGGTCGGTAGTCCAACGGTATCGGCGTAGAACATTGGGCCGCCACGATGACGGGGGAACCCAAACCCGTTCACGTATACCACGTCGATATCGCTCGCCCTGATCGCGAACCCTTTTTCGAGGACATTCGCCCCTTCGTTCGCCAGGGCGGTCATGATGCGCGCGATGATTTCTTCGTCGGTTACGACCCGCCGCGTGATACCGCGTTTGGCCGCTTCCTCAGCGGCAACTTCGTCAACGGTCGGATCGGGAATGCGGGTGCGACTGCCCGGCTCGTACCGATACCACCCTGCGCCCGTCTTCTGACCGTAGCGGCCCATTTCGTAGAGACGATCGGGCACGGCGGACTGCGGCCCTTCCGCGCGCGTCTTCCCCGACGACTTCAGATGTTGCCGAATGCGCCACCCGACATCGATGCCGGCGATGTCCTGCATCCCGAACGGTCCGACCGGCAAGCCAAAATCAATGAGGGCCTGATCGATTTGTGAAACGCTGGCCCCTTCCTCGAGCAGCAGATACGCCTCGCGCATGTAGTAAGCGAGCATCCGGTTGGCGACGAAGCCAAAGCAGTTGCCGACCACGACACCGACCTTATTCAGTTGCTTCGCGAGCTTCAACGACGTTGCGACCACTTCTTGGCTGGTTTGGCGGCCGCGGACGATTTCCAGCAATTTCATGACATTCGCGGGACTGAAAAAATGATGGCCGATGACCTGTGCAGGCCGGCCGCTTGACTCCGCGAGTTCATCGATGTCGAGTGTCGACGTGTTCGACGCGAGGATTGCATCCGGCCGGGTCACTGTCGCAAGCTCGGCGAACGTCGTTTTCTTCAAATCCATGTTCTCGAACACGGCTTCTATGGCGATGTCGACGTCAGCGAATCCGTCGTAGCTCGTTGTCGGAGTGATAAGTGCCAAGATCCTTGCCATCGCTTCCGGCGTGATCTTTCCTTTCGACATCGTCGACTCGTAGTTCTTGCGGATGACCGCCACTCCTCGGTCGAGTGCGGCCTGATCGACATCTTTGAGCAGAACCGGGATGCCGGCATTGGCGTAGGCCATGGCAATGCCGCCGCCCATCGTGCCGCCCCCGACGACGGCAGCCCGCGTGATCTTGCGAGTCGGAGTGTCCTTGGGCACGTCCGGAATCTTTGCAACCTCCCGTTCGGCAAAGAACAAATGCCGCATGGCTTTCGATTCGGTCGATAGCACGCAGTCGGCGAACAGCTCGATTTCGCGCCGCGACCCCGCCTCGAAGTCCATGGTGATGCACGCTTCGATCGCATCGACGGCGGCGAACGGAGCACGCGCTCCTCGCGCCGTCTTTGCGAGTGATGCACGCATCGCCAGCCAGGCAGCCATACCGGTCGAGCGATCTCGGATCTTGTCTTGTAGATCTCGCGTGCGGCGGCGCTCGCCAGCGGCGGCGCGTGCGTGCGCAAAGGCGATTGCGCCTGCGAGGAGATCGCCGTCGATCACTGCGTCGACGATGCCGGCTTCTTGCGCGCGTGATGCGTCGATCGGCTTTCCGTCGGTGCACATTTCGAGTGCGACGGCCGGGCCGCACAATCGCGGCAGGCGCTGGGTTCCTCCTGCGCCTGGAATGATTCCCAGATGTACCTCGGGCTGACCCACCCTGGCGCTGGCGACCGCAACCCGGTAGTGGCACGCCATCGCGAACTCGAGGCCGCCGCCGAGAGCATGACCATGAATTGCGGCGACGAGTGGCTTGCCGGCATCCTCCAATTTCTTGAGCCGCGCGTGCACGGCGCGCGATCGTTCGATCGACTGCTCGCGGGTCGTCAACTCTTTGAAGATATTGATGTCGGCACCAGCAATGAACGTCGTCCCGGCACCGATCAGGACGATCGCGTCCGCCGCCGGATCCTGGTTGCCGCGTTCGACCGCTTCGCTGATGCCTTCGGGAACACCTGGGCCGAGTGCGTTCACCGGCGGATTGTCGATCGTGACGACGGCGATGCGGTCCTGGATCTCGTAACGAACCAGCTGCGACATCCGCGCAAGGTATCATGCCTTTCGCTATGCACTTCGAGCATTCGGCGAAAGTGAAGGATCTCCAGGCGCGGCTGACCGCGTTCATGACCGCGCAGGTGTATCCAAATGAGAAGCGAGTTCACGAACAGGTCGCCGAGGGTGCGCGCTGGCAGCCGATTCCGCTGATCGAGGAGCTCAAGGCAAAAGCACGCGGCCAAGGCCTGTGGAACCTGTTCCTGCCGGAGAGTGAATACGGCGCAGGCCTGACCAACCTGGAGTACGCGCCGCTTTGCGAAATCATGGGGCGCGCGATGCCGTTCGCACCGGAGATCTTCAATTGCTCTGCGCCGGATACCGGGAACATGGAAGTGCTGGTGCGCTATGGGACGGCCGAGCAGAGGCGCCAATGGCTCGAGCCGCTGCTCGCCGGAGACATCCGATCGTGTTTTGCCATGACCGAACCGGACGTCGCGTCGTCGGATGCGACGAACATTCGCTCGACGATCGAGCGCGCCGGGGAGGAGTACGTCCTCAACGGCCGCAAGTGGTGGACGTCGGGAGCTGGCGATCCGCGATGTCGGATTGCCATCTTCATGGGACGCAGCAGTCCCGATGCACCGAAACATAAACAACAGTCGATGATCCTGGTGCCGATGGATGCACCGGGTGTGCGAATCAAACGGACGCTGCCGGTGTTCGGGTTCGACGACGCGCCGCACGGCCACGCAGAGATCGTGTTCGACAATGTGCGGGTGCCCGCGTCGAACATGCTGCTCGGTGAGGGGCGTGGCTTTGAGATCGCCCAGGGCCGTCTCGGACCCGGACGCATCCATCACTGCATGCGGGTCATCGGTGTCGCCGAGCGTGCCGTGGAGATGATGTGCGCACGGGTGAAGAGCCGCGTCGCTTTCGGCAAAACGCTGGCGGAGCAAGGCACGATCCGCACGCACATCGCGGAATCACGCATCGAGATCGACCAGGCACGCCTGCTCACGCTGCGTGCCGCGTACCTGATGGACACGGTCGGCAACAAAGCCGCGCGCTCCGAGATTGCGCAGATCAAGGTCGCAGCGCCGCGGATGGCTCTGCGCGTCCTGGACCGCGCGATTCAGGCTCACGGCGGAGGCGGGGTGAGCGAGGACTTTCCACTGGCGCAGTGGTGGGCACACGCGCGTACGTTACGAATCGTCGACGGACCGGATGAAGTTCACCTCGAGGCGATCGCCAAATTGGAGCTGGCGCGCGACGTGTGACGGACACACATCGAGCGTGACCGCGCCAACGCACGAATCACGTCGTCGATTCCGTTCGGTTATCTGGATGGCCAGCGCGGCCTCTGAAGATCCTTGTTCCAGCGTTGCCAGTCGGCGGCCAACTCTTTAACCTTGTCCGGGCGCACCGCGGCGATGTTTCGCGTTTCTCCGACGTCGTCCTTCAGGTTGTACAACTCGGCGCCGGAAAGGTCGCTGAGTACGGCCGGGTCCTGCATGTGCCCGTCGTCGCTCATCTTCACCAGCTTCCAGTCACCCTTGCGGATCGCCATCGTCCCGCCGAGTCGCCAGTAGAGCGTCTCATGCGGACGGCCCAACGCTTTACCCGTCAGATATGGGAGCAGGTTCACGCCATCGATGGTTTGCGGCGAATCGAGCCGTATTCCCGCCGCCGCGAGCACGGTAGGCAGAATATCCAGTTGAATGATCGGGCGCGAATAGGTTTTACCGGATTTCAGACGGCCGTTCCAGCTGATGATGAACGGCACACGGATTCCACCTTCCCACGTCTGCCGCTTCGAGCCTCTCAGCGGCGCGTTACTCGAGCCATTGTCGCCAGCCACCACCATTGGGCCACCGTTGTCGCTGAAAAAAAAGATCAGAGTATTTCGATCCAGATTTGCAACACGCAAGGCCGAAAGGGTTCTGCCAATACCATCGTCCATGGCAGACACCATGGCTGCGTAAGTGCGACGTCGCTCATCGGGGATGTGTGTCAAACGCGCAAGGTACTTGTCGGTCGCTTCCATCGGCACGTGCGGGGCGCTGAAGGCGAGATAGAGAAAGAACGGATGCGATTTCTCCCGCGTGATGAATTCGACTGCGCGATCGGCCAACACGTCAGTCAAGTAGCTCATTGCTGCTACCGGCGTCCTGCCGTCGAGGATCGGATTGTTATCTGTGTCGGGAGGATCTGTCGGATGCAGGTACGAATGATCACCCTCGAGGAATCCATAGAATTCGTCGAATCCACGCTCCATCGGATGAAATCGAGCGGCGGTTCCCAGATGCCATTTGCCCAAGAGAGCCGTTCGGTAGCCGGCAGACCTCAGTCGATTAGCGATCGTCTTTTCATCCGGCGGAAGGCCGGCGTCGCGATGCATCTCCAATGGGCCGATGTTGAACTCGTGTCCGAATCGTTGCTGATAACGGCCCGTCATCAGTCCGGCTCGCGTGGGACTGCAGTAGGGGCCGCTTACGTACGCATCAGTGAAACGGATCCCCGTCGCGGCGAGCGCATCAATGTTCGGAGTGGGGATATCTTTACTCCCGTAGACACCGATGTCGGCGTATCCCATGTCGTCCGCAACGATCACGATAACGTTTGGCGGCCTTACCTGCGCAGGTGTGTCGCGACCTGGCCAGACAAGGGCTAGGACAAGAACGGCTAAAGAAATGATCCGGCCGCGCCGTGTCATGGGATTCCGCCTTTCCCTTTTCCCTTTTCCCTTTTCCCTTTATTAGCCCCCGATCGTCCGTCCACCATCCACGACGATCGTCTGCCCCGTGATGTAGTTGGAAGCATCGGAGGCGAGGAAGACACAAACGCCCTTCAGCTCTCCTTCCGCACCAATGCGTGGAATCGGAGATGTCGCCTTGATCGACGGCTCTGCGATTGGCAGGACCGGGTCGGCGAGGCGGGAACGAAAGAACCCGGGCGCAATCGCGTTCACGCGGATGTTCTGCCGCCCCCACGACGCGGCCAGCTCGCGTGTCAGTCCCATCAACCCGGCTTTGGACGCGGCATAGGCCGCATAATGCGGCCCGTCAACTGCGGCATGCAACCCGGCGATTGAAGCGACGTTGATGATCCGTCCGTAATTTCGCTTCAACATCTCGCGGCCGGCTGCTTGGGCGAAGAGAAACGCACCAGTGAGGTTGATGTCGATCACTTTCTGCCACTTGTCGAGGGGCATCTCTTCCGGCTGCGCGCCCCACGACACGCCGGCGTTATTGACCAGAATGTCGAGGCGTCCGTAGCTTGCGATCGTCTTATCGACGACCGCCTGCACGTTGGCCGGGTCCGACACATCAGCGACCATGCCGTCGACGCGAAAGCCGAGCGCTTTGAAGCGTTCGAGCGTCGGAGCGAGCCACTGCTCACGGCGGGCGCAGATCATCAGGGCGGCGCCGGCTTCTGCAAGCCCTTCCGCCATCTCTTCGCCAAGGCCGCGAGAGCCGCCGGTCACAATCGCCACCCGACCGCTCAGGGCGAACAATTCCTGGATGGAAGGCATGCGCGCGAGCTTATACTGGCGCCCCAATCATCCTGTCAACCGGAGGATCCGTGGCAGCACCGGTACGCGACGTGTCGGGTGGCGGAACGTTCTTGATCCGATCGCTGGATCCGGATGCGCTGTTCACTCGTGATGACCTCACTGACGAACAGCGACTGTTCGGTCAGACCGCCGCGGAGTTCATGCGCCAAGAGGTCTTGCCGCACGAAGCGAAGCTCTACGCGCATGACTGGATCAAGACGCGTGAACTTTTGAAGAAGGCGGCGGACCTCGATCTCGCCCGACTCGAGATCCCGGTTGAATACGGCGGCCTCGGTCTCGACAAGATCAGCGCCGCCTACGTTGGTGAAGAAATCGCCGTCAATCCTTCCTTCGCCGGCTCGCTCGGAACACATACGTCAATCGGAACGTTGCCGATCGTGTATTTCGGCACTCCGGAGCAGAAAGCGACGTATCTTCCGAAGCTCGCCAGCGCGGAGATGATCGGGGCGTACGCGCTCACCGAGCCGCAGTCCGGTTCCGACGCGCTGGCGGCAAAGACCACCGCGCGCCTGACGACCGACGGCACGCACTACCTGCTGAACGGGCAAAAGGCGTGGATCACCAACGGTGGCTTTGCCGATCTCTTTACCATCTTTGCCAAAGTCGACGGTGAGAAGTTCACGGCCTTCATCGTCGAGCGCGGCATGGGAGTGAAGAGCGGCGCGGATGAGAAAAAGCTTGGTCTTGATGGATCCTCGACGACGGTGTTGATGCTCGACAACGTCGCGGTCCCAATCGAGAACGTACTGGGCAGAATCGGTGAAGGTCACAAGGTTGCGTTCAATATCCTGAACCTCGGTCGCGTCAAGCTCGGGACGCGAAACATCGCCGGCGTCAGGCAGGCGCTCAACCAATCGATCACCTACGCGAGGGACCGGCGGCAGTTCGGCAAAGCCATTTCTGAATTCGGGCTGGTCAAGCAGAAGCTGGCCGAGATGGCGGTCCAATGCTTCGTGAGCGAAGCGATGGTGTACCGCACGCTCGGTGATATCCATCGGGCACTCGAGGGAATAGATTCGTCGGATGCTGGTGGAATCCTGAAAGCGATCGAGACCTTCGCCGTCGAGTGCTCAATTAATAAGGTTGCGACCAGCGAAGCACTGGCCTACGCCGTCGACGAAGCCGTCCAGGTCTTTGGCGGCAACGGCTACTCGCGCGAGTTCCCGGTGGAACGCGCGTATCGCGACGCCCGCATTACGCGCATCTATGAAGGCACCAACGAAATCAATCGGCTCATCATCGCGACGCGTCTGTTGAAAAACGCTGAGTTACTTCTGACTGATCCTGGCGACGTGAAGGGACACGCGTCGGTACTGCAGGCTGAATATGACGCGCTCGCAAACGTGAAGCGCCTTGCTCGGACTTCACTGGGCGCGGTCGCGCAAGGATTTGGTCCAAATGCGCGCGACCAACAGGAACTACTCGGACACGCTGCCAACATAATCATCGAGTGCTTCGCGATCGAGAGTGCCCTGGGCCGCGCCGAGAAGATGAACGCGCGTCGCGGCGACCGCTCCACCCTCGCCATCGATGTGGCGCGGGTCTACACGAGCGATGCAGTCGATCGATCGGCACATGCCGGCAAGCAGATCCTGAACGCGCTGGGCGCACAGGCAGGAATCGATCCGCTGCGATCCACGGTCGCTCGAGTGAACGAACATCCGGGTACCGACAGCGTCGCCGCGCGACGGCGAATCGCGGACGCGGCGATCGCCCAATCGCGATATCCCTTCTAAGACGATGGGTGCCCGCTACGCGCTGACCGTCTTGTTCGCCATCAACCTGATGAACCCGGCAATCAATCGCTAGAATGGCCAGGCGGGGTGCAGGGGGCCCCGCCGATTCAAAAAGGAGTTGGTAGATGAATGTTCCTCTGACACCGATTCGCTTTCTCCGCTACGCCAGCGAGCAGTTCCGCGACGACGTTGCGGTTGTGTGTGGTGACGAGCGGTTCACCTATGCGCAGTTCGCCGATCGCGCCGCGCGGCTGGCCGGTGCGCTCCGCGCCGAAGGCGTCCGAAGCGGCGATCGCGTTGCGTTCCTCAGCACCAACTGCCACCGCCTGCTCGAGGCGTATTACGGTGTTCTCGAAGCCGACGCCGTGCTTCTACCTCTCAACGTCCGGCTCGCACCGGCGGAACTGTCCTATGTCCTGAACAATGCGGGAGCGCGATTCCTTTTTGTTGAGAAGCTCCTCTTGCCGCTGGCCGATGCGTTCCGCCGTGAGGTGCCGGGACTCGAGCGGATTTATCTTCTCGACGACCAGCCGCACGCCGACTGGCTATCGCCGCAGACCTACGATCAATTGATCGCCACGACACCTCCGTTCTATCGCGATCTGATGAGCGTAGACGAGAACGCCGTGGCGGAACTGTTCTACACCAGCGGCACGAGCGACGCGCCGAGAGGCGTCATGCTCACGCACCGAAACATCTACCTTCATGCGCTCGAAGTGATTGCCGCGGGCCAGACTTCTCGCGACGTGGCGGCGAGCACGTCCTGCGACACAGTGATGATGCACACCATCCCGCTGTTTCATGCCAACGGATGGGGAACGGCGCATACGATCACACTCGTGGGTGGAACCCATGTGATGGTTCATCAATTCGTTCCGGCGGAGGTATTTCGACTCATCGAACGGGAGAAGGTCACCGCGTGTGCACTCGTACCGACGATGGCAAACGCGCTCGTGAACTGCGCCGAGCGAGAGAAATACGATGTGAGCAGTTTGCGCTGCGTCATGATCGGCGGCGCGGCTTCGTCGCCAACCCTGGTCCGCGAGGTCCAGGAAAAGCTGGGCTGCGCCTGTGTTTCCGGGTATGGGCTGACCGAGACCTGTCCCGTCCTTTCGGTCTCGCGGATCAAGAGAAGTGTTCGCGGTGACGACGAGGAAAGCCAAAGCGACCGGCGGGCGCGAGCCGGATATGCGATTCCGTGCGTCGAAGTCCGGGTCGTTGATGCCGACGAGCGCGACGTCGCTCGCGATGGTCAAGCCGTCGGCGAAGTCGTCGCCCGTGGCGACGTGATCATGGAGGGGTACTGGAAGCGGCCTGAGGATACCGCCAGCGCGATGCGAGCCGGGTGGTTCCATACCGGCGACCTGGCGACAATCGACGCGGACAACTACGTGCTGATCGTCGACCGGAAGAAGGACATCATCGTCAGCGGCGGCGAGAACATCTCCTCGCTGGAAGTCGAAAAAATATTGGCCGCGCATCCGGCGGTGTACGAGGGGGTCGTCATTCCGGTTCCGCACGACAAGTGGGGCGAGGTGCCAAAGGCGCTCGTGGTGCGGAAACCCGACGCGCAGTTGACCGAAGCCGAACTGATCGATTTCTGCCGCGCGCGCCTGGCCCACTACAAATGTCCACACTCGGTGGAGTTTCTCGACAGCCTTCCAAAGACCGGCACCGGCAAGATTCTCAAGCGCGAATTGCGAAAGCTGTACGGCGCGAAGGTCAGCACGCCGGCATAAGCGCAGGAATCAACAATGGACATCAAACGGGTTGGTTCTCAACCTTCCGAGAAAGGGACGTGACTGACGAACAGTACGAGTCAGGATCGACCAGCTGATCGCGGTTATTCCCAGACAGACGCCTTCTTCGCCCACGCTGTGTCCTGATACCGCTCGCGAAACGCCGTGTTAGTTGCTTTCAACGCGCTGGCGTCGCCGCTGGCTTTGTACTTGGACACGCCTGCCCAATAAAGGGCCTCGGCGGCGGCATCGGTCGATGAAAACTGGTCAACGATCTCGCGATAGCGTCGCTCCGCGTCTGCGTAGTCCTTCCGTTGGAACGCGGACTTCGCCAGGCCCAGTGCCACCTGCGACAAGAAATCACCCGCCGGCAGGAATCCTTCGATGCGGTGGCGCTCTTCGCCCTCGCTATCAAGGACGAGAACGGTCGGTGTCCACTGGGCGTTGTACCGTTCGCTGAGACGCTTGTATTCGTCCTTCTGGTCGCGAACGTGGACGCGCACGGGCTCCAGTTGGTCGGAGATGAAGCGCGCGACTCGTTGATCGGAGTACACCTCGGCTTCCAGCCGAGCGCAGCCTGTTCACATCGGGGCGGCGGTGAAATCGAGCAGGATGCCGCGTTTGTTGGCGCGTGCTTGCGTCAGCGCGGAATCGAAATCGTGAGACCAGGTGATCGAAGATGATGCGGTCGGCATGCAGTCCTCCTCTTCTTCGATCGTAACGCCGCTCGGGCGAGAACGGACTCGACAGCAGCCTCGCTGAGCTTCGAAATGTTGTGCTGTTGAGTATGCACGAATGGATCAGCGATTATCAGAAGCTCCACCATGAGAACGAAAGGTCAGCCGTGAGCCAATTCGTCTTTCCAGCTCCGTCGCCCGCCGCCGCGCCGATCCGCGGCCGGGCAGAACGTTTTCCAATTCGCAGAATTTTTTGTGTCGGCCGTAACTACGAGGCGCACGCGCGCGAAATGGGAGGCGTCGTCGATCGTGAGGCGCCGTTCTACTTCACGAAGTCGTCGGAGCACTATGCACCGTCAGGAGCGACCATCACGTACCCACCGGGGACGACGAACTATCACTACGAGATGGAATTGGTGGCCGCGATCGGTCAGGCGGGATTTCGCATCCCTGAAGCGCAAGCGCTCGATCACGTGTTTGGATACGCATGCGGACTCGACATGACACGCCGCGATCTTCAGGCGGCTGCGAAAGAGAAGCAGCGGCCGTGGGACATCAGCAAGGACGTCGAGCAGTCGGCTGTGCTCGGCGAGATCGCGCCGGCGACGGAAATCGGTCATCCAGGTCGCGCTCGCATCGAACTGCGGGTCAATGGTCAGACGAAGCAATCAGCCGACATCTCGCAGTTGATTCACAGCGTACCGGCGGTGATCGCGCATCTGTCGCAGTACTACCATCTCCAACCCGGCGATCTGATCTACACCGGGACGCCGGAAGGCGTCGGTTCCGTGAAGCCGGGCGATCGGCTCGAGGGATCGATCGACGGTGTCGGCACGATTGCGGCGCAGGTCGGAGAAGGCGGAGAGTAGATACGTGTGGCGCTGGTTCGGCTCGCTGCTACTCGTCACGCTTGCAGGCTGCGCCAGCCGGACACATCCAGCCGCCGGCACGCCTTCGACGTCGCCAGTGCCGGTTAAAGCGATGACCTTTACCGCCACCGCTTACTGCACCGGGCGGGTCACCGCATCTGGGGCGTCAGTGTCGCGCGGTGTTGTTGCGGCGGATCCTGCGGTGCTGCCGATCGGGACGACGATTCGGATTACCGGCGCCGCATCATACGACGGGTCGTACCGCGTCCTCGACACTGGTCCTGGCGTCCGCGATCGACACGTCGATCTCTACATCCCCGATTGCGCGGCCGCGCGGCGGTTCGGCCGTCGTTCGGTCCAGGTGGCGATCGTCAGTCGAGGGCCGACGTAATGCCAACTGTTCGTGACGCTGTCGTGAGGCTGCTCGCCGACCTGGGCATGACGACGATCTTCGGGAATCCCGGCTCGACCGAGCTGCCGCTGCTTCGGGACTTCCCGGCAGACTTCCGCTACATCCTCGGTTTGCAGGAGTCGATTGTGGTCGGCATGGCCGACGGCTATGCGCAGGCGACGGGAAACGCTGCGTTCGTCAACCTGCATTCGGCGGCCGGCGTCGGACACGCGTGATTACGTATTTCGTGTCGATTTGTGCGCTGGCGGTTGCGGCCGTTGTCTCAGCGAAGGAGAGGCTCAAACCAGCGGGATGGTCATGTTTTGTAGACAGACAGACTAGGATCGTTATCTAGAGAGCATATGAACCAGCCAGCTTCGCTGATTCAAATCTGTATTGCCGACGCCGCGGGCGCGCCGATGCGAACGGTGGCGGATGCGGAATGTGTTGCGGGTCGCGGAATTGCCGACGATCGATATTTTTTCGGCACCGGCACCTTTTCACCGTCCGCGAAGAAGCCGTCCCAGGAGGTAACCCTCGTGGAGATCGAGGAGGTCGAGCGTTTCAATGCACGTTCCGGTGCCGACTTGCGCCCAGAGCATCTCCGCCGCAATCTGGTGACTCGGGGAATCAGCCTGAACGATCTCGTCGGCCGACGCTTCGCGATTGGATCAGTCGTCTTCGAGGGAATCCGGCTCTGTGAACCGTGCTCCTATCTTGCCGGGAAAACCCGTCCGGATGTTCTTCAGGGACTGGTGCACAAGGCGGGGCTGCGCGCGGCGATCGTCGAAGGTGGAACGATACGTGTCGGCGACGCCATACAGGTGCGCGCTGGTTCGCTCCACTCCCAGTCATGAATCGGCCGGTGGAACGCGTCTTCCAGACGAGTGTCGCGCCGATTAAGCCAACGCGGCGCGAACTGTCGCGCGAATCTTCTCCATCGCGGTTTTCAGGTTCTCATCCGCGCTCTTCGTCCAGTACTCCTTATTGAATAGCTCGAGCGAGAAATACCCGCGGAAACCGCTGTCGCGCAGGTCGCGGAAGATTTGGCGCAAAGGCGCGACGCCGTCGCCCGGATAGATCCGGTTGCTGTCATTGAGCGTGGAAGAATCAGCAGCCTGCGGATAGTCATTCAGGTGCATCACGTGCAGGGCGGCGCCGTTGATCTGCTTCAACGCTGGGAAAGGAGTTCCACTCTTATAGAGGTGAAAGACGTCCAGGAGGAGGCTGGCATCGGCGCGGCCAGCGGCGACGGTCACGTAGATACCGTGCGACAGCGGACCAAGAACGGGATGCGTGCCCCACAGTTCGAGCAGCGGCTGTACTCCCATCTTCTCGCCCATCTCCAGCGCGTCGCGATAATACCGTGCGGCATTATCCAGGCTGACGGCGGCGGCGCGGGTGTTTCCCGGCGGCACGGCGATGCGCTTCCCGCCGATCTGCGCCACCTTGTCCATGTCGACTTTCAGCTTTTCCATCGACGCCGCGCGCCGCGTCTCGTCGTCGTCGAGAAACGCATTGAAGGCAATCGCGTTCTCGACCGTGAGTCCCGCATCAGCGATCCGCTTGCCGAGATCCTTGAGCGTGCCGCCACCAGTCGTGTACCGATCGAGCTCCGTGATCCATGGCTCGAGCGCGTGAAAACCCGCCTTCGACGCGGCGGCGACGACAGCCGGGAAATCCAGGTTGTTGCCACGAATCGTGCTGGTGTTCAGGCAATAACCAAAGGGTTCATTGGCTGGCCTCGTGCGCGCGCCCGTTGGTTGCGTTGCCTGCGCCTCAGATGTATCCGACCAAACGCCAGCGGCGCCGAACGCAGCCGCTGCGCTCACGATCACTTCCCGGCGTGACAAGTTCATTCTGCGAAACCTCCGGTGCGGAGGTTAGCGGGTGAAGCGCCATCATTGCAAGCGGACCACAAGCCGGGCTTCAGGCGGAAGGGAATCCAAAGTCCGCAGCCATTTGAAGGAGCGGACTCCACTCCTCATTGGCTAATCCCGACACGCACACCTGTCCGAAGGGGCCTGCCGGTACTGCAAGTTGCTTTGCGGAGAACTCAGGAGCTGCGAACTGCAATACTTCGGCGAGATTCGTGGCCGCCGCATCACGAACGGTGAGAGGATCCAAACCCCAACGCCACTCAATCATCTTCAGCACTGATGTGTGATCGAGAACACGGTGCGAGACGTGCTCACGCGGAGCAAATGGCGAGATGACCAAACACGGCGTTCGAAATCCGAGCAGCCCATCCGCATTTCCGGCTGCCTGATCGGCGAGTGGAATCGGTCCGGCTGGCGGCGGCACGTGATCGAAAAAGCCGCCCCATTCGTCGTAGTTGATCACCAGTACCGTATTCGGCCAGGCCGGACTGCGGGTGATCGCCGAATACACCTGATTCATCAATGCCTGGCCGTTGCGAATGTCGGCGAATGGATGGTCGTCATTCGACAGGCCCTCTTGTTCGCCTAGAAACCGTGGGTCTACGAACGATACGTGAGGCAGAGTTCCTGCAGCAGCATCGGCGAGGAACGTGGTAAATCGATGCGAGATCGACGCGTACCTGGGACCCCAGAGTGCGAGGAATGGCGCGTCGCTGAAGTAATAGCGGCCCTCGAGACCCGCTGCGGCTAATCGATCCCAAATGGTTGGAAGCGTGCTCAGCTCAAAGGTGTTCGCCAATCGATCGGTCTGCGCGGCGTGCTGGTAAATCCGGTTGGGAAATGTGCCAGCCATGATCGCCGAGAAGTAACGATCGCAGGTCGTCCAACGCGTGGCGGCGCCGGAATAGAACGGCAGATCCTTTTTCGTGTAGTAGCCGATTGCATACA